>Ga0209317_1002039_pt1 | contig 15509 bp, 11 predicted proteins | sample RifGroB2_FD_183994 | JGI IMG/M metagenome (GOLD analysis project Ga0209317, IMG submission 183994) | Soil microbial communities from Rifle, Colorado, USA - Groundwater B2 (SPAdes) (version 2) | ecosystem: Environmental > Terrestrial > Soil > Unclassified | place: Rifle, Colorado | collected... | reverse complement strand
CGACTTCGACCGGGAAGGAAGACTCGCCACCGTGTCGTGGGACGGTTTTGTCCGCCTGTACGATCCCGCATTCCGGCTCATCGCCAAAGTGAAGCCGCCCAACGGCGAGCGCCCCTACTCGGTCGCATTTTCCGGCGACGGCGGCAAGATCGCGGTCGGTTGCGACGATTCGCGCAAGGTTGCCGTCCTCTCCGGCACCGATCTGGCTCCTCTCTATACCCCCCCCGGTGGCGCCGACAGCGGCAGCCTGTTCAGCGTCGCCTGGTCGCCCGACGGAGCAATGCTCTACGCGGCCGGCAGCTACCGCGACGACCGCAAATACCTGGTGCGCCGCTGGGAGCAGGGAGGAAAGGGTGGCTATCTCGACCTCCCCGTCGCGGACGGCAACATCATGCAGCTGGTCGCTCTTGCCAACGGTTCCCTGGCCTATGCAGCCGCAGCCCCTGAAATCGGGGTGGTCGGCGTCGACGGTGCCCCGCTGTTCTCCAGAGGGCCCAGCGTGGTCGATCACCGTGACCGCAGGCTGCTTCTTTCCGCCGATGGCTTTACCGTCGGTTTCGGTTATGGTCCGGGCGGCAACTCAAGCGCGCTACTTGCCGTAGCCGAACGTTCCCTGAAAACCGGGGGAGAGCGGGCCGGGGTCGCCGGGCCGGTAATCGAGGCGCCCGAACTGCGGGTGACCGACTGGCGCAACGGAACCGCTCCGCTTCTGAACGGGAACCCGCTCAGACTGGAGCAGCACGAGACCGCCCGCAGCCTCGCCCTCGCGCACGACAAAGGCCAGTTCTTGCTCGGCACCGATTGGAACCTGCGCTGCTTCGATCGGCACGGCAAGGAGCGCTGGCGCAGCGCCGCCCCCGGCATCGCCTGGGAGGTGAACATCGCCGGCAACGGCAAGGTAGCGGTCGCCGCTTTCGGCGACGGCACCATCCGCTGGTACCGCCTGGCCGACGGCAAGGAACTGCTCGCCTTCTTCCCGCACGCAGACCGCAAACGCTGGGTGCTCTGGACCCCCTCCGGTTACTATGACGCTTCCGTCGGCGGGGAGGAGCTGGCGGGGTGGCACCTGAACCACGGCTCCCATGCCGCGGACTTTTTCCCCGTCTCCCGTTTCCGCGCCGTTTACTGCCGCCCCGACATCATCAACCGGCTGCTGCTGACCGGGGACGAGGCAGAGGCGGTCAAGGTTGCGGACGCAGCCTCCGGCAGATCGGGTGCGGGGAGGTCGCTATTGGCGCTCCTGCCGCCCGTGGTAACCGTGAGCGCGCCGGTCGATAAAAGCGTCATCGAAGGGGGCGAGATCAGCGTCGACTTTACCGTCCGTTCCCCCTCGGGGGAAGCTGTGACCGGCATGCGGGTCCTGGTGAACGGCCGGCCGGTCACCTTCCGGGAAAAGGGGAAGGAGCCGTTGGGCGAGAACCGCAGCGTCACCTTTCCTCTAGCCGCAGGGGAGAGCGAGATAGCCATTATCGCCGAGAACCGGCATGCGGTGAGCGAACCGGCCACCCTCAGGGTCTCCCGCACGGACAAGGAACCCGAGACGGAAGTGATCTCCATGCAGCCACGGCTCTACATCCTTGCCGTCGGGGTCGGGGCCTATCCGGACAAGGAGATGATCCTCGATTTTGCCGCGAAGGACGCGAAGGACTTCGCCTCGCTCATGCTGCTGCAGAAGGGGGGGGTGTACGGCGAGGTGGGGGTGAAATTGCTGACCGACGCCGCGGCCACCCGCGAAGGAGTTCTCGAGGGGCTTAAGTGGCTAAAAAAGGAGGCGGGCGAACGCGACACGGCGATCGTCTTTCTCTCCGGCCACGGCGTCACCGAGTCCGGTGGGTCCTATTATTTTCTGCCGGTCGACGGCCAGGCCGACAATTTGGCCGGCAGCGCCGTCGTCTTCTCCGAGATCAGGAACACCCTCATGACCCTCCCCGGCAAGGCCGTTCTTTTTGTCGACACCTGCCACGCCGGTGACGTCATGGGCGGGAGAAGCGGGGCGAGCGATGTGAACGCCGTGGTGAACGAGCTTTCCAGCGCCGAGAACGGCGTAGTGGTGTTCGCCTCCTCCACCGGGCGGCAGTACTCCATCGAGGACGCAGCCTGGGGTAACGGCGCCTTCACCAAGGCTCTGGTCGAAGGGGTGAGCGGCAAGGCGGATTATACCGGCAAGGGGCGCATCACCATAGCGAGCCTTGATCTCTGGCTTTCCGAGCGCGTGCAGGAGCTGACCGGCGGGAAGCAGACCCCCACCACCGCCAAGCCGCGGACCATACCCGATTTTCTCCTTGCAGTTAAGAGGTAGGGGAACAACATAAGGAGTGATGGATGAAACGACTCGTGCTTTTAGGGATGGTGCTTCTTGGTCTTTTAGGCGGCTGTGCCGGCGACAAGGGGAAGGAGCTTTTCGAGACGGCGCAGTTTGAGGAGAAGCAGAACAACCGGGAGCACGCCCGCAAGCTTTACCAGGAGATAGTGGCGAAGTACCCGAACAGCCCGGTGGCGAAGCAAGCCGAGGAACGACTTGGAAAATTAGATTGAGATTAAGACTAAGGTTAAGGAAACCTTCTCAATCTCAATCTCAATCTTAATCTCAATCTGTCTTTGGGGGCGTCATGCGTAATTTTTTTCTTGTCTGCACCATGGTACTCGCTCTTCCAGCCCTTGTCGTCGCCGCTCCGGTGGGGAGCGTCACCAAGGCGAAGGGGACCGTTTTCTTCAGGACCGGGGCATCCGCATCCTACCGGGCGCTTGGCTCCGCGCAGGGGGTCAGCGAGGGGAACTGGGTCAAGACCGGCAAGGACGGCTGGATTGAACTGACCCTTTCGGACAACAGCCGGTTCACCATCGCCAACAACTCGGAACTGGAGATCCAGAGCTATCTGGTCACCAAGACCAGGAAGACCGGCAATCTCGCCCTGACCCAGGGGAAGCTGCGGGCAACGGTGATGAAGCTGGCGGGGCAACAGACGGATATCAAGGTGAAAAGCGGCACGGCTGTGGCGGGGGTCAAGGGGACGGAGTTCCTGATGCTGAGCCAGGGACCGGCCAACGTCTTCTTCGGCAATGAGGGGACGGTATCCGTTTCCGGCGCAACTGGCGAGGCTCAGCCTCTCCCCGCCGACACCATGACCCAGAACACCAGGGGGTATACTCCCTCCGCTGCGGTGCGGGTCGATCAGGGTACGCCGCTTGCCAAGGCGAAGCTCGATTTCGAGGCGGCGACCGGCACGGTCCCTCCTGCCGAGTGGGCGGATGCCGACAACCTCGCCAACATCATCGCCCGCTGGGATATCAACCACGGCCACTACCTGGCCGATTCCGGGCGGCACGACGAGGCGCTCCAGGTTTTCCAGATCGCTCTCGACCTGACCACGCTTCCCGGCATCCGCGCGGATGCGCGTCTCGAGCGCGGTGGCGTGTACGGCAGGTTCCTGGACCACCCCGAGGCCGCCCTCGCCGAGTATCTGCTGGTCCTTGAGGAGTACCCGAAGATCCCCCAGATGGAGACCGCTCTCTTCAACGTCGGACAGACGCTTCATGACATGGGGAAGACGGACCTGGCCAAGGCGCGTTTCGGGCAGTACCTGAGCGAATACCCGGAAGGCAGGTACAGAAGCAGCGTTGAGACGCTGCTGAAGGTATTGGAAAGGCAATGAAGCGAGCCCGCATCTTCCTTGCCATTGCACTGGCTGCCTCGCTGGTCTCGCTGTTTCTTTACCGTAGCGAATTTGCCTTTTTCGAGCAGGTGGATCTGCGGCTCAGGGATGCCAGGTTCAGGATGAGGGGTCCGGTGCAGCCGGGGCCGGATGTCGCCGTTGTGGCGGTCGACAACAGGAGCGTCAAGGAAGTCGGCCGCTGGCCCTGGTCGCGGGAGATAACCGCGCAGCTGATCCGCAACCTCACCGAGTACGGCGCCAGGGTGGTCGCGCTCGATATGGTCTTTTCCGAGCCCCAGGGGGAGGCGCCCGATCGCGTCCTGGCGCAGGCCGTGGCTTCGTCGCCGAACCTGGTCATGGGGTACTTCTTCAGAAACGAAGTGCAGCAAAACGACCCGCTTGCCCTGGAGCAGGTGGCCTCCGCCAAGGTGAAGTTCCTGAAGCTGGAAGAAGGGGTCACTTCCGTACCGCTCACCGAGTTCGCCGGTCTGGATGCCAACATCCCCGCGGTGGGGGAGGGCGCGCGCGACTTCGGCTTTTTCAACCAGGTGCCGGACTACGACGGCCTTTTCCGCAAGGCGCCGCTGCTGCTTCTGTACGACGGCGACATCTACCCCTCCCTGGGCCTTTTGGCGCTCAGCCGTTACCGGGAGAAACCGGTCCTGGTCGAGGTGGCCAAATTCGGGGTCCGGTCGGTCGCGCTTGGCAGCGAACAGCTGTCGGTCAACGAGCAGGGGAGGTTCTCGCTCAACTACTACGGCCCGACCGCCAGCTTCCCGACCATCTCCGCCGTCGACGTCATCGCCAAAAAGGTCCCCGGGGAGGCGCTCAAGGGTAAGCTCGTCTTCGTCGGGGTGACGGAAACCGGCATCTACGACATGAGGGCGACCCCCTTCGATCCGGCGCTCCCCGGGGTGGAGATCCACGCCACCCTCGCCGCCAACGCCCTCGACAAGCGCTTTCTCATCCGTGACGGCAGGACGCTCGGCCTCGAGATGGGGTGCATGTTCCTGCTGCCGCTCCTGCTCGCCTTGCTGTTGAACACCACCCCCCGCACCGTCGTGGGTCTGGGCTATTTCACCCTGTGCGGCGGGTGCTATCTGATCCTCAACTATCTCCTGTTCAAGCACTTCTCCCTCGATCTCAGCTTCATCTTCCCGGTGACCCCGGTCATGCTGACCTACGTCGGCGCCGAGGCATACCGCAACCTGGTGATCGAGAAGCGCGGCAGATACCTGAAGAAGGCGTTCGGCAGCTACGTCTCCCCCGACCTGGTTGACGAGATCGTGAAGAACCCGGACCTGCTCAAGCTGGGGGGCGAGAAGCGCGAGGTGAGCATCCTGTTTTCCGACATCAGGGGGTTCACCACGCTCTCCGAATCCCTGACGCCGGAGGAGTTGGTGCGGCTTCTGAACGACTACCTCTCTCCCATGACCACCATCGTCATGGAGGAGAAGGGAACCCTGGACAAGTTCATCGGCGACGCGGTCATGGCGATCTACAACGCCCCCCTCTCCGTCGCGGGTCACGCCGGGCATGCCTGCCGCAGCGCCGTCAGGATGCTGGACCGGCTGCAACAGCTGAACGCGGGGTTCGCCAAGCGCGGCATACCGCAGATCGACATCGGCATCGGCATCAACACCGGCGAGGCGGTCGTCGGCAACATGGGGGCCGATATCCGCTTCGACTACACAGCCATCGGGGACACGGTCAACCTCGCCTCCCGCCTTGAGGGGCTGAACAAGCTGTACGGCACGCATATCCTGGTGAGCGAGTCGACCAAGTCTCAGGCGGGGGAGGGGTTCCTGTTCCGTGAGATCGACCTGGTGCGGGTCAAGGGGAAAAACGAACCTGTGGCGGTGTACCAACTGATGACGGAGCAGGTGGAGTTCCACCAGGCGTTTACCGAGGGGTTGGCGCTTTATCGGGCCAAGGATTTTGCCAAGGCGCAGCCCCTTTTTGCCGAGATCGCCGCAGGAAGCGACGACGCGGTGTCCGGGATCTACCTGCAGCGCTGCCTTGAGTTCAGCGTCACCCCGCCTCCCGAGGCGTGGGACGGTGTGTATGTGGCGCTGAGGAAATAGCTGTAAAACGTGATGGAAACGGTGCCGGTGCTGAATTGTCGGGAAAAGTGCGCCGGGACATGTTAATGTGCAAAAAAAATCTGGAAGGTTTCAGGCCGGGCAGTTATTACACATGCAGGATAAGCGAGGAAATCTGTGAAATTACGCGTACTCGGCTGTTCCGGTGCCGAATTCCCCGGACATAGCCCGTCGGCATTCCTGATCGACGACTCTCTTCTGCTGGACGCGGGGACCGTCGGCTCGGTGCTCAATGAGGAGGAACAGTGGCGCATCGGGGACATCCTGGTTACCCATCCCCACCTGGACCACATCCGCAGCATTCCGCTTTTGGCCGACAACATCGTGGTGTCCGGGCTTGCCCGGACGGTCCAGGTGATCAGCACCGCGCAGGTGATCGCCGCCATCGGCACCCATCTCATGAACGGCATCATCTGGCCTGACTTCACCACGATTCCCAACCCGCAATCCCCCGTCATCCGGTACCGCGAGATCGTACCGGAGCACCCTTTCACCGTGGGGGAGTACACCGTGCAGGCATGCCTGGTGAACCACACGGTGCCGGCAGTCGGTTACCGCGTCACCAAGGGCGACACCTCCCTGCTCTATACCGGCGACACCGGCCCCACCGACCGGATCTGGGAACTGGCGGGAGATCTGGCGGCGCTCGTGGTGGAGGTCTCCTTTCCCAGTGACATGGAGGAGATCGCCCTCATGACCGGGCACCTGACGCCTGCGCTCCTGGGAAAAGAGCTGGCAAAGCTTGGCAAACTCCCGCCGCGCATCCTGATCACCCACCTGAAGCCGCAGTACTACGAGAGGATAAAGGGGGAACTCGATGCCCTGCGTCTGCCGGGTATCGAACTGCTTTGCGACGGAAACGTCTATGATCTGTGACGCCAAGGCTAGGCGTGAGGGCGCTCCATGCTAGGGTCGCTTGCCGACAGGCTGATCAAGCTGAGCGACTACCTGTACGACTTGACCGAGATGATCCTGCGCGCCTTCCCGAACTGCCTGGCGGCAATCAGGCAGGGCGCCCGGCCTGTGTTCAGCGTTTACCTGCGCCAGGTCTATTTCACCGGCCTGGAGGCCTTCAAGATCATCATGGTCACGGCGCTTCTCATTGGAACCGTGGTGATAACCCAGATCATCAGCATCGCCGGGGCCGGCAGCGAGACGCTGACCGGCAAGGTGATCGTCTGGATCGTGGTGCGGGAGCTTGCCCCGCTCTTGACCGCCATCATCGTGGTCGCGCGCAGCGGCACGGCGATCGCCGCTGAACTGAGCCAGATGAAAATCGCCGGAGAGATCGACTACCTTGAGTCGCTCGGCATTCCGGCCGCCACCTACCTGATCATGCCGAGGATCTTCGGCGTTGCCACGGCGGTCCTGGTGCTGACCGTCTATTTCGAGTTCGCCGCAGTGCTTGGGGGATTCCTGGTGGCCTCCCTCGGGTGGCATGTGCCGTGGGAGCAGTACGCGCAGGGGGTCTTCTCCGTGCTCACCCTTTTCGAACTGGCCGTTTCGCTCGCCAAGAGCGTCCTCTTCGGCCTTTTCATCGCCGCCATCTGCTGCCGTAAGGGGCTCAGCGTCGGGAGGAGCGTCACGCAGATCCCGCAGGCCGCCACCAAGGCCGTCATGCAGAGCCTCTTTCTGCTTTTCCTGATCGACGGCGTCGTGTCGCTGTTTTTCCTTCTGTAGAGGTTTATCCGACCATGGAGCATGCGGTAACGTTCGACAAGGTTCTGGCCGATGAACTGCTGGAGGAGGTTTCCTTCACCATACCGGGGGGGTGCCTGACGGCGGCCATCACTGCGCGACAGGAAGAAAGCGACCTGCTGGTAAAGCTGATGCTCGGCCTGGCGCAGCCTCTTTCCGGCAGCATCTCCGTGCTGGGAGAGGATGTCGGCGCGGCATCGGACAAGACGCTGAACGCCTTGCGCAGAAGCGTCGCCGTCGTTTTTTCCGCCGGCGGGCTGATCTCGAACCTGAAGGTGTGGGAAAACCTGGTGCTCCCCCTGGAGTACTACTCGCTCTACCCTCCGAACGAGATCGAGGAGAGAGGGATGCGCGCCCTGCAAAGGGTGGGGTATGCGGGGGGACTGATGGAGCTCCCCGGACTCCTGTCGCTCTATGGCAGAAGGCAGATCGGCCTGGCCCGGGCCATGCTGGTCGAGCCCCGGTTGATCATCTATGACGAGATCCTGTCCGGGTTAAGCGGCGAACAGCGCAGCGCCATCATCGAAGCCGCCGAGACGTTTCACCGGGAGTCACCGGGCCGGACCTCCATTTTCATGACGGCAAGCGAGGAAACCGTCAGGGAGATACCCGTTGAGAGCCGCATGGCTATGAAAGGGAGTTCAATGCATGATTAAGGTCGAAGATCCCCGTTTCAGGCATCTGAAAAGGAAGGTGGTTGTTTTCGCCGTGCTGGCCCTGGCCGTCGTTGCACTGGTCATCCTGCTGATCGGCAAGGAGAACGACCTGTTCACCAAGAAATACGAGTTGCAGTTCACCGTCGAGAAGGGGACCGGCCTCACCCGGGGCATGCCGGTGAAGCTCTCCGGTTTCAGGATCGGACGGGTCAAATCGATATCGTTGAACGAAGAGGCGACGGTCGACATCGTGCTCCTCATCGACCAGAAATGCCAGAAGTGGATCAGGAAGGATTCGACGGCGAAGCTGGTAAAGGAGGGGCTGGTCGGGGACGCCATCATTGAGGTCTCCGTCGGCAACCGCTCCCTTGAGGCGCTAAAGAACAAGGAGAAGCTTACCTTCGTGAAGACCAAGGCGCTCGATGAACTGGCGGACGAGCTGGCGCAGAAGGTGAAGCCGGTACTAAGCGATGTCGGGGAAATCATCGGCTACCTGAACGACCCGAACGGCGACATCAAGCAGTCCATGAAAAATTTCAACCTGCTGTCCCAAAACCTGGATCTGACCCGGAAAAGGGTGGACTCGCTGCTGGCGCACGCCGAGGACCAGGTAGGCTCCGTTTCCGGCAAACTCTCGACCGTGCTCGATGGCACCACAAGCACCGTTAACAGTGCCAATAGCTCCTTTGCCTCTTTGGAGCAGAAACTTCCCGGGCTGCTCTCCAGTGCGGAGAACTCGCTCAAGAACATGGAGAAAATAAGCGGCGATCTGAAGCAGGCCGAGGAAACGATGCTGCCGAAGATCCCCGCCCTGCTGCAGAAATCGGAGGATGCCCTGCAAGGGAGCAACAGCGTGCTGCATGCGGTGCAGGGGATCTGGCCCATCAGCAGCCGTATCCAGGGGGCGCAGGAAAAACAGTTCGTCCCGGGTGACAGCCATGATTAGGGGTAACTCTTCAGTGAAGGCCTTGCTGCTGCTGTTGCTTGCCGCCTGCCTGGGAGGGTGCGCGGGAAGCCGGGTGAAGCCCGTTTCGCCCTCAAGGCTGCAGGCGATGGAACACAACCGGCGCGGTGTGGAGGCGGCGTCCCGAGGAGAGAGCGACAAGGCCCTGGCGGAGTTCTCGGAAGCACTCAGGCTGCAGAGCTCGATCGACAATACCGACGGCATGATCGTCGCCCTGATCAACAGCGCGAGGACGCAGAGGCTAAAAGGGGATCCGCAGTCGGCCCGCCCGAGCGTGGAGCACGCCGCCTCGCTGTTGGACGAGGGGTCCGACCTGGCCTCCGAACTGTTCTATGAAAAGGCGAAGATCCTGCTGGCGGCGGGAGAGCTCTCCGCCGCCAGTCAGTGGGCCGTTCGGGCCGAGGCCGCGGAAAAGGGGGACGCGCGCGGCCGGAGGCAAAATCTGGTCGCGCTGCTATTGTATCGGCAGGGATTGCCGGACCAGGCGAAGGCGCAGTTGGAGCAGGCGCTGCAGTTGAACCGGCAGGCGAAAATGGCGGCGGAAGAAGCGAATTCGCTCCGCCTGCTGGGGGCGATAAACCTGGTGCAGGCGAGCTACGAGAAGGCAGGCGCTTGTTACCGGGAGGCGCTTATCCTGGACAAGGAGCTTGGGCTGGGGGCGAAGATCGCGGCTGACATGTCGGGGCTTGGTGCAGTGGCCGCCGGAAGGGGCGATAACGCCGTCGCCGTCGGCTGGTACCGGAGAGCCTTGGAGGTGAGCCGCAATGGCCGTGATGCGGGTTCGGTCGCGGCTGCCATGGCGCGGCTGTCGCGGTTGTACCGTCTGAGCGGTGATGCGGTGCTGGCGGAACGGATCGATGGGCAGCTAAAGAAACTGCCGGTTACCGGTGCGGCCGGCAACCCGCGATAGCGATCGAACAGGCCTCGATCGTGTAGGAGCGGCATTCCTGCCGCGATTATCCGGCAGCTGATCGCGGCAGGAATGCCGCTCCTACAGGTGCTCTCTTCAAGGGGGAGCTTGCGCGAACCGCCCCCTCCGGCTCTCAGCTGCCCCTGAGAAACTCCTCCGGGGCAAGGCTCGTCGCCAGCATGACCATGTTGATGTCCCGGTGCGCCTTCCAGTTTTCCGTCCCCTTGTTCTTCTCATCAAGCCAATAACGCTCTATCTTCTCCGATAACGGCAGGTACCAGGTGAGACCCTCCAGGCGGGGTTGCAGCCAGGAAGAGACTTCCTCATGGAAAACATCGGAGTATTTATCGACCAGCCTGGCGAAGCGCTCGATGCCCCTGAGCCCGATCGACAGGCCAAGTTCCCGGAAAGGCAGGCGATATTTGGCTGAGACGTCGAGGAAACCACCTCCCGTCTCCTGCAAGCTGAGCAGCGCCGCATCCACCACCTGTTGAAACAGCTCCAAGTCGTGGAAATCCCCCTTGATTATCAACTGCTCCATGCTGACCATGTCGCACAGCATCCCCCCGATCCCGAGCGCATCGTCCGTGGCCAGATCCTTTCCCCGGCACATCGCGGCCAGTTCCTCTATCTCGCGCCCCAGGTCTGGCAGGGTCTCCGTGCCGAAGGTCCGCGCCTCCGACTGCAACTCGCTGCAGGCGGTAAACCCGTCCAGCGGGTCGTGCTGCCCCATGGAGCGGACCAGGGGGCGGGTCAGATCGCTGCTCATCTTCCAGTGCAGAGCCCTGGTCCCCTCCGGCGTCGCGGGGTAGCAGAAGGCGGCGTGCGCCGTCTGAGCCAGTTCGATCCCCCAGCGCAGATAGGTCACATCTCCGGTGACCCGGCTCATGCATCGCAGCGCGTGCATCCACTTGGTCAGGTAGTGGTAATACTGCCCGTCCCGCTCCCATTCCAGCCGGTCGTCGGTCGGCTCATCGGGTGCGCGTTCCTTCAGTTGCTTGCCGATCCTAAGCCCCCCGCGGGTCGGATGCAGCTCCCCCTCCGCCTCGCTAAGCCCACTGATCCAGCCGCTTGGTGACCCTTCGGCGCGGTGGCGTCCCAAAACGTGATGCACCTGGTCGACCAGATGCTTTGCCAGGTCCAGCCAGCTCTCGTCCTGGGACCGATGGTACAGTTCCAGGAAGTTGCAAACGGCAAAGGCGTCGGTCCAGAGGTAGCGACGCGGGGTGGTCTCCTCTCCCTCTCCGGCAAGCCCGGTGCCATCGGCGAAATCGAGCATGATCTGGCTGACCAGGATGGTGCTTTGCTCTTTGTTCATGTTCGCTCCCCTTTTAGATATTAGTTCCCGTTTCCGGTCAGGTATCTGTTATGGGGGGGCCAGAGGTCCATGACCTGACGCATGATGGCGAGCTCCCCGATATGGTAGGCGTTATGATCGGCCACCAGGAGTATCTCCCGGAAGATGTTGTAATCGGTGGCGTGCGCAATGGGAGCCAGCAGGTCCGCGCTCTCATCCAGAACCATCTCCTTCAGCGTTTGCAGATCCGACACGAACCGGTCGCAGCTCTCTTGCCAGCCGGCCACGTCGGTTTTTTCCTCTGGGGCGGGGCGGTACCCCGACGGGTACTCTGGAGATACGTGAGCGGGGTTCCTGATGAACTCCAGTATGTCCCACTGGGCAATGCGCATGTGTTCCACGAAATGCCAGAACGAGTACGGGGTGTTAGGCGGCTTTTCGTTGATGTATCCCAGCGGCAGTTCGGCCAGTACCTCTTCGAACCCCAGGTGCGCGTTTCCCCCTTGCAAAAGCGCCAGGAGCTCCTGTCTCATCGCCTTGTCGCCCTTCATGTAGTCCCCTGCAACCTTGCGCGGCATTTTTTTCCTCCTAACTCTACAGTTAGAGATCTTAAATGCAAAGGGGGTTGGGCGATTTGCTCCCTTCGTTGACGCCAAAAATTAATCATTTATACTCCAGTGATGTTTCTGGGCGTCATCCCGCTAAGGAGGAACCATGGATGCATTCTTTGCCTCTCCTGAACCGCAGATCTGCCGGAGTCTCCGCGATGCCTGCACCGGCCGGGGCCCTGAAATCGTGCGCGCGCGGGCCGGGGCGGATTCCGTGCGAGAGTTCGCCCGCTCCTGCGCCCGCGGACTCATCTCGGTTCCGCGCCGGCTGGAGAGCCGCTTCCTCTACGATTCCGCGGGGAGCGCACTTTTCGACCAGATCACCGCGCAGCCGGAATACTATCTCACCCGTACCGAGACCTCCATCCTTGCCGCCAACGCCTCTCGCATCCGGGAGCTGACCGGGCCGGCGACCCTGGTGGAGCTTGGCTCCGGCAGCGCGGCCAAAACGGATCTCCTGCTGCGTGCCTGGCTCGACCGCGCACCGAGGGTCTGCTATCTCCCGGTCGATGTCAGCGTGAGCGCCTTGACCTGCGCCTGCAGCAGAATCGCCGCAAGGCACCCGAGCGTCCGCGTCGTCGGTGTCAACTGCGAATACCGGCAGGCGTTCCCCCTGCTCTCGCAGCTCTCCCCGGCGCTGGTGCTGTTTTTGGGGAGCAGCATCGGCAACTTCAACCCTCGGGAAATGTCGAGCTTCATAGCCTCCCTGGCCGCCTCGATGCGTCCCGGGGACTTCTTCCTGCTCGGGGTAGACCTGGTCAAGGAACCCCGGCTCCTTGAGGCGGCTTACAACGACCAGGCGGGAGTGACGGCAAGGTTCACCCGCAACTTGTTCGCCCGCATGAACCGTGAGCTTGGCTGCGCCATCGACACAGACGCCATAGAACACCTGGCCCGCTACAACGCAGAGAAGGAGCAGATCGAGATATCCGCGCGCTTTACCCGCCAGCAGACCTTCCTGTTGGACCCTCCCGGCAGGCTCATCACCGTTGCCAAGGGTGAAGCGGTACGAACCGAGATCAGCAGGAAGTTCCGGCTGGAGCGGGTCGTCCCGGAACTGGGGCGTTGCGGCTTTGCCACCGAGCAGGTCTACAGCGATGAGCGCCGCTGGTTCGCGCTGCTACTGCTGCGCCGCCTGCCGCAATATTCTCCTCAAATGCCCGGGAGGTGAAAATGACTGGACCCGAGATACGCGAAGGTCTGTGCGGCATCTGTCCTGCGGGGTGCTTCGTCACGGCGACCCTGGAGGACGGCCGGTTGCTGGCCGTGGAACCGCAGGCGGGGCACCCGATGGGGATGCTCTGCCGGATCGGGCGCCACTCCCCCCAGATCGTGCATGACCCGGACCGGCTGCTTTATCCGCTTCGGCGCACCGGTCCCAAGGGGAGCTATGACTTCGAACGCATCTCGTGGGACGAGGCCTTCGACACCATCGTGGCGCGCTTAAATGAGATAAAGGAGAGCTTCGGGCCGGAGGGGGTGGCGATATATACCGGGCGCGGCAGTTTCGACATGGCGCTTTGCGACATCTTCCAGCCGGCGGACGCGGCGGTCTCCTCCGCCTCCAGCGTCCTGTTCCCCTTTGGTTCCCCCAATACCCTGGGCGTCGGCGCCCTCTGCTACGTCTCCTTCGCCATGATCGCCCCCCACGTCACCATGGGGGAGATGCTCATCACCATGGAGACGGATCTTGAGCAGGCGGAGCTGATCGTGCTCTGGGGGGCGAACCCGGCTACCGATTCGCCCCCTCTGACGCACCGCCAGATCGTCGAGGCGCGGGAGCGAGGCGCGCGGGTCATCGCCATCGACCCGCGCCGCAGCGAGACCGCCCGCGAGGCGCAGGCCCGGTGGATCCCGATCCGGCCGGGGACCGACGGAGCGCTCGCGCTGGCCCTGATCGGCGTGCTGGTAGAGGAGGAGTTATACGACGAGCGTTTCGCGCTCGACTGGACCGTCGGCTTCGAGGAGCTTTGCCAGCTGGCGCAGCACTACCGCCCGGAGGTCGCCGAGGAGATCACCGGCGTCCCCTCGGACACCATAAGGGACCTGGCGCGCCGGATAGCCTCGGCGCGGGGCGCCACACCTGTCGTATACACGGGGCTTGAGTATTCGGACAGCGGCGTGCAGGCGATCCGGGCGGTCTTCACCCTCTTCGCGCTGGCCGGGCAGCTCGACGTCCCCGGCGGCATGCAGTTCCGGATGAAGCAGAACATATTTCCCCAGAACCGCTCGCGCCTGGTGCCCAATCCGGACATGAAGAAGGCGCTTGGGCGCGACCGTTTCCCGGTTTACAGCGCCTATCGCGGCGAGTCGCATGCCTCGGCGCTACCCGAGGCCATCCTGGAGGGGAAACCCTACCCGGTACGCGCCCTGATGGTGCTGGGCGGATCGATGATCACCGCCTGGCCCGATCCCGAACTCTGGCGCAGGGCCTTCGCCTCCCTCGACTTCATGGTTTCCATCAACCGCTACCATACAGCCGATTCCGCCTATGCCGACCTCGTTCTGCCGGCGGCCACCTACTACGAGATGGTCTCCTACATGAGATACGGCCCGCTCTTCAAGATCAGGGAGCGGCTGGTGCCTCCCCAGGGCGAGGCGCGCGGCGATTTCCTCATCCTGGCGGAGCTGGCCAGGCGCCTTGGCTACGGACACCTCTATCCGCAAAGCGAGGAGGAGATGCTCCGTTTCGCCTTGGAGGGGACCGGTTTCACCCTGGAGCAGGTGCGCGCAAATGGCGGCGAGGCCCGGGTCCCGACCGCGCTGATGCAGTACAAGAAGTGGGAGAAAGGGTTGCTGCGCCCCGACGGCCAGCCCGGGTTCAACACCCCGAGCGGCAAGTTCGAGATCGCCTCCTCCGTGCTTGCCGAAAACGGCTACCATCCGCTGCCGGTCTACACCGAGCCGGGCGAGGGGCCGCTTGCCGATCCGGCGCTGGCCCGGGAGTACCCGCTGGTATTCAACTCGGGTGCGCGCACCGTGCACGATTTCCGCAGCCAGCATCACGGCGTGCGGGGTCTTTCGGACCGGCTCCCTGAGCCGCCGGTTACCCTGAACCGGGAGGACGCCGCCCGTCTCGGCATTGAGGAGGGAGCCCGTGTCTGGGTGGAGACGCCGCGCGGCAGGGCGCCCTTTTGGGCGCGGCTGACCGACGACATGGTGCAAGGATGCATCGACGCCGCCATGGGGGGAGGGGGGCCGCTTGGGCCGGCGGCATGGCAAGAGTGCAACGTGAACCAGTTGACCGATCCCGGGCGCTACGACCCGATCTCCGGCTTCCCCGTCTACAAGACCCTTCTTTGCCGAGTGATAAAAGCCGATCCAGTTTCCGGCGCCCACTCCATCACGTCCACCCCGTCCAGGTCGTCCACCCCGTCCACCACCGACCAGGACCCCACCCTCCAAGCGCACCCCGGTGCCCAACCCGCCCTGCGTCGGGTTTACCTGGACCACAACGCCACCACCCCCGTGGCGCCCGAGGTGCGGGAGGCGATGCTGCCGTATCTGGGGGATGAGTGCGGCAACCCGTCCAGCATCCATGGCATGGGGAACCGTGCCAGGGCGGCGCTCGATGCAGCGCGTCGCGTCGTCGCGCAGGGGCTTAACTGCACGGCGCGGCGG
>Ga0209317_1002038_pt1 | contig 15509 bp, 19 predicted proteins | sample RifGroB2_FD_183994 | JGI IMG/M metagenome (GOLD analysis project Ga0209317, IMG submission 183994) | Soil microbial communities from Rifle, Colorado, USA - Groundwater B2 (SPAdes) (version 2) | ecosystem: Environmental > Terrestrial > Soil > Unclassified | place: Rifle, Colorado | collected... | reverse complement strand
TGCAATGGACTGCATGAAAAAGGATTCTTCATTTGCAAATCGGCGTACCAGGGATGACATCAGGCCTCCCTGCATTTTCCCCTTCAGCTCCAGAGTAGCGTCCATCGTCACCATGGCGTTAGACTCTGCGAATATCTTCTCACCCCGCTTGAGCTTCACGTGTAAAAAAGGGTCTACGTTTCCAACAATATTGAAATTAGGCATAGTATCAATCCTGTGGGGGGTTACGATCGGCACTGATCCTTGCTTAGTGGTAGAGTCGGTCACCGCAAAGCAGAGCGCTTTCAGTTACCCATGTTGTGTAGTCTCTGCATGGTGCCGTTCCCCTTGAAGACGGCCGGACCATACATGTGAGACTGACTCCGCTCGCGGTCCGTGACAGCCGGAGGGCTGCAGCGTTACGTTCTCCTCGTCAAAAGTTGCGAACCCCATCGCGTAAGTGTGCACCGCTTTTTAATTGGTGGGGCATTCGGCAATCTATGCACCGTTGCAGAGCCTGTTAGAGTGGGAGGAAATGGCCGTTGTCATCGCTTTTGCTGCGCCACATTATTTCTGGCGCATCAGAAGTGGCAAGGTAGATCCTATCGCCATCCTTATGTATAGAGGTGATGGCGTAACTGCTATTGTTCCTTTTTTCATATTGCACTGAGACGCCGGGACTAATGGTTACAGTAACCGGTGCCAACGATTCCGGATAGCTGTTGCTGTGGCCTGTGGCGTATGCTTCGATGCTGGTTTTAACGGTTTTCAGGTCAGACATTGCAGCCGAGTTATAGGCCTTCATCCGGTATGCGGAGAACTGTGGAATGGCGATCGCACCTAGGATGCCGAGGACGGCGACTGAACCCAATCCGACGAAGACGATTATGAGGACGATTGCGATGGAGTTGGTTCCAGTTTTCTTTGCCATCAACTGTCGCACTCCGCATTTGGGACAGAGTTCGGCTCTTATGCTGAGCTCTTCGCCGCAGTCGCTGCAGAATTTTTTTCCTGTGCCGTTCGTGTTGACGTTGGAATATGGTACCTTCTGTTTTTTGCCGATTAATAAATATAAAATTGCGCCCAGTATCGGAAGTAGCAAGACCATCAAAAGCCATATTATCTTGTTGTTCGCTGTGTATTCGGATTTAATGATATCCACTAGAGCGATAATCCACAAAACTACCGGAGCGAATATGCAAATTAGAACAATCAGCTCCGGAACTCCTAATCCAAACATACTACCCCCTGTGTCATTAGTTTTCGTACTTCAAGCGAAAATCTTCATCAGACATAGTGAGGTAGATAATCCCCTCGATGAGCCCGGCAATCGCCGGGATACAGGTCCAAAAAAAGAGCAGGTAAAGAATCCCCCTACCTATGCGTTTTAGGTAGAAATGGTGCACACCCAGCCCACCTACCAAGAGGGCAAGTATGCCTGCCGTTATCTTCTTGCTGGTACCACTGGACGCAATGGACATTTGCCGTACACCGCACTTAGGGCATATTTCAGCTCTCACGTTTATCTCGGCGCCGCAGTCAGTACAAAATTTTGTTGTGCGTTCGGCCATCGTGCACCTCTAAATTTGATGTTATTAAAAGATGCTATCAAAATCTATATACAGGAGAGCTGCTAAAGTAGTCTAATCTTTTAATGTTAATTGTAACTAACCATCAAATCTAACTTTTTGCATAATTAGCATTGTTTATTTTCATAAGTTTTCACTATTGACATAGTTCCTCGATTTGCTGTAAAAGAAACTGCTTATTATAAAAAACTTTGATGCAGTCTAGGCATCTACGCCGTGTGCTCGAGGGGGGGACTCCCCTAGCGATACCAAACACCTATCTTCGACCAGTTATTTACAAAAAATGACAAACTCTAGATATTTCCTGTTATTTCAAGGTCAGTTAAAGTAAGTAGCAGCAGGGACCGATACGCCCTTATAAATGTAGCTACAGCAAAGCTAGACCGATAATGCATTGTTTAATGAGGAGGAAGAGAATATGGCAGTGACGTTGGTTAAAGGAGCTAACATCTCCCTGACAAGAGAAACGCCAGGCTTGAAGAACATTTTAATTGGCTTAGGGTGGGATGCTAGGGGTACAGACGGTGATGACTTCGACTTGGACGCTAGCATGTTCCTGCTAAACGCTGGTGGCAAAGTACCAAGCGATGAGCAGTTCATCTTTTATAACAATCTAATTTCTAATTGCGGCTCGGTCGAGCACACGGGTGATAACCTTACCGGTGATGGTGATGGAGATGATGAAGCGATAAAAGTCTACTTAGAAAAAGTGCCCGACGAGATTAAGCGTCTGGCCGTAACCGTAACCATTCATGATGCCGTGACTCGTCGCCAAAACTTCGGGCAGGTCTTAGATGCTTTTATCAGAATAGTAAATATGGACAACAATTTGGAAATCGCACGTTTCGATCTTTCGGAAGACTACAGCACCGAAACCGCCATGATTTTTGGTGAAATCTACAAACACAACGGCGAGTGGAAATTCAAGGCAGTTGGGCAAGGCTTTAATGGAGGCTTAGAGGCTATGTGCAGTCATTTTGGTGTAAATGTCGCGTAGGATACTTTAAATAATACCAATGTGGAGGGAGCAAGTATGCGAAGATTACCGGTTTATCTTGTGCTAGACACATCCGGCTCAATGAATGGAGAGCCGATTGAAGCGGTGAAAAATGGTGTCCAGGTCCTCGTTTCAACTCTGCGGCAGGACCCATATGCACTTGAGACAGCCTATCTGAGCGTTATCACCTTTGATTCTTCTGCAAAACAGGTAGTACCGCTTACCGAGCTGGGCTCATTTCAGCAACCGTCCTTTCAGGCCACAGGCGTAACCGCTCTTGGTGACGCCCTGAAACTGCTGGCTCAAAAGATTGAAAGTGAGGTGGCAAAAACCACTCCTGAACAGAAGGGTGACTGGAAGCCATTGGTATTTCTTATGACAGATGGCATGCCCACCGATAACTGGCAGCAAGGGCTAGATGCCCTTCGGAAGGTAAAAACAGGCATGGTCGTTGCCTGTGCAGCCGGTCCGAGTGTCGACACAAGCATACTAAAGCAGATCACAGAAGTCGTTGTGCAATTGGACACAGCAGATTCTGCCACTATCAAAGCCTTTTTTAAATGGGTGTCAGCAAGTGTATCTTCTGGCAGTCAGAAGGTGGAAACCGGCCTCAGCGAAGTGGCAGGCATAAAGGATCTACCGCCACCCCCGCCTGAAGTCAACCTCGTGATTTAATAGTTACAGGAAGGGTTGTGGGCGCCAATCTTTATAGGAGGGGTTGTGGGCGTTAATCTTAAAAAAGGGCAGGGAGTTAATCTTTGCAAATCTGAGTTTGACCTGAGCGAAGTTACAATCGGGTTAGGATGGGATGTTGCCGAAGTCCAGCCCGGGTTCTTTGGTAAGCTGCTAGGCAAGAAAGAGGAGGAGTATGACCTTGACGCCGTTGCATTTCTCTTAAATGAACAGGGGTTGGTTGCGGATCTAGGGAAGGTTGAGGGCGGTAAAAGCACTCTTTCTGATGGAGATGTGATCTACTTTGGCAGCATGCAACACAGATCCGGTTGCATTAGCCTGACCGGAGACAACAGAACCGGAGCGGGGGATGGAGATGACGAGCAAATCATAGTCAATCTAAATCACCTGCCGGACGGATACCAGAAGGTTGTTTTCATCGTGCAGATTTATCAAGGTGTCGAAAAGGGCCAGAATTTCAGTAAAATTAATAATGCCTTCATTCGTGCCGTCGATAAAAAAGGCACGGAAATGGTCCGATTTGATCTGTCTGGAGAACCAGCATATTCGAATTTTCACTCAATTAAATTTGCTGAGCTCGAAAGGCATGGGACAGAATGGAAGTTTTCCGCCGTGGGTACTCCCTATTCAACCGACAACTTCGTACATATTCTCAGAGAGTACATACAATGAGCACACGCAGACTGCCTGTTTACCTACTGTTGGATACCTCTGGCTCTATGCGTGGCGAACCTATTCAGGCCGTCAACAACGGCTTAAAGGTCTTGGTGGGAGCCCTTCGCCAAGACCCTTATGCGCTTGAGTCTGTCCATCTGGGAATCATTACCTTCGATCTTGAGGCTCGTGAGATCTTCCCCCTCACACCTCTTGACCAAGTACAGGTTCCTGAAATCGAAGTTCCCCAGGCAGGGGCCACCTTCTTAGGCGCTGCACTGGAGCTACTCTTGCAGTGCGCCGACAGAGACGTCAAACGCAGCACGGCTGAGCAGAAAGGGGACTGGCGCCCCTTGGTGTTCATAATGACGGATGGCAGCCCATCCGATCTTCAAATGTACCGTGATTGCGTTCCCCAGATAAAGGGCAGAAACTTTGGCAACATCGTAGCCTGCGCTGCTGGACCCAAGGCGAAGTTGGACGTGCTGAGAGAGGTTGCAAACCATGTTGTATGCATGGATACCTTGGACAGCGCCGGATTCTCGCAGTTTTTCAAATGGGTATCGGCCAGTGTGGCAGCCGGCAGTACAAGTGCCGGAGTAACTTCACCCACTGATTTACCTCCGCCTCCACCTGAAGTGCATTTGGTGATTTGACGGCACCTCCCATAGAGTGGTCGCATTCCCTGTGATTTGCGAAAGAGGGACATCCATGTCTGTCATTTTAATAAAACCGAACCAGTCCTCAACCACAATTTCAACACCACCGATTTCACCTGCCACAGATATTGACGAGTTGAGGCGACAGGTTGGTGTGCACGTCTTTGACTGCTACTGTGATGTACAGACGAGGGGAGAATTAATACGGATTGGCGTTGCGAATTCGGGCCTTACTGCTGAAATAGCTGAGGTCATAGTCGATATGGAACTTGAAGTGATTGGGGCCGCCAACGAAAAAAAACTACTCTTGGAGTTGGAGGCAGTACTTCATCAGTTCACCGACAAGGATAAGAAACTTGATCCGAAGGAGAGAAATGATGCGTTACAACTCGTTGGCAAGGCGCGAGCTGGCTATAGGAAAGGTTTGCAGTACGACGTTGCCGATTCCTACATTGTAAATTTCTGCAGAGCTAATGGCGTCAAGGTAAAGATAGGCTTGCTACGCTGGACCATTCCCTGACCCATTGCTTATGTAAAGGAGACTGTAATGAATCAGGCTGAACAACAGTGGCTTGAAAACCGAATAGATGCCGCGGTAGGAGATGATTACTATCTTGATCGTGACGAGGAAAAAGGAATCAAGGAGGAGGGGGCGGCAAAAGGAATTACTGTGAAGGATATAGAGATCGTTCTCAGAACTGAGTTGGACAAGCAAGGTGCTGTTTCAGAGCGGATCCTTCTTGATGAATTGGATCGCCTTTTACGCCAGTTTACTGACAATGATAAAAAACTCGATAACAAAGAAGAACGGGATGCCCTCGACAAGGTCCTTAGGGCTGCCCCTGGCAAAAAAAAGGGACTCGATCCAAGAGCGGCTGAAGTCTATGTAAGCTCTTTTTGCAAAGTAAATGGCGTGGTCCGCACCACCGACAGGAATAGGTTTGCAATGCCAGTTGCTCTAGCAATAGCTGTACTCGTCTTAGTAGGGGGCTACCTCCTGTACACCAAGACTGGCATCGTTACAGGTGGAGTCGGCCTGACAGTCAAGCTCAAGGACAATGACAAGTCGGAAATCGATGATCTGCTAAGACGCGCCGTCGTGTATGCCGATAAATCACAGTACACTGATCCCCCCGAAAAGTCAGCGAAGGCATGTATAGATTGCATCAAGCAGATCGACCCCAACGGGGAGTATCGCGGTGACGAGGTAAAGTTGCTGGCGCAGCGGATAGTAGGTCACTACATCTCCCTAGCCGAGAAACGCTACGCAAACCATGACAACACCGGTGCCACAAAGTGGCTGGAGAGGGCAAAACTCCTTAATGCGGACATGGAAACAATTCGTGACAAGGAGCGAGAATTCGGCTTCATCAAGGAAGAGAAGTAGGCATTACATCAACGTCAGCTCGGAGCATTTTATGAGGCGTCTACCGATATTTTTTGTCTTGGACTGTTCAGAATCGATGGCTGGTGAAAACCTGCAACGGATGGAAGAGGGGATTGGCATGATCGTCCGGTCCTTGCGGCAAGATCCCCACGCTCTGGAGACAGTCTACCTCTCCACCATCGCCTTTGCCGGGGTTGCTAGAACAATTGCCCCGCTGGTTGAGCTCATCACTTTCTATCCCCCTAAACTCCCTATAGGGAGCGGGACGAGTCTTGGACTCGCTTTACAAGAGCTCATGCGTCAGATGGACAGCGTTGTCATTAAGACAACGGCGGAGCAGAAAGGAGACTGGAAGCCCGTAATCTACCTCTTCACTGACGGCAAACCTACCGATAAAGTAGAAACGGCCATCGCCACCTGGCGGAAGGACTATTCTCATAGGGCCACCCTTGTTGCAATTGCCATGGGACGCTATGCCGACGTATCAGCTCTACAACGCCTCACTGATACCGTACTATTGTTCGACGACCAAAAGGACGGAGATTTCAAGCAATTTATCGCCTGGGTTACCGCCTCAGTCTCCTCACAGAGTAAAAGTGTCGGTGAGGCTCAGGGCAATGATTTTGTGCTCCCCAGAAGTGACAACAAGGTCGTCACACTCTTAAAAAAAGGGGAACTGGCTCCTCCGCCCCCATCGGATATGGATTGCGTCGTGCTAGTTGGCCGATGTCAGAAGAGCCGCAATCCTTATCTCATCAAATACGACCGGCTGAAGAAAATCCTACCCTTGAACCCCGAGATGCCTTCCAGCCGGTTCGAGCTTACGGGATGTTATCCAGTAACTGATGAATACTTCCAATGGTCGGCAGGTGACGCTGCAAATCTTCTAGTGAGTACCAGTGATCTACTAGGAGCTCCAGGTTGCCCTTACTGCGGCAACATATCCGCTTTCGGAATGTGTGGCTGCGGCAAACTGTTGTGCCTGAACGGCCCGGGGGAGGCTACCTGCCCATGGTGTAATACGGGAATTATCTTTGAATTCGGCGGTGGCTTCGACGTTCAGCGCGGGAGGGGGTAACTATGAAAGACAGCAGGTATGCAGCCTTGGCCAAAAGCCTTTTTGACCCGAACTGCGCTTACGGTGTCCTTGCAGTCCGCAGGAGTAAATATGCAGATGAGTTCATAGAGAATTTCATTACGAGCGATGAGGTGCAGCAGGAAACAATTAGTTTCATAACCAAAATTAGCACGCTTTTCACGTCCGCAGGTGAGGAACCGAAGCTTATCCTTTCCCCCAATATAATTTCAGCGCAGGAAGTAGAGTCGTTACCTTCCCCTGAAACGGCGAAAGCCAATGGTGTAGTTCCTAAGATTCTGACATCTAATGGATATCAGGGCTTGGGAGATTACAAAGTGAGACCGTTGGAGCTACCTGAAATGCAGAAGCAAAAGATCGCAGTAACTTCTCCCTCAATCGATGCAACTGCTCCAGTGGCGGCACCTGAAAGTTGCATTTCGCCAAGGTCGGCTTCTCCTGATGTCAGCGTTTTGGTAGCAGAGGCTCCCGTTGCAGCAGTACAAAGTACCTTAAATGCATCGACAGCGGAGGGAAAAGCCCCGGCTAGCCCTGGAGCGACGGCGACCGCTCCACCGCCTGCTCCAACTGGCACCGCAGATGATCAGGTGGAATCACCAAAAAAGCCTGACGCTTCATCTCTGCCCGTTAGAGCCCCTGTCTCTTCCCTAGGGCCACACGCGGCCCCCACTGTGCAAAGAAAAGTTCCCCCCGAGGGGAGAAAAAGCACTTTCTCCGTCTCCACAAACGGCAAAGTGAACACCCCTTTTAGCGGAAAGATTGAAGGAAAAAACGAAAACGGCATGCCTGTGGTCATCTGTGGCGTTGAGCTTCCGGAAGACCTCGGTTTGAAGTTCGATTGTGAAAGAGGAGAATTGGTTGGCACCCCCCTCAAATCCGGCGAATTCAAAGGGAGAATCCTATACAAATTTCAGGGATCTTCCACGATCGACCCAGTTCTAGAAGGAGAATGTTCCGTTGTCATCAACCATGACCCAAAAACGCTCTGGAAGAGCGAGCAATCAGATCAGAATGACCCCTACTGGAAAAAAGACGAGGACCAAGCTTTGTTTTCTGGCAACGATGGCTTATCCATGGTCGCCGCCAGCAAACGTGGCCGTTCCCATGCCCATGTAGGATCTTTCAGGGACGATGATTTCTGCATTGCCGAAGAAGTTGGTTCAGGGTGGCGAGTCTTGACCGTAGCCGACGGTGCAGGAAGTGCCAAAAAATCGCGCAAGGGTTCCCTTCTCGCCTCCCGAGCAGCAACAAATCACGTGCTAAAGGTGTTGGTTGAGGAAAAGGGCATGCTTCTCGATAAGGCGCTCGATTTGTGGGAAACGGATCGTACGGAAGCAGGCAAGGAAATCCAAGCACAACTCTATTATCTCTTTGGAAATGCAGCCAAGAGTGCCGTACAAGCGATTGAGACCGAAGCAACTGCTACAGGTTGCGCTTATAAGGATTTTTCCACGACCCTAGTAATGACCATACACAAGAAGGTTCCCGTCGGCCATTTCATCGCCGCCTACTGGGTGTTGGTGTGTACCGCCACGGCGCCGAAATAAAGGTTCTAGGTAAGGCAGACTGCGGCGAGTTCGCCGGCCAGACCCGCTTCCTCGACAGTGCAATGTTGGAATCGCAGGAGATTATGGGACGAATCAGAATCACTATCGTTCCCGATTTCACTGCTCTGATGGTGATGACCGACGGAATAACGGACGCATGGTTTGAAACAGATGCAAATTTTGAACGGCGTGAAAAATGGGAGCTGTTGTGGACTGAACTGCAACCTGTAGTGGAGGCTGCAGATCCGGCAGCCGCACTCCTCGATTGGCTTGACTTCTGGAGCCCTGGGAATCACGACGACCGTACTATTGCGCTTCTGTACTCGCAACAAAGCAGCATAACTGAGGAGACGACAACATGAGTAATGTTATCAGGGCCACTACGACTGAAGGAGCACAGATCGAGTTCGTAGATAAAGTCATTGGCCAAGGTGGCATGAAGGATGTTTACTTCAGCCCTGACAGATCATACGTCGTGGGTTTTTTCAGGGATCAGCAGGATGCTCAGGCGAAAGACCGTCTTACGACCATAACCGGGACATATCGTGATCGGATATTCAATCAGGCCGGCGGGGAGTACTGGAAGGAACTCTTCTGTTGGCCTTCAGCTGTGGTTGAGCATAATGGCAGACTCGGTGTCGTTGCGCCTACCTACCAAAAGCACTTTTTCTTCGAGTGGGGCTCGAGAAATGACGACTTTCTTTGCATAAAGGGCAAGGAAAAAGAGGGGAAATGGTTCGCCTCCGCTTCGAATCAGAATAGGTTCCTAGACTTGCGTGAACGCGGGACCTGGCTCAATTATTTGCGCATCTGCATTCTGCTTGCGCGTGCTGTAAAGAGACTTCATGCTGCCGGCCTTGCGCACTCGGACCTGTCCTACAAAAACTGTCTGGTGGATCCTGCCCGCGGGAACGCGAGCATCATAGACATAGACGGGCTTGTGGTACCTGGTAAGTTTCCCCCTGATGTAGTTGGGACACCTGATTTCATTGCCCCTGAAGTTGTAATGACGAATCACCTTTCCAAGCACGACCCGAATCGCAAACTTCCCTGCATCAACACAGATCGCCATGCGCTTGCTGTGCTGATCTACATGTATCTCTTGTACCGTCACCCTCTGCGCGGGGACAAGGTTCACCACGAGGATCCGCAGCAGGACGAAATGCTTTCTATGGGAGCAAATGCCCTCTTCGTAGAGCACCCTTCCGATAAGAGCAACCGTATTAAGGTGCAAAACGTCAAACAGAGTGAGTTGCCGTGGAAGGATACCTCGAAAACGCCGTACACTGTGACTGGCCCATACTTGGTACCTCTTTTCAAACGAACTTTCATCAACGCCCTTCATAGACCTAACGACCGTCCGACTGCGGATGAGTGGGAAACGGCCCTGGTAAAGACGGTTGATCTGATCCAACCATGCCAGAATCTATCCTGCGAACAGAAATGGTATGTGTTCGATAACAGTACAAAGCCTATTTGCCCTTTTTGTGGCACGCCATACAAGGGGAAACTCCCAGTTCTTAACCTCTACTCGTCGCGCAAAGAAGGAAACTACAAGCCAGACAACCATCGTCTGATGGTTTATACAAATCAATCTCTTTTCCCTTGGCACGTAAATCGTAACGTGGCTCCCAATGAACGTCTGACTCCCGAACAAAAAAAACGCGTGGGTTACTTCGTCTTACACAACGGGTCCTGGTGGTTGGTCAATGAGCACTTGCAGGATCTCATGGATGTGGATTCCAAGGTAAAGATCGCCATTGGGGACAAAGTGGAGTTAAAGGACGGCTTAAAACTCCTTTTATCTCGTGAAGATGGCGGTCGTCTCGTTATCGTTCAGATGGTGGAGGGGCAATAAAAATGGGCACTTGTCGATTCTGTGACTGCAATGCCGGCTTCTTCAGAACAGAACATAGCGCCTGCCAGCAGAAGTACGAACAGGGGATGACGCAGATGGTAACGGCAGCAGCAAACGTGGCGCGCACAGGGTCGGGAATTGACACGCTGGGACAGCAGTTGAGTGCCGTTGCCGCCACGGCGGCTCCGGTGAGACTCAACACACATGAGGCGTTAATTAGAGGGTGGGAACAGGCGGTAGAGGGGATATTGAGCGACAACATTATTACTGCTACTGAAGAAGCTCAAATCATGATGTATGCTCAGCGCTTTGGACTTTCGCAGCAGGAACTCAATACCAATGGTGCCTTCACTAAGGTCGCGTATGGCTGTGCATTGCGCGACATTCTCAATACAGGTACGACATCACGGGCGGTGATCACCTTTCAACTTCCATTCAACATGCTAAAGGGTGAATCACTTGTCTGGTGTTTTCGGGACGTTCCCTTTTTTGAAGAGAAGACGCTCAGGACAATGGTCGGGCGATCCCAAGGAGTGAGCGTACGGGTCATGAGAGGGGTGTACTACAGAATGGGGGCCTCTCGTGGCTATCCAGTTGAAACGAGTAAAATTGAGCACGTGGACACCGGAATGCTAGGGGTGACTACGCACCATATATATTTTGCCGGCCCGAAAAAGAGCTTCCGCATTCCCTACCAAAAAGTCGTTTCTTTTTCGCCCTATTCCGATGGCATAAGTGTGTGTCGCGACGCCGCAAACGCAAAGCCGCAGACCTTTATAACTGGCGAGGGATGGTTCATCTACAATCTAGTGATGAACCTTTCCCAAAATATTTAAACAGGAGAACGCATGTTTGATCAAATTTGCAACACCGCTCTGAAAGGCTACTCGCCATGGGAAGTCATTCCCTTCCTCATCATTGTCTTTGTTGCCCTTGCTATTGACCTGAAGGCGCATGGCAAAGACGAGCCGGTAAGTCTTAAGAATGCAACGGTGTGGTCAATTATCTGGGTCATGGTATCCTTCGGTTTCGCCGCTTTCATCATGAAGGAGCATGGCACCGAAAAAGCATCTCTTTTCCTGTCTGGATACCTACTGGAGAAGTCTCTATCCGTGGACAACTTGTTCGTGTTCATGGCCATCTTCGCGAGCTTCGGCATTAAGGATGAGTACCAGCACAGGATTCTCTACTTCGGCATACTAGGCGCTATCGTACTTCGATTCCTCTTCGTGGCGGCGGGAACCTCTCTGCTGCTCCTCGGGGAGTGGGTTCTGGCAGTTTTTGGCATCTTTGTCCTCTGGTCGGCGTGGAAGATGTATAGTGCAGGGGGCAATGACGACGATGAGATAGAGGACTATACGGATCACTGGTCCGTGCGGATGACTAAGAATTTTTTCCCTATTCATCCTCACCGAGTCGGTCACAACTTCTTTACTACAAAGGATGCAAAGCTGCACGCGACACCGCTTTTCCTATGCTTAGTGGCGGTCGAGATCTCTGATGTTATGTTCGCCTTCGACTCAGTACCGGCGGTCATAGCCATCACCCAAGAGCCATTTCTCGTCTACACATCCAACATTTTCGCCATCCTCGGCCTGAGATCGATGTACTTCCTCTTGGCTGCTGCCAAGCGTTATCTCTGCCACCTTGAAAAAGCGGTTATCGCCATCTTAGTTTTTATTGGCATCAAGATGCTGCTCGGGGTGTCCGAGAGCTTACATGGCATTCACATCTCTGCCAACGCGAGCCTCGTGGTGGTTATGGGCTTGTTGACACTTGGCATGGCGAGTTCGGTCATTTTTCCAGAGAAGAGCAAGGCGACGGTGTCTACCAATAAAGACGCCGCCTGATTCCATGCTGGGAAGAATCTTTTATAGCATCAAGAAGTCTGCCCTGCACCGCAAGGACCTGGGTAATGTATCCTTGCAATTAAAGATAGATTCAGTGACGGATCTTACCCCCAGTTCCCTTCAGCGCGATGGGATCCGGGTGCTTGTTCTAGACTTTGACGGCGTCCTGGCACCACACGGATACCAGAAGCCCGGGGCGATGGTGAGGCACTGGTTGGAAGATCTGCTGAGCAGCGGATGCCTCCAGACCATCTATATCTACTCTAATAAACCGACGGAGGAACGGCGCCGATATTTCGAGGTCCATCATCCGCCGGTACGGTTTGTCCGGAACGCCCGCAAAAAGCCGTACCCTGATGGGCTGGCAAAGATAATTAAGGAAGAAGGAATTGAGCCGGAAGCGCTACTTATGGTAGACGACCGGTTGCTAACTGGGATTCTCGCATCCATCATAGTCCGCTGCTCCAGTGCCCTGGTGCGCCGGCCGCTGGTGGATTTCTCCCATGCAACGGTTGCGGAACTTTTCTTTGCGGCACTTCGTCTCTGTGAACGGCTAGCCATCTCGGCAGCCGGCAAAATCTAACATTTGTCGCCACCTCCAGGGAGAGCCGACTCTTGACAGAATGATTGAGGGGGGATTGTGGAACAGGAAAGTATAAATACCGTGTTCAAAGTAGTGGGTCTTCTTTTGGTGTTGCATGCATGCTATGCGACCTATCTCCACAAGACAGACCGGATCACCATCTACAGTAACTATACCGATGCAGCAATGACTGGACTCAGTCCGGCCGTGTCCCTTGTAGTTTATCTACTTCTCAGGTTCATCGATGTTCCAGAAAACGTGAGCACTCTATTTGGCCTCGGTGTATTTGCGATTTCCGTTTCCATAATTATCCGCCATACATGGCTGGCGAACAATTCCTTTCTCTCATTTGTTTCGGCGTTTATCGCAAAGTACACGGTCCTTGCTGTTTACTATGTTCTGATACTGCTTGTATTATTTGGCGGTGGAAATCGAAGAAAATACGAGCGACGAACAACCGCAAGCAGAAGGCATGCAGCAGCGCTAGCGGCTACAACCGGTGCTTACGCAGGGTGGTCGGTGTGGGTCACGAAGGACCCAGAGTTCGTTTCTCTTAAAGAGTACCTAGCACCTAACTGATGTCGGGGATCTATTATATTCTAATCGAGTTATGTGACTTCAAACTTTAAGGAGTTCCTTAGTGAACAAAAAGCCGCTGATACTTTTATCCATAATGTTTTTGCCTCTTCTTCTGTTTTTCGCATATACATGGGGTACGCTGCACTATAGCTATTCATCGGGAGAAAGGGTCGGTCAGATTCAAAAATTTTCGAAAAAAGGATGGGTGTTCAAAACTTGGGAAGGGGAGCTAGCTATGACACCAGTGCCAGGCGCTATTCCAGAAAAATTTCTTTTCTCAATTCGGGACAATGAAGTAGCCAAAAAGGTCAATCAGCTTCTATCACGAAAAGTCTCACTGAGTTATGAGCAGCATATGGGTGTCCCTACGTCATTCTTTGGCGAAACACAGTACTTTGTTATTGGAGTAAGGGCCGTAGATTAGCCTCGATGTGTCTTGTAGCTGCGGAATCCTGCACGGATGCTGTAACCCACTAAAGTACCAAAAGGAGAAGAAGAAATGAGTGTTTCACTGGTTAAAGGCCAAAAAATTTCCCTCGAAAAAGAAGCCGGAGGTACTCTTACCAAGGTTGTAATGGGGCTTGGATGGGATGCCAAAAAAGTTAAGGGTTTCTTGGGCTTTGGGTCGAAGGAGCAGAGCATCGATCTTGACGCGTCCTGTGTTCTGTTCGACGAAAACAACAACCCGCTTGATTGCGTCTGGTTCCAGCAGCTTAAAAGCAGGGACGGCAGTATAGTTCACACCGGGGACAATCGGACAGGTGATGGTGAGGGAGATGATGAGCAGATCATAGTGGACCTCTCGAAGGTACCTGCCGGGACCAAAACCTTGATGTTCGTGGTGAACAGCTTCACAGGACAGAACTTCAGTCAAATAGAGAATGCCTTCACCCGCATGGTGAACCACGCAAATAACAAGGAAATTGCCCGCTACAACCTTAGCTGCCAGGGAAATCACAGCGCGATGCTGATGGCTAAGGTCTATCGTCACAACAACGAGTGGAAGATGCATGCACTCGGTGAAAATTGCAGCGGGCGGACTTTTCAAGATTTAATGCCTGTCATGCAGGCGCATCTATAACAAGGAGGAGCAAATGGCTATTTCTCTCAGCAAAGGTGGCAATGTATCTCTCAGCAAGGAAGCTCCGGGGCTCAAGAAGATATTAGTGGGACTGGGATGGGATTCTCGTGTCACTGATGGTACGGCATTCGACTTGGATGCTAGTGTGTTCCTGCTCAAGGGCGACGGTAAGGTGAGAGGCGACGGCGATTTCATTTTTTACAACAACTTGAAGTCGAGCGACGGGTCGATCGAGCACACCGGTGATAACACCACTGGGGCTGGTGACGGAGATGACGAAGTGGTCAAGGTCGACCTGCAGAATGTCCCTGCAGAGCTCAACAAGTTGGCCTTCGCCGTCACAATTCATGATGCCGAGGCGCGCAATCAGAACTTCGGGCAGGTTGGGTCCGCCTACATCAGGGTCTGCAATCAGGACTCGAATGTGGAAATCGCACGTTTCGACCTCTCTGAGGACTACAGCACTGAAACCGCAATGATCTTTGGTGAGCTGTACCGCCATGGGGAAGAGTGGAAATTTAAGGCTATAGGCCAGGGTTTGCCTAAGCGCGTAGCCAAATTCTTTTAAGTAAATTTCACGGCTCGGATCTCAGCCTCACGTGACATGTCACAGGGGGCATGACAGGAGCTCTCCGAGTCGGCTCTTTTTGTTGGCTTTAAACTTTTTGCAGCCTTTGTAAATATGCCGGGGCAAAGACCTCGGTGATCTCCCGGCCCGTTGAAACAGCACTTTCGCAATACTTTCGCAGGTTGTGCTGTATTTGGACGAATCTCCCTGTATTTCGTTGGACGGAAACTATAGGGAAAGGCAGTGCTAATGGTCTGAAATTGTTGATAATTTGTCTGTTGTCGTGTGAGGTGTCTCTTGGTTCCTGCTGGATTCGAATCCCGTTTCCCGCTCCAAACAAACAATCAAAACCCCGGTCGCTGACAAAGCTGCCGGGGTTTTTTGTTTCT
>Ga0209317_1002035_pt1 | contig 15518 bp, 15 predicted proteins | sample RifGroB2_FD_183994 | JGI IMG/M metagenome (GOLD analysis project Ga0209317, IMG submission 183994) | Soil microbial communities from Rifle, Colorado, USA - Groundwater B2 (SPAdes) (version 2) | ecosystem: Environmental > Terrestrial > Soil > Unclassified | place: Rifle, Colorado | collected... | reverse complement strand
CACGGGACTCCAGGTCCTAAATTAATATGGGCCCGCCCTATGATTGCGCATCCGCGTGTGGTATTTTTTGCAAGGCTTCAGGGACGTTACCTGCCGATTCTGTCTAGACAAAGCAAACATACAAGCGGAGGAATCAGATGAAAAAAATAGCTACCCTTTTTGCACTAGCGGTTATTGTAGGCGCTGCCGGTGCGGCGTCGGCCGCCGGGAAGGTTTCTCTCCCCAAAGGTTATGAAAAGTGGGAAAAAAGCAAGGCGAGGGTCGAGACGGACAAGAAATCGCTCTTTTATGGTATCCACTACATCTATGTCGACAAGAAGGCGATGAAGACCTACAAGTCCGGCGGCGTGTACCCGAAGGGGAGCCGCTTCGTGGCGGTGAACTATTCCATCAAGGAACAGGGTGGCAAGCAGGTGCCGGGGAAGAAGAACATGATCGTCCTGATGCAAAAGGACAAGAGGGAGCAGGCGACCGGCGGCTGGCATTTTGTAGGATTCAGTCCCGATGGCAACCCCTCGGGGCTCGACCCGAAAAAAGACTGCTTCGGGTGCCACGAAAAGGACGCAAAGGAGAGAGATTTCGTCATCTCCAAGTACGCCGACTTCAAGTGATGTGAGTGCCGTGGAAAGAATGCCACAGGGGGGCGCTGACCCGGCGACAAGGTCGGTCGGGCGCCTCAGTTCTCGCCAACATTTTCCTCGCTGCATTCAGCTTCTCCCTCTTCAGATAACGCTACCTCCCTATAGCCAGCCCCTCTTTTTAAAGGGGAAATTCGCTGGCGGAACGAGATGCCGGAGCGAAAAAGCTGCGTTCCCACGCTGGAGCATGGCAACGATAAACGTGTGGGACACTGCCGGATCGAAGTGCCACTTCGGGTGACCTCAACCTCGACCTGTTCCGGGGGCGCCGCCGGCCGGGCCAGAGGGCTTTTGGCGATTGCCATTGCCAACAACATGTTATAATGGCTGCCAAGCCAATCCAATATAATCAAAGCCTTAAGGAGCCCAAATGTTGACCATAGAGACAGCCCCTCAGTTACGCCTGACCACGCTTTCCAACGGCGTCCGGGTGGTGACCCAGAAAATTCCCAACATGCAGAGCGCTGCAATCGGAATACGGATCGACAGCAGCACGAGAAATGAAGAGTCCGACTGCGGCGGTGCCTCGCATTTCATAGAGCATCTGCTCTTCAAGGGGACGCCGACCCGCACGGCCGATGACATCATGGACCAGTTCAACAGCATCGGGGCCCGGGCCAATGCCTACACGAGCCAGGAAGAGGTGTTTTATTACGCCGTTTCACTCGCCTCCGTCATACCTCCTACCTTCGATATCCTGGCCGACATGTTTGTAAATTCCAGGCTGCCGGCAAAGGAGGTTGAGAAGGAGCGGGCCGTCGTGCTGCAGGAGATCCTGATGAATCAGGATACCCCGAGCCGCTTTATCTATAATCAGTTCCACCTGGGGTTCTGGAGGCGGCATCCGCTTGGCGCCCCCATCCTCGGCACTGCGGAGACCATCAGCTCCATCCCGCGCGATCGCCTGATGGAATACAAGGCCTCGCACTATCTGGCAAACGCCACCATAGTCTCGGTCGCCGGCAATGTGGAACATGACCGCGTGGTGGATCACGCGGAGCGGGTTCTGCGCGGCCTGCCTTCCGGAACTCTGCCGCTAAACAAGCCGGAGCCGGGATGGAAACTAGCCGTCGCGGAGAATGCGCACTACCAGCGGGCCATGGAGCAGACCCTCTTCTACATGGGATACCCGATTCCGCCGGCGGGTAACGAACACCGCCACAAGCTTGCCGTGTTCAATCAGATTCTTGGCAGCGGCATGAACTCGCGGTTGTTCCGCGAGGTCCGGGAACGGAGAAGTCTTGCCTACACCGTCTATTCAATGATGTCCTCCTACACGGACTCCGCCGGGCTTATGATCTACGCCGGAACCAGCGCCGAGCGTGCCCAGGAAGCGGTCGACGTATGTCATGCCGAGGTGATGCGGTTTTGTGACGAGACGGTGACCGAGGAGGTGCTCGCCTCCGCCAAGGAACAGATCCGTTGCGCTCGTCTCATGGCTCTTGACGACTGCGAGACGCAGGTCCGCAGGATCTCGAACACCACCTCGCTGCTCGGCGCTCCGGAGCCGATCGAGCTTTCGCTGGAATCCATTGCCGCGGTCAGCGCAGAGGATGTCCGCGAGATGGCCCAGATCCTGTTCGCCAATGTCGTGCCGCGCGTAGAATCTGTCGGCCCCGGGGAGGGGCCGGGACTGCCGCGCTAGCAGTCGTAGCAACTGGGGCCGCCGTTGGAAAACATCGGAGGATGATGCAGGAAAAGAGGCTGATGGAGGAAAAGGAAAGGCCCGTCGAGCAGTTCGACGGGCCTTTCCATTCATACCTAATTCAAAGGTGGGTTCCAGGGGCTATTTCTCCTGTTTCGCGTCCCTCAATGCCCTGATCCCCATCATCTCCTTTTCATAGCAATCAGGGCAGAGCCCGTGACTGAAGAGCGCTTCGGAATGTTCCGATATGTATTGCTCCAGTTGCTGCCAGCTTTCTTTGTCGTTTCTGATTTTTTTGCAAATCCCGCAGATGGGAATGACCCCCTCCAGCTTCTTCACAACAGAGAGCGCAGTCTCCAACTGGCTGACCTTTTCCTCCAATTGCCGCGTGCGTTCTGCCACCTGCAGTTCCAGGCTGGCGGCATAGACCTCGACCCGGTCCTTTGCCATCTCTATCTCGTTTACCAGGCTGCGGGTGTAAGTGTCGAATACCAGGGTGGTGTCGAAGTACAGCAGTTTGTCGAGCGCCTGGCATGTCGTTTCCAGGGTGGCAGAGTCGGTGATGCCTCGCCCCAAAGCCTTGAAGAGGATATCCTTGAGAGTCCTGACGGCGGCCAGATAGAGCTTTGGCTCGACCCCGATTCTTTTATGCACCATGCCTATGCGCAGGCGGTTGTTCACGTAGTCATGATTGGTGCATCCGCTGAAGAGATCCAACACGTATTGGCGCTGCGCTCCATGAAGACGCCGCAAGGTGTCTGCATCACCGATCAACAACGATATCTCCGGGTCGGAGGTCTGTATCCGGTAAAACTCATTCACGATGTCTTCGACCCGCAGTTCGATGAACTCCCGGCAGGCTGCCAGTAAAGCCGCCTCTTCAGTGCCGAACAGAAGAAGTTCCTTGCGTCGCGTTATCTCGTGATCGTTCATCCCCATTTGCCCTAGCAATGTCTGCTCCGTAACTTTCGGTTGAAGCATCTTTTATTTCGCTCCGGATAGTGTTGCGATGTGGAAGCAATTAAACGACCTCTATGATAATCGCGGTCTCCGGTCTTCTTGTAGGAACGGCATTCCTGCCACATGAGCGTCGGATGCCCCGGCAACTAATGTGTTCACATTTTACGCCCGACCGCTTCATGAGTTCAACATAAATACAAGTCCGCTTTGCTCCCGCCTTTGCAGCGTATGTCATGGAGGGCAACTGTAGCTCATTTTCGCGCCGACAGCCCACCGGCGAGCGCGGATCGCCGAACCGGAAAGGGGAGGGGAGCCCTGGCGGGCGCTTGCGGTGAAAGAGTGTCCCATCAATGGCGGCAGACTCCGGAGCCGCACTCGCGGTGGCCTTTCGGGAGGTATTTCCTGATCCGGGCAAAGCCGCGGTATGCCAGCCGGGCCGGCAGGTTAACGCCGGGGAGGGCGATCAGGGCGGCGAGAAAACGGTGCCATGGCGAGTCCGGAAGGGCGCGCCAGATGGCCCAAAAGGCTTCCACCGCACGGTAAACCCGCCCCTCGCGGTCAATGGCGTGCATCTCGCTCATGAACTGCTGCATGGGTATCCCGTGCGCCGCTGGGTCGAACTCGGGGCTGCTTATGTCGACGAAGATCAACCGGCCGCTGTGCTCCTTGCGCCGATACAGATCCATTCCCGCCGCGCAGACCGAACAGGAGCCGTCGTAGAAAACCTGCAGCGGGAATGCCGGTTCATGCAGCATGCTTCCTCCCGGTAAGATAACCGCGCTAAAAAGCCTCGCGAGCCTATACGGTATAGCAGGTTAAATGCGATGGGCAAGCCAGCTGCTGCAACTTCCTTTTACCATCCATAACGTACCAGGCCTGCGAGGCTTGCCCCTCTCGCACGGGATTCCGAGGGGATGCAGCCAGGCAGGCCTGGTGACTTCATAAACGTGATGTTGGCACTTCTAGCTCATGTTGTCCTTATCTCCCGACAGGTGCGGGAAATGCTCATGATGCATCTCATGTTGCAGGTCCATGATTTTCCCGCACGAGGCGCACAGGTACTTGTCCCCGCTATGCGTGTATTCGCTGCGCTGGCACGACGGGCACCAGACCCTCACGTCGCAATCCTTTTGATCCGTTTCTACCCCGGTTTGCCTTTTTTCGTCAGCCATGTGCGTTTCCTCCCTTTAAAATTTGCCAAAGTATAGCACGGCACAAAGGTACATGTTGGTTGATGCTAATTTGGCTTCTGTTTTCGGTTGCTCCGCGGGCTATGCAGGTTCCTGCCGCACTGGGCGGCCCCTGCTGATCAGAGCCCGATGATCCACTGGCTCAATTTGAAGATCCCCTTGGCGAAGGAGCCCAGTTCCGACTTGGACAGGCTTTCGAAGATGAATTCGTTATCGATCGGTTTCTCCGGGTCAACCACGCGGGCAACCGGTTCCAGCGCATCCGGCCAGTCGCTTTTTTCCAGGGTCGGGTCGGGCTGGTACCTGCAAAGACGCGCCTCGTGGTCATCGGCCAGGCAGTCGAGATGGCGGGTAAGGTTTTCGATATTCTTGAACCTCTGCTCCTCGTTGCTGCCGTAAAGACCGGCGTGCTCAGCCAGAAGCGACGCGCGCAGCCCGCGGATGGCCGCCACCAGGTCGACCTGATGTTCGGGATCCGTGGCCTCCCAGCTCACGTTCAATTCGGTATCCAGCCCCATGCTCCGGTTGGTCGCATTCGCGGAGCCAACGGTGAGAAACCGGTCGTCTATCAGGAGCAGTTTCGAATGAATAAAGGTCATCTTCCGGTTGCCGTGGTCCAGCTGCGCCGAAGAGTAGACACTCAGGGTGTGGCCGGTCTTGCCGGCCACCTGCTCCAGGGAACGGAGCATTTTCATCTGGGGCAGGCCCAGAAACAACTCCTCGGTCATCGGCAGTCGATCGGGCAGCATCATGATGATCTGCAGGCTCGGTCTGTCGGGGAGGGACATCCTGGCGACGAGCGACCAGTAGATAGCCTGGGAGCTGAAGTACTGGTTCTCCAGGTAGATGAGTCTGTCGGCAGACATGATGGCGTCAACGAACAGGTGGCGGATCTCGTGGATTTCCTTTTGCCCCGTCTGCGGGGTGCGCGCCTGGGTGCGGCTTACCGCCACCTGGTTCGTGGGTAGCGGGAACGCCTGCGCCGGGATGAACGGTGCCTGCGCCTCGGCCGTCGGAAGCTTCAGCGCGTCCCCCCCCGAATCGGTCCAGCGCCGCACGAACAGGTCGAGAAGTACCCTGACCACCGGACCGGTGTGATAGGACTGGATGTCGTGGTAGGAACCGTAGCGAGTGCCGTCGAGGTCAACCCTCTCCGGGTTCTCATTGAGGTGGCGCCGGTCGTCCCAGCGCGACGAGCAGATATCCATCCCTCCGACAAAGGCGGTGGCGCCGTCTACAATGACCAGCTTCTGGTGATGCGTGGCACCTGCCGCGTGGACGTTGTCAAAGCGGAAATGCATGCGCTCGTTGGTCGACCAGTTGAAGATGACGTCCTGGAACCATTCCCGCTCCAGCGAGAAAACGGCGCTGAAGTCCCAGGCGAGTATGTAGATCTCCAACTCGGGGTTGCTGTCGCAGAGCAGCTCCAGGAAGTTCAGAAACCTGACCTCGCCTGCAGTCTCCTTTGCCTCATCTCCGCGCAACAGCGGCACCTCTGAGTCAAACTGCCATCCGGCGAGCAGCAGGTAGCGTTTCGCCTTGGCCGCCGTGTGGTAAAAGGCGCTGTAGTAGTCACAGGCATCGACCAGCACGCCGGTTTCGCCGGCCCCGTAGATACCCATGCAGTTTAAGCCGGGCTTTAAAATGCTCATATGAGCTCCAGCGTGACAACCAGCGGCAGATGATCCGAGGCGAGCCGGGTGAGCGGTGACTTGGGCACCGTGACGCTGCGGACCTTGAGATTCGGCGTTATGAACATATGGTCGATACGCATGAAGGGGAGTTGGGCGGGCCAGGTCCCCCTGGGGAGCCTCCCTTTCACCCCCCTTTGCACATCGCGCAGGTGACGTGTCAGCAGCCGGTACACGGAGGAGCCAGCTAGGGCATTGAAGTCGCCGCAAAGGATGGTAGGCGGCCGGCATTCGGGATGTCCCAGCCATTCCGGACCGGTGATCGCCTTGGCCTGGCAGACGCGCTCCCCTCTGTTTAGCCCGAAATGCGTCGCCACCACCTGGATCTTGCTGCCGGCAAGCTCTACTTCCGCCCAGACCGCGCCGCGGCGCTCGAATGAAGGGTGCAGCGGCTCGATGGGAATCGCCCCCGCCTTGATCAGCTGTACCGGCGAGCGGCTCAGGATGGCGTTGCCGTACCCCCCCTCTTTCACCTGTATGGAAGAATGGAAATGAAAGGACATCTCCAGGGTCATGGCGATAAGATGGGCCTGGTCGATCATCTCGGTGCGTGACAGGCCGGCATCCAGTTCCTGCAGCGCAACGATGTCCGGATTGCACCGGTCGATCACCTCCGCGATCCTGAGCGGAGAGATCTGGCCGTCCGTCCCTATGCAGCTGTGGACATTGTAGGTCATCACGGAAAAGGTTTTTGACATGTATGCGGCTTATATTATGGTTGGTGAATTGACAAGAACTCCCGACCAGACGCGATTGCCGGTTCCCGTGCACGAGGAACAGAGGTTAAGGCGCATGGCAATGTCATGTCATACATTGGAAATATTTCACCCGGAAAGAGTACATAGAGCGCGGGGGATGTCAATTGGGCCGGGTAGGGGGGAAGCATGAAGAGGCTCTGGATCAAGATAACGGTCCTGCTGCTTATTGCGGCGGCGGCTTTCATCGCCAGCTATCTGCTAAAGGATCAGGTCCTCAGCGTGCATCACGTCAAACAGCACAGGGAACAGCTTCTTCAGTTGATCAAGACCCACTACCTGCAAGCGGTCATCTCTTTCATCTGTCTGTATTTCGCCACAGCCTTATTCCTGCCGGGAGCACTGGCATTGACCGTGGCCGGCGGCATGATGTTCGGCACCATGCCGGCAGCCCTCTACGCCAACGTTGGAGCAACCACCGGCGCCGTCGCCGCTTTTATGGCGGCACGCTTTCTCATGGGGCACTGGGTTCAGGAGCGGTTCAAGAAGCAGTTGGACCGGTTCAACAAGGAGATGTCGCACCACGGACACAACTACCTGTTGATTCTGCGCATCCTGCCCATTGCCCCGTTCTTCGTCGTCAACTATTGCGCCGGCATCACCAGGATCCCGCTCAAGACCTTTGTCTGGACCACTTCGGTCGGCATGCTTCCCGGTGCGCTGATCTACGCCTTCATCGGCGAACAGCTGCGTTACGTCGCAGCGCCCGAAGATCTACTTTCCGGGAAGATCATGCTGGCGTTGGCGCTGCTCGCGCTGTTCGCCCTGGTTCCGGTCATCCTGCACCACCTGCCGTCGCTTAAGAAATGACCGCGCCGGGCCTTTCGGCAACAGTGTCCCGCCCGCCGTTTCCGGGGTTGCAATAAATATGGGCGGAGAAGATAATCAGTGCTGGAAATATCCGCGGTAAGGAGAGCTGGCGTTTCGGGATCTCGGCATGTTGCATATGACGGCAAAACCTTTGGGAAAACCCCCTTTGACAAAGATGCATGGCATCGGTCTCAACATTGGCTGCGCCTTGCTCCTGGTGGCGATCCTGTATCTGGACCTGGTGATCCCTCTCGGTATCGCCGTGCCGATCCTGTACAACGCGGTGGTGTTGCTTTCGCTTAGATCCACCGACAGGAAATTCATAGTCGTGGTAGCGGTGGTCGCTTCCATCTTCACCATAGGCGCGCTTTATAACAAGCCGGCCATTGAAGAGATGTGGAAGGCCGTTGCCAACAGGTCGCTCGCTCTGTTCACCATCTGGATCGCCTGCTATCTTGGCCTGCACAGGCAGATGGTAGAGGAGAAACGTGTGCATGCCCTCAGTGAACGGGAGAAGGCCTTGGAGGAAGTGCGGGTGCTGCGCGGCTTCCTGCCGATCTGCGCTTCCTGCAAGAGGATTCGCGATTATGAAGGGTCCTGGACCATGATCGAGAAATATATCAGCGAACACTCCGAAGCCGAATTCAGCCACGGCCTATGCCCGGATTGCACCAAGAACCTCTTCCCGTATGACTTCCGCAAGTATTACGATCCGGACACCGAGGACTAGCCTCTCACACGTTAAGGTAACGAGAAACCACTCTCCCCCTTTGAAAAAACCTTTATCTCCCTTGCAGGTACTCGATCAACAGGCGCACGCCGACCCCCGTCGCCCCCTTGGGTGAATAAGGGCGGGCTTTGTCGCTCCAGGCGGTGCCGGCGATGTCCAGGTGGGCCCAGCGGGTTTCGCCGACGAACTGCTTCAGGAACCATGCGGCGCTGATGCTGCCGCCGTCCCGGCTGCCGGCGTTCTTCAGGTCGGCGATATCGCTCTTCATCGCCTCTCCGTACTCCTCCCAAAGCGGCAACTGCCAGAGCCGCTCCCCGCACTGTTCGCCGGCCCGCTTCAGGGCGTCCACCAGGCGCTGGTCGTTCCCCATGACGGCGCTCGCCTCATGACCGAGCGCCACCACGCAGGCGCCGGTCAGGGTGGCCAGGTCGACCATCGCCGCCGGCTTGAACCGCTGGGCGAAATGCAGCGCGTCGCAGAGAATGAGGCGTCCCTCGGCATCCGTGTTGGTGATCTCGATGGTGGTCCCGGAGAGGGAGGTGAGCACGTCGCCCGGCTTGAAGGAGTTGCCGTCGGGCATGTTCTCGGCCGTAGGGATGATGCCGACCAGGTTGATGGGAAGCTCAAGTCCCGCCGCGGCCGCCATGGTGCCGAGCACCGCCGCGCTCCCCGCCATGTCGGTCTTCATCTCCTCCATGCCTGGCCCGGGCTTTATCGAGATCCCCCCCGAGTCGAAGGTGATCCCCTTGCCCACCAGCACCACCGGGCGCCCTTTGGCGCCGGCGCCGCTGTATTCCAGCACGATCAGGTGCGGCGCTTCGGCTGCCCCCTTGCCGACCCCCACCAGCGCGTTCATGCCGAGCTGCTCCAATTCGTCCTGTTCGTAGACCCGGCACTTAAGACCATGACGATCGGCCAGCTCCCGCGCCGTTTTGGCGAGGTAGCTCGGAGTGAGCACGTTCCCCGGCTGCGAAACCAGGTCCCGGGCCAGCCTGACTCCCCGGCAGATCGTTTCCGTAGCTCCTATCCGCAGGCGAGCCGCGTCCTGGTTCGAGGGCTCCGGTTGCAGCAGGGTCATCGCCTCAAAGTCGAAGCGCTGCTCCTTCTCCTTGGTCTTGTAGAGGTCGAAGGCGTAGCTGCCGAGGAGCGTCCCAGCCGCGACCGCTTCCAGCGCCTTCGGCAGGGGAGCGCACAGATGGAGGGCGGAGCTGAAAGAGGCGACCCTGGAGCCCCGCAGCGCCTGCATCGCGTTGCCTGCCGCCTGGCGCAGGCGCTCGTCGGTCAGCTCGCCCCGTTTGCCGAGGCCGACCAGCAGCAGCCGTTCGGCGGGGAGTCGTCCCAGGGTATGCAAGAGGCGGGAGGTGGCAGGCTTGCCGGTGAACTCCCGGCTGTCGGCCAGCCGGCCAAGGCAGCCGTCCAGCGCCTTGTCGCACCCGGCGAAAAGCTCGTCCCTCGCGTCCTCAAAGCAGCCGATGACCAGGGCGGGGGTGGTGAATTCAAGTGGGTTAGCGTTACTGGTGTTGATCTTCATAGGGGTCGCCTCCCAAAGTTTGCCTCAACTTTAACCTGTTCTACGGGTGCAGCATCTCCGCCAGCTCGAAGGCGAGCTCCACGCTCTGCTCGGCGTTCAGGCGCGGATCGCAGTTGGTCTGATAGTTCAGGTGCAGGTGCTTGTCGAGCAGTTGCCGGCTCCCGCCGGTGCATTCGGTCACGTGGTCGCCGGTAAGCTCCAGGTGAACGCCTCCCGCCACGGTCCCTTCCGCCTTGTGGATCTGGTAGAAGGTCCTGATCTCCCGCAGGATGTCCTCGAACTTCCTCGATTTCTGCCCGTAGTCGTTCTGGTAGGTGTTGCCGTGCATCGGGTCGCAACTCCAGACGACCCTGCATCCCTCGCTCTTGATCTCCCGAAGCAGCCTGGGGAGATAGGAGTCGATCTTGTCCGCGCCGAAGCGGGTAATCAGGGTAAGCCGCCCCGCCTCGTTGTCCGGGTTCAGCTTGTCGATGATCGCCTTGATGTTGTCGATGTCGTAGTTCGGGCCGATCTTCATGCCGAGCGGGTTCTTCACGCCGCGTAGGAACTCCACGTGGGCGCCGTCCAGTTGCCGGGTCCGGTCGCCGATCCAGAGCATGTGCGCGCTGCAGTCGTACCAACCCCCACTGGTGGAATCCATCCGGGTCAGCGTCTCCTCGTAATCTAGCAGCAGGGCCTCGTGCGAGGTGTAGAGCGTCACCTGGTTCAGCTGCGGGGTGTGTTGCGGGTCGAGGCCTATGGCGGTCATGAAGTTGATGGTCTTCCAGATCTGCCTGACCAGCTCCTCGTACTTCTGCCCGGCCGGGAGCGCATCGAGGGATGCGCGGTGCCACGCCTGGACCCGCTCCAGTGCCGCGTAACCGCCGAGGGTGAAGGAGCGGACCAGGTTCAGCGTGGCGGCGGCGCGGTAGTACCCCTCCAGCATCCGGCGCGGGTCGGGAGTCCGGGCCTCCAGCGTGGTCTCCGGGCTGTTCACCATGTCCCCACGGTAGCTCGGCATCTGCACCCCGTTCACCATCTCGGTGTCCGAGGAGCGCGGCTTGGCGTACTGCCCGGCTATCCTGCCGATCTTGATGACCCGCTTCTCTCCGGCGTAGGCGAGGACCACCGACATCTGCAGGATCACCTTCAGCAGCTCGCGGATATCGGGCCCGGTGCAGCGCGAGAAGTCCTCGGCGCAGTCGCCGCACTGCAGCACGAACGCCCTGCCTTCCACGGCCTCTGCCAGCTGCCCTTTCAGCGTCTGGCACTCGCCGGCGAAGACCAGCGGCGGCAGTTGGGAGAGCGTCTTGAGCGAATCGTCCAGCGCGGGGCCTGCCGGCCATACCGGCTGTTGCATTGCGGGAAAGGAGCGCCAGCTCGTTTTTGTCCATTTTGTGGTAGGCATGATGAGACCTCACTCGAAGCATTTTGAACTGCCGCTATCCGGGGGTGCAACGTTCGGCCCCCCCTGCAGCGCCATGCCATGGTAGCAGGAATGGTTCATTTGAAAAACTAAAATGTTAATAAAATCAATCAGGGCCCATGAAAACGGGCTCCCAATTGCCTGCCGCCGTGGTATTATCCTCCATCATGGATCTGGAACAGCATCAACAGATGGCCTCTGCCGACACCTCGGCACTCGGCCCGCCGGCATCGGCATCGCGGCAGCTTGCGGCTGACGGCTGCGGCGAGAGGATCGTTTCCGGTACGGCGGCCGCCGCAGCGGTGGAGTTCTCCGGGCTCGGGAAGGGGGAGCTGCTGCCGCGCCTGGCAGCCGAGCTTCGCAACGGGGTGCGAGTTTCCTTATCCCTGCGGGTGGACCTGGATCAACTCAGGGCGACGCCGGCAAGCCTGGCGCTCCTTGCCGTAGCCGACCTGCTGATAAACCTGGCGGTCTCCTTCCTGCTGGTTGGGGGGGGAGGCGATTTCTCCTACTCTGCCGTCCCCTCCTTTTTCTTTCACCTGCCGCTGTTTCTGTTTTTCGGCTTGCTTGCTGGCAGGATGCTCTCCCGCCCGTCTCTTATTCCCGGCATCGCGGCCCTGCTGGTGGCTCTCAGCATCCCGATCGAGCTCTGCCACGCTCTGCTGGAGGGGATGGCCCAGTTGCGTCAGTTCGCCTGGCTGGAAGATTACCTCACTGCCCCCCATTACTACCGTTTCTACTGGTGGTGGGCGGCGGCAGCGCTTCTTTTCCTGCTGCGGCTGGAACCGGGACGCCGCATCAGGTTGCCGCTGGTTTTTCTCCTGCTGGTGCTGCCGCCCCTCTGGTTTTACCCCAGGGGGGACCTCTGGGTGAGCGCCGCGGAAAGCAGCGAGAGCGGCGAGCTCCGTCTGACCGAGGAGGTGCTCTCGGCCCAGGACAGGCTCCTGGATCGGGAGCTGGCGGCCCTTTTGCCCGGCAAACCGGGCGTTACCGACCTGTATTTTCTCGGCTTTGCCGGTGATGCAACGCAGGACGTATTTCTGAAGGAGTTGACCGCGGCCCGGCGGCTTTTCAGCGAACGCTTTGGGACCTCCGGGCGCTCCGTCCTGCTCGCCAACAACCCGCGGACAGCGACCACCCTCCCTTTTGCCACAGCCGCCAATCTTGAACAGGCACTCCGGGGGGTGGGCCAGGTGATGAACCGGGACGAGGACGTGCTGTTCCTGTATGTCAGCTCGCACGGCTCCAAAGAGCATGAGTTGGAGGTGAGCAACCGGCCTTTGGAGTTGAAGGCGCTGACGCCGGAGAAGCTTAAGCGGATGCTGAAAAATTCCGGCATCACCTGGAAGGTGGTCGTTGTTTCAGCCTGCTTTTCGGGGGGATTCATCGAGCCGTTACAGGACGATGCCACCCTCATCATCACCGCGGCGGACGCGAGCCACGAGTCGTTTGGCTGTGGTTACGGGGAGGAATTTACCTGGTTCGGGCAGGCCTTTCTGGGGGACGCCCTGCGGCGCACCTTCTCGTTCACCGAGGCCTTCGAGAAGGCGCGCGAGACCATCCGGTCATGGGAGGAGGAGCGTGGCGAGACCCCGTCTAACCCGCAGCTCTGGGGCGGGAAGGATGTCTGGCCGAAACTTAAAAGCCTGGAAAAGCTGCGGAACAGCGGGAAGTAACAAAAGCTATTAACAGGGATGAAGGGAATGACGCCTCTTCTAACCGGCGCCGCCGACGGTGATCTCCGAGATGAGCAGCGTCGGCTGCGCGTCCGAGACCGGCACCCCCTGGCCGTCCTTGCCGCAGGTGCCTATGCCGAACCCGAGATCGCTCCCCACCATGGTGATCTTCTTAAGCACCTCGGGGCCGTTCCCGGCGAGGGTCGCCCCCCGCACCGGTTCTCCCACCACACCGTTCTCTATCAGATACCCCTCCGAGACCTCGAAAACGAAGTCCCCGTTCACCGTGTTCACCTGCCCCCCACCCATGCGCCGCACGAAGAGGCCGTTGGAAACGCTCCTGACTATCTCGGCGGGGTCGCTTTGCCCCGGTGCGATCAGCGTGTTGCTCATCCTGACGATGGGGCGGGCCCGGTAGGATTCGCGTCTGCCGTTGCCGGTGGAGACGCAGCCGTCCTTCATGGCGGAGAGCCTGTCGTACATGTACCCCTTGAGGACCCCATCCTGCACCAGCACGGTCCTTTGCGCCGGGGTCCCCTCGCTGTCGAAGCCGAACGACCCGCGGGCGTAGGGGATGGTCGCGTCATCGATGACCGTGACCAGTTCGGACGCGACCGTCTCGCCGATCCTTCCCTTGTAGACCGAGGTCCCCGCCTGCACCAGGTCCGCCTCAAGGCCGTGCCCGATCGCCTCGTGCACCATGGTCCCTCCGGCCTCGCTCGACAGCACCACGGGGAGCTGCCCTGCCGGCGACTTGCGGGCTCCCAGCATCATCACCCCGCGCGCGGCTGCCTTTAGCGCCAGATCCTCGGGGGAGGCGGCATCGAAGAGTTCGAAACCGTGCGCGGCGCCCAGCGGCTCGTAACCGGTCTGGGTGACCTTCCCCTCCTGTGCCACCACCTGCACCATGAACACGGTAGCGGTGGCGTAATCCTCATGGAACTCCCCCAGCGAATTCACCGTCTGGGTTTTCATCAGCCCGTCACGGTACACGGCCATCACCTGCCGGATCCTTTGGTCGAAACCGCGCGCGGCACGGTCGGCCCGGTTCACCAGCGCAACCTTTTCGGCGAGCTCTACCTGGTCCGGATGGATCCTGATGGGAAAGCCCGCCGCTGTCTGCCGCTCGCAGAGGTTGAAGCCTCCATGCGGCGCGCCGCCGCGCACCCCGCGGCTCACCGTTTCGGAAAGCCGCAGCAAAGACTCTTCGCTTAGCTGGTTCGTGTAGGCGTAGGCGGTGGAGAATCCCGAGATCACCCTGATGCCGATGCCGCGGTCAGCTGCGGCCAGTACCCGCTCCACCTTGCCGTCCTCGCAGACCACCGTGGTGAACGCGATGTCCTCGTAATAGATGTCGGCGAAGTCGCCGCCGGCGGAGAGCGCGCGGCGCAGTATGGCCTTTGTGTCTATCCCCTCGAGCATGGCTCACCCCCTTCAGTCACCTCGGTGACCGCTATCTCTTTGGCAAGCGCCTGCATCAGGGCGCCCATGTCGTCCGCGAAGCAGAGCGGGTAGTTGACACGGACGATCCCCCTCTTGCCGTCGACCGTGCTCATGGTGGAGAGCCCCTCGTAGGCCTCCAGTACGAACTTCATATAGACCATGTCGCGACTGGCGAGTTGGTAGTAACGGTTGCCGGTTTCCATGGTTCCCCCGTGCGGTCGCTTGCTGCGTCCCGATATCGATTCGACTACATACCACTTGGCCCCGGAAAAGACAAATTTTCTTTGCGCCTCCTTGCCTCTCATCGATCCTCTGCTATGTTCTGAGGGATGAAATTAGGCGCTATTAATAAATCTAGGGCGGGGTCCGAAAGCCCGTGCCTCCTGCTCGCGCAGCTTTGCTGCGCTTTGTTTTTACTGCTCTTCATGGCAATGCCGGCCCATGCCGGGTACCAGCCCGACCTTATGGTGCGGCTCGCCTCCGAGGGGGACTCCTCCTATCTGGGCCAGGGGGTGTTCGAGTCGGGTGCCGTTACCCAGTCGAGGTCGCAGGCCGCTTACTTAGGCACTCCGGCGCAGTTCCGCCTGCTTTTGAAAAACGCGGGCGACGCGCCGGACAGCTTTATCGTCACGGGTCCCGGCAGCGGCAGCGGTATCACGGTCAGCTACCTGGACCAGGGAGGGGTGGACCGGGTGGCGGAGCTCTCAGGCGCGGGCTACCTCACCGCGAGCCTGGCGCCCGGGGCGTCGGTGGCGTTGCTGGTGCAGGTGACACCGGCGGTGTTCACGCTCGGGGCTAGCTACCGGGTGAGCGTCTCGGCCGTCTCGGCAAACGACCCTGCCGCCACGGACCAGGTGAAAACGGAAACGGTCGCCTGCGGCCCTACGGCGGCGGTGACGGTATCCGCCCCTCCGGACCGTTCAGGGGCTCCCGGGGCGGTGGTCAACTACCCCTATACGGCCACCAACGTGGGGAACGCCGGCAACAGCTTCAACCTCTCGCTTCAGAGCAGCGCCGGGTGGCAAGGCGCTCTCTACGCCGATG
>Ga0209317_1002034_pt1 | contig 15519 bp, 6 predicted proteins | sample RifGroB2_FD_183994 | JGI IMG/M metagenome (GOLD analysis project Ga0209317, IMG submission 183994) | Soil microbial communities from Rifle, Colorado, USA - Groundwater B2 (SPAdes) (version 2) | ecosystem: Environmental > Terrestrial > Soil > Unclassified | place: Rifle, Colorado | collected... | reverse complement strand
CATGGCAAGAGAGCCCTGGGTCGATCAGGATGTATGCATCAGTTGCGGTCTTTGCACGGACAACGTGCCGGAGGTGTTCAGGTTTGCCGACAACGGCAAGGCCGAGTGCTATGATCCGACCGGCGCGTCGGAGGAGGAGATTCAAAGCGACGCCATCGATGTCTGCCCCGTGACCTGCATCCATTGGCGCTGATGATCTCGCTACAGGCCAAGCCGCGGGTTCCGAGCGGGCCCGCGCAGTGGCAAACGGGGAGGTGGACATGACCCACATCGAGACCTCGCGTGTCAACGAGGTGATAGGAATCAAGATCGGTACCGTCCAGGAAGCAGCGCACAGGCTGACAGCGGTCATGGAACTGGAGGATCTGGAACTGGGGATTGCCGAGCTGGAAAAATGCATAGCAGATCTGAAGGAGAGCCTGGCCGGCTTGCCCTACAAGAGGGTGCTTAGCTGAAAAGAGTTGCCAGGGCTGGAAACACCAAGGCCGCTACCCGAAAGGGGGCGGCCTTTTCCTGTTGCCGCGTCGACTACCTGGGCGGCCTCCCCGTGATGAGCACCGCAGGACCGTTCTTTATCTTGTGGAACCTGCCCGGGTCGGTACGCGGGTTAACCACCCACTGGTACAGGGTCTTGGCATCCTGCAGAAAGGGCCTGGTCAGTGCGTGGTAGTGTTCCTTGTACACCTTGCGGTCGTGCTTTCGGTAGTAGTCGTACTGCATCTCCTCGTCGTAGAGCCCGATGCAGCCGTGCGAGGCGGGATAACCGGGGAGGTCGCGGCCATGGATCCAGTAGGATGGCCAGGTCTTCTCGCTCTTGTCGACGAAGAACCTGAGCGCGTAATGCATGGGGTAGGGGCGCCCGATCTCCTCAACCGTGTAGAGGTTCGACTTGTGGCGCCGGTCGGCGGCGTCGACGCGGAAGGTGCCGTTGGGCACCATCCTCCCCTCGATCCCCAGCGCTATCGGGAAGGAAAAGACGAGTCTGCCGTGCTGGTAGGCACCGAGGAACATCTCGGTCTGGTCCACCAGTATGAACTTGGGCTCCCGCGCTGCCTCCGGGTAGGTGAGCGGGAGCGGGTTGAAATTCTTGATCTGCGCCAGGTTCCTCGGGACCTTGATCGACACCCCGCCCAGGAAATGACGCCGGTCCACCCGGTTGAAGCGGAGCACGTCCCTCCAGCTCGCACCGAAAAGAGCCTGCGGGGTGTCGGTCCACTTGAGCTTCAGGCACTGCCACTCTATGCGCGAGTCGCTTGGGTAGCCGATCTCGCAAAGCGACCTGATCTTGTCCGCGGATGCTGCCGAAGGGATCAGGAGCAACATGGCGATGACTACGGCGGAAATCGAAAACCTTCTCATTTTTCTAACCGTCCTCGAACCTGGTCCCTTTCCGGCACCAGCGACCGCCGCTCACTATGGAGGAGAGCGCCCCCTCGCGTTCGACCGTGTCTGCGCGGACCGAGAGATAGACATGGATCGGGATGAAGGCGAGGAAGACCCACATGATCAGCTGGTGGGCAAGGCGCAGGTACTGCACTCCGACCAGGTTGTCGAACCAGATGAAGTACCCAAAAAGCCAGTGGTCCGGGGCGTAGAGGGCGTAAAGGGCGAAACCGGTGAAAAGCGCGGCGAGGCCGACCCCGAAGATCGCGGTGTAGGCGACCTGCTGCAGCGGGTTGTGGCCGATGTAGTGGGGCGGGCGGTCGAAACGGCAGAAAAGGTAATTCTGGCCCACCTGCAACAGGTTCTTCAGGTCGCGGGTACGCACCGGGAAAAGGGAATCCCAGCGCTGGAACCGGTTGGAGGCGAGGAAGAGCCCGGCGATCCTGAGGATGGCGGCGCAGAGGAAGAGCCAGCCGGCCACGAAGTGTATCAGCCTGAGCCAGCTCAAGTAGCTGGAATACCCATCGGTCACGCCGTAGATGAACCGGTTGCTCCCCATCAAAAGGCCGGTGGCGGAGAGCACGAGGATCAGGAGCACCGCCAGCCAGTGCAACACGCGCAACTGCCAGTCCCAGACCGGGACGTAACGGAAATCGCCCGGTTCTTCGCTGCGCCGGCTCTTTTGCCGGGTTGCCCGGATCGGGATGAAACCAAGGAAGCTCCAGCTCTCGCTGCCGTCAGGCGCGGTGGCCCCCCTGGCGACCCCCAGGGCGCGGAAGCCGTGGGTCATCTTCATCCCGGCCTGGAGCTCGGCCCGGTAACGGGTCGCCTCGTCGGGGTGGCAAAGGTACAGGATGGCGTCCACCTCGCCCCGCGCGATGAGCGCTTCCTCAGCGGTGCCGACCTTGCGGACGCGGGCGATGCTGCGGGCAAGCCGCGGTTCGAGCGGCGTGAAGTCGACCTGCTCGTAGTGCCTGAGATCCTCCTTGCGGGAGGCGGCGCTCAAAAGCGCCAGGTCGACCGGGTCGCGGGTCCCGAACGGGGCGCCCAGGGCGGCGGCGAGCAGCAACTCGCGCCGCTTCCGGCCGGCAAAGGGAACCGGGTCCCCGAGTTCGACCCTGATCTCCTCTTCGGGTATCTGGTAGATGCTCATCGCACGTTCACCTCGATCCCGCCGCCTCCGGGGACCAGCAGATGCACGGCGCAGGAGATGCACGGATCAAAGGAATGGATGGTGCGCAGCACCTCGACCGGCCTCTTGGGGTCGGCAAGCGGGTGCTGCCCGCCGCCGGCGAGCGCCTGCTCGTACGGGCCCAGCTGCCCACCCGGATCGCGTCCCGAGCTGTTCCAGGTGCTTGGCACCACGCATTCGTAGCGCGCGATCCTCCCCTTGTCGATCTCCACCCAGTGCGACAGCGTCCCGCGTGCCGCCTCCATGAAGCCGACCCCCTGGGCCTGGCCGGGCCAGCTCCCCGGCTCCCAGAACTCCCGGTTGAAGGTGGAGACGTCCCCCGCCTTGATCCGTTCCTTGAGCCTCGCGAACCACTGCTCCATCCGGCGGGCGACGATCACCGACTCGAGGGCGCGGCAGTAGGTGCGTCCCAGGGTCGAATTGAGCGCCTCGACGCCTGCGCCCAGTTTTGCCAGCCCCTCGTTGGCGAGCTGCACCGTCTCCTCATGTCCCTGGGCGTAGGCGAGCATCACCCTCGCGTTTGGCCCTACCTGCACGGCGCGCCCGTCATAGCGCGGGGCCTTGCACCAGGTGTACTTCTCGCGGTCGGACAGCTGCCGGAAGGGGGGCTTCGGCCCGGTGTAGGCCGGTTCGGTTCTGCCGTTCCAGGGGTGGAGCCCCTGCCTGTCACCCTCGGGGTAGCGGTACCAGGCCGAGGAGACGAACTCGGCCACCTTCATCGGGTCGAACGGCTGCACGGAGCGGTAATCGCCGTCCATGAGGAGCCCGGCACGCGGGGCCGTGCCGGCCGGAGTGCCGGAGCACGAAAAGCCGCTCTCGCCGGTGGCCAGGAGGGTCGGGGAGGAGACGCCGATGGAGGCGTACTCCGGGTAGAAACCGGCTATGGCGACCACGTCCGGGTAGTAGACCTCCTCGACGAAGCGCCGCGCCTGCCCGATGAGCCCCGCCAGTTCGTCCAGCCGCACCTGGTTAATGGTGAGCTGGTTGTCGAGGTTGATGGCGCAGGCCATCCCCCCCACCAGGTAGTTGGGATGGGGGTTCTTTCCGGCGAAAATCGTGTGGAGCCGGATGACCTCGCGCTGCCACTGGAGCGCTTCCAGGTAGTGGGCGACGGCCATGAGGTTCGCCTCGGGAGGGAGGCGGTAGGCGGGATGCCCCCAGTAACCGCCGGCGAATATCCCCATCCCCCCTTTGGCCGAGGCCGATACCCTCTGCTGCACCTCCTTGAACCAGGTGGCCGAGTTGTTGGGCCAGGGGGAGAGGGTGGCGGCCAGGCGCGAGGCGCTCGCGGGGTCTGCGGAAAGGGCGCTCTCCACGTCGACCCAGTCGAGCGCGTGCAGGTGGTAGAAATGCATGACGTGGTCCTGCAGGGTCGCCATCCCCGAGACGAGGTTCCTGATCAGTTCCGCCGATTCGGGGATCCTGCATTTTATGGCATCCTCCACCGCGCGTATCGACGCGATGGCATGGACACCGGTGCAGACCCCGCAGATGCGCTGCGCGAAGGCCCAGGCGTCACGAGGGTCCCGCCCCTGCAGTATCTTCTCTATTCCGCGGAACTGGGTGGCGCAGGCCCACGCGTTGCTGATCCTGCCGCCGTCCGCTTCAAGTTCGATGCGCAGGTGACCCTCGATCCGTGTGATGGGGTCGATGACGATTCGCTCGGTAGCCATCTCTTCACCTCATGTGATGCGGCACGGGAAGATCCCGTCAAAAAGGGGGACCCCCCTTCCAAAGGGGGGAGATTTGGAAGCGCCCAGTCGCCTGGACCGCTAATCCTTTTCCTACTGATCTTCGGGGCCCTTTTCACGCGCCTTGTCGTCGCCGAGGACGGAGAGCGGCAGGCTTTCGGGCTCGGCCCGCCTGGCCCTATGCTTCGCGATGACGGTCGCCGCGGAATGCACAGCGACGCCACCAACGGAGGCAACGACGGCCGCCGCTCCGATGGTGTTGGCGGTCGCCTCGACTCCGAGGCCCGGGACCACGATTCCGGGGAGCCTGCGGTAGAAGGGGGTCATCCTGTCGTAGAAGTGACGCTCGGTGCATCCAAGGCAGGGGTGGCCGGCCTTGATGGGAAACCCCTCGCCCATGTTCCATTCCACCGTGGAGCACGGGGCGAAGGTGGCGGGTCCCTTGCACCCCAGGCGGTACAGGCAATGTCCCAGGCGCGCGTTGCGGTCGTCGAAGGAGTCTGCGAACTGTCCGGCGTCGAAGCTGGCACGCCGCGGACACTTGTCGTGGATCCTCTGGCCGTAGGCGAAGAGGGGCCTCCCCATCCCGTCGAGGGGCGGGGTGTGGCCGTAGGCCAGGTAATAGGTGAGGGTGGCGCTGATCACTTCGGCGATGGGGGGGCAGCCGCTTATGTTCACCACCGGCCGGTCCCTGATCACATCGCCCACCCCCACCGCGCCGGTGGGGTTTGGAGAAGCGGCCTGGACGCAGCCATATTCGGCGCAGGCCCCGACGGCCAGCACCGCCGTGGCGTTTTGCGCCGCGCGCCTCAGCACCTCCAGCGCCGACTGGCCGCCGATGGTGCAGTAGGCGCCGTCATCCTTGAGCGGCACCGAGCCGTTTACCAGCAAAAGGTGCGGTTTTGCGGACGCAGCGGAAAGAAGCTGCTCGGCACCCTCCCCGGAGGGGGCCATCAGCAGCTCGTTGTACTCCAGGGATATCTGCTCGAGGACCAGCGCTTCCACCGGGGTGCTTCCGGAACGGAGCAGGCTCTCGAGGCAGCCGGTACATTCCTGCAGCTGCAGGTAGACGACGCTGGGACGCTGCGCGCCCTGGAGCCTTGCCGCCACCTCCCTCGCCAATGCCCTGGAGCCCCCCGACGCTGCGGCTCCGGCGCTCATGACGACCGCCATCTTGCCGCAGAAGGAGAGGAACTCGCGCCTGGTCACCCCGCGACGCGCCAGGAACCGTGCGAAACTTTCCCCGCTCAGCCATCCGTCTTCAAGAGGATCTTTCATCTGTGGCTCTCCAACCCGGCTCCTTCTGCACCCGGCAGAAGCAGGTAGCGCTGCAAAAAAGTCCGCCGGTTCATTGGTTCCAATTAACTTTCCGGTCAATATTAACCCCTGGAATTTTCCTGTCAAATTAGAGCACTATCTTCCACCGGGGGGGTAAAGTACCTAAAAAACGGGGAGGACTTTTTTTTCAGGTACCTGCGGCTATACTATCCGGATTGAAATTTTCTAATTTTTAATTCTGGAGTGACGGATGCCGAAAGCCTTTAATGGGAGAGGTGGCCAAACGATGGATACCGGAAGGTGGCTTCGTGCCCTGAAAGTGACACTGCCGTTTTTGTGCGTCCTCAACCTGCCCCTCCTCGCCCCCCCGACAGCAGACGGGGAGACGGCCGGCAGCATGCAGGCGTACTGCACCCTCCCCCCCCTCCCCGGACTGGGGGTAAAGCCGAACCTGCTCCTTATGATAGACAACTCCTCCAGCATGTACGACCTCGCCTACACGGACCTCTCCAGCTACTGCATAGACGACACCTTCGACCCCAATGCGAGTTATCTCGGGTACTTCGACCGTGGTGCCCTCTACTCCTACAGCTTTGCGAAGGACAGCAAGGCGAAGGAGGTCGGGAACTTCGTCCTTGCCTCCGGTACGAGCATCGCGTCAAGCAGCTGCAACCAGGCAAGGACCGGGTACGTCTGCGTCAACGTGAGCTCCGGCGTGGTGAACAGCGTGCTCGCCACGGGGAACTTTCTGAACTGGCTTGGCATGAGCAAGCTCGACATCGAGAAGATGGCGCTCACCGGCGGGAAATACGACCCGGCGAGCGGGATGCTGGAGGCGGAGAGCCGCGGTTGCCAGGGGAAGCGGTTCGTGAAGTTGATCGGTGACCAGGAAGTGACCTTCGCGGTGCGCGGTCCGCTCGCCGACGAAAGCGACTATGTGAACCAGTCGAGCTACGGCGGGGGGACCAGGATAGATATCTATACCAGCGGCTACAACAAGGAGGAGTGCACCGCCGCCATAGCCGCCTGGCAGAACCGCTCCTCGGATCCGCTGTCTGCCAGGCTGGAGGTGCTCACCGCCGCGCTTGGCGGCTGCATGGGAGACCAATGGGAAGATCTGCTCCAGACAATCCCCACCAAGGGGAAGGTGTTCAACGAGATCATGAGCATCTGCTACGCCTACCTGGGCGACGAAAAGAACATACCGCTGACTGAAACCGCCACGATGCGCCAGTACTGCAGCCGGAGGTACCTGACTTTCTACAGCGGGAATCCCGTCAAGATCGTCCAAAACACCGGTGACGACGTCTGCGGAAAGAACCTGTTCCATAACACCAACATCCCCGGTTCCAACAGCGTCGGTTATGTGGGAGGGTGCTACCTGGGGGGGGGGCGTTTCAACAACGGGTGCGTCATGATGGAAACCAGGGATTACTGCGCCAACGTCCACAACCCCTGGCTCATCGACCCCTCCGGTGCGGATGCCAACCTCCCGGGGTTCGTGCTGGACGCCGGTATCACCAACATGGGAGCCATCGCCGGCACACTGCGGCTTCGCTTCGCACCGCCGGCCGAGCCCAAGGGACTGGTCCAGCTCTTCGGCAGCGATATCAATTTCGGGGCGATGACCTTCAACGAGAACGGGGCCGGGACGGAATGCGGCGGCGCCATCCCCTGCATCAAGCACTGCCAGGATGACGACCCTCCCCGCAGGGAGTGCACCGCGGACAGTGACTGCGGCAACTCGACCTGCAGCGATGCGGATACCAAAACCGACGGCGGACAGGTCATCTCGCACCTGAACTCTTCCCCGCTGGGAGATCACACCCCCGGCTCCGGGCTGGTGGCCGCCATTGACGCCATCAGGGGGACCTCCTGGACGCCGCTTTCGGAAACTCTCTACCAGGCGATCGGGTACTTCTCAAACCGCGCCTCCTTCGAGCTACAGCCTTCCGACTTCGACGAAACGCTCCCCCCCTCCAGGTACAGCTGCCAGGCGAACCACGTGCTGATCGTGACCGACGGCATGTCGACCGCGGACCGCGCGCCTGAGGTCACCGGTTTCGTGGCCACGGCGGTACGGGACTGGGTGAACGGGACGAAGGAAATGCCGGCCAGCCTGACCACCGCGCCAGGCGCAGCCGCCACGGACCTCCCCTCCTACCAGGGGAGCTACAACCTTGACGACATCGCCTGGATCGCCAGGAACCGGAACATCTTCGACCCCGACCGGCCGATAGCCCAGCAAAGGGACTACATCTCCACCCATGTCGTCTATTCAGGCGCCCCGTGCGGAGACCTCGGAAGCACCAGCACCCCCAAGGAGGGGTACAACGCGGACGGCAGCTGCGCGACCGGCGACGAGGGGGTCCCCGAGAAGATGATGCAGCTAACGGCGGCCAAAGGGAGCGGGAGCTTCAACAGCGTCCAGGACCCGGCTGGATTGCAGGAGGCGCTGAAGAGGGTCTTCATGCTGGTCAAGGGGGGGGGCAACGCCGGGACCGGCGCCTCGATCCTCTCCACCGGACAGGGGAACGGGGCGCTTTTTCTGCAGGCCCAGTACTACCCGAACCGCAGTTTCGACGGCGGGACCACCTCGGCGGCCTGGATCGGCGAGATGCAGAGTCTTTGGTACTACATCGACCCCTTCATAACCAGCACGGGGGGGGCGAGCACCATCAGGGAGGACACCGGGGGAGGGCGCACGCTCGACCTGAAGCAGGACCTCGTCGTCCAGTTTTCCCCGGATCCCGTGTCGGGCGAGAGCGTGGCGAAGCTGTACGCAGACGCCAACGGCGACGGTAGCGCGGACTTCCCGCAGCCTTCGGGTTACCCGGCGACCGTCGCCCTGGAGGCGGTGCAGAGCCTGTGGCGCGCGGGGCTTGAGCTTTGGCGCACCGATGCGGCGGACCGGACCATCTACACCCAGACCGGCGGCGCGTTGCTGGTCCCCTTCCTGGACAGCACCAAGGAGTCGAACCGGCTCCTGCTGCGGGCGAAGGACCAGGCCGAGGCGGACCGGATCATCTCGTTCGTGAAGGGGGTCGACGCCGTCGACGGCGTTCCCCCGACGCGGAACCGGAGCATCGGCGCGGACCAAACCGGCGAGAAGAAGGTGTGGAAGCTCGGGGACATTATCTCCTCGGCACCCGTGCAGCAGTCGTCAGTCCCCCTGGGGAGCTACCATCTCCCGACCCCGACCGGCTACGCGGACAGGTCCTACGCGGCGTTCATAAACGCGGGGGACTACGGAAAAAGGGGAACGGTCTACGTCGGGGCGAACGACGGCATGCTGCACGCCTTCAGGCTCGGGAACCTGAAGGTCCGCCCCGGCCAGTCGGATAGCTGGCCGGCAGGACAGAAAGCAGCACTGTCGGGCGACGGCCTGGGCGAGGAGCAGTGGGCCTTCATCCCCAAGGGGGCGCTTCCCTACCTCAGGTACCTGAAGGAGCCCCTCTACCCGCACCTGTACTACGTGGACGGGAGCAGCACCCTGATCGACGCGAGCCTCGGCGACCCGGCGAACTGCAGCCGGGCCGGCTACTGGGAATGCGCGAAAACAGGAAGCAGCTGGCGCACCGTTCTCGTGGGGGGGATGGGGCTTGGTGGCGCGAGCAGGGGGGCGGAGGTGAAATGCGAAAACGATGACGGGGAGACGACCTGCGTCAACGCGCCGCCGGGGGAGGGGGGGGGCGGTCTCTCCTCCTATTTCGCCCTGGACGTCACGGGGCAAGGGGTCGAGACAGGGACCCCGAGGCTCCTTTGGGAGTTCTCGCACCCGGAACTGGGCTTCGCCACTTCGGGCGCCGCCGTCCTGAAGATAAAGGCGCGTAGCGCCGCCGGCGACGGCGGGGTGATCCACGACCCCGACAAGAACGGCCGGTGGTTCGCCGTCTTCGCCTCGGGGCCCACCGGCCCCATCGATACGGCCGCCAGGCAGTTCCTCGCCTGGTCGGACCAGGAACTGAAACTCTTCGTGGTCGATCTGAACGCGGTCCCCCCGCTCACGCAGGGTGTGAACTACTGGGTCATCGGGACCGGGATCAAGGACGCCTTCGGCGGCAACATCACCGGCGGCGGCATAGACACGGACAAGCGCGACGCCGGCGAAGCCAAGGAAGGGCAGTACGAGGACGACGCGCTCTACGTCGGCTACACCCGCCGGGCGGACGACGGGGTCTCCTGGACCGGGGGTGTGCTGCGGCTCTTCACCCGGGAGGATCCCGACCCCTCGAAATGGAAGGCGAGCCGGGTGATCGACGACATAGGGCCGGTGACCGGGGGGGTGGCGAAGCTCCAGGACCGCAACCACAAGAGGCTCTGGCTCTACTTCGGGACCGGCAGGTTCTTCCACAACGAGGACGACCTCACCGCGGGTCGCGCCATTTTCGGGGTTTCCGAGCCCTGCTACAACATTCGTGAATCGGACGGCATACTGCGCGACGAGAGCCAGTCCTGCGCCGCCGAGCCGCTTTCCCTGGACCACCTCACCGACGTCACGGACGAGTCCGTTACCATCCCGGATACGGCCCAGGGGGATGAATCCTACAAGGGGTGGTGGATCGCGCTCGACCCCGCCGCCGGCTTGCTGGCAAGCGAGCGGATGACGGTCACCCCGAGTGCCCTGACCGGAGGCGCGGTCCTCTTCACCACCTACAAGCCCCCGGTCGACGTCTGCCTGGAGGGGGTTTCCTACCTCTGGGGGGTGAAGTACAACACCGGCGGCGCCGTTTCGAGCCTGAACGGCAAGGCGCTCCTGCAGCTTTCCAACGGAAGCGGCAGCGACCTCATGCTGACCGGCTTCACCGACAAGGGGAAGCGTCGCAGCCATGCCATGGTCGGCAAGGCGGAAAAGCCGCGGGTGATCACCAACAGCGGCCTGAGACCCCTGAAGAAGATCATCCACATCCAGGAGCGCTGATATGAGAGTGAGCGGCAGATCCCTGCTTGGCACCATCCTGGCCCTGGCGCTGGTCATGCTGCTGCCGGTTTCCACGCTGGCCGTCACCCTCCTGGACGGCTTCAACATCCACAACCTGGGCACCGTGTCGATCACGGGATCCGTGCACGCGGTCGCCATCCAGCGCGACGCGAAGATCCTGATAGGCGGGAGTTTCACCGCCACCGGCGGAACCCCGGCGGTCTCGTTCCGGAACCTGGCGAGGCTCAACCCGGACGGCACCCTGGACACCACCTTCGTACCCCCCCTTCTGGAGGGGCCGGTGCACGCGATCGCGCTGCAGCCGGACCTCGTCACCCCTGCCAATCCGGATCTCGTCATCATCGGAGGAAGTTTCACCAGTGCCGGCGGTCTTACGCGCAAGGGGCTCGCCCGCCTGAGGGGGGCAAACGGCGCCCTGGACGACTTCAACCCGGTGGATGAGCTGGCGCCGGCGGTGACCGTCAAGGCGATAGCCCTCCTCCCGGGGGGGGAGAACCTCCTCATCGGGGGGGTGTTCACCGAGATCGAGACCGGCACGCCGACTCGGAACCTGGCAGGGGTCTCGGCCCCCGCCGCGGGCGCCGGGGAACTGAACTGGAGCTACAGCGGCGGGCTCTCCAACGACGCCGGCAACGTGGAGGTCGACGCCATCCTGCTGCAGGAGGGGAGGATCGTGGTGGGTGGGGAGTTCGCCACCCCCTGGTCCTCCAACATCGCCAGGTTCGAGGCGGCGGGGGGCGCCTACGACCCCAGCTTCGCCCCCCCTTCCCCCGGAGGAGTCGTCCGCTCCCTCGCCCTGCAGGTGGACGGGAAGATCCTCCTGGGGGGGGATTTCACCGGAGGGGCCCTGGGCAGGGACTACCTCGCCAGGCTGAATGCCGACGGCACCCTTGACGGGTTCAACCCCGGCTTCGACACGGCACCCGGAAAAGGGGTGGCCTCGCTCCTGGTGCAGCCCGACGGCAAGATCGTGGCTGCCGGGACGTTCACCATCGGCCCGGCGTTGACGCCGCGCACGAACCTGGTCCGCCTCAACATCGCCGGTACCCTCGACAGTGTCGTCTTCCCGGAGCCGGACGCACCGGTACGGGCGATCGCCCTCCAGGGGGATGCGAAGATCGTCGCAGGGGGGGATTTCACCACCGTGGGAGCGGCGCCCCGCACCGCTCTCGCGCGCTTTTACCCGCACGGCGCGCTGGACCAAGACGCCTCCGCCATCAGTGACGACGGAATGGGGCAGAGGCTGGTGCAGCACCCGGACGGCACCAGCACCGTCGGCGGGCTCTTCGAGAGCATTGACGGGGTGCCGAGATCCCACATCGCCAGACTCAGGGAGGAGTGGAGTCTCGACCCCGTCTTCGACCCGGCTCTCAGCATCGACTCCAGGGTCTTCTCGATGCTCGCGCGTACCGACGGCGGCGTCGTGGTCGGCGGGGATTTCGTCACGGTGAACGGGGTGCCGCAACGCATGGCGGTAATGGTGGGCCCAACCGGGGCGCCGGGGCCGGCGGCATTCAACGACGGCATGAACCTCAACCTCGGGGTCTGGGGGGTCGTGAGGAGCATGGCGCAGCCGCGGGACGGCACGCTTTCCGAAGACGGGATGATATACATGGGCGGGTGGCTGAGCGGCCCGGACCCGTCCTATGAGTACCTCTCGCGGTTCAAGGCCAACGGGGAGAGGGATACCGGCTTCGTTCCCGACCCCGGGGTGGACGGTGAGGTGAACGCCATCGTGGTCCAGCCGGACAACATGCTCCTCGTCGCCACCTACACGGGAAAGCTGTTGAGGCTGACGCCTGAGGGGACGCCCGACCCCGCATGGAACGGAGGGGCGCCGCTGGATCTCAGCAACCTGATCAGCTCGGTCGAGGCGATATACCTGCAGAGGGACGGGCGGATCATCGTGGCCGGCGTGGAGGACTTCACCACCCTCACCAGCCGGATGTTCAGGCTGAACAGCAACGGTAGCATCGATCCCGGCTTCAATGTGGAAGCCACCTACAGCAGCCCAGACTACTCCAGCATGATCCTCGGTTTCGCCCCCCAGGCCAACGGCAGCATCGTCATCTCCGGGCTTTTCGACAGCGTAAAGGACAGCTATGGCACCACGGCGACCCGGGAGATGGTGGCGCGCATCAGGTCGGACGGCTCCCTCGACCCGGATTTCGACCTGGGGATCACCTACGGCCCGATGGTGTCCCTCGTCGGGCTGGTCGACAGCGTCAGCCTCCAGCCTGACGGCAAGCTGGTGCTCCTGGGGGACTTCACCGGCCTGGATGGCAGGGCGAAGCTGGCGAGGATCAGCAATGGGACTGCCTCGGAGGAGCTCTCCGTCTCCCCTGACGGCAAGAAGATCACCTGGCTCCGTCAGGGGAGCTCGCCTGAACTCTGGCAGGTGATGTTCGAGCACTCTGCAGACCCGGACGCGCCGGTCCCGGTGTGGACCCCCCTGGGGTATGCCGAAAGGATCGACGGAGGCTGGGAGCTGAACGTCGACCTGGAGGTGGAGGGGGTCAACGTGAACCGGTGGGTGCGGGCGCGGGGGTATGCCGCCTGGGAGAGGGGAAACGGCGGGTCGCTGCTGGAATCGGTGCGGCTCTACCGCCTCAAAAAGACCACTGTCACGGTCACCGCCAATGCCGGCAGCAAGAGCTATGGCGACCCGGAACCTGTGCTTGGCTACACCTTCTCGCCCCCCCTGTCGCCGGGGGATAGCTTCGGCGGCGCTCTGCAGCGGGGCGCCGGCGAGGACGCCGGCGACTACCCCATCGTGCAGGGGACGCTGTCGCTTCCGGCAAACTACGAGATCCTCTTCGGCGGTGCCACCTTCACCATCGACCGGAAGCAGATCACCGTGGCGGCGCGCGCCGGGGGGAAGAGCTACGGCGACGCGGAGCCCGCGCTCACCTACGACTTCTCCCCGGCGCTTTTAGGGAGCGACGGCTTCGGCGGCGCTCTGCAGCGGGTCGCCGGCGAGGACGCCGGCGACTACGCGATCGTGCAGGGGACGCTGTCGCTTCCGGCAAACTACGAGATCCTCTTCGGCGGCGCCACCTTCACCATCGACCGGAAGCAGATCGCCGTGGCGGCGCGCTCCGGGGGGAAGAGCTACGGCGACGCTGAGCCCGCGCTCACCTACGCCTTCTCCCCGGCGCTGGTCGGAAGCGACGGCTTCGGCGGGTCGCTGCAGCGCGCGGCCGGCGAGAACGCCGGCGACTACGCGATCGTGCAGGGGAGCCTGTCGCTTCCGGCAAACTACGAGATCCTCTTCGGCGGCGCCATCTTCACCATCGACCGGAAGCAGATCACCGTGGCGGCGAGCGCCGGTTCCAAGGGCTACGGCGACGCTGAGCCCTCGCTCACCTACACCTTCTCCCCCGCGCTGGTCGGAAGCGACGGCTTCGGCGGGTCGCTGCAGCGCGCCGCCGGTGAGAGCGCCGGCGACTACGCGATCGTGCAGGGGAGCCTGTCGCTTGGCGGCAACTACGACATCCTCTATAGTGGCGCCACCTTCACCATCAACCGGAAGCAGATCGCCGTGGCGGCGAGCGCCGGTTCCAAGGGCTACGGCGACGCGGAGCCCGCGCTCACCTACACCTTCTCCCCCGCGCTGGTCGGGAACGACGGCTTCGGCGGCTCGCTGCAGCGCGCCGCCGGCGAGAGCGTGGCAGGAGGCCCCTACGCGATCCAGCAGGGTTCCCTGTCGCTTGGCGGCAACTACGCGATCACCTTCCAGGGAGCCGGCTTCACCATCAACAAGGCGCCGCTTTTGATACGGCCGGACGACAAGTCAAGGCTGGCCGGGGAGCCTGACCCGGAGCTTACCGCGAGCTTTACCGGGCTGGCGAGCTTCGATACTCCTGCCTCCCTGGGGGGCGTCCCGCTGCTTACCACCACGGCCGATGCCGCCAGCGCCCCCGGAAGCTACGCCATCCATGCGGCCCTCGGGTCGATCAGCAGCACCAACTATGACTACTGCTTTGCGGACGGCATGCTGACCGTCACCGGGAAGAAGGCGCAGAGCATCACCTTTGCGCCGCTGCGCGCCAAAACCTACGGCGACGGCGATTTCGACCCGGGCGCCACCGCTTCGAGCTCCCTGCCGGTGAGCTACGCCAGTTCGGACACGGGTATCGCCCGGCTGGTCGGGGGGAAGTTGCGCGTCGTGGCGCCGGGGCTCTCCCAGATCACCGCCTCGCAGCCCGGCGACGATACCTGGGGCGCCGCGGAGGATGTCTCAAGGCCCCTCACCGTCAACCCCCCACCCTGGAACGGCCTCGGGCTCGACGGCGGCGATGACGTGCTGGTGGTCCCCGACGCGCCGCAGCTCAACTTCGGCGGCAAGGGCGGGTTCAGCATCGAGGCGTGGCTGCGCCTGGACGGCCCCCAGGCCGACGGCGCCGCAGTGGTGTCCAAGGCGGAAGCGGGAGGAAGCTGGAGCGGATACCAGCTCGTGCTGCACGAGGACCGGATAGCGGCCGAGGTCGGCGGGGGAGGGGAGAGGGTCGGGATCGCGCAGGGGCTCGTCGGGGTGAACAGCCTGAACGACGGGCGCTGGCACCACGTGGCGCTTGCCGTCGACCGCACCCGGGGGAGCGCGCAACTTTTCCTGGACGGCAGGGTGGAGGCGCAGCTCGCGCACCCGGCGCTTTCTGCGGACCCGGACAACCTCGAACCGCTGCGCGTCGGAGCCGACCGGGAGGGGGACCGCTTCTTCAAGGGGAGGATCGATGAGATCCGGCTCTGGGACAGCGCGCGCGCCAGGGACGAGATCAGGGGCGTCGTGTCACAGATCATAGATCCGGCCGAAGAGCCGCACCTGGTCGCCTACTTCCACCTGGACGAGGGGGACGTGGGGCTGGACAACCCGCTCTTTGCGAAGGCGCCCGAGCGGACCGCCCATGCCGCCGACGGCACCCTGCAGGGTTTCGCCCTTTCCGGCGCCGACTCCAACTGGATCCGCTCCGGCGCCTTCCTGCCGCTTCTGGAGAACTCTCCGGTCTCCTCCATATCCGCCACAGCCGCCACGG
>Ga0209317_1002030_pt1 | contig 15560 bp, 13 predicted proteins | sample RifGroB2_FD_183994 | JGI IMG/M metagenome (GOLD analysis project Ga0209317, IMG submission 183994) | Soil microbial communities from Rifle, Colorado, USA - Groundwater B2 (SPAdes) (version 2) | ecosystem: Environmental > Terrestrial > Soil > Unclassified | place: Rifle, Colorado | collected... | reverse complement strand
AGCGCCATTCCGCAGGCCTACTACAACAAGCAGGCCGGTATCCGCAGGCTCGCCACCGAGACCGGCGCGGGGCAGTGGGGGAGTTCCCTGGCGCTGGCCTGCTCCATGTTCGGCCTGGAATGCACCATCTACATGGTGAAGGTTTCCTGCACCCAGAAGCCGTATCGGAAAAGCATGATGCAGCTTTGGGGCGCCACGGTAATCCCGTCGCCGTCGGAGTTCACCAACGCCGGACGCTCTATACTTGCCCATGATCCGGACAATCTTGGCAGTCTCGGCATTGCCATCTCGGAGGCCGTTGAGGATGCGGCAAGCCATGCAGATACCAATTACGCCCTGGGGAGCGTGCTGAACCACGTCTGTCTGCACCAGACCGTAATCGGACTGGAGGCGAAGGAGCAGATGGAACTTGCCGGCGATTACCCAGACGTCGTCATCGCCTGCTGCGGCGGCGGCTCCAACTTCGCCGGCCTAGCCTTCCCGTTCATAGCAGATCGTGCCAACGGCAAGCAGGTTCGCTGTCTCGCCGTCGAGCCCGCATCCTGTCCGACCCTCACCAAGGGAGTTTATGCCTTTGACTACGGCGACACCGCGAAGCTTGCCCCAATCACCATGATGTACACCCTCGGGCACGACTTCATGCCGCCCGGGATCCATGCCGGGGGACTTCGCTATCATGGCGAATCCGCACTGATTTCCCAGCTCTACCACGCCGGTCAGATCGAAGCCAAGTCGTACAAGCAGAACTCCTGCTTCGAGGGGGCGCTGCTTTTTGCCAGAAGCGAAGGAATCGTTCCCGCTCCCGAATCCTCGCACGCCGTGCGTGCCGCCATTGACGAGGCGGTCCTGGCGAAAGAAGAAGGCAAGGAGAAGACCATCCTCTTCGGCCTTTCTGGTCACGGCCAACTCGACATGGCAGCCTACGACTCCTATCTCTCCGGAGGTCTAGAGGATTTTGAGTATCCAGAGGAGAAGATTCGCGCAGCGCTGGAGAGATTGCCCAAGATCTCGCTGTAGGGAGGGCGAGGCACATTTCAACCTCCCCCAGCCCCTCCCATCAAGGGAGGGGGGCAAACCCCAAAAAGGGGCGGGGGGGGAATCACAAGAAGGGGAGTTGGGTAAAACCTCACTAAGGGTAGATTAAAAGTCCCCTCTCCCCTGGTGGGAGAGGGCTAGGGAGAGGGGGATGGGCACAATGCCGGAACTGCCCAAAATTTCCCCTGCTTTCAAAGTGTTGAACGATTCTAAGGGTATACACCGATGACAAAGGTTAAGATATGCGGTATAACATCGCTTGCGGATGCTCTTATGGCGGTGGAGGCTGGTGCTGATGCCTTGGGTTTTGTCTTCTTCGGAAAATCGCCGCGGCATATTGACCCTGAACAAGCCGCACGCATCATCGCTGAGATACCTCCTTTTGTGCAGGTGGTTGGGTTGTTCGTTAATGCAGAGCTTGACTTTGTGAACCAGACGGCGGACAGTTGCAGACTTGATATCGTCCAATTACATGGCGATGAGACCCCGTCCTATTGCGACTTGGTTCGCAGGCGGGTGATGAAAGCATTCCGGGTGCGTGGCATGGAAAGCCTGGCTGCGATGGCAGAGTACAAAGTCTCAGCCTTTTTGTTGGATGCCTATGCTCCCAACTCATACGGTGGCACCGGGGCAAGCTTTGACTGGGACTGCGCCATTGCGGCAAAGGGGCGCGCCCCGGTAGTTTTGGCAGGCGGACTCGATCCAGATAACGTCGCCTCTGCAGTAGCCAAGGTCGCTCCCTATGGAGTCGACGTCTCCAGCGGAGTAGAATCCTCCCCAGGTCGCAAGGATCCCGAGAAGGTACGGCGGTTTATACGAGAGGCTAAAAAGGCATAAGACGTTCTGCGTTCAACGTTAGAATCTTAAATCTTCCGAACAAGAAGTCAGTTAATAATTACAACCTTGCCTATAGATCGAAGAATGAAGGAAGTAGATGTAGAACGTAGAACGTAGAACGGGCTTCGCCTAAGAACGTAGAACGTAGAACGGCTTAGCCGTAGAACGTAGAACGTAGAACGTAGAACGTCTTTTAGAAGTTTAACCTAGACCGTATCGGTCTTTTACGAACCTTATACCAAAGGAGTGGCAATGAAAATTATCGTAACCGATGAGGTAGCTCAGGAAGGACTGGCTCTCTTGCAGCGCGACCCGCGCGTGCAACTTGACGTAAGGCTGGGACTTAAGAAGGAAGAGCTCTACTCCATCATTGGCGATTACGACGTTATCATCACCAGAAGCGGCACCAACGTGGACAAGCCTCTGCTCGATGCCGGAACTAACCTGAAAATGGTGGCACGAGCCGGCGTCGGCGTGGACAACGTGGATGTTGATTATGCCAGCGCAAAAGGTGTGATCGTGGTGAACGCACCTTTCGGCAACACGAACAGCGCCGCCGAGCACGCTATGGCGCTGCTGCTGTCGTTCTGCCGCAAGATCACCCAGGCAAATGCATCCCTTAAAAGCGGCGCCTGGAAAAGGGCACCCTTTACCGGCTATGAACTGAAGGGTCGGACCGCTGGTGTAATCGGGCTTGGCAAGGTCGGCGGACGCGTAGCCACACGCCTCAAGGCTTTCGAGTGCGAGGTTCTTGCCTGCGATCCGTATATTGCGGAGAAGAGGGCGCAGGACCTCGGCGTCAAGCTGGTATCGCTTGACGAACTGATCCGTGTTTGTGACATCATCACCGTTCACACGCCTCTCACCGAGGAGACCCGCGACATGATCGGCAAGAAGGAACTGGCCGCCATGAAAGAGGGTGTGATTATCATCAACGCCGCACGCGGCGGGATCTTCAATGAAGAGGCAATGCTGGAGGCGCTTGAGTCCGGCAGAATTGCAGGAGCCGGGTTCGACGTCTGGAGCCAGGAGCCCCCCGATACGGAAACCCTCAAGAAGCTGATCGCTCACGACAAAATGGTCGTAACGCCGCACCTTGGCGCCAACACCTTCGAGGCCCAGGTCAACGTTGCCGTCGACGTTTCCCGCGAGATCATCCACTTCCTGGACGAGCAGCCGATCGAGAACGCCATTAACATCCCGAGGTTCGATGCATCCCTCATGGGACAGATGCGCCCTTACCTGAATCTGATGAACGTTCTTTCCGATTTCATCATTCAGCTGGTCGACACCAACCTGAACAAGATCACCTTCTCCTACACGGGGAACATCGCACAGCACGACTGCACGCCGATCACGGTCTGCGGCCTTGCCGCCCTGCTGAACCGTCGCGTTGAGCAGGATGTGAACATGGTGAACGCGCAGCTGGTGGCGAACAACATGGGGATCGTGGTTGAAGAGGTGAAGTCCAGCATGTCCGAGGCCTTCTCCAACATGATCACTATCACCATCGAAGGGCCGGGCGAGAAGCGCCTGGTTTCCGGGACCCTGTTTGAAGGCGTGCCGCGCATCGTCAAACTGCGCGACTACCAGATGGACTTCCGGCCCGAAGAGCACATGCTGCTGCTGGCCTACGGCGACCGTCCCGGCATCATCGGCAAGATCGGCACCATCCTGGGCGCGCACGAGATAAACATCGCCTCCATGAATCTGGGCAGGCGTGAGAAGAAAGGCGAGGCGATGGTCATCCTCTCTCTCGACTCCGCCGTTCCGCAGGAGGTGATCGAAGAAGTGAAGGTTGCCACCGACTCGACCTTCATCAAGCCGCTCTACCTGGTGACTGCGAAGTAGTTGAATGGACAGGCAAGATAGCATGTAGCAAGCAACATGTGGTAGATAGCAACAGAAAAGGCCCCGGCGATAAGCTTGGGGCCTTTTTTCTTAGGAAGACCATGGTTGTACTTGGGAAGGCCATGGTTGTATTTGGGAAGGCCATAGTTGTATTTGGGAAGGCCATAGTTGTATCTTTGATTGGCTTCACAAATAAGAATCCCTACATTGGTCAACTTTGGATGTCCTTCCCAAGTTGACGAAGCACCCCTCATCGGTCACGATATCGGTTTCTCGGGTCGATCTAGCCGCACTTTTGTACTTTTGATCCCCTTAAAAGTCTCATTTTAGAGCACGGCTCTCCTAGTGGTGTACGTCACCGATTGATGTGCCCGTATACTCGGCAGATCAGGGGGTATCAATCAACTTTTGATGGATATCCCAAGTACAACTATGGGTATCCCAAGTACAACTATGGGTATCCCAAGTACAACTATGGGTATCCCAAGTACAACTATGGGTATCCCAAGTACAACTATGGGTATCCCAAGTACAACTATGGGTATCCAACGTGAAAATATAGGTATCCCGAGTGATAATAGGGGGTATCCCCAATAGACTCATGGGTATCACAAGTGGATCTATGGGCTTCATAAGTGGAAAGAGCGATTTAAAAAGTACATTCACTTGTTTAACGAGTTGATCTGAGGGTATCAAAGAGAAGGCTGCTAGGTTGAAATATGCTAGTTGGAGTTTGATCAGCCTGATAACCGAGAAAGGCCCCGAGCGCTAAGCTTGGGACCTTTCTCACCGCCGTTATCTGATTTAAAAGTCCCCCTTTAACAAAGGGGGGAGAGTTTTCAAAAGGGGAAGAGGTTCAAAGAGAGCTCAAATAGATTCAGAGAAAGGTTAGTTTCCAAGAAAGGTAAATTGCTAAGGTAAATTCCAAAGAGAGGACATCAGGTCTCCCGTCTCCTTATGCAAGCCGCCTGCCGCCGCATGCCTTCAGCCTTGCGTGCGCCTCGCGCAGCGCCTGCTCGGTGGTCTCCCAGTTGATGCAGCTGTCGGTGATCGAGACGCCGTAGGTAAGCTGTGAGAGATCCTTCGGCATGGGCTGATTCCCTTCCTTCAGGTAACTCTCGATCATGACACCGCTGATGGAGCGGTTCCCCGCCTCGATCTGGTCCACAACGCTCTTCAAAACCTGGGGCTGCCGGTCGTATTTTTTCTCGGAGTTGCCGTGGCTGCAGTCCACCATAACGGTGGGGGTAAGCCCCGCCTTATTGAGCATAGCCTCGGCCTTGGCGATATCCTCCGGAGCATAGTTCGGCTTGCTGCCGCCTCGCAGCACCATGTGCACGTCGGGATTGCCGTTGGTCTGCACAATGGAGGTGAGCCCGTCCCTGTTTATGCCGAGAAAGCTGTGCGAATGCAGCGCCGACTTCATGGCGTCAATGGCAATCTGCAGGTTGCCGTCGGTCCCGTTTTTGAAGCCAATCGGGAAGGAGAGGCCGCTTGCCAATTCCCGGTGGGTCTGCGACTCCGTGGTTCTCGCTCCGATTGCGCCCCAGGAGAGGAGATCCGCCAGGTATTCCGGGGAAATCGGATCGAGCATCTCGGTCGCCACGGGAAGCCCGAGTCCGGTCACTTTGCAAAGCAGGCCGCGGGCAATGCCGAGCCCTTTGGAGATAAGGTGGCTGCCGTCCATGTCCGGGTCGTTGATAAGTCCTTTCCATCCTATTGTGGTGCGCGGTTTCTCGAAATACACCCGCATGATCAGAAGCAGTTCTTCGCTGACTTCCTTGGAGAGGGCGGCGAGACGTTCGGCGTATTCCAGTGCACCTTTGGGGTCGTGGATGGAGCAGGGGCCGACGACGACCATGAGTCTTTTGTCTTCGCCTCTCAAGATACGGTTGATGGACTCACGGCTGCTGCTTACGCAGGCCCCGGACTCAGCGGAAACAGGGAACACCTGCCGCAGGTCGGTTGGTGCAATGATCGGAGTAATGCTCTTGATTTTCAAATTGTTGGTCTTTATCATTGAGGGCTCCCGCGCCAGATATTTTAATGTGCTGTAATCTAGCGCGTTTCATCTGCCGTGTCAAAAAAAAATGCCTTTCGGCATTTGATTTTTGAGCTCAGCATATATTTGTATGATTACGGCATATCTAACTGTCTAGAAAGGGCTTTTTGTGGCGTCACGGCTTGAGGTCCAATCGAGCACTCTCCACTTCCAGCGCAGGCCGGATCGATTCCAGGTCGACAAGCTCAGCACCGGCGCCAACCATCTCAGCTACAGAGCGCTGTGAGTCACCGGGTTTGAGGTCCACGCCCCTGATGGCGTCGGTAAGCAGCGTGACCTCAAGCCCCTCTTTAAGCGCTTCAAGCACGCTCTCCTTCACGCAATAGTCGGTAGCGAGACCACCCACGTAGAGCCTATCCAACTCCATGCGGCGCAGCAGCATCGATAACGGCGTGCCGTTTTCGGTAACCCCTTGCAAAGCGGAATAGCCATTATCATAAATGGCCATACCCTTGGAGACGATTACGGTTCCAAGCGGCAGGATGAGTTCGGAGTGGAAATGTGCGCCGAGGCTCCCCTGTACGCAGTGCGGTGGCCATTCGCCGCCGCTTGCCAGGAAATGCTGGCTGTTAAGCGGGTGCCAGTCCCTGGATGCGAAAACCGGCGCACCTCTTTTCCAGAACATTTCGATGTATTTGTTTAGTACCGGCACAACCTCGTCGCCGTCTGGGACCGGCAGAGAGCCACCGGGGCAGAAATCCATCTGTACATCCACGACCAGTAAGCCCGCTCTGCGTTTCATAACTCCCTCCTGTATTTGAGTAAACCGTTTCCTGTGATTTGCTTTTTGTAGGGGCACCCCTTGCGGGTGTCCAGCCTTAATTGGTAACGGAAGCTCCGCTTCAACAAGAGCTGGAGCTTTGCCAGCGCTTGGCGTTCCCAAGCTGGAGCTTGGGAACGAGTAATATGGCTCCCTCCTAATATTCATTCACTCGGAGAATTTGCTTTGTATCTGGGTCAAGAGCTTCAGCCTTAATTTGTTGACCCCAGCGCTGATGGAAACCTTGTAGACGTGCGGGTTGACGAACCTGTGACAACCGTCCGGCAGCCGATTCAACTCCTGCGCACAGCGGTCTGCCGAACTCTGCAGCGAAGGGGCGGGGAGGCATCTTTGGCCATGCTCCATAACGCGGCTTCTGAGCTCAACGAACTGTGCCTCGTGCGGAATATGCACCTTTTGCAGCAGGTTGCCCGGGTCGTACACCATGTCTCCGGGCGCGACCTGCTCATCCTCCAGGGCAATAACATCTTGGATGAAGGAGCCGTCAGGGGCCACCGCACGTAGCACCCTCTTTCGGTCCGGAATGGTCGCCTTGGATACATCACTGGTCAGCTTCAGTTTCGGTTCATCCCCGATCCGGACCAGTTTGTAGACCCCGCCCAGCGCCCCTCCTCCCTCTCCTGCGCAGGTTGCGAGCCGGGTGCCTACGCCGTAGATGTCGACCCGGCCACCCTCCGCCCGTATCGACTCGATCACGTACTCGTCCAGCTCGTTGGAGGCCACTACCTTCACCGCTGCAAAGCCCGCCGCGTCCAGAGCCGCGCGTACCTGGCGCGACAGGTAGGCCAGATCGCCTGAGTCGATGCGTACCCCTACCAGCGCATGGCCTCTCGCCTTCAATTCTGCCGCGACGACGAGCGCGTTTGGCAGGCCGCTTTTGATGGTGTCGTAGGTATCGAGGAGTAGCACGCAGCGGTCGGGAAACACTTCGGCGTAGCGCCGAAAGGCGGTCAGTTCATCGGGGAAGGCCATGATCCAGCTGTGGGCGTGGGTACCCATCAGCGGGATGCCGAATGTCTTACCGGCCAGCACATTGCTCGTGCTGCGCACCCCGCCGACAAAGGCTGCGCGTGCCCCGGAGAGCCCGCCGTCCGGTCCCTGAGCGCGCCGTAAGCCAAATTCCAGCACGCTGGCAGCGCCGGCTATCCGGCTTATTCTTGCCGCCTTAGTTGCGACCAGAGTTTGGAAATTGACGATGTTTAGTAGAGCCGTTTCTACGAATTGCGCTTCGGCAAGTCCCCCCTCCACCGTGATTAGCGGCTCCCGGGCGAACACGGCAGTTCCCTCGGCCGGCGCGCTGACGCTTCCTCTAAAGCGGAAACCTTCCAGATAGGAGAGGAAATTGGGCCGGAACATCTTCAGCCCGTCCAGATAGGTTAGCTCCTCATCCCCGAAAGCTAGATCCTCCAGATAGCTCAGCGCCGGTTCCAGGCCGGCAAATACGGCATATCCGCCTTTGAACGGGTTGTGGCGGAAAAAGAGGTCAAAGACCGCCGGAGTCTCGTGCATGCCCTGTTCCAGATACCCTGCCAGCATGGTCAACTCGTAGAGGTCGGTAAGAAGCGGCGAATAACGCATGTTGCCTCCGCGCCTAGGGGGTGATACCACGATTTATTACCTGGAGCAGTTTGTCAGCTAGTGCCGGGTCGACGATCTTAAGGGAGAGGTATTCGGCCTGTGCCTTGCCCGCCTGGTTCAGGGAGAGGTAAGCTAGACCGCGCTTGTAAAGTGCATTGGGATTATTGGGCCAAAGTGTCAGCAGCACCGTGTAAGCCTCAATCGCCTCTTGAAAACGTTGCTCCCTAAAGCAAACTTCCGCCAGATTGGCGTAACCCAGGGCTTGTTTTGGGTCCAGTCGAATGGAATTTTTGAGATGGTGTATGGCTCGTGGATAGTCGCCCAAAAGCGCCTCCGCAGTCCCGAGGTTGAGCCAGGACAGGGGGTTTTTCGGATCTATTGAGATGCTCTTTGCAAAGGCCTCCGCTGCTTCCCGAAACCTTCCCTCGCCATTCATGGCAAGCCCAGCCTGAAACCAGTCGTCTGCTTCCAGATATTCCTCCAGGCCAAGCGGTGGGGTTAACGGTTTAGGCACGAGTGCACCGGTAGTAAGTCCCGCTACTAAGAGCATCAGTACGCATTTGGCTTTTGGATGTTTCATACGGTATCCGCCTCAAAGAAAGCATAACTCTAGCACATTGGAAAAAATTTACTATTTGAGTTGGCTGCGCAGGCGGCTCTGTCAGGGGATTGAGTAATCAATGACTCGCGACCTTCTCTGAAATAGGAAGATAATACTGTTCCTGGTCACCAGAGAGTAGGGGAGGCGTGTTTATGGCAGTCGTAGGTCGGGTTAGCCCAAAGGGCGTAACCCGACATGCCGTGAATGAGGCGAGTGCGGATGCGTCGGGTTACGCTCCGCTAACCCGACCTACGATCTACCATCTACATTCAAAGGGTTCGATGTTCGGCGGAGCAGGTGCAGGGCAGGCGTTTTTGCTGGTACCACCGAGCGTATTCTGATAGATACAGAGTTCGGCTGGCTCAGCACGTTACACGGCCCTGGAAAAGGAGTGCATTATGGAACATCTATTTATCGTAGGCTGCGGCGCCATTGGACGACGCATAGCCTCTCTTGCCGTTGCGCAGGGGGTGAGCGTCAGCACCTTCAGCAGGGGCGAGGCAGGGGTGCCGGGGACGCAACATCATAACGGTAACCTGGATGACGCAACTACCTTGCGTGGTCTGCCGACCCGGGGAGCAGGCGTCATTTACCTCGCGCCCCCGCCGGGAGGCGGGAATCAGGAGACCCGGGTGGCGAACTTCCTGGCCGCCATAGCCGCCGGGGAGGAACCCGCCAAAATTGTCTATATCAGCACGAGCGGGGTCTATGGCGATTGTGGAGGTGACGTCGTTACGGAGGAAACCGAGCCCAACCCGCAAACCAGCAGAGGGAAACGGCGCCTGCACGGAGAGCAACTGTTCATCGCCTGGGGCAGGGACCATGCTGTTCCTGTGGTGATCCTGAGGGTGACAGCCATCTACGCCCTGGACCGTCTCCCGGTTACCCAGTTGACGAGCGGCCAACCGGTGCTGCGTGAGGAGGAGGCTCATCCTTCCAACCGGATCCATGCCGACGACCTTTCCCGCATCTGCCTGGCTGCGCTGGAAAAGGGGAAAGATGGCGACATCTTCAACGTGAGTGACGGCTCGTCCGTCACCATGACCGGCTATTTCAACGCTGCAGCGGACGCTCTCGGACTCCCCAGGCCGCCGCAGGTGACCATGGAAGAGGCGCGCCGGGTGATGACGCCGCTCATGATCTCCTATTTCTCGGAATCGCGAGTGGTAGATAGCAGCAAGATGTTGCGGGAACTCGGTATCACGCTTCTCTACCCGGATCTCGAGGCCGGACTAAAGAAGTAGCCACCCAATGCAATACCGGCTTTTCACGATTCGGGTTCAGTTCTATCTCTATAGGCCTAAGTCAGGCCTAATTCACCGGCTATCCGCTCCCCTTCCCTTTATGGGAGGGGGGGGCAGGAGGCGCTGCCACAGTGAGGTCAGGCTTGCGCACCGAAGCGCTTCAGCCCGAAGGCGGGAGGGGGATGGGTCGTTTTCGGAGGGAGTTTCTTGCGCGGAAGGTCAGAACTAATCGAGTAATCAAACGGCTCCGGTGCTTGCTGGGGCTGTTTTTTGTTAAGTGTTGTGACTGCTTATTTTTTAGGCAAAATGCTATAATGAGGCGGATGTTCGCCTCTCCCATCAGAGAAATGGCGTCTTTCCCACAGAGTTTTCCACAGCTTTTGTGGAACAGGTACCAAGTATGGTACCAACGAACTGGCTCGGAAGTGCCAAAGCAAGATGATCAGCAGCTTTCCTTGTTCAGGGTTTTGAACGGAGTGAGCTGCCCAGCGGGGGAGAGACAAAACGTCCAGAAGAGGGTCCTCGTGCTGCGGCGCGGACCGGTTCGCTCGCAGATGTGCCGCGAAGGAGTTCCTGTTCGGTGCCGCTTCGCATGAGACGATAAAAAAAGGTCCATGACCGGGTGTCATGGACCTTTTTACCTGTATTGGCGTTATAACGGGTCACTCTCTACTAATCCGTCGGTAAAAATTCCCCGGGGTGCCAACTGTCTGCTCTTTGTGGACCATGCAGTTGACTGAACCGGGTCGGTTCCCCTTTTTCAAGCGGTTGTGTGACCGCCTGGCGGATGAGATAAGTCGCTTCCAGCGTTGTCCCGAGTAACGCCAATTTAATTATTGCTCCGGAACCCCGGGCGTATTGAGTTTGAAGCACTGACCTGTGTCGCAACATTCCCCGGTATGACGCTTTAGGCTTCCCTCTGCAAGATGAGGGCATGCTCACCACGACTGAAAACCAGGATGACTTGTTCGGGAGGGTAGTCAGGGACTCAAACGATGCGCTTACGAGTATTCCAGAGCGGCCCGCACTGCTTCATGCGTTAGCTGTTTCCAAGTCTACTCAATGACGATTTTGCTGTCAATCGAACAATTAAATTAATTTTACAAGCGTCGCGATTGACTGTTGCGTGACTTTTTATCTTTGTTGCCTGCTGCGGCATTAATTCCTGATCTCAGCTGGTTTGTCAAGGATCTGCAGGTAGTGCGTCGGCAGAAATTAGAACTCTGGCGTTCGAAAGATATGACAGTTACGGCCTGTTTCGATGGGATCGCCGCTCTTGGTCAGCCTTGGTCTGCTACTCTTCATCGTTAAGCAGAAACGGAGTCATTGTCACAGGACTTTTTTATGACAGCCGGGATTTGATTAGCCTATGCTTCAGAGTACGGAGCCGTGGCTGATCAAATTTTGAACTTGTGACGCCGGCAGATGTGACAGAGAAGAGCTGCGCAATGACTCAAAAGGGTGCCGCTAGATGTGAATGAGGTGTACCGAGCAGGAGATGCAGGGATCATAGCAGCGGATCAGACGCTCCAGTGCATCCACCATCGACGCGGCATCGGCCCCCTCCATCCCGCGTGCTAATGCCAGCAGGTCGCGCGACAGAGCCCCCTGGTTCAGCGAGGTTGGGGTGATTACGTCCGCCTCGGTGCAGATTCCGGCGTCGTCGAATGCGTAGCTGTGGATCAACACGCCGCGTGGCGCCTCGCAGGCCGCCGTGCCCCGTCCGCTCTTGGGCGCGACCTCCACGTTACCCGCCCCCTCTCTGCCGATTTCAAGCAACCGGTCTATGAGAGACAGTGAGTTCTCCACCGCCTGGTACAGCTCGACCGCCTGGGCCACATTGTTGCCGCGGATGTCCCTTCCCACGATCTCTTCTTTTACACTGTCGAAGATGCGGCTCGCTTCCTGGCCCAGGCCGCTCCTCAGGTTGAGACGGGACAGCGCACCGACGGTCGGCTCGTGCCCGAGGACTTGCGCGTACTTGGCATTTGAGTAAGGGAGCACGCTCTCGCTAATAGAATCGCGGTAGGCGTTAACGGGGAAGCTGCGGCCGTCGGTCATCCGGAACTGCTCACCGGAGAGGGGGGGCGCCGCCGGACCGACCGCGAGGCAGATCGGCACAGGGAGCTGAGGAAAAACCGGAGGGGCGCTAAAGAGGCGACAGGCATCGCGGCAGGCCGGGAGGATGGCTTCCAGCTCGTCTCTCATATGCAGCAATTTGTCCCTGCTGATCCTTTGACCCAGTCCGCCGAGGGTAATGTTCACCGGGTGGATCAGCCTGCCGCCTACCGTTTCCTGGATCAGATTTCCCACCCGCTTCACGGCCAGTCCCGTCTTCAATAGCTCCGGGGCTGCGAGTGCCAGTTCGGCCACGCCACGTACCTTGAACAGATCCGGGAGCAGCAGGCAGTAAAGATGCAGGGCATGGCTCTGGATCAGGCCACCCTGCGCGATCAACTCACGGGTCAGCCCGGTCACCTCTGAGACCTTGGTGCCGAAGGCATCTTCCACGGCCAGAAGTGCCGTCACCTTGTGCACCGTGGAGCAGAGCGAGCAGATACGACAGATGATATCAGGAACCTCCGCATAGCTCCTGCCGATCAGAAGCGACTCGAAGAGCCTGGGCGATTCGGTCAGGCAGAGCTCGACCCGTTCGACGTGGCTGCCGTCCAGGTAGAGCTTGGCGCTGCCGTGCCCTTCCACCCGCGTGAAAGGGTTTATCTCAATGACGCTGCCCATAGTCCCACTCCGGAGTAAAGCGGCTCATCCTGCGCTTGATCTCTTCCTTGTCAAATCCCCGCTCCAGCAAAAGCTCAAGTTCCTGCGCAACGTTCGCCTCCCGCACGGGGCCGCGGCATCCCTCGCAGACGATGCCGGTGGCAGGACAACGGGCGTTGCACCCTCCCTGGATGATAGGACCCAGGCAGAGCTGGTTCTTCTCAAGGAGCAGGCAGAGGTTTTCCCGGCTGCGGCACTCGGTGCAGACCGGGTAGCACTGAGTCGGGGGGAGGGTGCCTGCTAGTAAAGCCCCGAGAAGAGCGATCAGGTCGTGCTTTTCGGGGGGGCAACCGGTGATAGAGAAGTCTACGCTGACGAAGTTCTTAAAAGGGGAGGGGGGAAAACTCTCGAAGCTGCCGGTTCCCTCCCCGTAGACCCCACGGATCAGCTCTTCGCGCGTGTTGAGTCTGTTGTTCATGGCAGCCACGCCGCCGTGCAGGGCGCAAGTTCCGAAGGCAACCAGGAGTCGGCTGGAGTTTCTGAGCCTGAAGAGCGTGGCCAGATCCCCCTTGGTGGAAACCGCCCCCTCAACGATGGCGACGTCGAAAACCGCCTCCGGGTCGTTGCTGCTTTGGGCCATGGGGAAGTAGGCCAGCTCGAAGCCGCGGACTATCTCGGGGAGTTCTTCTTCGCAGTTCAAGAGGGTGAGCTGACATCCCGAACATGCCGTCAGCCCTGCGATAGCGAGTTTCGGCCTGATCATAGCGCCTCCGGTATCTGTTGCAACTCGTCCAGCCGAAAAACCGGGCCGTCGGTGCAGCAGAGTTTCTGGCCCAGGGCGCAGTGGCAGCAGCGGCCTATCCCGCAGCGCATCCGGCGCTCCAGGCTTAGAAAGATCCGTCTCGCCTCGACTCCCGCGTCCTCAAGTTCTACGGTCAGGCAGCGATAGAGCGGGGGCGGACCGCAGACGGCAGCATAAGTTCTCTTGGCGTCGAAGCTGAACCCTTTCAGGAGGTCGGGCAGCAGACCCACGGTGCAGGAAAAGGTACCGGCCGGCTGCTCCGGTGCGAAATCAACCGTTAGGTAAAGCCTGAGCTTCCCTTGGGCTGCCAGCGCCGACAGTTCCTCCCGGAACAGCATGAGCTTTGGCTGTCGTGCGCCGTACATCAGTGTGATCTCGCCGAACTCCTGGCTGTGTCGTATCAGGTGGAAGAGGAGCGAACGCAGCGGCGCGATCCCCAGCCCGCCAGCCAGCAGCAGCACGGGGTGCCCGGCCATTTCCCTGATTGGGAAACCGGTACCGAACGGGCCGCGCAGGGCAAGTTTGGAACCGGCAGGTAGGTGGTGCAAATGCTCGGTTACGTGCCCCACCCGGCGCACGCATAGTTCCAGGCTGCCGTCCATACTGGGGAGGTCTGCTGGCGATATCGGCACCTCGCCGGCACCCGGCACCGAAAGCTGGACGAACTGTCCCGGGACGAAGCGTGATAATGCCGGGAGCGCCGCTTTTTCTGGCGCAACTTTGAAAAGGGCGGTGTCGGCAGAAAGGTCGCGTCTTTCCAAAAGGGTGGCCGCAAAAGGGGTATGTATGCCGAAGGAGGTTTGGCTCATGGCAGTTCAGGTGTGGTTTTTGGCTGGGTGTCGATTATCTCGCGCAGATCGATGTCCACGGGGCAGAGCTGCTTGCAGCGGCCGCAACCAACGCAGGAAGTCATCCCGTCTAGCGGAGTAAATCCGCAGTATTTGTGCAGGAAACGGAAACGGAGTCGTTCCAGCCGGGTAGGGCGGAAGTTGCCTCCGGCCACCTCGCCGTGAGTCGCAAACAGGCAGTTGTCCCACTCCCTCAACCTCGACCCGCCCCCGGAGAGGCTCGGGTATTCCCGGACATCGAAGCAGTAGCAGGTGGGGCAGCAGACCGAGCAGGCCCCGCAGGAGACGCAGGTTCTGGCGAACTTGTCCCAAAGTGGGTTCTCGGAAAAGCGCAGCTCTGGATCCTGAGGACGGATCGGGCAGGTTGGTCTCTCCGTCTGGGGGAAGGGCTGCACCTCTGTGAGTAGATGCTGCGCGGCCGAGGCTATCGCCTCTCCCTTGGCGCTGGAAACGGAGAGCTCGAAGCCGTCCTGCCTGGCAGTAAGGAACAGGTCGCAAGGCGCCGTTTCGAATGACCCGTTGCAGAAACAGAAATCATCAGGTTCGCAGGATATGCCGACCAAGGTAAGTCCCGCCCGTCTTGCCGAATAGCAGGGATCCGGTCGATCCCCCAGAAAGACCAGGTCCAGGTAAGCGATTCCTTCCAGGTCGCAGGAGTGCACCCCAAAGAGCACGATTTCAGGCGCCTTGATTTCGTTTTGATGGTAGGTGTCGTCACGGTACTGCAGGAGCTCTTCTCTGAAGGGAATCAGGTATTTCTTTGGTGGTATCTGGGTCCTTTGGTAATCGAGGCGAAGGGCGGAAGGGTCCTCAAGCGCAGCGAAGGCCGTAACCCCGGCATCTGTGACAGTGGGGCCGTGCAGTTCACCGAAGAGCTGCAAGATTTTCAGGAATTCAGGTAGCTGGTTCTGGCACAGGAAACGTGTTTTCACTGTCGACCCCTCTGAAGATTCTCAATTCTAACGACGAGAAGCACTCTGGCAAGGGAGAAACTGATAATGAGTACGAGGAGATGAGGGGGCTGGGGAGAGGGGCCTGGCAAAGCTCCAGCTTTGAATCGTTGAAGCGGAGCTTCCTGTAGCATTTACGTTCCCAAGCTGGAGCTTGGGAACGAGATGGAAATAGTCAGTTACATCCCCCCTCTCCCTAGCCCTCTCCCACAAGCCCGTAGGATGTGGTGAGGTACGAACCGCATCGGTTAAT
>Ga0209317_1002026_pt1 | contig 15605 bp, 13 predicted proteins | sample RifGroB2_FD_183994 | JGI IMG/M metagenome (GOLD analysis project Ga0209317, IMG submission 183994) | Soil microbial communities from Rifle, Colorado, USA - Groundwater B2 (SPAdes) (version 2) | ecosystem: Environmental > Terrestrial > Soil > Unclassified | place: Rifle, Colorado | collected... | reverse complement strand
ACAGCGCCCGGCCGCTTCGAAGCGCGCCAGTGCGTCGGCATCACCCAGCATCGCCCGCCGGGCGACGGCGGCGGAGCCCCCTTTCCCGGTCGCGATCGCCGTCGCGGAGGCATACTGCTCGAGGCAACCGCGGTTGCCGCAGCCGCAGGGACGCCCGTCAGGGTCGACGGTGACATGGCCGAACTCCCCGGCCACCCCCTCGGCCCCGGTCCAGAGCTTCCCGTCCAGGACGAGCCCTGCTCCTACCCCGGTCCCGATGGTCACCATCAGCCAGGAGCGATACCTCCTCCCCGCTCCGAAGCGCTGCTCCCCCACGGCGCATGCATTCGCGTCGTTTTGGACCAGCACCGGCAGTCCGGTACAGCCCGAGAGCTCCCGGGCCAGGTTCACGCCCTCAAGTGCGCTGAAGCTGACGCTGGACAGGATCGTCCCTCCGCCGGATACCAGCCCGGGTATCCCGACGCCCGCTGCGGCGACACGTCTGCCGCCTGCCTCAGCTTCGGCTTTCAGCCGCTCCAGCGCAGCAACGAGCCGCGCCAGGAAAGGGGCGCAGCCCGACACCCCCCCGGTTGCCTCGCTTAGCCTGCCCAGCACGGTTCCATCGCGCCCCACCAGGGCGAGGCGAAGGTTGGTTCCCCCCACGTCCACGCCGATACAGACCTGCTCCATCAAGCACCCTCCCCTGCTGCTTCGAAAAGGGGGAGCAACCTGTCATAGGTGGCGAGCAGCGCCTCGGGGATCACCCGGACGTCCGCTACCACCGACATGAAGTTGCTGTCTCCGTTCCAGCGGGGGACCACGTGCATGTGAAGATGGTCGTCTATGCCGGCCCCTGCGGCCCTCCCGAGGTTGATGCCGATGTTGAAACCGTCGGGGGCGCTGGCGCGGGTCAGGATCTCGCGGCACAAGGCGACGTTACGGAAAAGCTCCACCATCTCTGCCTCCGACAGCTCACCCAGCTCGGCCGTGTGCCGCCCCGGCGAGACCATCAGATGCCCGTTGGAGTAGGGGTAACGGTTCAGCATGACCTGCACAAGCGGTGTGCGTCGCAGAACCAGCAGGTCCCTGTCGCTTCCTGTTGCGCAGAAAATGCAGCCGGAACCCTTTGGCTGTGTGAGGTACTCCACCCGCCAGGGCGCCCAAAGCTTGTCCATGACATCCTCCCGCTCGCCCTCGCGGGCAAGATAAACTTGAGGGATTATCAACCAAACGATCCCAATTTACAACCACGCCGTGACATTGACAAGAAAAGAGCCGCACCGTCCGCTGCAAGACAGCTCCCGCCTGCGCAACATCCATCTCCAGATTCAGCGGTGCGTCTCGTTGAACCTAAGACCCGCCATGCTATACTTTCCCCTTTCCAAGAAAGCGCCCTGCTTGTTGAATCTCCCTTTTGCACAGTGACAGAAAAACCGCGATTTATTGGCATCTTGAAGCATCGCGGACCAATCTGACTTGAGGAGGCAGCGATGGCAAAGAAGATGGACGCACTTGAGTATCACTCAACCGGTCGCAAAGGTAAGATCGAAGTCATTTCCTCGAAACCGTGCCTTACCTCCCGCGACCTGTCACTTGCCTACACTCCAGGCGTTGCCGAGCCCTGCCTGGCCATAGAAAAGGATCCCGATCTCGCCTACCTCTACACGGCCAAGGGGAACCTGGTAGCGGTGGTTTCCAACGGCACGGCGGTCCTTGGGCTGGGCAACATCGGAGCCCTGGCGGGAAAGCCTGTCATGGAAGGAAAAGGCGTCCTTTTCAAGCGTTTCGCCGACGTCGACGTGTTCGACCTGGAGGTGAAGACCGAGAACCCGGATGACGTCATCAAGGTGGTGCAGCTCCTGGAGCCTACCTTCGGCGGCATCAACCTGGAGGACATCAAGGCGCCCGAGTGTTTCTACATCGAGGAGGAGCTAAAGAAGACCATGAACATCCCGGTCTTTCACGACGACCAGCACGGTACCGCGATCATCGCGTCGGCGGCCCTGATCAACGCGCTCAAGCTGGTCGACAAGAGGATCGAGGAGATCAAGATGGTGGTGAACGGCGCCGGAGCGGCCGGGGTTGCCTGCGCCAACCTCGCCATCTCCCTGGGAGCCAGGCAGCAGAACCTTTTCATGTGCGACACCAAAGGGGTCATTTACAAGGGGCGCACCGAGGGGATGAACCCCTACAAGGAGCGCCTCGCTGTCGACACCGAACAGCGCACCCTCGAGGAGGCGATGCGCGGCGCCGACGTCTTCATCGGCGTCTCGGCCAGGGGGGCGGTGACCCAGCAGATGGTGCGCGACATGGCAAAGGACCCCATCATCATGGCGATGGCGAACCCGGACCCGGAAATCACCCCGGAGGAGGCGTTCGCGGTCCGCTCCGACGTCATCATGGCCACCGGCAGGTCCGACTACCCGAACCAGGTGAACAACGTGCTCGGCTTCCCGTTCATCTTCCGCGGCGCGCTGGACGTGCGGGCCAGCACCATCAACGAGGAGATGAAAAAGGCGGCGGTCTTCGCCCTGGCGGGTCTCGCCCAGGAGGACTGCCCGGACTCGGTCTGCCGCGCCTACGGCAACGAGAGCTTCACCTTCGGCAGGAACTACATCATCCCGAAGCCGTTCGACCCAAGGGCCCTCCTGCGGGTGGCGCCCGCGGTAGCCAGGGCTGCCATGGCATCCGGCGTGGCCCGGATGCCGCTGGAGGACATGGACAAGTACCGGGAGTGGCTGGAAGCGCTGCAGGGGCGGGCCAAGGAGACCATGCGCCAGATCATAAACAAGGCGAAATGCGACCCGAAGAAGATCGTCTTCCCCGAGGGGGACAACGAGAAGATCCTCAAGGCGGCCAACACGCTGATCGAGGAGGGGATCGCCCACCCGATCCTGATCGGGAACAGGAACAGAGTGCTGGGAAAGATAGCCGAACTCGGCATGGAGCCGAACTTCACGATCATAGACCCGGAAGATTCGGAGCTGACCGAACCTTACGCCCTGGAGCTCTACCGCCTGCGCCAGCGCAAGGGGGTGACCCTGTCCGAGGCGCGCCGCGTAATAGGGCGCAAGTCGAGGAACCACTTCGGCTCCATGATGGTGCACATGGGGGATGCCGACACGCTCCTCTCCGGCATAGACTCGCACTACCCCGATACCATAAGGCCGGCGCTGGAGGTGATCGGCAGGCAGCCGCAGCTCTCCGGGGTCCACGGCATGTACATGATGGTCTTCAAGAAGGGGATCTACTTTCTGGCGGACACCACGGTGGAGATAGATCCGACCGCCGAGGAACTGGCCGAGACCGCGTTGCTGGCGGCGGAGAAGGTGAAGCTTCTGGACATCGTGCCGCGCATCGCCATGCTCTCCTTCGCGAACTTCGGCTCCGTGAACCACGGGCTGACCGCGAAGGTGAAGAGGGCCGTGGAAATCGTCAAGCAGAAGGCGCCCGAGCTGGAGATCGACGGCGAGATGCAGGCTGACACCGCGGTGACACCCGATCTTTTGGCGAACTACACCTTCTGCACCCTCACGGGGCCGGCCAACATCCTGATCTTCCCCGACCTGAACTCCGGGAACATCTGTTACAAGCTGCTGCACCGGCTGGGGGGCGCCGAGGCGATCGGCCCGCTCCTGATGGGGATGAAGAAGCCGGTCCATGTGCTGCAAAGGGGGGACGACGTCTCCACCATCGTCAACATGGCGGCCATCGCCGTGGTCGACGCTCAGAGCAGGTAAAAGGGGCGCCCTCCCGTCGCAACGCGAGAACGGAAAGGGGCCTCCCTGCTGCGGGGGGCCCTTTTTTTGCGGCTGGCGCCCCCCTTCTTTTGGTTGCCATTTTCACCGGTAATTTGCTATACATGTCAGACGCCAAACGCTGCATCCAGGGCAAATCCGGTGCGAAAGAAGGACGGGCAGCAACCATGGAAGAAGCAGTCGCGACACTGGATGAAGCCGACCACGCGATAAGGCCGAACAAGCACCTCGTCATCGGGATAGCGGCCTCAGTGGTACTGCACCTGATCTGCACGGCGGCCCTGCTCGGCCTCCCCGGCGGCGAACCGCCGCGCCCGGCCGTCACCTACGTCGATCTCGACTCCGTCCCCACCCCCAAGCCGGCGCCCCTCCCGGCGCAAGAGGCGCTTCCCGCGCCGGAACCGGAGCCGAAGAAAGCCGAACCGATCCCCGTGCCCGAGAACCCGCAGGCGCCGCCCAAGGCCCAGGCGGAGCAGCCCGAGGCGACAGTCCGGCCGTCCCCCGCCCAGCCAAGCGCCGCCGAAGAGAGGGCACCCACCACCTTCGGTATGGGGCTCACCAAGGGGTATTTCAAGAGTCTGAGCGACGGCGAGTCGCTGCGCGCGGACGTCAAGGGGTACTACCTGGAGATGCTGCAGGGGATCAACGAGAAGTGGTGGCTGGAGCAGCGCGACCAGCAGGTAAGGGCGATCGTGGTCAACCTGACGGTGGCGAGAAACGGCGAGATAGTCGGTAGCGAGATCGTGCAGAGCTCGGGGAACATCGTGTACGACAGGGCGGTGCAGAAGTCGCTGGAAAATTCCGGGCCGCTCCCTCCGCTTCCGCCCACCTACCAGGGGGAGTTTTTCCAGGCCCCGATCCGCCTGGTCCCCCCGCTCAACCTGCTGGCCTGGTAGCGAGCTATCCCTCTTCCAGCTCCAGATCTATGATGTCCAGGTGCTCCTCGCCGGAGAGCGCGGAGAGCCTGCGGGACACGTCATGGTAACCGGGGTTCGCCCTGACAACCTCCCGGTACAGCGTTATCGCTTCCTCAACTCCCCCGTTCGCCTCCAGCAGGACGGCAAGTTCATAGTCGAGGCAGATCCTGTCGTCGTCGGAGAGGACGTCAAGGGAGAGCCCGCGCCGCAGGAGATCCTCGGCCTGCTCGGGTTCACCTTTCTCCCGGTAGCAGATCGCCTGCAGGGTGAGGCACCCCACCCGGCGCTGCGGATTCCTGGCGGCGATGTCGAACTCCTTGATGGCGCCGGCGTACATCCCCATCTCCTTGTAGCCGATCCCCAGGTCGTAGTGGGACTCAAGCTCCTCGGTATCCAGCTCCGACTCGGGCAGCTCGTCGCACCCCGGGTAGATCTCCTCCCAGCCGCGCTTCGCTTCCTCCTCACCCTCTTCACCGCCCCAAGGCAGCGCAGCTTCAGGCTCAGCCGACCCAAGCGGGGCCGTCAGTTCTTCCGGCATCTCGAACTCTGCCGGAATTTCCAGCTCCACACCCTCCGGACGCTCTTCCGGCTCCAGCGCCTCCGAATGCTCTTCTAGCTCTTCCGGCTCCTCGAACCCTTGCGGTTCCGACGGCTCCTGCTCCTCGGACCATGGGATGTCGGCAAAGCCGACGGGGAGATCCTGAGACAGTCCCGGCCCCTGCGAGCTTTCCTCCTCGGAATCGAGCTCCACTGCCGTCTGAGGCTCCGTATCCTGCGGCTCCTCGTCGAGGGAGTCGACCACCTCGTCAAAGTCGAGGTCCAGGGAAAAGTCGAGGTGCAGGTCGACTCCGGTGTCGGCCTCGTTACCGGTCTCGGGCGCTGGCGAATGGTAGACGACGGGTTCGGGCGCTGCAGGCGCTGCGGCGAGGGGGGCGGGTGGCGCAGCTAGTCCCGGCGGGAATTCGTCGTCCAGGTCGAGCTCTATCTCCTCTTCCCATGCTGAAACGGGAGCGGCTGCAGTGGCAGCCGGCTGGGCTGCCTCAGGCTCAACAGGAGGCTCGAAGGGACTGGGGCCGGGCGCTGCCGCCGCGGGTTCCTCCCCTGCCGCAAGGGGGAGGGAAAAGGCATCGGGGGGGTCGACGTCGCCCTGCGCTGCAACGGCAACGCTCTCCGCCGGGGGCGGCTCCTCCGTCTCCCACGGTGCCAGGAGGTCCTCGGCGACACCGGGGATCTCATCCGCAGGCCCGGATCCGTCCGGCGCCAGCAGGTCGTCTGCCGGTTTTTCCGTGGCAGCACCGCTGGTCGGCTGTCCAGGGAACAACTGGCGCATGCGTGCCGAAACGGCTTCCGCCTCCCCGGCGTGGCCGCGCGCCTGAAGGGAGCTGAGGAGGGCAGTGAAGGCCTGGCGGGAATGGTCCGCGGCACCGGTGGAGAAAAGGAGCTCCGCCTGCCTCAGACGGGTTGCTACGTGCCCGGCGTCCACCCCCAGCATCTTTTCCACGACCTTTAGCGCCTCTTTCAGGGCACCATCTTTTTCGAGCTGCGCCACTACCTGGCCGTACTCGGCAAGGGCGTTTCCTATCAGCCCCTGCTGGTGGTTCAACGAGGCTATGGTGAGCGAGACGGCGCTGTCGCCGGGAGAGAGCCGCTGGATCTGCTTGTAGATGGCTATCGCCTTCAGGAAGTAGGAGTTCTCGGCGTAGTGCTTGCCGATGTCCTCGTATTGCGCGATGGCCTCTTCCTTCCGGTGGTCCCGGACCAGAAGCTCAGCCAGTCGCTGACGGTACCGGACCTCGTTGGGCTCCATGGCCACCACCTGCTGGTAGTCCTTGATCGCCTTGTCCAGCTGTCCCTTCAGCACGAAGCGCTGGGCGCTTTCCAGTATTTTGTCTTTTTTAGAAGCCAACTTATCGCCTCATCACGCAGAAATACGAGCCTCTAAAACTAATGCAAAGCGGCTCCGGTGTCAAGAACGATGCTGACCCAAATCACGAATGATTTCCTTTAGTCTCGCCACCTCGTCCTTTTGCAGGGGACGGTCCCGGTACACGGCGTCGCCGTAAAGCTTTACGAACTGCCGCAGCCGCGGATCGTCCAGTTTCGCCGCCAGGTCGAAGAGCCCCTCCGCTCCCGTGATGGCGCCGGGGTAGCGCTTCCTGACGGACTTCAGCATCTGCTTCAAAAGCCGTCCCTCCGTGCTTTTCGGGCGCTTCAGGTACCAGCCGGCGAGCGCAGCCACGGGGAGCAGGGCCAGGAGCAGGGTCGCCAGCCCCCGCCCGGTTCCTTTGGGGAGATGGAAATCGCGCGCCTTGCTCCCTGCCTGTTTCACCAGCGCTATCTGCTTTTCCAGGTCGTAGGCAACGACCGCCTTGTCCCAGTAAAAGCCGGCGGCGTCGAGGTACATCGAAAATCCCTTTGCCGCGCCGCCGCTTCGTACCGCACCGACCGCCCAGGCGCTCGGGTCGATGAACCGCCACCCCGCCCCCTCCAGGTACGCCTCTACCCAGACGTGCGCCATGTCCTCGGTCACCAGGTAGTAGCCTCCCATCTCGTTGTAGTTCCCGCCGCGGTAGCCGCCGACCAGGCGCGACGGTATGCCCGCCAGCCGAAGCAGCGTGGCGTAGGAGGAGGCGAAGTACTCGCAGTTGCCGCGCCTTCTGTCGAAGAGAAAGGAGTCGAGCGGGTCGCTGCCGACCGGGAGATCCGTGTTGGAGTAGCTGATCCGCTGGTCGCGGTAGAAGCGCTCCAGAAGCCTCAGCCGTTGCTCGTCGTCAAGCTCCGGACGCGCGAGTTCCCGCCCCTTGGCCCGCAGCCGCTCCGAAACGGCGCCGGGAAGCCGCAGGTAGAACTCCCGGTCGATCCCCCCCCGGACCTCCACGTTGTCGGCGAGAGCGGATTCGGCCAGGTACCTCACTTTCTTGTCCAGTGGGCGCCCCGCGGAGAAAACGGAATCGGTCGACGCCTCGTGGCGCACCCCGGAAATGGAGCGCGTCACGTTCAGCGCCGGCAGGTAGGGCTGCCGGGAGCGCTCCGGGTAGATCTCCTGGATCACCACCCTTCCCCTTACCACCGGCGCGCGCTCCTCCGGCACAGGGAGCCTCACCCAGGCGTCATCGCGGAAGCCGTTCAGCACTATTCCGCGCCAGTAGAGCTTCTCAAGAGGAACTTTGGCGCTTGTGGCACGCAGCACCACACCCTTCACCTCGGCAAGGCTCGATGCGCTACCAGGCTTTACCGTATCGCTGAACCCGATCTGACTGCCGGTGGGGGCGTTGAGGAAGTTCCAAAGCGGGTACTGCGTTCTCGGCAGGATGATGAAAAGAAACAGCAGGATGGGCAGCGAGGCGACCGGGATCATCACGGATACGGAAAGCACCTTCCTCGCCTCGCCCTCGGGGAGCACGATGGCCGGGTCGTGGGCATGGAAGGTAAGGAGGACCAGCGATACGGCAAGGAGCAGCAAAAGAAGCAGCAGGTAAACGAGGAAGACGGCCGACAGCTCGTTTAGCGAAGAGGCGGCCAGGCAAAAAAGCGAGAGCGCGAACGCCTGCAGGTAGTTGCGTCCGACCCTCTCACCCAGCAGCCTGATGCCGAGAAAGACCATCAGGAGGTCTCCCGCGACCTGCACCAGCCGGTCCGGGGTGAAGCCCGAGGCGAAATAGAGGAACAGCGCGATGGAGAGCGGGGTGAGCACGCGCGCAGGAAGCGCGCGCCCCGTTCGCTGCAGGTAAAACCCCAGGGCCAGCGCCGCCGGGAAGAAAAAGCGGGGGAGCGGACCCAGGTACGGCAGCAGGGACAGATACCCGACCAGGGCGGTGCAGGCGGTCAGCGCGCTGAGGAGTAGATCAATCTTTACCATATGCGGCGAGCTCTCCGAGCAGTCTAAGCCTGTGCGGCCTGGTTGGCGCGGCCGGCGCGATCACCCTCTCCCCCAGCTTCAGGCCGACTGGACGCCCCCCCTTCACCAGGCGGTTCACGAGGTAGCTCAAGCCGGAGAGCCGCTGCTCCAGGTCGCGTCCGGGGACGGAGTCGATATCCAGTGTCAGCGGCTCCGCCGAGGTCGCCGTCAGCTCCTTCACCTTGAGCGCCTCATGTTTCGCGGAGAGGCGCCAGTGGATCAGCTTGAGCGGCTCGCCCCCACGGTAATCGGAGATCTTCGCCACCTCTCCGTCATATCCGGCCCCAGACGCAGCGCTCGCCTCCCCGGTGTCGGGCTTCCCCCCCCGAAGCGGGAGCGACAACGGGCGCGGTGCGGGGAAAACGTCGAACGTCTCCGGAATGGGTAGCGTCGTGTAGCGGACGAAGAAGTTGACCGGGAAGGTGGAGCTGATCACCGCCCCGGGCACCCCCTGCCTGCCGCGCGCGGCAAAGGAGAGAAGGAGCCCCACGGACTCGGCCTTGCCCGGGGCGAGCAGGACGAACGAGGTGGAAGCCCCGGAGACGGAGGCGTTGATAAGGAACGAGGGGAGCATCTTCTTGCCGTTGTCGATCCGCACCGAGACCATCGTTTCGCTGCCGGCATAAAGCTCGTCGGGTAGTTTCAGGCTTGCGGAGAGACCCCGGATGTTCAGCCAGCCGAGCAGCCCGGTTACCGCCATGAAGGCGAGCATCGCGGCAACGATGAGAAAGAGGAGGTTATTGCCGGTGTTGACTGCGGAGACGCCCAGAAGCAGCGTCGAGGCGATGTACAGCCCCCCTCCCCTGGTGATTTTTATATGAGGGGGAGCGGTATCCCTTTTAGGATTGCGTTTAATATTTGCTCCTTATCCACCCCTTCATGTTCCGGGCGGAAGATCAGGCGGTGGGGGCATACTGCCTGCGCCACGTCCCTCACGTCCTCGGGCGCCACGTATCTCCTGCCATTGAGGTAGGCCGCGGCCCTGGCGGCATCGACCATGCCGATCCCTCCGCGGGTGGAGAGCCCGGTCAGGATGAGCGGGTGGTTGCGGGTCGCTCTTACGATGGCATAGAGGTAGTCAGTCACCCTTTCCCCGACGTAGACCCCGGCTTTCACCGTCCTGATCGCTTCCAGCAGATCCTCTTTTTTCACCAGGGGAGGGATGTTCAGGATCTCGTCCCTGATGCTCCCCTGCCTCAGTATCTCCTTTTCGATCTCCTCGGGCGGGTACCCTATGCCGGTCTTGATCAGGAAGCGGTCCATCTGCGATTCCGGGAGCGGATAGGTGCCGACCTGCTCCACCGGGTTCTGCGTGGCAAGGACCAGGAAAGGTTCGGGAAGCGTGTAGGTGACCCCTTCCACGGTGACGCGCCGCTCCTCCATTGCTTCAAGAAGAGCGCTTTGCGTCTTGGGCATGGCGCGGTTGATCTCGTCGATCAGCACGACGTTGTTGAAGATCGGCCCCCTGATGAAGTTGAAGCGCCCCTCGGTCCTGTCGAAGACGGAGAGGCCGGTGATATCGGAGGGGAGCAGGTCGCTGGTGCACTGCACCCGCCCGAAGGAGAGCCCGAGGGAGCTTGCGAAGGCAAGCGCCATCGTTGTCTTCCCAAGCCCCGGGATGTCCTCGAGGAGGATGTGCCCCCCCGTCAGCAGGGCCATGAGGGAGAGCCTGAGCGCCCTGATTTTCCCCTTCAGGCGCTGACCGGAGAGCTCCTCCAGCACGCGGTTCATCTCGTCCACCTTGGGCAGTTTATCGTCCAACTTGCACCTCCCGGGAATCGCCAGCGTCTCATTATACCGAGCGGCCCGTTAAAAGGAAAGGGCGCCTTAGCAAGCGCCCCCCTTAATCTTAATCTCGGTCTTAGTTGTCTCGGCCTCGACCTGCCTTTACAGCTGTCCCATGAACTTGTGGGTTTGCGGGATCACCCGCACCTCCTTCAATCCGCCGGTGAGTTCCTGGAGTTCCAGGGTCCGCAGCGCCGAGATGGCGATGCTGCCGTTTGCAAGCGTCATCGGCTGCAGGATGAGGGGAATGGCCGGGTCGACCGCGGCGATCAGCGCGCAGGAGCGTTCGATCTCCCACTCCTGGGTGCTCTGGTCGATGACGAGCTTGACGAAGACGTTCCTTTTCGAGGCGATGGCGAGGAATGCCCGATGCTCGTCCCAGAGCTCCGCGCAGCCCGAAGCGGAGGGGAGTTTGATATCCATCCCGATGATGTCCAGGTGCGGGATGAGCGGCGCCAGCGCATCCGGCAAAGTCCCGTTGGTCTCAAGGTAAATGGGCAGCAGACGCCTGAGTACGGGGAGCCACCCGGCAAGCTGCGCCCCGTAAAGGAGCGGCTCGCCGCCGGTCACGCTGAGGGAGTGGTGAATCCCGGGCCACCCGACGGTCCAACTCTCCAGCAGGGAGGCGACCCGCTCGAGCGAGACCGGGTTCTTCACCTTGAAGAAGTCGCGCCGCCCGGGGGTGAGTTCCAGGAGGCACTCTTCAGGCGTTTCGCTCATGCCGGGGGTGTCGCAAAAGGAGCAGTTCAGGTTGCAGCCGGAAAATCTGAGGAACACCTGGCGCAGGCCGACCAGCACCCCCTCCCCCTGGATGGAGGAAAAGCACTCGACCAAGGGGGCCTGGGCATCACTCATAGTAGCTCGCAGCGGCGAAATCGGACTCCCAGACGGTCACCATGTCCACCTTCACCTTCTCCGAACCGAAGATCTTGGTCAGTTCCTTGTACAGATAGCAGGCGATGTTCTCGGAGGAAGGGGAGACCTCCGAAAAGGGGGCCAGTTCGTTCAGGTACTTGTGGTCCAGCGTCTTCAAAAGGGCATTGGTCTCCGCCTTGAGTATCTTGAAGTCGATACCGAGCCCGGCCTTGTCCAGCTCGTTGGTGATGATGGAGACTTCGACCTTCCAGTTGTGTCCGTGCAGGTTCTCGCAGTCGCCCTGATAGTTGATCAGATTGTGTGCCGCAGCGAAGGCTGTGTGAATGGTGAGACGAAACATGTCACCCTCCGTTTTCGTTATTTTTGATCGGGCCAATATATCATACAGATAAAGATAAAGACAAAGATTAAGGTTACGGATGGAGTGGCTACGCGGGGGTGAATAGAGGCGGGATCAGCCTGATGCCGGTCGGGATGCAGTCTCGGTCTTTATCTCAAACTTGTGTCGATCCGCCTTTCAGATGGTGATGCTCTCACCCGGTTGGAGTGCGGGGGGACGCGGAGTGGTGATCGAGGTATAGGTGAGGGCGAAGAAGAGAACGAGCAGGGAGAAGAGAAATACAATGCTCGGTACCAGCCGCACCCTGGGCTGCCCCGCACCGCTTTGCAACAGGCCAAGGGCCGAAACCAGCACCCCGAAGCCGCCCAGCACCCCGGCAAGGAAAAAGCCGAGGAAGGTGATGCGCGCCTCCCCTTCCATCCCCAGCAGCAGCAGGTCTGCCAGTTCGGCATGGAAAAAGGTGGCGGCAATGAGGGATAATATGCCGGCGGAGATGGCCTTGATCCCGGTGCGCACGGTCCTTTTACGCATGGCGGGAACACCTCGAGCGGATGCCGGGCTTCATTCGCACCAGCTCACGTCCCCCACCCCTTTCCTGAGCACCTCGGGGCGATCTCCTATCAGGCTCACCACCGAACTTACGTCCGCGGTGAGGTCGCCGCCGCCCACCACCAAGTCCAGGAGTTTCCCCAGCTCGTTCTCCACCAGCCACGGGTTTCCGATCGGGTCCTCTCCGGATAGGTTGGCGCTGGTGGTGACGATGGGATGTCCCAGTTCCTTCACGATGGCGAGGCAGATCTCGTTGTCGGGGATCCTGATCCCCACGGTCCTCTGCTTGGTCAGCAGCAGATCGGGGACCACGGAGTTCGCCTCCAGAACGAAGGTGTAGGGGCCGGGGAGCAGGCGCTTTAGCTGTTTGAAGGCGTAGTTGCTCACCTTGGCGTACCGCGCGATCTCGGAGATGTCCGTGCAGATGAAGGAAAAAGGCTTCTTGCGCTCGCGCTGCTTCACCTGATAGATGCGCTCGATACCCTTCTTGCTGAAGATGCTGCAGCCGATGCCGTAGGTGGTGTCCGTCGGATAGGCGACCACGCCGCCGGCTTTCAGGATCTCCACCACCCTGGCGACCAGCCTCGGCTGGGGATTTTGGGGATTGATCTCAAGCAACATGTCTAGTCACCGGGGTTTAGCCCAAGAAGGGGCTCGTGGACGAAGAGGCCGTCCTTTTGGATCAGGATGTCGTCGAACCACAGCTCGCCGTCGCCGGTCAGGATCTTCACCATGTCCCAGTGCACGGCGGAGCGGTTGCCGTTGTCGCACTCGTCGTAGGCCTGCCCCGGCGTGAAATGGATCGAGCCGAAGATCTTTTCGTCGAACAGGATGTTTCGCATCGGCACCCTGATGCGCGGGTTCACGCCGACTGCGAATTCCCCGACATAGCGGGCTCCCTCGTCCGTGTCCAGGATCCGGTTCAGTTCCTCGTCCATGCCGGGGGAATTGGCGCGCACGATGCGGCCATTGCGGAACTCAAGGCGGATGTTGTTGAACTCCTTCCCCTGATAGACCGTGGGGCAGTTGTAGGTGATGTGTCCTTCCACCGAGTCGCGCACAGGCGCGGTGAACACTTCTCCGTCCGGGACGTTCAGGCGCCCGTCGCACTTTATGCCGGGGAGCCCCTTGATGCTGAAGGAAAGATCGGTGTCGGAGGCCTTGATGCGGACGAGGTCGGCCGCGTCCATGCACGCCTTCAGCGCTTCCTGTTTCCTCGACTCCTCCTCCCAGTCCATGCAGCAGGCGCCGAAGAGGTAATCCTCGTACTCGTCGAGGCTCATGCGGGCCTCTTGCGCAGCCGAATGGGTCGGATAGCGGGTGATCACCCAGCGGGTCTTCTTGACGCGCTGGTCCACGATCGGCCGCACCACCTTGGACCAGGCGATCATGTTGGCCTGGTTCGCCTTGGCCATCACCATCGAGTTGTCCGATGCGGTGAGTCCGATGTAGACGCTTACCTGCTTCATGAATTCGAGCTTGTGGGCGGGGAAGTAGGAGAGCTGGTCGGGGTTGGCGCAGTTGTAGAAGTAGCGGTTTATGTCCGGGATGTTGAACTCGTACTCGACGTACTTCGCCCCCCGCTCCAGGCAGAGCGCGTAGAGCTCCTTCACCAGGGGCGCCCCTTCCATCCCTGTGCAGGAGATCAGCACCACGTCGCCAGGTTGCACCTGGGCCGAGTAATTTACCAGCACTTCGGCGAATTGTCTTAAGCGAGGATCTTTCATGTGCCTGCCCCCGTAGAAGGTCTCGAGAATTGGGTGACGCGGCTGCCCGGCAAGGACGGCCGGGCGGCAAGTTGATTCAAGCGGCTCATCCCCCGCCCCGGTCATATTTGCAGAAGCGGCGAGGTTTAATCGCGGCAGGAATGCCGCTCCTACGGCGAACCTTCCTTATCTCACCCTCACCTTCCTGTGTGCCCGAAACCGCCGGAGCCCCTGCCGGTACTGCCCAGCTCGTCCACCTCAATGAACTCGGCCCGCGGGCAGCGTGCGAAGACCATCTGGGCGATCCGCTCGCCGTCGCTTACCGTGAAGGATTCGGATCCCAGGTTGATCAGGATGACGCCGATCTCGCCGCGGTAGTCGGCGTCGATGGTACCGGGGGAGTTCACCAGGGCTATGCCGTGCCGAAGCGCCAGGCCGCTTCTGGGTCTCACCTGCGCCTCGAAACCAGGGGGAAGCTCGATGGCGATCCCGGTCGGGACCAGCGCCCTTTCCCCGGGCTGCAGGGTGAAATCGGCATCAAGCGAGGCATGCAGGTCCACCCCCGCCGCGTGGTCCGTCATGTAGCACGGAAGCGAGGTCGCTCGCAACCTTTTTATCCTGACCGGTATGCGATTCATTTCAGACGTTTATGTCGGAGGCTGCAAAAGAAGGTGTGCCGACCCGCCCAAGCATGACCAGGGTGAGTGCGCTGTTGTCGAGGATCTCCACGGCAAGACTTTGGATGCTCTCGGAGGTGACGCGATCGAAGCCTTCCATGATCTCGGAGAGCGGCAGCGGCGTGCCGAAGTAGATCTCGTTCTTGGCGAGTCGAGACATGCGGTTGTCGCTCGACTCCAGGGAGAGTAGCAGGTTGCCCTTGAGCTGCTCCCGGGCGCCATCGAGTTGCTCGGCCGGGACCGGCTCGTTCTTGAAGCGCCCGATCTCGCGCAGCATGATCTCCAGAAGCTGCGCGGAGTTCTCGGGGCTCGCGCCGGCGTAGACCACCAGCGATCCTGCGTCTGCATGGGAGGCGATGTAAGAGTAGACGGAGTAGGCAAGCCCGCTCTTTTCGCGCACCTCCTGGAACAGCCGGGAACTCATGGAGCCCCCCAGGATGGCGTTCATGATGAAGGCGTCGTAGCGTTGCGGGTGGCTTTGCTGGACACCCTTGAGGCCGAGGCAGACGTGGATCTGCTCGAGGTCCTTCTCGACCAGCTCGATCCTGCGCTCGTATACCGGAGGCGCCGACTCCATGCGACCGTTGCCGGGGGCCACCGCATGCAGGAATTCGTCCAGCAGGGGGATCAGCTTGTCGTGGTCCAGGTTCCCCGCGGCGGTCACGATGACGTCGTCGGCCCGGTACATCTGGTCCTTGTAGCCGATGATCGAATCCCTGGAGAGGCCGGTGACGCTTTCGGCGTCCCCCAGGATGGACATGCCGAGCGGGTGCCCCTTCCAGAAGTGCTGGTGGAACAGGTCGTGGATCAGGTCGTCGGGGGTGTCCTCCATCATGTTGATCTCTTGGAGCACCACGCGGCGCTCCTTCTCGATCTCTTCGGGGTCGAAGGTGGAATGGAGGAAGATGTCGGTCAGAAGGTCGACGGCCTTGGGGAGGAACTTGTCCAGCACCTTGGCGTAGTAGCAGACGTACTCGCGGCTGGTGAAGGCGTTCAGGACGCCGCCCACCGAGTCGATTTCGCGCGCTATGTCCAGCGAGGAGCGCCGGGCAGTACCTTTGAAAAGGAGGTGTTCGATGAAGTGGGCGACGCCGTTCGACTCCCGCCGTTCGTGGCGGGG
>Ga0209317_1002025_pt1 | contig 15614 bp, 3 predicted proteins | sample RifGroB2_FD_183994 | JGI IMG/M metagenome (GOLD analysis project Ga0209317, IMG submission 183994) | Soil microbial communities from Rifle, Colorado, USA - Groundwater B2 (SPAdes) (version 2) | ecosystem: Environmental > Terrestrial > Soil > Unclassified | place: Rifle, Colorado | collected... | reverse complement strand
CGAGCGGTCGCGGTCCAGGCGCCAGCAGAGCAGCCGGTCCGGCAACTGGTAGTAGGAGAGGAGCGACACCCCCGGCTCCAGCAGGGAGCGAACGTCCGCGCCTGAGAGCGGAGCCACCTTGACGAGCGACAGCAGTTCGGGACGCCGCCGCTCGATGTCCAGCAGGAGGTCCTGGTAATCGGCACCGAGCCTCTCCAGCGCCTGGCCGTACATGGCGCGCTCGGCGGCGCTCCCGGCCTGCACCGACAACTGCTCCTGCTCGAGGATCTGCTCCTTCAACCGGTTCTGCCGGTCGTAAAGGTCCTGATCGCCGCGCCCGGAAAGCGCCAGCTTCTGCCGCCCGAGGATGTCGATCAGGTTGCGCGCCCTGGAGCGCTCGGCCACCGCGAACGCCTCGTCGTCGCGCCCGAGATCGACCAGCAGCCCCACCAGCCCGGCATAGACAGCCATCTTGTCCGCCAGAAAGCCGTCCTTCAACTGGTCCAGACGGATCTCGGCCCGCAGTCCCTCCACGGTGTCGAGCGCCTGCCGGTAACTCTCCACGGCGGGGAGGCTCCGTCCCGCCCCCTGCTGCAGCCGCGCCAGCCCGAGCAGGGCGCGCCAGCGCACCTCCCGGAGCAGCATGGCATCGGAGAGTTCCAGCGCCTTGCGGTAGCTCGCCTCGGCCGGCGCCGCCATCTGGCTGCGCGACTGGGCATCCCCGAGCGCCAGCGCGATCTTCGCCTGGTTCACCTTGTCGCCGATCGACTCGGCGAGCCCGGCCGCCTCGGTCAACAGCTTGAGCGCCCCGCCCGGATCCCCCATCTTCAGGCGGGTCTGCCCGAGGTTCCTGAGATCGTAGGCGATGGCCCAGCGGGAGCCCAAGGCGCGATCGATGGCGAGCGCCTTCGAGAGCGTCTCCAGGGCGCCCTGGTAATCGCCCGATTCGCGCTGCACCAGGCCGATGTTGTTCAGGGTGGTGGCGCTCTCGTCGCGCCTGACCGCCAGCTTCCCGGCCCGGGCCAGGGCCTCCTTCAGTTCCAGAAGGGCGCGCTTGTTGTCGCCCAGGGTCCACCAGATCAGGGCGCCGGTGTTCTTGGCCATCACCTGCTCCAGGGGCCAGTTCTCCTTGACGGCCGCCTTTTCCACCTGGTCGCGCAGATCGAACGCCTCCTGGTAGCGCCCCTGGAACCAGGCGTTGTTCCCCTGTTCCAGGACGATCCTCATGCGGGTCCTGAGATCCGCGCTCCCCACCTTGGCGAGCGCCTCGCGATACAGCCCGTCGGCTGCCGGAAAGTTCCCGAGGAGGCGCTGGCAGCGTCCCCGGTCCAGGATCGCCTCCGCCTCCGGCGCGGCGCTGCCGTTTTTGGCGTAGAGCTCCTGCGCCTTGGCATAGTAGCGCTCGGCAACGGCGAACTGGTTCAGGCGCAGGTCGAAGATCCGCCCGAGATTGCGGTACTGGTCGGCAAGCGAGATCTCGTCCTTGAGCTTCGCGCGCAGTCCCGCGGCCTCCTCGAAGAGCGAACGGGCGGCGGGATAATCGACCGCGTTCTCCATGACCATGCCGAAGTCGGCCAGGGCAGCGGCCTGATCCCTGGTGAGTCCCAGCTCGGCGAAGATCTCCACCCCCTCCTTAAGGGAGACGGTCGCCGCCTTGAACTGCTCCAGGCGCCCCTGCAAAAGCCCGAGCCGGAACAGGGCATCGGCATGCTCGGCCGAGTACGGCTTTTCCTTCGCCATCCTCCCGGCCAGGGCGCCGGCATGCCCCGCGGCACGCTCGGTGAGCCCTGCGCCGAAGGCGCTCTCCCGGGCATGGCGGTGCAGTGCGGCGCCATGCCTGGCAAGCTCCGGGCTCGCCGCGGCGATCACCAGGGCGTTGTCGAAAAGGGCCAGCGCCTGCGGGTAGCGCCCCTCGTTGTGGGCCTTGACGCCGTTCTTCACGTATTCGGTGAACTGCTTCCTGGCAAGCTCGGCGCTCTCGGCGGCATCCCCCCCCCAGTCGCCGATGAGCAGCCAGCCGGCAGGGAGCCGCTCCCGTGCCGAGGCGAGCGACTGGTCGGCATAGGCGGTAACGAACGGGGTCATCTCGCCCGGCGCCCTCTCCGCCAGTAACAGGCTCGGCACCCCCAAAAGGGAAGCGAGCTGCCCCAGGTAATAGGCCTGTTTGAGCCCCGCGCGCGGGGCGAGCAAGAGCGAGACCGATTCGCCCTGCGCCAGGGAGAGAAACTGATCCCTTGCCCCGGCGGCATCCTCCCAAAGCGCCTGGAGCGATCCCCCCTCGCCGGGCCGGTTCGGCACCGCCGGCAGGAGCCCGGAAGCCCCCGGGAGCGCCACGGTGTGGGCGTCGGGCAGGCGGGCCGGCAACGGCTGGGCGGGAAGCTTCCCGAAGGGTGACAGGGCGGGCCACCAGCCGGCCGGGTCGAGCACCTGGCTGCGCAGCGGCTTGCGCTGTTCCACGGAGCGGAGCAGCTGGCTCGCGCTCACTCCCCAGGTGAGCACCTTTGCCGAGGCGAAGCGCCCGGGCTCCTCGTACACCGCGACGGCGGCAGGGCTGTCCGCCAACCTGGCGGCCAGCGCTTCTCGCTCCAGCGTCTCGGCGCTGACGCCCGCCTTTCCCCCCACGGTGAAGAGGAGAAAGCGGTCAGCGGGGAGCCGGGCCAGGCGGAGCATGGTGCGCCCGGCAAGCCGCTCCAGGACGTCGATCGCCTCGACCGGCTGCGGGGCCAGGACCGAGCAGAACCGCCCCCCCTTCCCCGACCCGCACTCCTTCTTGAAGCTGCTGAAGATCGCCTCGAAGCGCTCCCGCTCCCCCTTGCCACCCTCCTCGAGCGCCGCTGCCGCAGACGCCAGCCGCAACACCCCGCTGCCGGCCAGGGCGTAGAAGGAGGGGAGCAGTTCCAAGTCCTTGCCGAGCAGCGTGTCCAGGACCGTCTGCTCCTGCTGCAGGCGGAGCTGAAGATATGCCGTCTCGCTTTGCGGCGCGGGCCTGGCCAGTTCCCCCCGGACCCGGTCCAGTTCGGCCAGGCGGGGAGAGGCGGCGCGAAGCGCGGCCAGGGTGGCCGGGTCGCCCAGCCCGAGGAGGCTCCTCGCCAGGATCTGCACCCGCTCCAGTTCGCTCAGCCGCTCCAGAAGCGCAAAGGCCTGCTCCGGGTCCTTTTGGGCCAGCGCCTCCAGGCGGGGGGAAAAGCGCTCCGGCAGCTCCCCGCGATTGAGGTCGTAGGCGGTCGGCGCCAGCCGGGCCAAGAGCGCCAGCGCCTCGTCGAACTTCCCGAGCGCCGCCAGGGCGCGCCAGGCGAGGGCGTCGTTCATAGTGCCGCGCGCCTCGGCAAGTGCTGCCGCATACCCCGCGTCCGCTGCCTCGGCAAGTCCCAGCGCGGAGAGTACCGCCGCGCGGTTCAGCCTTGCCGCCAGCCTGGACCGGATGGCGCTCCGCTCCGCCGCCGTCTTGCCGGCGGGAAGCGGCAGGGCAAGGAGACGGTCGCTATGGGCTATGGCGCGGTAAAAAAGGGCCTCGCGGCTGCCGTCCCCGGGGAGCGCCGCCGCTAAGCGGGCCAGGATGGCGCCGACATCGTTGTGATAACGGGCCAGGGCATCGGGGGGGAGGGTCTGCCGGTAGGAGTGGACCAGCGTTGAGCTCCGCGCCTCGTATCTCAGGAATTCGGCCACCTCGGAGGGAGCGGCGCCGGCAGGGATCAGCTCGCCCCAGTTGACCAGGTTCAGCATGGCGCCGACCGCGTTCCCCCCCTTGACGGAGAGCGCGGTGGCGTCCCTGAATCCCGCGGCCGCGGCCGCGACTTCGCCGCGCGCATAATCGAGGTGCGCGCTTCGATGGGTCAGGAGCCCGACCCCGTAAAGATCCCCTTCCGCTACCCGCTCCAGCTGCTTCGGGTAGCGCTCCAGAAGCTTCTTGAAGAGGATCCCGGAGCCGGCGGCATCGCCCAGGTCGGCCGCTATCCTGGCGCTGAAGGTCTCGGCGAGACGCCGCTCCTGCTCGGCGCTGAAGCCGAAGGCAGCCTCGGTGGCCCCACCCTTGTCCAGTGCGACATTGGCCCCGACACTGACCAGGGCGCCGCCGCCTCGTTTCGGCGCCGCTTTTTGCTGCGGGGGGTACTGCTCGATCAGCGCCAGCGCCTCGCGGAATCCGTCCCTGGCAGCCAGGAGCAGCCTGTGCCGGTCCGCACCGGAGGCCTGCTCCGCCTCGCGGTAGGCGGCGACGCTCGCGGAACGCCGGTTCGCCGCGAGGTTCCCGGTGCGCCCCAGACCCCGGTTCAGCTGGAATGCCGTGTCGAAATGCTGGCGCGACAGGGCGAAGCGGTCCGCTTCCAGGCAGGCAAGGCCGAGGCGGTCGTGGATTTCCGCCCCGGTCTCCACCAGCCTCGGCACGGCGTCCAGGTCCCGCTCCACCCCGGCCAGCATCGCCTGCAGTTCCACCCCGTGCCTCCCCACCTGCTCCTGGTTCCATGCGAAAGCGGCGCCGAGCAGCTTGCGCTCGCGCGCCAGAAGGCGCCGGAGCGCCGCGTCGAAGCGCCGCCAGGCGGGGGACGGCGGCGGCTCGACGCGCTCCGCCCCCAGCAGTTCCAGTTCGGCGTTGATCGCCTGCTGCTCGGCCAGGGCCTTTCGCTGCGGCGCGCTTAGCTCCTCTGCCGCGAAGAGCCGCTCCATGACGCGCCGGTTCAGGCGGCCGAACTGCTCCAGCGGCCGTGACGTGTCGAGACGGCCGTCGCTCAATTTCAGCGCCCGCGAGTAACCGGCGATCGCCGCCTCCTTCTCGTGCATCTGGAAGGCGACGGCGGCGTAGCGCTGCTGGAACAGGAGTTCCGTGTCGGGGTTGTCGAAGGGGACCCCGGAGGCGAGCCTCAGGCTGTAATGGCTCCAGGCCATGGCGTTTCGTCCCAACAGGTAAGCGATGTTGCCGATGTTCAGATCGAGATTGGCGCTGTTTTCCGGATTTTCCCGGGGGCGGTTCACGATCCTGGCCCGGCGGTAGAAGTTGAGCGCCCGCTCCAGCCCCCCCCGCTCCCCGTGCAGCGTCTCGGCGATCTCGGCGATGTAGCCCCGGGTCTGGAAGGGGTATTCCGACGCCGGAATCCGTTCGGCGGCGCGCGCGATCAGGCGGTCCCCCTCGGCCAGGGACTCCTTGCCGGGGAGATAGGTCCGGCAGAGGCCGGCGGCGTAGAGCAGCACCGGGTCGTCCGGGTAGCTCTTCAGCATGTTGCCGTAGCGGGCGAGCAGCTCGGCGGCCTGCCCCTGCGCTGCGACCGACTTGATGTAGCCGCGGTGCGCCTCTATGCTGCGCCCTTCATAGCGGATCAGGTCGAGGAAGGCGGCACGCGCGGCGGAGACCTCGCCGAGCCGGAACAGGCTCTCGCCGGCGGCGAGGCTCTTCCTGATGTAGGCGGCGCGGGCCAGCTGGTAGAGAGGGGTGTCTTCAGGGTGCTGCGTCATCTCCTTTTCATAGAGCGCGGTCGCCTCGGCGAAACGCTCCTCCCGGTACAGGATCTCGGCCAGGGCGAAACGGGCCGCCGCGGTCGGGGTCGCCAGCGGCGCGAACTGCTCCAGGACGGTGCGGTAGGCGTCCTTGGCCCGGATCCAGTCGTCACCCCGGTAGGCCAGGTCGCCGATCCGGTTCCAGGCCCCCATGGCGAGACGGGGGAGCCTGCTGCGGTACTGCTCGGCCAGGGCCGCCAGGCGAAGCGGCGCGTCAGCCGTTTTGGCGGTGAGCTGCTCCAGGATCTCCCCGATGGCCGCCTCGGCCCACTGCTCCTGCCGGTCGAATTCCCGGGCCACTTCCACCAGGGCGACCAGGGACCCTTCCCCCCCCTCGATGCGCGCCAGGAGGGCGGCGCGGCGGTAGGCGGCCTCAGCCAGGAGCGCCTGCTCGACCCCCGTATCGGCGCCGGACCTTTCATAAAGGGCAATCGCCGCCAGTTGGTCCTCGGCGCCGGAGCCGAATTCGGCCAGGAGGCGCGCCCCGTCGATCAGCGCCCTGGCTGCCGCATTGCGCCCCTTGCCGCTGGCGGCGCGCAGCATCTCCTCCCTCGCCTCGGCGACCACCGTCTTGCGGCGCCCCGCCACCACGACCTCCTCGCAGCGGTGCGCCCCCTGCAGCCGGAGCCGGGCGATGCCAGCCAAGGCGGATTCTTCGGGGAATGAGGCGTAGCGGAGCGCCGTTTCGGCGTACCTGTCTTCGGCGCGCCTGCTGTCCCCCGCCTGCTCCATGAGGCCCGCCAGGGCGAGACCTGCCAGCGCCCCCTCCCGGGTCGGGGCCTCTTCGCGGGCCAGCACCCTCAGGCAGGCAAGGCGCGCCAGCGCCGGGTCGGCGGGCTGGCGCTCCAGGACCAGGCGCGCCAGCTGCCACTGGGCTGCCACGTCGGCCTGATCCGGCAACTCTCCCGAGGCGGGAAGCGACAGCACCTGCCCGCCTCCTGCCTGCCCCGCGATGAAGAGAACCTGGTCAGCGGCAGGCAGAGGCGCCACGATCGACAGCAGGCCCGAGGTCAGAGGGAACGCGGCCGGGAGGCCGTCCGCCCCCTTGCGCGCCAGTTGCAGCCGGTAAATCGTCCCGCCGTCCGGACCGGTGACCGAGTCCCCCACAGGGGGGGCGAAGCGGGTGAAGAGCAGCGTCCCAGCGTCCTGCCAGACCGGGTAGAGATCCCGCTCCGCTCCGGAAGTGAGCTGAAGCAGGCGGCTCGCTTTCTGGTCCCAGAGCCAGAGGTCCCCCCCCGGGTCCTTGCTGCGCGAGACGAAGGCCACCCTGCCGTCGGGCGCGGCCACGGCGAAGGCGGCATCGATGCCGATCGGCAGCGGCTCGCCCTGCCCGCTTTGCAGGTCGAGCCGGACGATCTCGCGGCGCTCCGCACCGGGGAACTGGCGCTGGTACAGCAGGTAACCTGCTTCAGCCGGGAAAAAGGGGGCGTCGTCCGCCGCATCGTTGCCGGTAAGCCGGCGCGGCGCGGCATCCGGTCGCGCTAGGTCCAGGAGCCAGATATCCCCTTTCAGGTCATCCCTGCCGTCGGCAAAGGCGATCAGGGTCGCGCTGCCGTTGAAGGCCGGGGCCGAGATGCGCACCGGGCTGGTGCGCAAGAGCCGGGGCAGTTCCTGGGTGTTGCCGGCGGGATGCAGCCAGAGCTCGTACCCCGCATCCCCCTTTTCCACCGTGGCGATCAGCTTGCCGTCGAAAGAGCTGGCGGCGTAAAGGACCGAGCGGGGGGTGTAGACCGCGGGCCTTGGGGCGGACTCGGGGCGCGAGCGGGGCGCCGGCCGCGGCGCGGCCGGTGCCAGCAGTTCGTCGCCAAGCGGCGCCGCGCCAGCCCGCCCCGTCAGCAGCGCCGAGAGGGCGAGCAGCAGGGCCAGCTTTCCCTTGACGGCATTCATAGTGCGCTCCACCGCCCGTCATCCTCCTGCACCCTGGTGCCGGGGGCGCTGTTCTGCCGGTTGATGCGGGCAAATACCTTGCGGATGGCGGGGAGGTCCTTCGCCGTGAAGTTCTCGTTGGTCTGCACCACCCGCAGCATCAGGATCTCCCGGGACCGGTTCACCTCGGCGACCACCTGGCGGAACTCCCCGTCGCCGAAGCGGGCGGCGAACCCCTTCAGGTCGGCCGGGAGCTTTTCCGGCACCTCCCGGGAGAACGGGGTCAGAGTCCCTTCCTGGTTCTCGCCGACCCAGCCGAGCCGCTTGAAGGCATCGACGTCGTCGGCGTGGAAGGCGAGATTCTCCAGCGCCTGCGCGGCCTCCTTGTGTTCGGGCGAATGTTTGGCAGGCGCGTCGACCTTGCCGGTCGGGGCGACGCCGCGCACCGAGGCGACCAGCAGGACATCCTCGCTGAGGGCGTTATAGGTCCCAAGCACCTGGTTTTCCAGCGCAGTCCGTTCGCTCACCACATTGACGTCGACCTTGGCCAGGGTGCATCCCGAAACGAGCAGGGCGGCCATTGCCGCAGCGGCAACCCCGAGGGAGCCGAGGCCCCGCCAGCCGATGTCGGCGAAGCAGCGGAGCGGCGGAACCTGCCCGGAGCCGGGTCGGGAGATATCCGACAGATGTTTAATTCGCATGGGTCCTCCTTTTCAGGGACAGTGCACCGTTGGTCCCTATGACGAGGGTGTCGGAACGGACCAGCTCCAGCAGCACCCTTGACGAAGTTATCGCGGCGACGACCTGCGCCAGTTCCTTTTTGATCGGCAGCTCGGAAAGGCGCAGTCGCTCCACCTTGGGGATGTCGACCGCCACCCCCTTTGCCACCACTTCCCCCTCGCAGTCGAGGGCGCCGTCCACCGCGGTCACCCTGAGCCCCTTGAGATCGGCAAGCCGCAGCGACTTTCTCTGCGCCACCACCTTCTCGTTGCGCTGGTAGGGATCGATGGCGAAGAGCGCCCGGTCCAGGATGCGGGAGCTGAAGCGGCGCAGGTTCAGGTGCAGGCGCACCCCTTCCAGAAGCGCCCGCTGCTCGGTGGCAAGCGGAGCGGACAGGGTGAATTCCCCGGTAAGCTCGCCCTCCTCCCCCGGGCGCCCCGCTCCGGCCGCCGGGAACAGGAGGGCCGGGTCAAGGCGGGAGAAGTTGCACGAGGTCGACAGGACCGGGACCTCCCGGGCCAGGTCTATCACGCCGCGGGCCCGCACGGTGCCCCCTCCCACCTCCGCCTGGAAGAAGCTCAGGCCGAGCAGCTCCGGCTCCAGCAGCAGATCGGCTTCCAGGGCGCTCGCCTCCAGCGGGAAAGGACCCGATTTGTAGGAGGCGCTGCGGATGCCGACCTTGCGGGGGCCGCTGCTCTCGCCGCGCAGATCCTCGTAGATCCTCGCGGCGAGATCGGAGTTGGCCGCCTTGAAAGGCGCGACCGGCGCCGGGCGGACCAGGCCCGCGGAGAGCGGCACCCAGTCGTCGCCCCTTCTCTCGGCCAGCGCGTATGAACGATCGACGACGAGGTCGGCCCGGATCCCTTTCGCGGACATCCCCTTGCCGTCGGTCACCCCGAGCTCGCGGCACTTGCTGTAGCCGCGCAGCCTCAGTTCGCGGGCGGCGATCAGGTCGATGCGCGCTCCGGCGGAGACGTTTCCGGAGAGCTGCAGCCCCGGCACGATAGGCGTTGCCTCGCGGGGGAAGTTCCCCTCCAGGTGGGCGAACATGGTGGCGTCCAGGCGCTTCAGCACGGTCGCGGCATCGAGCTTTCCCTGGTCCTCAAGAAGCGAGTCGATGCGGCTTACCGTCAGCTCGGCAACCCCCGACAGGCCGAGCGGCGCCAGCCGCAGTTCCTGGTTCAGGCGCAACTCCTTCCACTGCGCCAGTTCCCCTTGCAGCGTCAGCGTCCCCGCTTGCACCGGGAGCTTGCCGGCGCTCCCCGGCAGCCCGCTCACCCCGGCGAACTGGAATCCGGCGTCGATCCGGAGCGGCTCACCGGCATGAGGTATCGAGACGCGCAACTGGGGCGTGGTGCGGAGGCCCTTGACGACATAGAGATCCTTTTTTACCGGCAGCCGCAGGTCGAGATCGTCAAGCTTCAGGGTGAACTCGCCGCGCTCCAGGAGGGCCAGGGCACCCTTGGCGAGACGCAGCGGGTTGTTCTCCTTCGGGAGGGAGGCGACCGGCACGGGAGCCGCGATATCCCAGGAAGCCGCGGCCGCCCCATCGGCGTCGAGACCGGCGGGGAGAAAAGGAGCCGCTATCGGCATGAGCCGGCGCAGATCGAGCCTGGCCGTCCCCTTGCTGGAGGCGACCTGCCTGGCAGACCCGGAAAGCCCCGCCTCGGCCGTCAGGACCAGGGCGTCCGCCGCGGAGATCGAGCAGGAGGCGCGTTGCAGCGTCGGGCTCCCCTTCCCCTTGGCGGGCAGGTGCAGACCTTCGGCCATGAAGTTGGCGGCAACCGGGCGCAGGGTCGCTTTCTTGCCGGATTGGTTGCCGTGCACTGCCGCCACGGCAACCTTCAACTCCGGCAGGGACGCCGCCAACTCTCCGCGTCCCAAAACAGTGGCCTTCACCTGAAGCTGCTCCCGGAAGTCGTCCAGAGCCAGCTCGTCGCCTACTTTGACCAGCGCAAAATCGAGCGTCTGCCTCGCCTCGGCAACCGCCCGCATCATGTCGGGTGCTCTATCCTTTATCTCCAGCTCATCCAGCGCCAAGTTCAGCGTCCCTTTCATCCCCTGCGCCAGTACCCGTTTTTGCCCGGTAAGCTCCAGGCGTTTGCCGCCCCAGGAGAAATCCGCCGAAACGCTGACCGGCAAAAGCCCTTCCAGAAGGATCACCCCCTTGTTCAGCGCAACAGCCACCCCCTCCACATGCAACGACCCGCTCCCGAGTCGCAGCGCAAGTCGCGGCAGTGCCACACCGGCCCCTTCGATGGTGACTTGGCCGTCGTTATCCGGCCCCTCCAGGTGCGCCGCGATCTTAGCTATCGCTGCCGTCCCCGTCAGCTCCTGCACCGGCAGGTTCTTGGGGAGAAACGGGCCGGCCAGCTGGCGGGCGCGGGCCAGGTCCAGGCGCAGCGGACCGATTTGAGCCGCAACGGCGCGCGACCGCGCCGTCGGGCGGTCGACCGTGGCGCTCCAGGAGGCGGAGAGGAGTCCGGGGCTGGTCAGGCTGCCGTCGCTGAAGGCGACCTGCTGGCGTTGACGGTTGCTGACGATCTTCTGGTGCATCCGGAGGTCGAGCGGCCCCGCTGAACCGGCTTTGCCGGGGATTTTGCCGACGGCGAGCCGGTTCCCGCCCAGATCGAGCAAGATTTGCAAGTCGCCGGCGCGGTCGATGTCCGCCTGGAAATCAAGCGCCACCGTTCCCGCCACCGAGGGCAGCCGCCGGTGCACGAACGGCGCCACGAGCGGGACCAGCTCCGGCAGCTCGAGGCGCACTTTCGCCTGCAAGCCGCCCTCCCGGTTCAAGCCCCCGCCGGCGCTGAAATCGACACCCGGCAGCGCGGCCCGGGCCGAGAACAGCGCCAGGGCCGGCTTCACATGGTCCCTTGCCGTGACCAGCTCGGAGATCCTTGCGCTGAAGCGTACCTTTTCCGGCTTGGCGTCTCCGACAGCGACCCTGCCGCTCAGGGAGGTCTCGATCGGGAGCCAGGCCAGGGAGGGCATGTCGAGCCGGAAGGCGAGGTCCTTCATGGCGATGCGACGCCCGGAAGCAGGGTCTGCGTATTCCACGGTCATCGGATCAGCTTCAACCGACATCCGAACATCCACCGGGAGCGGCCAATCCATCGCCTGGAACTTCTGCACCGCCTCCGCTATCTGCGTCAGCGGATCCTTGACCGGCTTTTTCTCGGACGGCTTTTCCGGTCCCGGCGCCAGTTCGGCCGCCACTTTTTTAATCCTGAGCTTGACGCTGACGCCAAACCGTCCGGACGTATCCCTGCCGAAACCCGGCACCAGATAAAGTTCACCGACGGAAGCGCTCAGTAACGGCGGAGGACCGTCGCCGACGATCAGGCCCGAGAGCGCCATCCCGTTTGCCCAGGAGAGTTCCAGCTTGGACCAGGAGACCGGCTGCTTGAGCGATTTGGAGAGACGCAGCCTGAGGAGGGACTGCATTTGAGGGGTGGAAAGCAGACTTGGCAGGAGCGCCACGAGGGCGATCAGGAGCAGCAGGCCGGCGAGCGACAGGGCGCTGCCGACGAGGAGGATGCGTCTGAGACGGAGGGTACCAATGTAAGCTATCAGGCGACGGCGCATCAGTTAGAATCCCAGAGGTGACGGTGAGGCTATGTGAAGCCGGGAAAGGAGCACCTAAACTCAGCTGATTTTTTCTATCACCTCCCCGATTTAAAGTCAATTTGCATCATCCCCACTGGATTTACGGTTTCAAATCTTCATGGCAGATAAAGCACAAGTCAGCGCCACTTCGAATCAGATGCGGTGGCGGCTTGGTGAGGTCAGTGGCTACTGGTTAGGTGGCGCGAAAGGAGTTTGAAGTAACGCTTGGGAAATAGGATAGGACCTTGACAGGCATCGGCATCTGCTTAAGATATTTCAATGTCGCGGAGGTGCCACCGTGAATGCCATAGATGAGCAGATAATTCTTAGCCGAGAGTTGACGATCCTGATAGAGGAGTCGGTAAAGGCAAGTCAACGCGCTGAGCGGGGAGACAACAGTGCGCTCTGCACAATGAAAATGGCACAGGTGGTGATGTGCCAAAGGATGTTGGAGTATTACCTCGAAGATGAGGACTGTGCAGCGTTCATGGGCGAAATAGGAATTGTTTTCGATAAGCAAGACTCGCTATACCGGGAGGCACGACTGGCCAAAGACCATCATATGTCGTTAATCTACCTGGCACGTCTACGTCTGCTGAAAACACTTTTTAGGCGTCTCGCGGATCCAGTGCGTCAGAAGTTGATGTCCTGCTGCCGCGAGAGTTAGTTTACCTCCTTTCAATTTGATATTTCAGGGCACTTTTCCCTGATTCCGTTCATATAATTTTGGCTACGTATACTATTTGACCTACTACTCACTCCCCCCGCCAAGCACCTTGTAGAGCGTGACCAGATTGGCCAGTCGGGCCAGCCGGACCCCGATCAGGTTCTGCTGGGCTCCGTAGAGTGAGCGTTGGGAATCCAGCACCTGCAGATAGCTGTCAACACCTTTTTCATAGCGGGCCTGAGATAGCCGGTAGCTTTCGGATGTGGTACCGGTGAGCGACTGCTGCGCAGTCAGTTGATTGTCAATTGTTCCCCGCTGGGCCAGGGCATCTGCCACCTCCCGAAAGGCGGTCTGAATGGCTTTCTCATACTGGGCCACAGCGATATCCCTATCCGCTTCAGCCACTTTTAGATTGGCCTTGTTACTGGCACCGTCGAAGATCGGCAAGGTTATCTGGGGTGCGATCTTCCAGGCAAGCGACCCGGGCTTGAAGAGCGCCGCAAGGTCATCTGCGCCAAAGCCGAGTGACGTCACCAGAGTAATACGTGGGAAAAATGCTGCCCGTGCCGCTCCGATGTTGGCATTGGCCCCCTTGAGTATTCCTTCTGCCTGGAGAATATCGGGACGGCTGAGCAGGACATCGGAGGGGAGACCGGGAGAGAGGTCCTTGAGGCTGGTCAGTTTTTCCGACAGCGACAGGGGCAGCAGTTCAGACGGCACGGGAGAGCCGACCACAAGAGCCAGGGCATTCTCGTCCTGAGCTACCAGGGTGGTGTAACGGGCAATGTCTACCCGGGCCCCATCGATAGTGGTCTGGGCCTGATTCAAGGCAAGTGCCGAAGCAACCCCGGCCTCAAAACGACTTCTGGTCAGATTGTAGGATTCCTGCTGATTGGCCAGGGTTTCCTGTGCCAGCTGCAACCGTTCACGATCAGCGGCAAGGACCAGCCAGGTGGCGGCAACCTGGGAAACCAGGCTGATCTGAACAGTGCGCCCGGCCTGCTCGGTGGCAAGATACTGTTCCAGTGCCTGGTCCTTGAGGCTGCGAACCCGGCCGAACAGGTCGACTTCGTACGAACTGATGCCAAGGCCGACACTGTATTGCTCCACGGTCATGGCCTGGCCCGTGGCGGAGAGGGTTTCGGGAATCCTCTGGTAACCGGCGGCTGCGTTGGCGTCAACTTTGGGAAACAGATTGGATCGTTGGATCTGGAATTGCGCCCTTGAGCGTTCGATGTTGAGGGTTGCGACCTTCAGGTCACGATTGTTTTTGAGCGCCAGTTCGATCAGCGCACCCAACTGCTTGTCAATAAAAAACTCGCGCCAGGGTATGTCGGCCACCCGCTTCTGCGCTTGATTTGCAGATTGCGCCTGGTAGGCCGGGCCTGTGGGCCAGGCGGCGGAAACCGGCGCCTCCGGTCGGGTATAGCTCGGCGCCATGGTCGTACAGCCCGCGAGACAGGCGCTTGCTATGCTCAGTATTGCTATTGAGCGGATCATGTCAGTGTTCCTTCTTCTGTGGCAGCATCGGTATGTTTCACCTTGAACCAAATTGCGTAGAGGGCCGGCAGGAAGAGCAGCGTCAGAACCGTTCCGACCCCAACTCCGCCGATCAGGACATAGGCCATCGATCCCCAAAAACTGGAAAATGTCAGTGGGATAAAGGCTAGCATGGCAGCCACAGCGGTCAGGACTACCGGGCGTGCACGACGTACGGTGGATTCCACGATTGCATTGTAATCACTCAGTCCTGCCGCCTGATCGTGTCGAATCTGGTCGACGAGAATCAATGTATTGCGCATGATGATCCCCGCCAGTCCGATCAGCCCGAGAATTGCGTTAAACCCGAACGGCTGATGACATATGAGAAGGGTTGGTACGGCCCCGACCAGGCCAAGCGGGGCCGTGGCAAATACCATGAACATGGTGGCGAATGAACGGACCTGAAGCATGATGAAGATCAGCATCAGGAGTATCATCGGCGGAAAAAGCAGCCCCAGGGCATCATCGGCTTTCTTGCTTTCTTCCACGGAACCACCCGTTTCCATGCGGTAGCCGGGGGGCAGGGCTGCTTTCAGCTTTTCAAGTTTGGGGAGAATTTGGGCTGTTACATCCGGAGGCTGGACCCCATCGACAACGTCCCCCTGAACCGCGATGTACGGCTCCCGGTTGTAGCGTTTCAGCAGAGGATCTTCCATCCGGGATTCGAAATGCGCAAGCTGTGACAGCGGGATCGAGCGCCCGTCTCTGGTCGTCAAGGAAACATTGGCGATGTTTTCCAGACTATGGCGCTCGGAAGCGGGAGCACGAACCACCACATCGACCGAACGGATGCCGTCGCGCATCTGGGTGGTGTGAGCACCATTCAGAATCGCCTGTAATTGCAACCCGGATTCTTGCGGGGTGAGGCCGAGCAGGCGCAGACGATCCTGATCGAGGACCAATCTCTGGCTCGGAGTCCGTTCACCCCAATCCAGGTGCACATCACGCAGGTTCGGATTCTCAGCCATGATGGCCCGGACATCACCGGAAATCCGGCGCAGTTCATTGATGTCCGGTCCCATGACGCGGAAAAGGACCGGAAACGCGACGGGTGGGCCGAATACGTATTGTTTCACCCGCACGCGTGCTTCGGGAAAGGCACCCTCTGCTATGACACGGTGAAGTTTTATCTTGAGCGCATCGCGTGCTGCCGAGCCTTTAGTCAGGACGACGATTTGGGCAAAGGCCGGGTTAGGTAATTCGGGGTTCATCGGCAGTATGAAGCGGGGTGCGCCCTGGCCGATATAGCTGGTCACCACTTTGGCCTCCGGTTCGGCCAGAATCGCTTTTTCGATACTCTTGACCGATCTTTCGGTTGCTGCAAAGGCGCTGCCGGGGGGGAGGTTTACCTCGACCGTCAATTCCGGGCGGTCCGAGTTGGGAAAAAACTGTTTCTCCACAAATCCCATCCCGACCACCGACAACAGTAAAAAAGCAACCGTTACGCCGGCGGCAATCCATTTATGATCCACCACTCTCCGCACGATACTGCGAAAGCGTTGATAGTTCGGGGTTGCATAAATAGCATTGTGCCCTCCGGAGACCGGTTTGATGTCAGGCAAAAGCTTGACGCCCAGGTAGGGGGTAAAGAGCACTGCGACAAACCACGAGGTGATTAATGCGAATGCCACCACCCAGAAGATGTTGCCCGCATATTCCCCTGCCGTTGACTTGGCAAAACCGACCGGCAGGAAGCCGGCGATGGTAACCAGCGTCCCGAAAAGCATGGGGCTGGCCGTGGATG
>Ga0209317_1002024_pt1 | contig 15617 bp, 10 predicted proteins | sample RifGroB2_FD_183994 | JGI IMG/M metagenome (GOLD analysis project Ga0209317, IMG submission 183994) | Soil microbial communities from Rifle, Colorado, USA - Groundwater B2 (SPAdes) (version 2) | ecosystem: Environmental > Terrestrial > Soil > Unclassified | place: Rifle, Colorado | collected... | reverse complement strand
ACGGATCTCGGTGGAACGGTGGATCTTTACCGCGGCCCACGAACTCGGGCATCTGATTCTGCACCTGTCGGACTATGACGTGAGCAAGACCGAGGAGTCAGGGGAGCACGAGAAACAGGCAAACGCTTTTGCCGCCGAATTCCTGATGCCGGATTCCGCATTCCGGAAGGAGTGGGACGAAACCTACGGCCTCTCTTTTATTGATCGCGTGTTCAAGGTGAAGCGGATTTTTCGCGTGAGTTACCGTACCGTGCTGTATCGGCTGGTGTCTTCCGGGGGCGCTTCCAGAGATATTTGGGCGAAATTTCAATTTGATTACAAGCGTCGTTTCCAACGCTCCCTGCTGCGCGACGATGAGCCGGAGGCCCTCATCCGGGATGAATTTCTGGCGAGTTTTCCGGAGCATCTCGGATCCGGCGAGCCGGAGCGTCTTTCCGGGGTCGATTTTCCCGGTGATCGGCTTTCGCGGCTTGTGCGCAATGCGTTGGAACATGGAATTATCAGTCTGAGCCGGGGGGCCGAGATATTGGGTCGCTCGCTCCAGGAGATGCGGGAATTATCAACCTCCTGGGTAGCGTAACCAGTTGACCACACCACGAAGGACGTTCCTTCTTCTCGATGCGAATGTCCTCATTGACTACCTGAAAGCGGATCTGTCCATTCTTGTACTGGCGGATCGCCATCTCGGTGGCATACGGATTCCAATGACGGTCATCGAGGAGGTGGATGGCATCGACCTTGATGTTTGTAATCGCCTCGGATTGAACGTGGTCGAGCCGGAGTTGGATCTCCTCATTGCAGCTGCCGAGAGACGCGGATCGCTATCATATCCGGATCACCTTTGTCTTATCCTGGCGCGCGAAAACGGCTGGGTGTGCGTCACAAACGACAAAGCGTTACGGAATGCCTGCAAGAGTGAGGGGATCGTCGTTAGCTGGGGACTTGAGATCATGCTCGACCTTGTCCGGACCGGCCAGCTTGCCCCAAAGAAAGCACGAGAAATTGCCGAGGCGATTCATCGGGCAAACCCTTTTCATGTTTCTCCCGAGATCTTGAGGCGGTTTGCAGACCGGCTTCGTGAAATTTCATCCAAGTAATAGCTTCCCGCAAGATTGGCAAGACCGAGGCAATGGCCCCCCCTTGCCCGGGGTGCGGCCGTCGTATACTGTTTTTCGGGGCCGGTCACCGGCCGCCGGACAAATTCAGCCGTTCGCGCGGGGGCGCCGCGCGCGGTGCTGGGGAGCAAGAAGGTAAAGGCGATCTCGGTGGACGACACGGGCGGCCCCGGCGTATCGATCGCGAACCCGGGGTACGACCCCGGAAGCCCGTCGGGCCAGAACCAGGTCTCCGAATTCCTACAGTCGTACTTCGCTGCCATCGACACGCTCGGGATGTGCCTCTTCGCGTCGATCCCGATCCTGGAGTCGCTCGACCTCCAGCGGGAGCTGACCCGCGCGGTTTCCGCGAAGCTGGGCGTGGAGCTGCCGGATGGGTACCTTCAGGAGTTGGGACGAGGCGTCGTGGTCGCGGAGCGGGCGTTCAACCGTCTCGCCGGCTTCGGCCCCGGGGACGACCGGCTCCCCGGCTTCCTCCGGAACGAGACGCTCACTCCGGGCGGGAACATGTGGGACGTCCCGGACGAGGATCTGGACAAGATGTTTTCGTGACGTTGCAGGGATGCACCGTGAAGACGATGCGGAGCGCCCGGAGAATATCAAGGTAGCGGGCCGGCGTCACGGGCGAGACACTATCGATCAATCGCTTTGAGACTCCGTCCGTTCCAACAATAATCCTGAATATTTTCAATATCGTTCCGAAAAGAGTATTCGGAGATGGCCCCGTTTTGCGACGGCCTGAAGTTACGGCACATGGCGACGATCCTGGAGACAGACCATGAAGCGTCCCGAGATGTTCATAAGGATTCTGGCCGTCGTCGCCGGGGTGGAAGTCGTCGTCATGGTCCTGCTCGGTTTCCTCGGTCTTCCGGAGGGTCCGGTAAAGAACCTCCTCGACGCCGTAATCCTGTCGGCGCTCAGCGCACCGCTCCTCTACCTGTCCGTGATCAGGACCACGACGCGGCGGCTGTCCGAACACGCCGCACTCGCAAGAAAGAATCTGGAACAGGAGTTCGCCATCAAGGCGTACGCCGAGAAGCTGGAACTCAAGGAAGCTGCCGAGGAACAAGCCCGGATCCAGTCGCAACGGATGGAACTGCTCGGCCGAGTCCACGCGGCGATCCTCGGGGAGTGCGACATCGACTGGGTCCTGTCGGAAGCTGCCAAGGACATCTGCCGGATCCTTTCGCTCCCCTGCTGCGCGATCAGGGTCTTCGGAGACCCCGATAAGACGGCCGAGCATTGCGACCCGGGGGTTACTCCGGTCATCTCCACGTTGGCGCCGTCTCGATATCCACCGGAATGCCTGGCGTCTTTCGCCACCGGGAAATACGCGGTCACCGATGGGTCCCGGACATCCCCTTGCTGCCCCGATCAGGAGGGACGGGCGGCCAGAAGCGGTCTGAGGGCGCATCTCGAAGTCCCTCTTCGCCATCCCGAGGGCCTCGTGGGAGTCCTGTTCCTCGGCCGCACCGAGGAAAGGCCGTGGACGGGGGACGAAATCGCGGCGGCGGAGGCGATCGCCGGCGGGCTCGCCGTGGTCGTGCGCCACGAGAGGGTGTTCCGCAGCCAGAAGGAGCTCGCCAGCCGCTTGGCATCCCTGGTGGACAACGTTCCCGGAATCGTCTATCGGGGTCACAGGGACTGGAGCGTGAGCTTCATGGGCGCCCAAGTCGAGCGTGTCACGGGCCACACGGCCGGGGAATTCCTGAGCGGCGCCGTCAAGTGGAAGGATTTGGTCCATCCGGAGGACCTCGACGCGATCAAGAGGACGTTCCGGGAGGCCGTGCGCGAGAAGAAGAAGGTGTTGCGGGCGCGGTACCGGGCCAGGCACCGCGACGGGACCTACCGGATGCTGGCGGATCGGCGCCAGATCGTCTACGACGAGCAAGGCGAGTTCCTCCACGTCGACGGGCTACTCCTGGACATCACCGACCTGGACGTGGCGGAGAAACAGGCCAGGACGGCCCAGCGGATGGAGGCGGTGGGAACGCTTGCGGGAGGTGTCGCGCACGATTTCAACAACGCTCTTACCGGCATCTTCGGATTCGCGGAGATGCTGCGCATGAGGCTCTCGGCCGACGCCCGCGCCCAGGCGGACCTGGACGAGATCCTTCATTGCGCGGAACGGGCGTCGACGCTCACGAGGCAGCTTCTGACGTATGCCCGCCGCCAGGCGATCGAGCCGGTCAACCTGAGCCTCAACAGCGTGGTGACGGAGCTGATGAAACTCATCGGCAAGGTGGCGGGGGAACGGATCGATACGAAGACCCTGCTTGAGGAGGGTCTGCCGGCCGTCCGGGCCGACCGCGGACAGATTGAGCAGGTCCTCATGAACCTTTGCCTTAACGCGAGGGACGCCATGCCGTCCAGCGGGAAACTTCTTGTCGAGACGGCCGCGGTGCACGTCGACGAGGAGCACGTGAGGCAGTACCCGTACATGAAGACCGGGCGTTACGTGGTCCTCTCGGTGACCGACACGGGGATCGGCATGGACGAGAAGACCCGGGAGAAGATCTTCGAGCCCTTCTTCACGACGAAAGGCCCCGAGAAGGGCACGGGCCTGGGACTGGCCATGGTCTACGGGATCGTCAAGAAACACGACGGGTACATACACGTCTTCAGCGAGCCCGGCAAGGGAACGACGTTCCGGATCCATCTCCCCGCGGTGGAGGCACCTCCTGAAGAGAAGGCAACCCGGGGGGATGAGGCTGTACGGGGCGGCAACGAGACGATCCTTCTGGCCGACGACGACGAGGCGGTCCGGAAACTGGCGGAACTGGCTCTGCGGGAGTACGGCTACCGGGTGCTCACGAGCCGAAACGGGGAAGAGGCCGTTGAAATCTTCCGGAAGGAAACAGGGATTGCCCTTGTTCTTCTCGACGTTGCCATGCCGAAGATGGGCGGCAGGGAGGCCTGCGCCGTGATGCGCGGAACTGATTCCGGGCTCAAGGCGATCCTCATGAGCGGCCATGCCTTCGACGAGAGCCCCGGACAGATCCCAACGGTCCCGGAGATACCGTTCCTCCAGAAGCCCTTCGGCCCGGTCCTGCTCGCGAGGAAAGTGCGGGAAGTGCTGGATGGGGCCGGGTCAGCTCCGATGGCGCGCGCCGACGCTACAGATATTCTTTCGCCAAGAGTTCCGAGAATTCCCGCGGGGGTACAGCCCGGCTAAAGAGGAAGCCCTGGACTTCGTCGCATCCCTGTTCGCAAAGGAAGGCCATCTGCTCCGTGGTCTCGACACCTTCCGCGATGACTTTTAGGTTCAAGCTGTGCGCCATGGCGATGGTGGCCCGGACGATGGCCTGGTCGCTGCGGCTTGACGCAATATTCCGGACAAACGACTGGTCAATCTTGAGGAAATCCAGCGGAAGACGCTTCAGGTAGTTCAGCGATGAGTATCCCGTGCCGAAGTCGTCGATCGCGATCTCGATTCCTCTCTCTTTCAATGCGAGCAAGGTTCGGATTGCCTCATCCGGGTTCCGCATGATCGTGCTTTCGGTAATCTCCAACTCCAAATAGCGGGGGGAAAGCCCCGCATCCCGCAACGCGCCGTCCACGACCTCGACCAGGTTCTTTTGATCGAACTGGCGGCCGGACACGTTTACCGCGACGGTGATCGGTTTGAAGCCTTCTTCCTGCCATCTCTTTAACTGTGCGCATGCGGCGCGGAGAGAAAATTCCGCCATTGGGACGATAAGGCCGCTGGTCTCGGCGGCGGAGATGAACCGCCCGGGAAGCAGCAGTCCCTTTTCAGGGTGATTCCAACGGATCAGCGCTTCCATGCCGGTGATCCTTCTCGTCGAAGCGTCGAGCTTCGGCTGGTAATACAGCGTGAACTCGCCGCGGTCCAGGCCCTTCCGTATCTCGCTTTCCAGCGTCAGAAGTTCCAGGACCGAGGCGTTCAGCGATTCCGAGTAGAACTGGTAGTTGTTCTTGCCTTCGGCCTTGGCATGGTACATGGCGGCATCCGCGTTTTTCAGGAGGTGATCGACGGTCTCCCCGTCGTCCGGGTAAAGGGATATGCCGATACTGGCGGTCATGAGCACTTCCCGGCCGTCCAGATCCCATGGTGCGGACAATTCTTCGAGTATGCGGCGGGCCACCCTTGCGGCGTCCTGCGCCTCCCCGAGGTTGTGCAAGAGCACCAGGAATTCGTCCCCGCCCGGCCTGGACAAGACGTCTTCGATGTTCACCTCCTGGCAACGTGCGACGTAGTCACACCTTCGGAGGAAGGCCGATAACTTTTTCGCAACGGATTTCAGCAGGAAATCGCCGACATTGAGCCCCAGGGTGTCGTTGATCCGCTTGAAGTTGTCGAGGTCCATGTAGAGCAAGGCGAACAACTGTTTATTCCGCTTGGCGATTTCGATCGTCCTCGCCATGAGCTCCTTATGGAACACGCGGTTCGGCAGCCCCGTTAAATCATCGTAATAGGCGAGGCGGTGAATCTTCTCCTCCAGGATTTTCTGTTGTGTCACGTCCTTCGCCATGGAAATGAAATGCGTTATGTTCCCGTCGCCGTCTTTGAGCGGGGTGATCGTGTGGAAGATCTCGAAAAGTCCCCCGTCTTTCTTCCTGTTGGAAATGATCCCCCGGAACGTCTTGCCCGACAGGATGGTCGCCCACAATTCCTTGTAGAAAAGATCGTCATGCCTTCCGGACTTGAAGATCCTCGGGGTCCGCCCCTGGATTTCTTCTTTCTTGTATCCCGACATCTCTTCAACGGCCCTGTTCGCATACTCGATACCGCCGTCCTTGTTCGTTACGAGAACCCAGTCCGAGGATCCTTCGACGGCGACGGAAAGCTTTCTCCGCTCTTCATCCGCCATCTTGCGCCCGGTAACGTCCCTCGCTATGGCTGTTGCGCACCAACGGCCGTTCAGCTTCACGGCGGCAAGAGAGAGCTCTATGGGCAGTTCCATCCCGTCTTTCCTGAGCGCCGACACCTCGACCGTTTTCCCGATCAGGGGCCCGCGCCCCGTGGTCCCGAAACTTCCGAAGCCCCGCAAATGTTCTTCGCGGAATCTCGGTGGAACGATCAGGCGGTCGATGCTTTTTCCGACCGCCTCCCCTCCGGCATAACCGAAGATACGTTCCGCGGCGATGTTCCAGAACAGGACCTTCCCTTCGTTGTCCACCAGGATCACCGCGTCAGGGGCCGTATCGGTGATGGCGCGGAGTTTCTCCTCGCTCTCCTTCAGCGATCTGTCCGCCAGTACGTGCTCGGTCACGTCGCGGAGGAACCAGACCCTCCCGTAATACGTTCCGTCGGGCCCCACCATGGGCGCCGAGTACCGGTCGAACAGTCTTCCATCGTTCAGCGCGACCTCGTCGCGGCCTTTTTCCTCCCTGCGCTCGTAGAGGTACTGGAGTCTTGCGACAAAAGCCTCGGGGTCGACCAGTTTCTTCAGGACCGGCCGCAGCACCTCGACGTGGTTCCTGGAGATGATCCTCTCCGGGTCAAGACCCCACATATCGGCGAATCGCCTGTTATGCGCCGCCACGGCGCCGTTTTCGTCGACGATCAGGATGCCGTCGATCGAGACTTCCTGCTGCGTTGCGAGGATGATGTTCCTGAACTCCAGGCTATGGGCCTGCTCCAGCGAAGCCTGCTCAAGAACCTTGAGCAGCTCTTCCAGGGATGCGATTTGCGCCTTGAGCTTGACGGCTTCCGTGCTCGTCCGGTCACCTTTCTTCATCGCCTTTCCTCCAGGTCCTCTCCGCGCTACGCGAAAATCGTTCCGTCCGCAAAGGGCAGCACGGCAAGTTTCGCGCTCAACGACAATGTTTTGAACATGTCGGCCTTTTCTCTCGGGATACGAACCTTGGAGAACATGATGGTTGCGATCAAGTTTCCGTCCGGCAGCATCCCACCGAACCCCAGGACCGACCGGATCCCGAATGGGACGACAAAGTCCTGCTGGGCGGGGACGAAGGGGCTGCAGGCGGCTTCTTCGACATGGAAAACGTTGAATGTCCGTTGTTCCAGCTCCAACATGAGCGTCGCCTCGGGTTTCACCACATCGGCGATAGCGAGGCCGAACTGGACGATGAGCTGGGAAATCATCGGGACCTGGGAGACGACACGCGCGCTAGGCAACGGAATGGCCTTGTGTCCCACGGAAGTTTTCCGGGAGTTCCATGCGGGCTTGTCTCCCGCCGTCGCCAATAGCGTCAAGCATTTGGTTTCGGGGGCCACTTCAACCCCGCCGAAGAGAGAACGCGCGAATGGTTTGAGTTCGTCATCAAGCCCCCCGTAGGGACACGTCTTGTATAGTCGCACGAGCGCGCACGCTCGCGCGCCGGTCTGTCGATCTCCGAAATGATCGTACAAATAGCGAACGATCCGCCCGGCTGCCTCCTCCATGCTGTGCACACCCAAGCCCAACTGGCGGATCACGGAGCCGCATTCGATCATCTCGCTCATCTTGAATGTGGCAAAATCAAACATTGCTTGCCTCCTGCTCCGGACTGAAGGCTTGCATTTCCCATACATGGGACTCCCGCCCGACAGTCGAATGGCCCTCATTCTAACTTACTTATTGCCTTCACCGCTTCGTTGGTGCGCGGGTCCCCTTATGCGGAATCGTCCGGGTCAGGCGGGGAGTTCGAACTCCCCGCGGGCGATCCTCGACACCCTCGCGGGGATGCGTTCCGTAATATCGTCTCCTTGCGGAAGTCGCAGGACCTTTTCGACGACCTGACGGGCGGGGACACCTCGTTGAGCGCGATCGCCGTCGAGGCCGAGGCGAAGGTTAAAGCCGGCATTCCTCTCGGGCTAATCCCTCGCGGGTTCCACTACACCATCTCGATCAACTATCCTTTCGAGTACGAGCCGTATTTGAAGACCCGGTACGGCAACGGCTCGTACGGCGTCTGGTATGGTGCGCTCGCGCTGAATACCACCATCCACGAGACGGCCTTCCATATGGTCCGGGAAGAATCGGGGATCGAAGGAAACACGGGGTTGATCCACAGGGAACGGGCGGTCTACCTGATTCACTGCAAGGCGCTTCTGATCGATCTTTCGGGCAAGGAAGCCGAATACCCGGACCTGGTCGGTCAGGACTACGGGTTCACTCACCAGGTCGGGGAAAGGGTCCGGAGGGAAGGGCATCCGGGGCTTCTCTCTCCTTCCGCCCGGTACAAAAGTGGGATCAACCTGGTTTCCTTCTCCCCGGCGATCCTCTCCGACCCCCGGTTGTCCTGCTACCTCACCTACACCTGCGATCCGGTTCGGCGGATCGTCACCGTCGAACGGACCGTTGGAAAGGTAATCTTCACGCTGCGGTTCTGAGGTTCACGGTAGCGAGCGGGAAGAAGTCATCCGCGACGGATGGCGGAAGCCTTTCCACTTCGGGGGCGCGGCGGCTGTTATCATAATGGGAATATTTCCGTGAACGGGGGATCCCGATGGCGAAGATTCTGCGAGTCGATCTGACGTCGAGGAAAAGTTCCTGGGAGGAGATGCCGCAACGGTATTCGGGGCTGGGAGGCCGCGGCCTCACCTCGGCGATCGTGGCGTCGGACGTGCCGCCGAAGGCGGATCCCCTCGGGCCGGAGAACGTCGTCGTCTTCGCGCCGGGGATCATCGCGGGGACCTCCCTCCCCAACAGCGGCCGCCTTTCCGTCGGAGGGAAGAGCCCTCTCACCGGCACGATCAAGGAATCGAACTCCGGGGGGTCGGCCGCGCGGAAACTCGCCCGGCTCGGGATCTCCGCGCTGGTCCTCTGTGGGAAGTCCGCGGACCCGGTGACGATAAGGATCACGAAGGAAGGCGTCGCCTTCCGTCCGGCATCTACCTTGTGGGGGTTGGGGAACTACGCCGCGGTGGAGCGGCTCAAGGCCGAGTTTCCCGGCACGGGGCTGATCACGATCGGGCCCGCCGGGGAGAAGATGCTGAAGGCCGCCGCGGTGGTCGTCACCAGCCCGGACTACATGCTTCGCACCGCCGCCCGGGGAGGGCTCGGGGCGGTGCTGGGGAGCAAGAAGGTCAAGGCCATCTCGGTGGACGACACGGACGGCCCCGGCGTAACGATCGCGCGCCCCGAGACGTTCCAGGCCGCGTCGAAGGCGGTCACCGACGGGGTGGTGAAGCACCCGCTGACGGACGGGCTGCGGGCGCTGGGAACCTCTCTGCTCGTGGGCTTGATGAACGAGATGGGGGGGCTCTCCACCCGGAACTTCTCCACCGGCCGCTTCGTCGACGCCGAAAAGATCGGGGGGGAATCGCTGGCCGCGGCCGTGAACGGCAGGAAAGGGGCGAACGCGAAACACAGCTGCATGGCCGGGTGCGTCATCCACTGTTCGCAGGTGTACACCGACGAGAAGGGAGAGTTCGTCACCTCGGGTCTGGAGTTCGAAACGCTGGGGTTGGTCGGGAGCAACTGCGAGATCGGCGACCTCGACGCCATCGCGCGGATCGACCGGGCGTGCGACGACATCGGGCTCGACACGATCGACGTGGGCGCGGCAGCCGCTGTGGCGATGGAGGCGGGACGAATCCCGTGGGGAGACGGCGCGCGCGTCCTCGAAGTGCTGGAATCGATCCGCGCGGACGATCCGCTGGGGCTGCTGATCGGGAACGGGTGCGCCGCCACGGGGAAGGCCCTCGGAGCCGCAAGGGTCCCCGTGGTCAAGGGGCAGTCGCTGTCCGCGTACGACCCCCGGGTCCTCAAGGGGACCGGCGTCACGTACGCCACCTCCCCGATGGGGGCCGACCACACGTGCGGCAACGCGCTTCCCAGCCCGGCGAACCCGGGGTACGACCCCGGGAGCCCGTCGGGCCAGAACCAGGTCTCCGAATTCCTCCAATCGTACTTCGCCGCCATCGACACGCTCGGGATGTGCCTCTTCGCGTCGCTCCCGATCCTGGAGTCGCCCGACCTCCAGCGGGAACTGACCCGCGCGGTTTCCGCGAAGCTGGGCGTGGAGCTGCCGGATGGGTACCTTCAGGAACTGGGACGGGGCGTCGTGGTCGCGGAGCGGGCGTTCAACCGTCTCGCCGGCTTCGGCCCCGGGGACGACCGGCTCCCCGGCTTCATCCGGAAAGAGACGCTCTCTCCGGGCGGGAACGTGTGGGACGTCCCGGACGAGGATCTGGACAAGATGTTTTCGTGACGTTGATACGTTCCCGGTCAGGTTCAGAAGTTGAGATTGTCCGGCTTTGCGGGAGATGAAGCGGAGGCCGCCGGAAGACGCACGGTGAAGGTGGTGCCCCGCCCGACGACGCTGTGGGTCTCGATGGAGCCGGAGTGCTGGTCGACGATCCGCTTGGAGATGAAAAGTCCGAGCCCCGTCCCCTTCCCGTTCTCCTTGGTGGTGAAATAGGGAAGGAATATCTGATTACGCTGGTATTCCGGAATTCCGTGGCCGGTGTCGGCCACGGAGAACTCCACAGCGGAGCCGTCCTGGACGGGATTCGCCCGGATCGTAAGCGCCCCCTGGTCCCCCATCGCGTGGCATGCGTTGATTTCCAGGTTCGTGACGACCTGTTCCAGAAGCATTTCGTCCCCCCGGACGGGGGGCAGGTTCTCCTTGTATTCCCTGTGAACCACGAACTTCTTCAAGGGCCCGCTCAGGGCGAGCATCTCCGTGACCCGGTCCAGCAACGCGACGATGTCGACCGGCTTGATCTCCGGCTCGCGCGGCTTGCTCAAGGACAGGAGGTTTTTCGCGTGAAGCTGGAGCCGCTGGGATTGGGCGGAATACATCTCCGCGCATTTTTTGGCCAGGGAAGGGTCGCTCGGTTTTGCCATGAGAAGCTCGGAATACCCCATGATGCCCGTAATGGAGTTGTTGATCTCGTGGCCGATGCTTCCCGCGATCGTCGCCGCAAGGGCCTGCTTCTCCGCCGCGATCGCCTGTTCCTGCATCGCCTTGCGCTCGGTCACGTCCCGGAGGATCCCCGTGACGATCATCTTCTCCCTGCTCCCGGACACGGACAGGGACAACTCCATCGGGAACGTCCTGCCGTCCTTATGCAAGCCCTCGCACTCCTTTATCCTCCCATTCGAGGATAACTGTCCCGTTTCGTGCAGGCGGCGCACGCCGTCCTGGTGGTTTCCCCGGAACTGCCCGGGCATCAGGATCGTGAGGGGTCTCCCGAGAATTTCCTGCGCCGTGTACCCGAACAACCGTTCCGCCGCCTCGTTGAAAAGGACGACATTCCCGTCGCCCCCGATTCCCACGATGCCGTCCGGAGCGGACTGGACGAGGCCGTGGTATTTTTCCTCCGACGCCTGGATCGACTGGGTCTGCGCATCCATGTGCCGGGATGCGCGCCAGACGATTCCGTAGCACGCCAGATACACGCCGACGAACCCGATGAGGATCGTCCCCCACAGGATGTTCTTCTGCCGGTTTATGTCGGCGTACAGGGTGGTAACGTCCTGGTAGATTTCGAAAACCGTATCCACCGTTCCATCCGCGCGGGTACGGACGGGAACGTAGAGCTCCAGAAGACGGGAATACTGTCGCTCGTACCGGTTCTCTTCCTTATCGAGAACCTTGAGCTCAGAGGAAAGTTTCCCCTGCAGGGCCTTCTTCAACTCCTTGTTCTCCGGAAAGCGCTGTCCCAGGAGTCTGCGGTCGTCGGCCCATACGACGACCATGTCGCGGTTCCAGACCTTGACCCTCTTGATATCCGAGTTGAACTGGAGGTGGGGGCTTTTCGCCAGAAATTCCTCATAGGGAGCCCCTGCCATCGGAGCGGAAAAATCCTCCCGCTTGAACAGCCTCTCGAACTCCTCCCGCACGAACGAGGCGGTCATCTCCTTCGACCGGGCGACGAAATTCTCTTCGAGGGAATTGGTGATGACCCAACCGAGGAGGACGCCCACGGCCAGGAAGGCCGAGAGGCTGAGGAGAGAAAACCTCTGGAGGAGGGAAGCAGGTTTCAACCGGCGCACATCCTTTCCTGTTGTTCCCTTATACATCGGCAGAACAGGGCCATAAGTTCATAGAGGTAACAGCCGCAAACGTATCCCTATCCTCTGTTCCTAAACGGGCGGCGGTCATCCATGAAAAAGAATTAAAGGTTTTGGCGGATTACGGCGAGAAGGTGACTATGGGCATTCGAAAGCAATCCCTGCATGGAACGTGAAAAAATAATTCTCCCTGGGGTGAAGGGCATGAAAAGAGCCTGTCTTGCGATTCTCGCCGTCGCCTTCGCGGGTTGCGCGACCTCTCCGGAAATAACCGCCTGGAACATGGCGAAAGATGTCAACACGCCGGCGGCGTACCAGAACTACGCCCAACGCTATCCGGCGAGCGGCCATGCGGACGAGGCCCGCGAGCTGGTCGGGAAATCGAAAATGGAGCAGATCCTGAAGGCGGACACCGTGGCCGAGTGCGTCAGGATCATGAAGACGACTCCCGACCCGCAGATCGCCGCGACGGTGGCGGGCCTCGCCGCCAAGGCCGCCCTGAAGGAGACCTCCGTGGAGGCCCTCTACGATTTCCTGGCTCATTTCAAGGGCCACGCGGAAGCGCCCGCGGTCCGGAGCAGGCTCGAGGAGCTCGAATTCAAGAGCGCGAGCGGGGACGCCTCCCCCGCCGCCATGGAATTCTTCCTGTTCCGATATCCGGAGTCGCGCTTCGCCGTGGAAGTGCGAACGCTCCTTTCGGAAAAGAGCTACGCGCAGGTCAAGGCCTGGGGGAATCAGTACGGGTACAAGGCGTTCCTCCGGAAGTTCCCGGAAAGTCCCCATGCGGCGGAGGTCCGCGGATGGGTGAAGACCCCCATGCCGCCGACGGGCACCTTGCAATCCGGGGAATCGCTCGCCCTGGCCGCCGAGAGGATTCCGTGGCTGAAACGGTACGGATGCGCCCTTGCCCTCTCCTCGGAAATACGGAAGAACGCCGGCGATGTCGATACCCCGAGGCGTGCGCTGTACGACCTCGAAAAGGGAGGGGCCTCCGGGAAACTTCCGGACGCCTGCGCCGCCGTGACGCTTGCGGCGGGTCCGGGCGCCGAGGAGTCGCTTTTCGAGGCCCTCCGGACGATGGCGACGGCGGAGGAGCGGCGGAACGACCTGGCGAGCAGCTGGAAGGTCTACGGGCAGCGGGACGAGATGGCCAGGGCCGCCGTCGGCGCGAGCTCGAAGGTCACCGACGAGCTGGAGACCGCGGAGCTCTCCGAGGAGGTGTTGGGAAGCGGACCCCTCGGGGCGCTGGACGTCGGCAAGGAGAAGGCCTCGGTGTCGGCAAGGAAGGCCCTCGACCGTTTCCGGCTGGCGGAGAACCTGATCGGGAAGGACAGGGAGTCGATCAAGCGCCTGCTGATCGAGACGGACGGACTGTACAGGCCGCTGCAGCTCTACGTAACCAGTTGCCTTGCCGCGAAATAATTCCCCCGGGAGGCGGGCCATGAAATACATGACGATCAAGGCAGGCATCCTCGCGGCGTGCATGCTCGGCGCCCAGAGCCAGGCCTTTGCAGAGAGCCCTCTCTTCATGCCCAGGCCCAAGGCCGAGACGGGGCCGCAGCTGATTCCCGCGGCCGAGTTGGAAGGCCTGAAGAAGGAGGCGGAGGCGCTCAAGCGAAAGTCGGATCTCCTGAAGGCGGCGGCGGGGAAGAAATACGCGGATGCGGCCGAGCTGAGAAAGAAGGCCGGAGGGTTCCGCTCGGAGTCTTCGAAGAAAGGGGAGATGCTGAGGAGCAAGGCGCAGCAGAGCGCCGAGGTGACCAGCTTCATCGGGGACCTGTTCGGCATCATGTCGAGCATGGGAGGCATGGGCGGGGGATTTTCGCCGAACGCGGCGTTGACATCCTCCCTGACCGCCAAGATGATCCAGGGACAGCAAGCGACCGACGCGAAAGGGGTCGCGGAGGCCCACGGAAAGGCGGGACAGTTTTCCATGGAGGCCGAGAAGAAGGCCGGTCCCCTGGAGATGCGCGCCGACGAGCTCGAGAACGAAGGAAACCGGCTCATGGAGGCCCATAACCGGCTCATGGGCATCGCGAACGCGAGGCTGCTGCTCGTGGCCGCCGACGAGCTGTTGAGAAAGGTCGACGTCGACGGACGCCGCATCGAACGGCTGAAGGAGAGCTCCCGGGAGTTCGCCGCCTCGATCCCGGGCCGCTGATCCTCCGCATGCGCGGCGACCCGAAGAGGATGGGAGGATGGTTCTTCCTTCTCCTTATGGCCCTGTCGTTACCCGGTCCGCGCGCATGGGCCGATGCAGGAACGGAGCGGTCCGATCTTCTCTGCGGAAAAGCCGAGAAAGCCGAACGGGACGCAAAGGACGCCGAGCGGAAATCCGAGGAGCGCCAGCGGTTCCTGAAGGGCAAGGGCGGCATCCCCCCCGCGGCCAACGCCTTGCCGAGCGCCAATGCGGCCGCGATCCGGCAATCCGTCAAGGCCCAGGTCGCGCAGGTCCGTGCGATCCTGCCGCAGATCCGGCAGGGAGTGGCCGCCGCCAGCCAGGACAAGGGAGTCGTTCCGGGGCTGAGTCAATACTTCTCGCAGTTGGAGAGCACCATCACCCGGACGCTCCAGGCCGTCGATACCTGCCTGGACGCCCCTCAATCCTGCGTCGTTCCCTCGATCTCCTGCCCTACTCCGCCGAACATGCCTTCCTTCGGCTACATGTCGTCGTCGAGCGCCAACCTGGTTCGGCAGATCCAGCAGAGCTATGCGCAGGCGGCGAACGAGGCCCGCCAGGCTTGCCAGAACCTGAGCGTCGGGATCCTCGGGGAAGTTGAGCGCTTTAAGCGGGAAAACCAGGCCGCCGGAGCGAAGACGGAGATTCCGGGGAGCGCCCAGGCGCAGCGGTTCGGAGAGACGGACCTCTACCTCCGGAGGGCCGAATCCCTGAAGCGGGAAGCGCTTCAGTTCCGGCAGGAAGCCGACCGCGCATCGGGCGTCCGGGGCTATTGCAGCGGCGGCCGTTCGCACATCCAGGCCGGATCCGCACACCCCCGTCCGCCGGCGGAGGCGGTCAAGGCCGACGGGACGCGGGATCGAACGCACGAGACAGGCCTTCGTCTTGACGCCACGGTCGTGGACCTCAAGGCGGGATGGGAAGGGAAGTGGGGCCACGGGACGTCCCTCGATGCGTCGGACGTTCCCCTTCCGAAGCTGGCGGTGGGCAATGGCGGCAGATTCTTCGGCCCCCTGCTGGCCGACGCGGCGACATCCGTGGCGGACAAGGCGAAGTCCGCGGCGGACACGGCGACGTCCGCGTATAAACAGGCGGACGAACAGGTGGAACTCACGGAGTTCATCAAGTCCAGGCCGAAGGAATTGCTGACGGACGTGGCCACGGAGATCGTCGAGAACAGCTTCGGCGGCTTCGGAAAGAGCCTGACGACGGGCTACAAGATCCTGAGCGCGGTCAAGTCGACCGCGGATGAAGTGGGGGAGATCATCACGGACGCCCCGATGGTGATCGCCCGCGGGAGCGTGGAAGACGCGAGGGAACTGTACGGAAGGACGGAAAGGGTCCCCCTCAATTTCTTGAACAGCCTCTTCGACGACGTCACCGGCAAGTTCC
>Ga0209317_1002023_pt1 | contig 15634 bp, 18 predicted proteins | sample RifGroB2_FD_183994 | JGI IMG/M metagenome (GOLD analysis project Ga0209317, IMG submission 183994) | Soil microbial communities from Rifle, Colorado, USA - Groundwater B2 (SPAdes) (version 2) | ecosystem: Environmental > Terrestrial > Soil > Unclassified | place: Rifle, Colorado | collected... | reverse complement strand
GATATGGAAAATCACAAGTGCTGCCTTCAGTAAAAGTCTCTGTAAAACAGGTGGGAAATAATGCCACTGAAAGGATTGTAGAGATTACACCAATGAGCCAGGAAGAAGCAGACAAACTCATACTAATAAAATCTCAAACCAGTAACGTCTGTTGAGGAATATTTTCAGATGAATTTCAATATAAAATTCAAAAACCCGTTTAAACGCCTCGAAAATGCGACCGGGGCAGATTCCGGTGCCAAAAAAAGGACATTTATTAAAACCGATAAGCAAATTTACACTATCATCGGAATTGCCTTTGCAGTTTCAGCCGTTGCCCTTTTATGTTATTGGCTTTTAAAAGAAAGACCTTACTATGATAAACTCCTTGCGGAAAAAGACGAATTGATTAAGACCTTAAAATTCACGCGGGATAAGTTGAAAAAAATTCATGAAAATGCAGTCGCTAGTTATGAAGAAAAATTTAAAAACGAATACATTCCGAAATCCCTTTATGACGATAAAATCAATGACTACGAGCAAAAACTAACCTCTTACAAAGATAAATACATTTCCAAAGAAGAACATGAAAAACAGGTAGCAGAATTAGAACAGCGCCATAAAGAAGAAACTTTATCAGAAGAAAATGTATCCAAAGAAGAATATGCACAAAAAGTCACCGCACTGGAACAAAAGGTCTCTATTCTGGAAGACAAAAATCTCGATCTAAAAGAAACGCTCGAAAAATCTGCAGAATTCATCAAAGGGGAAAAGGATGCATTGGAAAATATGTTTCTGCTTGAGAGAAAAAAGGCATTAATTCCTTCTCTGATCCTGCCTGAAACGAAAAATAATGCACTGACTGCCGATGTATTAAAAAAATTAGTGGCCATAAAAGAAAAGTTAAAAAATATTGACGAAATGAATCTTCCTTTAAAATCTGAAACGTATTTTGGGATGGGTCTCGTTTCCTATTACAACAAACAACTCGACGAAGCAATTGAACAATGGGAAAATGCAGTGTCTTTGAATAAAAACAATCTCAAGGCATACATCTGTCTTGGGATTGTTTATAACGAAGAAAATATGTCTGACAATGCGATTAAAATCTTGAAACGCGCCCTCGAGATCAATCCTAAATATGCCACCATACATCTTACGCTAGCCCGCATCTACGAGCAAAAAGGGGTATTGGATGACGCTATTTATGAATACTTGAAAGTACTTGAAATCAATCCGGAAACCGTGGATATTCATAACAAACTTGGAATTCTTTACGAAAAAAAGGGGATGAAAGAAGAGGCAAAAAAATCTTTTGCCCAGTATGAAAAATTAAAGGGGGGGAATAAATAATCCTGAACAACAAATAAAATTTTAATCTTTTAATTAATAAGCGTCCGTATTCCTTAAGACTGTAATTGCGGCAAATTTTTTCATTACCTTCAACATATCAAGTACCTTTCCCGGCAAACCCTCTCTGTTTTCATAATTTACCGTTACTAAACTGACGTCTCTTCGATTTTTTATTTCCTCAGTAAAAGCATCGCCATTCTCCTTTATAACACAGAGAAGAGGTTTTTTACCATCAAGAATATTCCGTACCAGTTCCCTGAATTTTGCAGAAAAGAGTTCCATTTTCCCAATTTCATCAATAACAATTATAGATTTGTCCTTCATGGCATTTTCCAAGGCTGGGATGGCAACCTTCTCGAAGGAATCCAGATCGACCCGATATTTACCGACCTTATAATTGCTATTGCAATCTACATGGGCCATAATACCTTCCCCTCCATCCAGGGTAACAATCCTGAAACCCATGCGCCTGTCCATGACGCGAATTTCCTCTGTAAAAAACCCTCCTGCAGACGTTCCCAGCATAGGGATGATCTTTTTGATTACAGAGGTCTTGCCTACACCGGGTTTGCCTGTCAATAAGATATGTTTTTTCATACTCTGTCCATGTACGAGGAATTTCGATGTAGGGGTACGGTGCGCCGTGCCCCTACAATTTATTCGTTGAGCGCTTTCGCAAGGGTTTCCCCAAACTTTTGAGCAGCAGCAGGACCGCTGGCGGTAATGATATTTCCATCCCTTTCTACATCTGCACCGGTGTATTTTGCACCGGCAGATTTTATGTCATTCACTGTGGATGAATAGGTGGTGGCCTTTTTATTTGCCAGCAACCCTGCCTTTGCAATGGTTACCGGGGCAATACAAATAGCGCCAACCAATTTTTTGGCATTGTTTGCGGCATTCGCAATTTTATGGGCGGTTGGGTTGTCCCAGTATTCGCTCGCTCCGGAACCTCCAACAAATATAACCGCATCATAATCCGCCACGTTAATATTGGTGAATAGGATGTCTGGTTTTACCTTGGCGCCCAACATGCCGGTAGATTCCTTTAACGAGGAAGAAGCTACCGTTACTATCACTCCATTTTTCTCTAAAACTTCCTTAGGTTGTAGTAATTCCTCATCTCTAAAATTACTTTGAGCAATTATCATCACGGCTTTTTTACCTTTAACTGACTGCCTGTTAGTTTCCCCCATTACATTGGAAACTAACAGACCCGATAAAATAAAAGATGCAAAAATCAAGGCTGGCATTAGAAATTTGTTTCTCATTTTATATCCCTCATGAACAAGTCCATAATTCTTTACCGTCTTTTATTTTTTCAGACTCCTTCCAAGTTCCTTTTCCACAGCCTGTACCTTATGTTCGATCAACTTTATATTCTTATCCTTCCTTTCATCAATCTTTACTGTAGTGTAAACCCTCTGCGCTGTTTCTAGCATTTTATTGTGACATTTTTTAATCAGGTCGAAAATTCGGTCACCATCCCCCTCCACCACTGTGCCCATAGCATTGAGCTTATAATCCAATCCACTCTCGTCAATGATTTTGACAATCCTGGCGACATAACTGGCCAGGTCAATCCCCTCACCAATAGGAATCACACTAATTTCGGCAATCATTCTACACCTCCTTTAGAATTTGGCATTATTGCCAAATTTTAACACATTAGTAGGACAGTTTCAAATAGTATCAATATCCGTAGGTGGATTTGCTTACCACCCTACAGTCATGTAGGCATGTAGAATGGGTCAAGCGCCGGCGAACACATCACATGAGACTAGTCGAATTCCGCCATTTGTAATTATTTCTAACACCAGAAGAAAAGAGTTTCCGGGAAATGTATTATGTAAGTACATATATTCATGCGTCTTGCCTGTCATAACGGGAAGTGGCATTGTAGTTGCTAGAATTTTTCCCATTAATTGCGCAGAGGTTTACACAGCAAATCTCTTTGACTTTTCAAAAAATAATTCTATAATGAATCGCGCATGCTACACTATTTACCCATACTGATTTTGTTTATTATCGCCGCTGGCTTCGCAGTAACCAATATAGGGATTTCTGCGATTTTGGGCAGGCGGAAGTCTACGACAGAAAAGCTCATGCCTTATGAGTGCGGAATTGATCCTGTAGGTACGGCCAGGGAGCGTTTCTCCGTAAAGTTTTACCTTATTGCAATGCTTTTTGTTATCTTCGATATTGAAGTCGTGTTTCTCTATCCGTGGGCGGTGGTTTTTAAATCTTTAAAACTGTTCGGGTTCATAGAAATGCTGGTTTTTATCGGCATCTTGCTTGTCTGCTACCTCTACATATGGAAAAGAGGGGGGTTGGAATGGGACTAGAAAGTCATCTGGGTGATAACATCCTGACCACTACTCTGGATACTTTGGTAAACTGGGCCCGAAAATCGTCTCTCTGGCCTATGCCATTTGGACTGGCCTGCTGTGCTATAGAGATGATGGCAGCGGTTGCTCCCCGGTATGATCTTGCACGATTTGGCGCGGAAGTCTTTAGATTCTCACCGAGGCAGTCAGACCTGATGATTGTCGCCGGTACGCTTACGTATAAGATGGCATCCGTGGCAAGAAGGATTTACGATCAGATGCCGGAACCCAAGTGGGTTATTGCAATGGGTGCCTGTGCCATTTCCGGGGGTGTGTTTAATACTTACAGCGTCGTTCAAGGACTGGATCAGGTTATACCCGTGGATGTGTATCTGCCTGGATGTCCGCCTAGACCAGAGGCATTGATACATGCCATTATGGAAATACAAAAAAAGATTGAGAAGGAATCCGTATTGAATAAAATAACTGTGAATCCTGGAGATAAGCTAAAGACAGAGGGGACTGTGCTAAAAGTTCCAAATACGGATTTCAATATATAACCTGTAGGGGCAGGTTTCAAACCTGCCCCTACATATATTTCGTCGCCAGCAAGAAGGTTTATGGTGGTACAACGTGGATAATGAAACGATAGCTTCGTTAGTAAAAAATAATTTCCCAGAGGCAGTTACAGGTTCTGAGATATTCCGAAATGAGTTAACCCTTATCGTAAAAAAGGAATATATTCCAGAGATTGCCAGATTTCTGAAAGAAAACAAGGAACTCGATTTTGATTTTTTATCGGATCTGTGCGGTGTTGACCGGGTTGAAACGGACGGCGTTTTCGAGGTGGTTTACCATCTCTATTCTATATACAAAAATCATCGTGTGCGTCTCAAGTCACCAATTACATCAAATGATCCCTGTATATCAACCGTAACGGGTATCTGGAATACGGCCAACTGGCATGAAAGAGAGGCCTATGATATGTACGGAATCAAGTTTGATGGTCATCCGGACTTGAGAAAGATACTTACACCTGACGATTTTGAAGGCCATCCCTTACGAAAGGACTATCCAGTCGATGGAAGACAACCCGCCACACTCCGGGAAATATACCGAAAGGACGAGGCGTGACGGCAATTCCTGCTACGACAACAACAACTCACCTGATGACCATCAATATGGGTCCGCAGCATCCCAGTACTCACGGTGTGTTGAGGCTTTTGCTGGAACTTGACGGGGAAATGATTATTAAAGCGGAACCTCATATTGGATTTCTCCACAGGGGTGTAGAAAAGCTTGCAGAGTACAGGACATACCATCAGTTCATTCCTCTTACCGACCGTTTGGATTATGTAGCGCCATTCTCAAATAACCTGGCCTATGCCCTTGCGGTTGAGAAATTACTCGGTATGGAAGTTCCCGAACGGGCGCAGCACATACGGGTGATTCTATGCGAACTCACGAGGATTTCTTCCCATTTGTTATGGCTGGCAACGCACGCGCTGGATATTGGCGCAATGACCGTATTCTTTTACTGTTTCAGGGAACGCGAGACGATTTACGATATCTTCGAAATGGTTTCAGGGGCAAGAATGAATCTTTCTTATATTCGGGTGGGGGGAGTATCAAGGGATTTACCTGGCGGTTTCCTGGAAAAAACGAGAAATTTTATTGCCGAATTTCCCGCACGGCTCAATGAATATGAAACCCTCCTGACGGAGAATCTCATATGGAAAAAACGCACCGTTGGCGTCGGCGTTATTTCTGCTGAAGATGCCATTGATTATGGACTGAGCGGCCCGAGTTTAAGAGGTTCCGGGGTAAACTGGGATATCAGAAAGGCAGAACCCTATTCCAGCTATGACAAATATCATTTTACCGTTCCTCTGGGAAAGAACGGGGATGTCTACGATAGATATCGCGTGCGCATTGAAGAGATGCGGCAGAGCAATAGCATCGTCCATCAGGCCTTAAACATCCTTCCCAAGGGAGACTTCATAGCAAGGGTGCCTAACATTACGTTGCCCACAAAAGAGGACGTAGAAACAAAAATGGAGTCTATGATTCAGCATTTTAAAATCATTATTGATGGTATCAAGCCGCCTAAGGGAGAGGTGTATTCCAGTATCGAAGCGCCCAAAGGCGAATTGGGTTTTTATATCGTAAGCGACGGTTCCAGTCATCCCTATCGTTTAAAAATCCGCCCTCCTTCTTTTGTTAATCTTGAGGCATTGCCAAAGATGGTGGAGGGACGATTACTCCCGGACGTCGTTGCAGTAATCGGGAGTTTGGACATTGTCCTGGGAGAAATTGATCGTTAATAGAATTATAATGCATACAAGAATTTTACAAATAATTTTAATTGTGTTATAAATTATAAAATGAACCCGACAAATGAAAAGTCCTTAGAAACAGTAGATATTTCAAAAGTCGAAAAGATACTCGAGGACTATAAAAACACCAGAGGAGCGGTAATTCCTATTTTACAAAAAGCACAGGCGGAATATGGTTTTCTGCCTGAGCCTGTGATTGATCATATTGCGCAAGGTTTGAATATGAGTGCAGATGAAATAATAGGAGTCGCCACATTCTATGCCCAATTTCATTTAAAACCGCGCGGACACCATATCGTTAAGGTATGTTGTGGAACTGCCTGCCATGTGAAAAATGCTAAAGCGCTTTCTTCCAAAGTCCGTGAAAAATTAAAAATCAACATAAACGAGACTACCGAAGATAAATTATTTACCTTTGAAGAAGTATCTTGCCTTGGAGCCTGTGGAATAGCGCCGGTGGTAATGATTGACGAGGATGTCCACGGGGAAGTATCTCCTGACAAACTCAATGATGTATTAGATAATTATAAAAAATCCGGAGTATAAAACAGCAAAAAAATGTAGCGCCGATCCCTTGTGGTCGGCCAAAGGCGGGGGATAAACCACCCGCGCTACGGATTCCGACTCGTTCGGGTTAAGGTCGTAAGATAAAAGTAAACCTTTATCGTTTTATTGTTAAAATGGATACTAAATCTGTACCGTTAGAGAATAAAAATAAAATCGAAATGACTGAGAACGAAACTCAATCTTTAGTTGCTGTTTGTCTGGGAACAGGCGGGATTGCTGCGGGAGGCGATAAAGTATTCAGAAAATTTGAAGATGAAATTAAAAAATTAGGTTTGGGTGCTGCCGTAGGAAAACGTGTTTGCAAGACAGCGAAAACTGGTTGCAGAGGTTTGTGCGCGAGGGATGTCCTGGTAGATGTAACTATTCCTGGACAAGCGAGCTTGACCTATGAAAAAGTTACTGTTGATATGGTGCCTCAAATAATTGAGGAGCATCTTATAAAGAATACCCCGGTAAACAAATGGTTAGCAAAGGAAGATTATCACAAATTTTATGATACCCAGCAAAGACTCGTACTTGCTAACTCTGGAATAATCGACCCTGAGAACATTGATGAGTATATAGCAAGGGGCGGTTATACAGCGCTCAAAAAGGTTTTAGAGACGATGACGCAGCAAGATCTAATACAAGAAATTAAAAAGTCAGGTCTCAGAGGTCGTGGCGGCGGCGGTTTTCCAACAGGTGAAAAATGGGCATCGGGCGCTAAATATTCCGCTGATGAGAAATTTATCATTTGTAATGCCGACGAAGGTGACCCAGGGGCTTTCATGGATAGAAGTCTTATGGAAAGCGATCCCCACGCAGTTCTGGAAGGTATGATTATCGGGGGATATGCTATAGATGCTACAAGCGGCTATATATACATACGTGCCGAATACCCACTGGCCGTTAAACGATTACGCTATGCCATTCAGCAAGCCAAGGAACGGGGGTTCTTAGGGAAAAATATCTTACAGAGTAATTATAGTCTCGATATCTTTATAAAAGAAGGTGCGGGAGCCTTTGTCTGCGGTGAATCGACAGCGCTGCAATATTCTATCGAAGGTAAGCGGGGCATGCCGCGTACTAGACCACCGCAATCTGTAGAGGCAGGCTTATGGGATAAACCTACCGTGTTAAATAATGTAGAAACCTTTGGTAATGTACCGATTATTATTAATCGGGGTGCAGACTGGTATTCAAAAATTGGTACTGAAAAGAGCAAAGGAACGAAAATCTTCTCCTTAACCGGGAGAATAAAAAATCCAGGCCTTATTGAAGTCCCTATGGGTGCCACAATCAGGCAAATTGTATTTGATATGGGTGGCGGCATTCCTAAAAAGAAAAAATTTAAGGCAGTACAAATTGGAGGGCCGTCTGGTGGATGCCTGCCTGAGTCCTTATTGGATTCTCCTATCGATTATGAATCGCTGCTTAGCCTGGGCGCGATGATGGGTTCTGGTAGTTTTGTGGTCGTTGATGAAACCGCCTGTATGGTAGATATGGCCCGATTCTTTATGAACTTTTGTGCGAATGAATCGTGTGGAAAATGTCCACCCTGCCGTATTGGCACAACCCTTATGCTCGATATCCTTACCCGCATTACTCAAGGGCAAGGAGAGGAAAAAGATCTGGAAGTGTTAGAACAGATGGCCGATGAGATCAAGACGATGTCCCTCTGTGGTCTTGGACAATCCGCTCCTAACCCTGTAAAATCAACACTTCGGTACTTTAAAGATGAGTATATTGTGCACATTCGCGATAAAATCTGTCCCACTGCCACCTGTGTTGCACTTCATAGATATGAGGTTGTCCCGGAGAAATGTACTAAATGCCAGGCCTGCGTTCGCAATTGCCCTGTCAAGGCAATCAGCGGCAGCACAAAAGAAGTTGCTTTTATTAATAAAGAGAAGTGCATTAAGTGTAATTTATGTTACGAAAAATGTAATTTCATGGCAATCAAATGAAGACGACCCATCTTGTTATCGATGATAAACCAATTATAGCGCCGGAAGGCACCAATATATTCCAGGCAGCGCTGGACAATGGCATTTATATACCGGGCTTGTGCTATCACCCGAAACTCTCCCAGTTTGGCGGCTGCAGACTCTGTATGGTAGAAGTTACCGAAAGGAGAACCGGACACCGATTTGCCTGTGCCCACCCCGTATCCGAAGGAATGATCGTAAAAGTAAATACTCCAAAAGTAATTCGATATCGAAAGTCTGTGATGGAATATTTGTTGGTTCATCACGAGCTTTCCTGCCCTATCTGTGATAAGGCAGGGGAATGTAGCCTGCAAGATATCACACATGAGTTGAACCAATCTCCAAGTCGATTTAAGGCTGTGAGAATGGATTATCCAATGGTTCGGGATAATCCAGTCTTGGAATTAAATCGGAATCGATGCATTTTATGTGGCCGGTGTGTAAGTACCTGTAAAGAAATTGAGGGAATCGCTGCTATTGATTTCCAAAACCGCGGTATTAAAACGGTGGTCGGCACTGCTTTCGACAGGCCTCTGGCGTGTAGTTTTTGCGGCGGTTGTGTAGCGGTGTGTCCAACAGGCGCATGGCAGGATAGAACGCTGGGGTTCAAGGGGAGATCGTGGGAATTCAGTAAAGTCCCAACGATATGCCCTTACTGCTCGGTTGGGTGTACCGTCATTTTAAATACGAAGCTGGAAAGCGTGAGGCGTGTAACATCAGATGATTATCTTGGAATAAACGAAGGCAACCTCTGTATAAAAGGCAGATTTGGCCACGAGTTCATACATTCACCCGAGCGCATAAAAACCCCGTTAATCAGAAAGAACGGTGAATTATCGCCAACCTCGTGGGATGAAGCGATTGAGTATGTCGCAAAAAGATTCCAGCAAATTATAAACGAACACGGGGGGACGGCTATCGGCGGCATTGGTTCTGAAAAATGCACCAATGAAGACAATTACCTCTTCCAGAAATTCTGCAGGTCGGTGTTAGGGACTGGCAATATTGATAATATGGCCAATATAAAGTCACCTGCTTTGAATGGTTTGATTTATGAATCCGTCATTAATGGAATAACGTCGGCATCGCTGAAGGAAATAGAACATGCAAATACCCTGTTTTTTATAGGGGCTGATATGACGGAAGCGCATCCAGTGGCCGGAAACATGGCAAGAAAGGCTATAAGGTTGAACAACGCCAATCTCATCATTGCCAATGAAAGAGGGGTGCAGTTCAATAGTATTGCCAAGAATGACATTCGCTTAAAATACGCTTTGGGAAGCCAAGTCATATTGATTAACGCCTTGATTAAAGTAATTATCGATGAGAAACTTGTTGATTTAAAAAAGGTAGAAACATCAACAAATAATTTTGATAAATTACGCTCCTTGATCGATAAGTTTAATAGAGAGGAGACTTCTAAAATAACCGGCGTTACTCAGGAGGTGATCAGGAACGCAGCGTTATTATTAACAAAGTCGGGGAATTGTTATATTATTTGCGGCAAAGATATAGAAGAAAATCCATTGGCGGAGGATGCGATAAGGGCATTGATGAATCTCTGTTCACTGCTAAATCCTGCTTATCGTGGAGATGCTGGTTCTGGTAAGGTTTCACTTTTCTTTTCAAGGTCTCATAATAACTCTCAGGGTGTAAATGATGTGGGTGTAGTGCCGGGATTCTTTCCGGGATATGTCAATACTAATGATGTGTCCAATAAGGAAAAGGTCGAGAAGTCATGGGGTGTAAAATTCCCTGATGCGATCTTAAAGAAAGACGCTGAAAATGTGATCGACCTTGCACTCAACAGCAAATTAATGGCGCTCTATATCATGGGTGAAAACCTTGTTGTAAATTACCCAAATGGCAAGAAAATTAAAGAGGCCTGTAAGAAGATAGATTTTATTGTTGTCCAGGATACCTTCCTGACGGAAACCGCGCAACTGGCGGATGTTGTCCTTCCTGCTGCTACTTTTGCAGAGAAGGAAGGTACATTTACCAATATGGGAATGACCGTGCAAAGGCTAAACAGGGCCATCAAGCCGGTGGGGGAAGCGAAACCGGATTGGCAAATTATCTGTAGTCTGGCCCAAAAGATGGGACAATCCGGTTCATGCGTATCCACAAAAGAAATTTTAACTGAGATAGAAAGTATATCTCCCGTGTACGCAGGGATTAATTACGATCGCTTAAGAAGGAAAGAATTTCACTGGGCGTCTTCCGTATATAATAAAAACAAATCAGCAAAGTATACGTTTGGTATGGTTAAGACAAAATCTTCAGAGATTAAAAAAAATAAGGATTTCCCGTTTGTATTGCTAACCGGAGCAAGTCTGAATCATCAGGGGACTTTTTCCAGGCATTCAAAATCCCTGATTTCAGTTGCCCCGGAATGTTTTGTTGAAATAAATAAAAAGGATGCGCAAGTATTGCAAATAAATAATGGGGATAGGGTAACAGTTGAATCCGCTCATAACAAATTAACACTTAAGGCGAAGGTTACAAGCAAATTACCTGAAAGAACGGTTTTCGTTTCTGAAGATTACGAGTGGGTACCTGTTAATCTCTTGCGTGATAGGGTACATACCTCTGTCAAAATATACAAGGAGACCGTGTAAATATATGGCGAAGAAAGGGCAAACATATTTTTGTGAGATCTGCAGGCAAAAAGTCGTTGTTGCCGAAGAAGGTTTTGGTGTACTGGTTTGCTGCGGTCAGGAAATGAAGCTGGTTGGAGTCAAGGGGATGATGGCCACCTGGACAACAGCCCATCATAAACCAGATGGGGGAGTAACCTTTGTGTGTAATGTTTGCAAACAAAAGATAAAGGTTGTCGTGGAAACAACGGGTATCCTAGAGTGCTGCGGACAGAGAATGCAGCGGGAAGAGGCAGATACCAGTCAAAAGTGAAGGGTTCTTGTAAGTTTGATTTATTTGTAGATTTTAACATATAAAATTAGAGAAATTAATAGTTGTTAATAATCTAACAAGATCAGTATTTTTGGGTAAAAGCATGGGTGCAATAATTATTAAGGGCCATATAGACGAAAACAAGAAGAAAGAAGTGCAGGATATTGAAAAAAAACGTTTATTTAATGCGTATAAATATTGCGGTGTTATTAAGTGGAAAATAGAACCGTTAAAATATCAAAAGGAACTAAGGGATGAATGGAAACATCCTGATTGATACAAATATTGCTCTATACCTTTTGCAAGGGAATGAAAAGGTAGCGAACTTGTTAGACGGCAAAAGAGTATTTGCGTCTTTTATAACTGAGGTTGAAATTCTGAGTTATGGTAAAATTACGGATGAAGAAGAATCAGAAATAAAGGAATTCCTAAGCGCAATAACTGTCGTTGGATGGAATGATGTAATACGGGACCATGCTATAAAACTCAAAAGAAATTATAAAATCAAAATTCCCGATGCTATCATTACTGCTACATCTCTTTATTTAAAGGTTCCATTTTTTACTGCCGACAGGGAATTTCTCAGAATTTCTGAAGAAATAGACTTAATGTTATACGAATTTGAGTTTTAATGGGTTTTTTATGAATAAAGAATTTCTTGTTTATCTTATTATCGCCTGCGTTAAGATCCTACTTGTGTTCGGGGTGGTCCAGCTCATGATTATCTCCATGATCTGGCTCGAAAGGAAGATCATGGCGCACATGCAGGTACGTCTTGGGCCGATGCGTGTCGGTCCGCACGGGTTGTTGCAGCCAATTGCAGACGGTATAAAGCTTCTATTCAAGGAAGATATTATACCGCAAAAAGCAAGCAAACTGCTTTTTGTGCTGGCGCCCATAATGACCCTGATTCCAGCCCTGATTACCTTTGCCGTCATCCCCTTCGGGGATAAAGTAAAGATTCTTGGGCACAACATTGACCTGGTAATTACCGATATCAATGTTGGATTTCTGTATATATTTGCCGTTTCTTCTTTGGGCATTTATGGCATTGTTATGGCTGGCTGGGCATCGAATAACAAATATTCATTACTGGGCGGGATCAGGTCTTCAGCCCAGATGATCAGTTATGAGTTGACACTCGGATTATCGCTTATTGGAGTCGTCATGCTGACGGAGTCGTTAAGCCTTGTGGATGTGGTTAATGGCCAGGCGAAATTGTGGAATATTGTGTTACAACCCATTGGGTTTTTTATCTATTGCACCAGCGCTTTTGCAGAGGTGAATCGGTGTCCGTTTGACCTCCCTGAGGCCGAATCAGAACTTGTGGCAGGATACCATACGGAATACAGCAGCATGAAATTTGCCACGTTTTTCATGGCAGAATATGCTAACATGATTACGGTGTCTGCCATTGCCGTAACTTTTTTTCTGGGTGGCTGGCACGGGCCATTCTTACCGCCGGTGGTATGGTTCATGCTAAAATTATCAGCTTGCTTATTTTTCTTTATCTGGGTAAGGTCGACTTACCCAAGGCTCAGATACGATCAGTTGATGCATTTCGGCTGGAAATTTCTGCTGCCGCTCTCCCTGTTTAACATATTGCTCACAGGGCTTATTATGATTCTTAAAGGATAATATGATCGTACCATTAATTAAAGGTCTCGCACTCACAATCAAGAGATTTTTAAACCCGAATACGTGCGTCACAATGCAGTACCCCGACGAGCGGCCAATACTTGCGCCAAGGTTTCGCGGGCTGCCTGAATTGCAGATAGGAAAGGACGGAAGGGAAAAGTGTGTCGCCTGCGGACTGTGTGCCAGGGTGTGTCCTTCTCAATGTATTAATGTCGAAGGGGCGGAGGATGAGACAAACAGAAGATACCCAAAAGTTTATGAGCTGGATGCCTTCCGATGTATTTTTTGTGGATTTTGCGAAGAGGCGTGTCCCGTAAGGGCAATAATCCTTAGGGATACCTTTGAGCTGGCAACATATGATAATAAGGATGTTTTCGATAAAGAAAAGCTGTTAGCCCTTACGAGGAAAAGAAATTTGCCGCGATAAGACTCAATTAAAATTTTAGATTTCGTCGTGAGCGTTCAGTCGAACGATTTACGATTTACAAATTACGATTTTTTTCTGTGCTGGTTCAGGCTTGCAGCCTGAACCGAAACATTTCGGTTCAATCGGAGATGATTGAACCAGCAGAGAATGTTAAGGGAATTTAAACCGAATTTATGGAAGCATATTTATTTTATATTGTAGCAACAATCGCTGTAATCACCGGCGTCTATCTCATTTTCGAGAAAAACCCTGTCTTTAGCGCTTTGTTCCTTATTCAGACGATGGTTTGCATAGCGGTGCTCTATATATTGCTTGAGGCGCAGTTCATTGCTGCGGTTCAAATCATTGTGTATGCAGGCGCTATTATGGTGCTCTTCCTCTTTGTAATTATGTTGCTAAACCTGAACATCAAAGAGGAGGCAAAAAACGCATTGCCCTTTCAAAGGATACCTGCCGTCGTTATGGGAATTGTACTGTTTGCGGCTATTTGTATGATAATAAAGTCGAAATTACTGCAAGGGAAACACGGTGAATACACAACGGCATACGTTAACAGCGTTGGAAACACAAAGCTTATCGGCAATTTGTTATTCACTGATTATTTATTGCCATTTGAGATAACTTCTATCTTGTTATTTGTAGCGGCAATCGGGGCCATTATGCTGGCGAAAAGGAAGCTGTAAGATGATTACCATTACTCATTATCTGGTGCTGAGTGCGATTCTGTTTACGCTGGGTGTTGTTGGCGTTTTAGTGCGGAGGAATGCCATCATAATCTTTATGTGCATCGAACTCATGCTGAATGCCGTTAATCTGTCGTTTGTGGCGTTTGCCCATTACCTTAATTCCATGCAAGGTCAGTTGTTTGTGTTTTTTACCATGACAGTTGCCGCAGCCGAGGCCGCTGTCGGCCTGGCAATTATCGTGGCCGTATTCAGAAACAAAGAAACGGTAAACATTGACGATATAAATATCATGAAATGGTAATCTCGAATAAATTTAAAATTAATCCATGAAGAACACACCCCTTGCCCCTCTCAAGAGGGGAATTTAAGAAGTCCCCTCTTGGGAGGGGATGTTGGGGTGGGTAAGTCGTAAATTCTAAAAATTTTATCCAACTTAGTTGCTTTAGGAAGCTACATGCTTAACTTAGTTGCATTAATTCTGTTATTTCCCTTGATTGGGTCGGCCATCAACGGCTTAATTGGTAAAAGCCTGCGAAAGGAAACCGTGGGCTATGTTGCCTGTGGCGCTATCGGTCTATCCTTTTTTGTCTCGATACTGGTATTTATCGGACTTCTTCTCTTGCCGCCCGATGCGCGCCTTTTTGAGAAACAATTGTTTAGCTGGATTGAATCCGGTTCATTCAAATCTGCGGCCGGTTTGCAGGTAGACCCCTTGTCTTCCATTATGATCCTCATTGTTACGGGGGTTGGATTCCTCATTCATATCTATTCAATTGGTTATATGCATCATGACAAGGGATACCACCGCTATTTTTGCTACCTGAATTTATTTACCTTCTCTATGTTATTGCTTGTTTTGAGCAATAACTTCCTCCTCATGTTTATCGGATGGGAGGCGGTCGGGTTGTGTTCCTACCTGCTTATTGGGTTCTGGTTCGAAAAGAAATCGGCTTCGAATGCCGCCAAGAAGGCGTTTGTGGTCAATAGGGTTGGCGATTTTGGTTTCGCCCTGGGCATTATGCTTATATTTCTAACTTTTCATAGTATCGATTTTACGGAGGTGTTTAGCGCAGCCTCTCATGGAAATTTTGCGGTAGGCAGTTTTACGGTAACAATCATTACCCTTCTTTTATTCATGGGCGCAACGGGTAAATCTGCCCAGATACCCCTTTATACGTGGCTGCCTGATGCCATGGAGGGCCCCACGCCGGTCAGCGCACTTATCCATGCGGCAACTATGGTAACGGCGGGCGTTTATATGATTGCCCGATGCAATGTACTGTATATGTTGTCCCCATTCACCATGACCGTTGTTGCCAGTATTGGCGCTGTTACTGCGCTCTTTGCGGCATCAATAGGCTTGGTGCAAAACGACATCAAACGAGTATTGGCGTATTCTACAATCAGTCAGTTAGGATATATGTTTGTGGCCTGCGGTGTGACA
>Ga0209317_1002021_pt1 | contig 15642 bp, 11 predicted proteins | sample RifGroB2_FD_183994 | JGI IMG/M metagenome (GOLD analysis project Ga0209317, IMG submission 183994) | Soil microbial communities from Rifle, Colorado, USA - Groundwater B2 (SPAdes) (version 2) | ecosystem: Environmental > Terrestrial > Soil > Unclassified | place: Rifle, Colorado | collected... | reverse complement strand
ACCTTCCGTCCCGGCCACGCCGACTACACCTACTGGCAGAAATACGGCATCCGCGACCATCGCGGCGGCGGGCGCGCGTCGGCACGCGAGACCGCCGCACGTGTCGCGGCGGGCGCAATCGCGAAGAAGTGGCTGAACGAAAAATATGGTGTCACGGTGCGCGGCTACCTCGCGCAACTCGGCGAAATAACCATTCCGTTCAAGAGCTGGGACGAGGTGAACAACAACCCGTTTTTCGCGCCGGATGCCGGCGTGGTGCAGTCGCTGGAAGACTACATGGACGCGCTGCGCAAGTCCGGCGATTCCATCGGCGCGAAGCTCGCGGTCGTGGCGCACAACGTCCCGGTCGGCTGGGGCGAGCCGGTGTTCGACCGGCTCGACGCCGAGATCGCCTATGCGCTGATGGGCATCAATGCGGTCAAGGGCGTCGAGATCGGCGCGGGCTTCGGCTGCGTGACGCAGAAAGGCAGCGAACACGGCGACGAACTCACGCCGCAAGGATTTTTATCCAACAATGCGGGCGGCATCCTCGGCGGCATCTCCACCGGACAGGACATCGTCGCACACTACGCCGTCAAGCCGACCTCCAGCATCCGCATCGAACGCAACTCCATCGACAAGGCCGGCAACCCGGTCAAGGTCTCCACCGAAGGCCGCCATGATCCGTGTGTCGGCATCCGCGCCACGCCGATCGCCGAGGCGATGATGGCATTGGTGCTGATCGACCATGCGTTGCGGCATCGGGGGCAGTGTGGGGATGTGGTGTGCGCAACTCCAAAATTGTGCTAGGCACTTCTGCTCACCATGACTACCAAAAATTACGGGCGCTTTGAAAAAGACATCGCGGAAACATTTTCGTCCGCGATAATCGAGTCCAGCCCATCTATTGATACATTTTCAACGTGGCTGCTTGGAGGAACTGCAGCCGCAGTGGCGCTACTTCTTTCTAATATAGATAAGCTAGTACCTCAACTTGGGGCGGTTCCGAGCAAACTTGTACTGCTCATACTCGGTGTGTCCGTTATATTTGGGCTTCTTCAAAAATTTACTGCTCTTCAACTTCACATGGGGCAAAAAATTGCTGAAGCAGCTGAGACAAGATTGGCAAAACTGGTCGCTACGCATGCAGGCAAAGAAGTTGCCGATCCATATGCATACATTCGAGAAAATGCAAATGCGGTCGATGCAATTATTCTCATAGTTTCCTCATTTCCTCAGACGCTAAGGAATAAAATGATTAACCGGTACCTTCGTAACTCCTCTGATCCTGCTGAATTGAACCGATCTCAAGTGAACTTGCTCATTAAACAATTCGCGCAACTTACTGCTCAAGCTATATGCGTTATTATTGCTATCCCAATAGCCGCATATGGCATCTAAATTATCTAACGAGTTCATCCTACGAAACTCGCGTAAGGCGTACACCGTAGGGCATCAATAAGCGCAGCGCATTGCGCCGTATGCTAAATGCAAAAACCGCCGGGGGTAGCCCGGCAGCTCGCGTAGGATGGGTTAAGCGCAGCGATACCCATCGAAAACCTGCGCGCTCAGACCGTCCTCGCCGACATCCCCTGACCAGCCTGCGTTACTCGGCGGCGCACAGGGGAAAACAGTAAAGCGGTTTTGTGTGCGCTACGCGCACGATTTTTTGGTCGGGCTTCGCCCGACATGGTGGGCGAAGCCCACCCTACGGTTCTAACCCGCGTACGGCGCATACCGTAAGGCGCACACTGCAACTACTTCTCGGACAGCTCTCTCAAATCCTTGTTGAGAAAGAAAGCAATCACGGTGCGGATCACCACGATGCCGCCGAGAATGGCGAGTGATTCCCAACTGGGCACCATGATGGTCTGGATGATGTCGCCGGCGAGGAAAAAATCCAGCCCCAGTGCGGTTTTTTCGCCGATGGCGATGCGGATATGGCTGATCGGCAGCAGTTGCGGCTCGCGCAGCAGCACCGATTTGATGCGCAGCAATAATTGGATCAATCCCTCGATCGCGCCCCACAGCACCACACCGATGCCGACCATTTCGATCCACGGCACCACCGTTTCCACCAGTTCGATCAATAGTTCGTGCATGGGCGTTCCTTAACCGGGATACCCGGCAAGCCAGCCGCTATTCAAGGGCGGCAACTCGCCGATATCAAAACAGCATCCTTATAATTCCTTGGCGTGATTGGCCAAGTACTTCGCCACACCTTCGGTCGAGGCGCTCATGCCCGCCTTGCCCTTGCTCCAGCCGGCCGGGCAGACTTCGCCATGCTCCTCGGTGAATTGTAGCGCGTCCACCATGCGCAGCATTTCGTCGATGTTGCGCCCCAGCGGCAGGTCGTTGACCACCTGGTGGCGCACGATACCGGCGCGGTCGATCAGGAACGAGCCGCGGAACGCGACACCGCCTTCGGCCTCGACGTCGTAGGCCTTGCAGATTTCATGCTTGATGTCCGCCACCAGCGGATAGCGCACCTGGCCGATGCCGCCCTTGTCGACGGGTGTATTTTTCCATGCCAGATGTGTGAAATGCGAGTCGATGGAAACGCCGATCCCCTCGACATTGCGCTTCTTGAACTCGTCGAGGCGATGGTCGAACGCGATGATTTCGGAAGGGCAGACGAAGGTGAAATCCAGCGGGTAGAAATACAGCACGGCGTATTTGCCGGCGATATGCTTTTTCAGATTGAAGTTTCCGTTGATTTCGTTGTTACCCATCACGGCAGAAGCGTTGAAATCGGGGGCGGGCTTGCAGACAAGTACGGCCATGGTTATCTCCTTATGGTTGGATAGGGTTAGCGCAATTTAGGCTTTTGCCGCCACTGCGTCAACCGGGAGTCTATTGCGGCCCATATCAAGATTCCATGATCTGCGTCATGAAACGCGCTGCCGCGAACTGGGTGCGGTGCAACTGCGCGTACACGCCGTCCTTGTCCAGCAATTCGCGGTGCGTGCCGATCTCGGCGATCTCGCCTTTTTGCAACACCACGATGCGATCCGCCTTTTCGATGGTGGACAGGCGATGCGCGATGACCAGCGTGGTGCGCCCCTGCATCAGGGTTTCCAGCGCGGCCTGTACATGGCGTTCGGATTCGCTGTCCAGCGCCGAGGTGGCCTCGTCGAGGATCAGGATCGGCGCGTCCTTGAGGATGGCGCGCGCGATGGCGATGCGCTGGCGCTGCCCGCCGGATAGCTTCACGCCGCGCTCGCCGACCAGCGTATTCAGCCCTTCCGGCCATTCGCGGATGAATTCCAGCGCATGCGCGGCGGTCGCGGCGGCGACGATTTCCGCCTCGGATACTTCGCGCATCTGCCCGTAGGCGATGTTCGCCGCAAGCGTGTCGTTGAACAGCACGACCTCCTGGCTCACCAGCGCGATGTTGGCGCGCAGACTGACCAGCGTCAGGTCGTTGATGTCGTGACCATCCAATGTGATGCGTCCGCCGGTCGGCGTGTAGAAGCGCGGCACCAGGTTGGCCAGCGTGGTCTTGCCGCTGCCCGACGCACCGACCAGCGCGACATTCTCCCCGGCGCTGATATGCAGCGTGATGTCCCGCAGCGCATGCCGCCCGTCCGATCCGTAGGCAAACTGCACATGGTCGAATTGCAATTCGCCGCGCACGCGGCCTGTCGTCTGCGTGCCGCTGTCCGTTTCGCCTTCGGTATCGAGCAGCGCGAACACGCTCTCCGCCGCCGCGAGCCCGCGCTGCAGGTATTCGCTGACCCCGGCCAGACGTTTCAGCGGCGCGGTCAGCATCAGCATCGCCATGATGAACGAGACGAAGCCGCCCACCGTGGTCTCGTCGGCCTGCGATTGCAGCGTCGCGAGATAAACGATCACGGCAAGCGCGATGGCCGCGACCATCTGCACGATGGGCACGTTCGCCGCCGCAGCAGCAGCCTGTTTCATCGCATGGCGGCGCACCCAGTTGGCCTGCTCGTTGAAGCGTTGGCTCTCGTACTGCTGCCCGCCGAACAGTTTGACCACCTTGTGCGCCGAGACGCTTTCCTCGATCACCTGCGTGATGTCGCCCATCGCGCGCTGCGCGTCGCGGCTGCTGGTGCGCATCCGTTTGCTGATGACGCGGATGATCAGCGCGATGACCGGCGCCATCAGCAGTGTCAGCAGCGACAGTTTCCAGTTCAGATAAAACAGCCAGCCGAGCAGCCCGACGATGACGATGCTGTCGCGCACCGCGATGGTCACCACCGTGGTCGCGGCATTGGTCACCTGAGTGACGTCAAAAGTCAGCTTGGAAATCAGCGAGCCGGTGGCATGATCGTCGTAATAGCGCGTCGGCAAGGTGAGCAGCTTGCGGAACATCGCGTCGCGCAAATCCATCACCAGCTTGTTGCCCACCCAGTTGATCGCGTAGGTGCCGATGAAGGTCGCCAGCCCGCGCACCAGAAAAATCACGATGATGACCACCGGCACCATGCGCATCATCGCCTGATCCTTGTGCACGAAGGTGCCGTCCAGCAGCGGCTTCATCAGCGCGGGCACCAGCGGCTCGGTGGCGGCGACCACGATCATGCCGAGCAGCGAAACAGCGAAGGCGCGCCAGTAGGGTTTGACGTAGCCAAGGAGGCGCAAATAGAGCTGGCTGCTGGTCATGTTCATGGCGCGCACTTTAGCAGAAAGTAGATAAACACCCGAATGCTATGCTCAGGGGCAAGCGTAATCAATAGTGTTGGTCAAGGCGGCCTAAATATTCTCGTCCGCCATCGCGGCGAGCTGTTCGGCCTGGTGCTCGGCCAGCAGCGCGCCGGTGAGCTCGCCGATGTCGCCGTCCATGATCGCGTCCATCTTGTACAGCGTGAGGTTGATACGGTGGTCGGTGACGCGGCCCTGCGGGAAGTTATAGGTGCGGATGCGTTCGGAGCGGTCGCCGCTGCCGACCAGGCTCTTGCGTTCGGCGGCGATTTTGGCGTTCTGTTCGCGTACCTGCGCGTCCATGATGCGCGCCGCCAGCACGCGCATCGCCTGCGCCTTGTTCTGGTGCTGCGAGCGGCCGTCCTGGCACTCGACCACCACGCCGGTCGGCAGGTGGGTGATGCGCACCGCGGAGTCGGTCTTGTTGATGTGCTGGCCGCCCGCGCCGGAGGCGCGGAACGTGTCGATGCGCAGGTCGACGGGGTTCAGCACCACGTCATTGATCTCGTCCACTTCCGGCATGATAGCCACAGTGCATGCCGAGGTGTGCACGCGGCCCTGCGTTTCGGTGGTAGGCACGCGCTGCACGCGATGCGCGCCGGATTCAAATTTCAGCACCGAGTACGCGCCCTGTCCGGCAATGCGCGCGATGATTTCCTTGTAGCCGCCCATTTCGCCGGGGCTTTCCGAAATCACCTCGACCTGCCAGCGGCGGCGTTCGGCGAAGCGGGCATACATGCGGAACAGGTCGCCCGCGAACAACGCCGCCTCGTCGCCGCCGGTACCGGCGCGGATTTCGAGAAATACACCGCGCTCGTCGTTGGGATCTTTGGGCAGCAACTGTTTTTGCAACTCGCCGTTCAGTCGTATCAGCTTCTCTTCGCCCTGCTTGATCTCGGCCTCGGCGAATTCGCGCATCTCCGGGTCACTCGCCATTTCCCTGGCCGTGTCGATGTCGGCCAGGCAAGTCCTGTAGGCGTGGTACAGCGACACCACCGGTTCAAGTTCGGCGCGCTCGCGGCTGAGCTTGCGAAACGTGTCCATATTCCGCGTGGCTTCTTCGGTACTCAGCAGTTGATCGACTTCATGCAGGCGCTCGCTCAGTTGAGCGAGTTTGGCGGCGATGTTGGGTTTCATTCCATTGTTCTTTCAAAGTAGCAATAACCATGTAGGGTGCATTCCATGCACCGATGGCAATGGTGCATGGAATGCACCCTACGATATTTCACTTTTGATTTGGAATTGGAGTCATTCGTCGGTATGCAGATGGTACAGGCGATGGATGACATCAAGGAACGCCTCGCGGTCGTCGCCGTGCACCTGGTTCAGCGCGTGGGTCGGCGCATGCAGGAATTTGTTGGTCAGGCCGCTGCTCATCGCCTCCAGCACTTTTTCCGGGCTCTCGCCCCTGGCCAGCAGGCGCAGGGCCTTTTCCATCTCGTGGCGGCGGTTGCGCTCGGCATGGTCGCGCAGCGCACGGATGGTTGGCACGACCTCGCGCGATTCCATCCAGTGCACGAAATCCGCCACGCCCGAATCGATGATAACCTCCGCTTCCCTGACCGCGCTCTGCCGCGCGTCGAGGCCGTCCTTCACCACTTCGGCGAGGTCGTCCACGGTGTACAGGAACACATCGTCCAGCTCCGCGACTTCCGCTTCCACGTCGCGCGGCACGGCCAGGTCGACGATGAACAGCGGGCGGTGCTTGCGCTGTTTCAGCGCGCGCTCCACCAGGCCCTTGCCGAGAATCGGCAGCGGGCTGGCGGTGCAGGTGACGATGATGTCGTGGTGCGCGAGCTGCTCCGGCAATTCGTTCAGCGTGATCGCATGGCCGTTGATGCGCCGCGCCAGTACATGCGCGCGTTCCAGCGTGCGGTTGGCGACGGTGATGTGTTTGGGCGAGCGCGCCGCGAAATGCACCGCGTTGAGCTCGATCATCTCGCCCGCGCCGATGAACAGCACGCGCTGTTCGGCGATGCTCGGGAAGATGCGCTCGGACAGCCGCACCGCCGCCGCAGCCATCGACACCAGGTTTGCGCCGATCTCGGTCTGGGTGCGCACGTCCTTCGCGACCGAGAAGGTGCGCTGAAATAATTTGTGCAGCAGGAAGCCCAGCGTGCCGGCCTCTTCGGCCTGGCGCACCGCCTGCTTCATCTGCCCGAGGATCTGCGGCTCGCCCAGCACCATCGAATCCAGCCCGCTGGCCACGCGGAACGAATGCTTCACCGCCTGCTCGCGTTGCAGCGTGTAGAGATAGGGGTCGATGTCCTTGCGCGGCAGGTGGTGATATTGCGCCAGCCAGTCGATGGCATGGTCGGGTTGCGCGGCGTTGCAATACATCTCGGTGCGGTTGCAGGTGGACAGAATCGCCGCCTCTTTCGCCACGCCATTCTGCACCAGGTCGCGCAACGCGCTCTCCATCCCGTCCGCATTGAACGCGACTTGTTCGCGCACGGCAAGCGGCGCGGTCTGGTGGTTAATGCCAAAGGCGAATAACTGCATCTTGGTTTTCGGCAGGCAAACGGATTAAAAAGGTGGCGAATTATAGTATCAACGGCGGCGCAATACTATCCGGTGCGATTCGGACAAGTCGCATAGAATGTGCGCCTGCGCATTATCTTGATCGAGGCATCGCGCGTAAAACCATGAAGGCGGTGATGCGGGAGGGGCAAATAATGAAATACCGTGACCTGCGCGATTTCATCGCGCAACTGGAAAAACTTGGCGAACTCAAGCGCGTGACTGCGCCGGTTTCGCCGCATCTGGAAATAACCGAGATCTGCGACCGGGTGCTGCGCGCGCAAGGCCCGGCAGTGCTGTTCGAAAATCCTGTCGATTACAAAATGCCGGTGCTGGCCAACTTGTTCGGCACACCGCACCGCGTGGCGCTGGGCATGGGCGAGGAGAGCACCCAGGCGCTACGCGAAGTCGGCAAGCTGCTTGCTTTCCTGAAAGAGCCGGAACCACCCAAGGGCTTGAAAGATGCATGGGAGAAATGGCCTGCGCTCAAGCAGGTGCTCACCATGTCGCCCAAGATAGTGTCTTCCGCGCCGTGCCAGGAAATCGTCTGGGAAGGCACGGAGGTGGATCTGGGCAAATTGCCGGTTCAGCATTGCTGGCCGGGCGACATCGCGCCGCTGATCACCTGGGGGCTGGTGGTGACGCGCGGCCCGAACAAGCCGCGCCAGAATCTCGGCATCTACCGCCAGCAGGTGATCGGCCACAACAAGACCATCATGCGCTGGCTGGCGCATCGCGGCGGCGCGCTGGATTTTCGCGACCATTGCGAAAAGCATCCGGGGCAACCGTTTCCCGTCGCGGTGGTGATCGGCGCCGATCCGGCGACCATCCTCGGCGCAGTCACGCCGGTGCCCGATTCATTATCCGAATACCAGTTCGCCGGGCTGTTGCGCGGCAGCAAGACCGAGCTGGTGAAATGTCTCGGTAGTGATTTGCAAGTGCCAGCGTCAAGCGAGATCGTGCTGGAAGGCGTGATCCACCCAAATGAAACCGCGCTGGAAGGCCCCTATGGCGACCACACTGGTTACTACAACGAGCAGGACAAGTTTCCGGTGTTCACCATCGAGCGCATCACCATGCGGCGCGACCCGATCTACCACTCCACCTACACCGGCAAGCCACCCGACGAACCGGCAATGCTCGGCGTGGCGCTGAACGAAGTATTCGTGCCGCTGCTGCAAAAGCAATTTCCCGAAATAATGGATTTCTATTTGCCGCCGGAAGGATGCAGCTACCGCATGGCGATCGTGTCGATCAAGAAGCAATATCCGGGGCACGCCAAGCGCGTGATGTTCGGCATCTGGAGTTTTCTGCGCCAGTTCATGTACACCAAGTTCATCATCGTGGTGGACGACGACATTGACGTGCGTGACTGGAAAGAAGTCATCTGGGCGATCACCACGCGCGTCGATCCGGTGCGCGACACGTTGCTGGTGGACAACACCCCGATTGACTATCTGGATTTCGCCAGCCCGGTCTCCGGGCTGGGCGGCAAGATGGGGCTGGACGCCACCAACAAATGGCCGGGCGAAACCAGCCGCGAATGGGGTACGCCGATTGCGATGGACGAAGCGGTGAGGCGCAAAGTGGATGGGATGTGGGGCGAGTTGGGATTGTAATAGCTTACGTTTGATCACGGAAGCATATCTGGCCCACGTCGGCCATGTTGCATAGGTGTATCGCGAAAAAACCGGACTTCCTTGCATAATAGTGAATGGCAATGGCATTATGAACGCCGGTATAAAGTCGACGGGCGTCGGACATTGCCGCTGTATCACTACTAATGGAAGGATAAATGTTGAAGCCGAACTATCAGTTTGAAAAACGTAAAAGAGAGCTGGAGAAAAAGAAACAAAAGGCAGAGAAGGCGCAAAAGAAAATGGCTCCCGCCGAAACTCCTCCAGTCACGGATACTGCCGTCTTGCCGGAAAAAAGCTGAACCGACAATAATCCGGCGCGCGTCATCCGTTCTGCAGTGGCCAATCGGTCACCCGTGCGGCGTTCATTAATGGTACAAAAGGATCGTCGCATGATGAATCGCACATGCTGTATATCTCACACAACGTAAACATTCCTGACAACGAGATTGAACTGACCGCTGTGCGCGCGCAGGGAGCCGGCGGGCAGAACGTCAACAAGGTTTCCAGCGCAATGCACCTGCGTTTCAATGTTGTCGCGTCTTCCTTGCCTGATGAATACAAGGCAAGGCTGCTCGAACTGCGCGATCAGCGCATTACCAAAGACGGCGTGATCATTATCAAGGCGCAGGAGTTCCGCAGCCAGGAAATGAATCGCGGCGAGGCGTTGCGGCGCCTGAAAGAATTGGTGCAGAGTATTGCGGTGCTGCCTGCCGCGCGCCGCCCTACCAAGCCAACGCGCAGCTCACAGAAAAAAAGAATGGACAGCAAAGCCAGGCGCGGCGCGATCAAGAACATGCGCGGCAGAGTGACCGAATAGGATTTTATAACCATGGCCATCAAGGCAACCATTTTCAAAGTCAATCTGCAAATCGCGGATATGGAGCGGCACTATTATCAGGATCATGCGCTGACGCTCGCGCGCCATCCCTCGGAAACCGACGAGCGCTTGATGGTGCGACTCCTGGCTTTTGCTCTGCATGCCCACGAATACCTGGAGTTTGGCCAGGGCATGACTGCGGATGATGAGGCGGATATCTGGCAGAAAGACCTGACCGGTGCCATCGAGTTGTGGATAGACGTCGGCATGCCCGATGAGAAGCTTGTTCGCAAGGCGTGCGGGCGCGCTAATCGGGTTGTGGTGTACTGCTATGGCGGGCGCACTGCCGAGATGTGGTTCGCGCAGAACAGCAGCCAGTTTGCGCGCCAGAAAAACCTTGCCGTGATCAATCTGCCGCAGCAAAGTACGCGTGCCATGGCCGCGCTGGCGCAGCGCAACATGCAGCTACAATGCACCATTCAGGATGGGCAGGTGTGGCTGGGCGATGGCAAGGAAAGCGTAGAGGTGGAGAGGGTAATTTTGAAAGCGCCTGCAACCGCATGAAGTACAGCTTAAAAGTTTTGCCTTTCCTTCACAATTCAACGGCATGTCAAGATCAAAGCTGACGCAAACCCAGATGACTGTAAAAAGATAGTGGGGTACTGCGACCGCCCGGTTGTCGGCCTTTGCGGACCGTCGCGATTTTCTAAAAGTGATACTGGCACAGCTTTCGGGAACGTCCGGTTTTAAGTTTTCTGAACTCACACATTCGACCGGCCATTCATAAAGCACACATAATTTCACCCCGTTCATGTGTGAGCGGCGTGTTGACACACACCACTGCGCCGATTACAGTTCACGCACTTGCAGAACTGCTCACAGCACATCGCACCGCACGTACGGCGCGAGGCTCACGGCAGAATCCCCAGAAGAGGCTGGCGCAAGACAATAATCCGCACAGCGGGCAGGCCAGCACACGAACAGAAGGGGAAGACTTGTCTCACGCAACCAGCGAACAATCTGCGCTCAAGCCCGCCGCGAGCCAGAACCCACTCTCCGCCAGCGAACCTTGGAACCTCGTCGCCGACGGCTATCTGATAATTCCATGCATATCCCACATACCTTCCCATCGCTGCTAACCCCCAGCGCTCCGGCACCAGTCCTGCTCATTGGAGCAGGCATGTCTTTTAGTCTAGTGCCTGACGCCAAAAAGTGGGCACAAGAAATCGTCGATAGATATACCGATGTCACTAAGATACTTGGAATAACAATCACTCCACCCAAGACATCGGCCCCAAAAGAACTATACGATTGGGCAGATGTAGTGCTCAAGGAACTCACAAAAACACTTTCAGAAGATGAAGCCAAATTGCGCTTGGCCGATGCCATGGGCGTTATATCCGATCCTCGTTTCCACGCAAAAGTTGGCATACCTCTACGCGGCAACACCCCCCGTCACCGTATCACTGCACGCTTTGCGCGCGAAAAACGGTTGGAAGTTATCTGGTCATTGAATTTCGATTGCATCATGGAAACGGCACTGGAAAGTGTCGGCTTGCTTCCCCATCCTAAACCCACTGCTCTGCTAAATAATCCCCTGCCATGGAGAAGATGGTATTGCACCTGGTCGCCAGGTGATGCACATATACCGACTCCAAAGGACTGTACGCTGCATGTCATCAAGCCTCATGGCTGCGTAAAAAAACTAGCCAAGGGGCAAGCAGTTTTTGTTGTTACCGCAGATGAACTCAAAGCGCTTCCCGCAAAGTTGAATTCCGTAAATGGACGTCTAAAAGTTGTTTTCTCAGACTCCCCATTAGCTACTATTGGATGGAGCGCGGAGGAAATATACGTTCATAATGAAATCGACGCTGTTAGACAGCAACAAACACTTGCTACAACTCCAGACCGACTCAGCATCATTGATCCATACTGGTCACCAAAACCACCTTCTACAGCCGATACAAATCACAACAAACTAGCCGCAGCTTTTGGTGTAAGCCAAGCAGACTGCCACTTCCCAACCAGTAGTTCAGGCTACCCGACAACAGACCAATTCTTCCAATGGTTGCAAACCCGCTACGGACTGGAAAGGTTAGAGCAGTCTGCCAATGCAAATGGTCAGAATCTCCCGGCATGGAATGCTAAAGCGAATGAATTGCTGTCCATCAAGGATCAGCTACCAGAGCCGATGCCAACAGACTGGCTCAACTCATTCTTCGATGATTTCCTTTCAGTGTGGGTGCGTCTATGCTGCAATGCAAGGAAAGTTATCTATATAAAAAACGCACCAATCCAGCCGGACATCATCGCCACACACCGCCGCGACGAACATATACCATGGGGTTATGAAAATTCAATTCGCGAAGATTTGCTGGCCATAATCCCACTCATCCTTTCGCTACGCGGCACGCCCCCTACAAAAACAACTATGAAATGGAATTTCGATGAATTCCCAGGAGCACTTTGGAATGAAGCAGATGGGCACCTCGTTTTACCACTCCCCGCATGGAATGGAAATAACATACCCCTAGAGCTGGCAGCCATCAAACCACTCGTTGATGGCTGGAATTGGTCACGAAAGGGGATTATCTGCAAGGTCTCCATTCTCCCTCTACTTCCGCAACCAAATTACGCACCGGACAGAGATGACAACACTATTCTGCGCAGCTCAATAGCACAGGTAATGAAATCCAGTAGGTTCTCAACTCCACACGATATCGGGGTAGTTACCCTCACAGACATGTGAAAGGAAAGCGATGAACGCATTAAGCCAATTCAAAAATTATGTAGCAGGGCAGTATAAGAGCATGCTCGACCTGAACATAGCTGAGGACACCACGCCCAACGCTCCTCTTGTCTGGCTGAATGATGGAAATAGTGCATGGCTGCTTGATGATGAAATTGGCTTGGCCATGCGCATCATTCCGTTTACAGATGAACAGGATGATCTCAATGCCGCCATACAACATGCCATTCGTACCGCAAGCCAGTTACAGCCACGGTATGCAGCGAATGCCACTGACACAGATAAACATGGAATTTGGCAAGTTGGAATTTGCTGGCTGGTAGATTACGGGTTGTGCGAAAGCTGGCGCAAGGCAATTGCAGGCATTCGCAGAGAAAGTGGCTTTTCTGAAGAAATCGGGCTGGATGCTGTTCTTGCGGAAGATGGGGAGAACATTAGCACTGCCTGTGAGAGGCAAGGTTTGCCACAACTGTTATTGCACACACGCCGAACATTCCGGATTACATGGAGCGCGATGCCGAACTGGTTATCTGCGAACAGCAAAGTCGCTGAAATGCTGAAAGTATTCTCGAACCAGTTTTCCAGCGACATCGAGGCCTATAAGCTGGCTCAGGAACTGGTTGCAGATGTATTACCCGATGAAGTGCCTGATGCCGCCCAGCCTGATACAGAACCGGACAAGGAGCCACTCAAGGAAATCGAAATCAAGAACTTCCGCAACATAAAACAGTGCAAGCTCCCCTTCTGGAACCCGGAAAAACCTGCGCAAGCTCATGTCATTTTTGGCCCGAATGGAACAGGCAAGACATCCATATTTGAAGCGCTGTACTTGGCTGCTGGGGGCACGTCAAATACCCTCTTCGACTACCTCGACGATCAGGACATCGAAGCCAGAAAACGTGATTACGCAACAACCGTACTGACTCCGCTATCCAGTAATGTCCCATGCAAACCAGAAATCATCCTGAATGGGAGCGAGAAACATGGTTATCAGGCCGCCACCAAAGAGGATGCGAAGACAGGGACGTTTGAAATGGAAGGCACATTTCAAGCTCAAGAGGACACGCGCAATTTCCTTGGCGAGAAAGGTTTAAGCCTTGCCCAGCGTATTCTAAAGAACTACTCCACCTTGGCGGATGAGGTACTCAAGCATGCTGAAGCGAGAGCGTATGCTGCAAAAAGTGAAAAAACGGAATGGCTCAAGGCCCACGGCCTGAATGCCGCAATCAGCGTTAGAGAGACCCGCGCAAAAAGATTGATTGAGGGAGAAATTCATAAGGAACCTTGGCAGCCCTCTCAATCCTTGATGAACTGGCTAGGGAAAACCAGCCAATTCTTTCCAGACATTCTGAACGATGCCGAACGTATTTCACTACGTTGGAAAAACTGGCGTGAAAACGAGGATGATTGTATTAGCAGGATGGCACAAGGAATATCAATTGGAGAAATCTCGGTAGCCCGCCAGCCCTTGGCCACATGGCTAAGCACACGCAATAAGCTGCTTGAAGATACCCGTATTCTGGTAAACCGCGCTACCTCTTTCATTGAACCGCTACGCAACAAATTACAAGGAGTAGAGAGCGAACTGGATGCGTGGGGTGAATGGCTAGCCAGACAGGCAACACAATTATCCGATAGTACGGATACAGAACAGCAACAGATCATCCAGCAAATTGAACAAACACGGCAAAGACTGACCGAGTTACGGGCACTATTTTCTATCGAGCGTAAGCATTCCCAGCATCTTGAAAAACTTGAAAAAGAGTTTTTGCCTGATTGGGCTAAATCCAAACCGGATATTTGTCCCACTTGCGGCGATGATCACCATGATCGGGGAGGGATAGCAAAAGTTGTCGAAACCTTAAAGGCTGGCATTGATGAGCGCTTGGCTCAGCTTGAGGCGGATGGGAAAAACCTAGGAGCAACGCTGGCTGAAATGGAAGCAAAACTAGCCTCCATCGGCGTTTGCCCCGTTAGCGAAAAGCGTCAAACAGAATTACGCGATTTGCTAGCACCATTTAGCAGGGATACATCGCTGCAATCAATGCTGACTGACCGGCTTGCCCGTGCAAGCCTGAAAAGCGACATCCAGGCAGCACAACGGTTGCCGGAAGTTCAAGAACCTAACCCCGAACCGGATGACACCGCCATGCAATTGGCAGAGCGCTGCATGGCACTCGATAAAGAAGCCGAGCGATTATGGGAATTGCCAGAAAGGTGGGCGAAAATCGTTAAGGCGCTGGATGGCGAGTGCCGAAGAATAGTCGAGAAACATTTGCCTGAAACATTGCAAAAACTTTGGTGGGAAATTGCACTAGCCTTGACGCCAGCACGCTGGAATCTTGCCGCTACAGCAGCATTTCAGATGAAAGGAAGAACAGCCCCCAAACTAATTATCGGAATTGAAGAGCGGAGTGATACGCCCGCACGATATTTTTTTAATCAGGCCGAGCGGCACATCATGGGACTTGCTTGGTTTTTTGCTAGATATCTCACGCATGGCCGCTTTCATCGGGAATTCATGGTGCTCGATGATCCTGCACAAGAAATGGATCAAACTACTTTCAGGTCATTTGCCCGCTTTGCCCAAGCGTTATTACGGCTGCATAGCAAGCAGAATGTTCCGGCCCAGTTGGTTTTCTTTCTTCATCAGGAAGAGCGTGCATTGGATATGGCCCGTGCCACATTGGGGAGGTTCATCATGCTGGCTTGGCAACAGAAGAATAACAGCATAAATGACATGCGAGAAATACGATTATTAGCTGATGGATTCAACCCACAAACGGCCATTCATGTAATAAAACCCCAAGCGGTAACAACACTCTAGGAAAACAACAAGAGAAATGGGGACGGAGTCCGATATTTCGTGCATCTGGCTTGGTGTTTTGCATCAACGCACGAAGAGCAGCTAGGGCTTGTCCCCGATTCGCCAGAATGGCGGAAAGAAAATGCGGTGAGGCTTGCAGTCATGTTATTCCCCATAAATAACAAACTAGCTGATTAGTCGTCCGAGCAAAGTACAGCTTGCTTCCAAGCTTCTACCCACGCCCCGATGAATCCCTCGCGCCAGCCTCCTGTCCGATTATCCGCCGAATCCACGCCTTACGTTGAGGTGCAGTTTTGTTGCGGCGGTTGCGCAAGTTGTCACTGCCGGATGTAAATTGATACAGAGCGCTGATTGAAAATTGATACACCGATTTGAGAAGATGGCCGATTTTGAAAGCGGCCATGATCACAGACGAGGTGTATGTGGAAATTGAAATATTGAG
>Ga0209317_1002020_pt1 | contig 15650 bp, 15 predicted proteins | sample RifGroB2_FD_183994 | JGI IMG/M metagenome (GOLD analysis project Ga0209317, IMG submission 183994) | Soil microbial communities from Rifle, Colorado, USA - Groundwater B2 (SPAdes) (version 2) | ecosystem: Environmental > Terrestrial > Soil > Unclassified | place: Rifle, Colorado | collected... | reverse complement strand
ATGCCCAGGCCTTTGCCCAGACGGTTGCGGCTGCGGGACGCGGCGAGCCGGTCAAGGCAATCGACAAAAACAGCCTCGCCGCATTGTCGCAACCTGGTGCGGTATATTATCCCGGCCCCGGCATCGGCCAGCATGCCTGGCACCGTGCGGCATACGGGCATGGCGCGTGGAGCCTGTGCGGCATCACCCATACCACTTCGTCCGCCGGGGCGATGGATGCTCTGGCCGACCTGCTCACCGCTCCGGTGCAGCCGTGGGACGCGGTGATCTGCACCAGTACGGCGGTCAAGGACAATGTCACCCGCCTGCTGCAGGCACAGGCCGATTATCTGGTGCAACGCCTGGGCGTGCAGCGTTTGGTGTTGCCGCAATTGCCGGTCATTCCGCTGGGCATCCATACGGGCGACTTTGCCTTTACCGATATGCAAAAAGCCGCCGCCCGCGCGGCGCTGGGCGCGGACGGCAAAACCCATATTGTGTTATTCATGGGGCGCTTGTCGTTCCATGCCAAGGCGCATCCGCTGGCCATGTATCAGGCACTGGAAGCCGCCGCCCAAAGATTGCCTGCCGGCGAGACAATACTGCTGGTGGAATGCGGCTGGCACGCCAATGACTATATCGCCAGGGCATACGCGGATGCGGCGCTTGCCGCCTGCCCATTGGTGCGGGTGGTGACGCTGGATGGGCGCAAGGCCGAAGACCGGCAAACTGCCTGGGCTGCGGCCGATGTGTTCTGCAGCCTGTCGGACAACATCCAGGAAACCTTCGGCATTGTGCCGATTGAGGCGCTGGCCGCCGGTATTCCTGTGGTGGCGGCCGATTGGGACGGCTACAAGGATACGGTGCGCGATGGCGTGGATGGTTTCCGTATCCCCACGCTGATGCCACAGGCGGGGCTGGGCAGCGATCTGGCTTTGCGTCATGCGCTGGAAATCGACACTTACGATATGTACTGCGGCCATACCTGTTCGCTGGTGGCGGTGGACGTGCAGGCGGCGGCGCAGGCATTCTCCAGGCTGTTCGCTTCGGCGGAGCTGTGCCGCCAGATGGGTGAAGCGGGGCGGCAACGCGCCCGGGAGGAATACGACTGGGCGGCGATTATTCCGCGGTATGAAGCATTGTGGGCGCAGTTGGCGGAGATCCGCCAGGCGCATGCCAGTGACTTGAAGCTCCTGGCACATCCTTGGCCGGCGCGCATGGATCCGTTTGCCGCTTTTGCCGGCTATCCGACAAGGGTGCTCACACCGCAAACCGTACTGGAACTGGCGGATAGCGACGCGGATGCGGCCGGCCGGCGGGTCGCCGGCTACCGCGCTCTTGCCATGGTCAGTTTTGCCAAGGCGGTGTTGCCGAGCGATGCCGAAGTGCGGCTTGTGCTCGATGCCGCGACAGGCGGGGCTAAACCCGCCGCCGAACTGGTGCAGGGCATCGTCCCGGAACGGCAGGCGCAGGTATTTCGCGCGCTGGCCTGGCTGGCTAAACTGGGGGTGTTGAAAGTGGCGGATCATTTGTAATGGGCGATATGTTTATCATTCAGAAAATTACCCAGCGTTTTGACCCGGCACAAGACCGCATCTGCTTGAGCGTACAAGACGGCAATGGCCAGGTGCTGTTGCTTTGGCTCACGCAACGGCTGGCGAACCGGCTGGCGGGCGCCCTGGCCAACTGGCTGGATGATGACCTGAAAATCCAGGCTGCCGGGCAGTCCGTGCCCAGCCTGCATGCGTGGGAGCAAGCGGCCGCGCAGGCGCAGCTCAAACCGGATCGGCCGGTAGAAGCCACGGCAGCGAAGGGCGAAGCCTTGCTGGAAACGGTTGATCTGGCGCGAGGCCTGCATGGCTATACCTTGACTTTCAAGTGGGGCGGGGCCGGCGCCGCGCAGTTGACGATGAGCGGCACGGAGTTGCGGCAGTGGCTGGGTATTCTGCACCGCCTGTTCGATACTGCCGGATGGCCCAAACATGCGTGGCCGCAGTGGTTCGGGGTGGTCGGCAGCGCGCCATCGGCAGCGGCCCATTCATTGCATTGATATGCTGATGAGGGTTTCATGAACATCCTTTTCATTCACCAGAACTTTCCCGGCCAGTTCAAATTCCTCGCCCCGGCACTGGCCGCGCAAGGCCACGACGTGCGCGCTTTCACGATGCAGAAAATTGCCGCCGGCGAATGGCAAGGCGTGAAGCTGACGCACTACCAGCCGTCCCGGGGTACTGCCCCCAATGTGCACCCGTGGGTGAGCGACTTCGAGACCAAGACCATCCGGGGCGAGGCGTGCTTTCGTGCCGCATTGAAGCTAAAGGAGAGGGGATTTACGCCGGATGTCATCATCGCCCACCCCGGCTGGGGCGAGAGCCTGTTTTTGAAGGACGTATGGCCGCAGGCGAAGCTGGGCATTTACTGCGAGTTTTATTACCACCCGCAGGGGGCGGACGTCGGTTTCGACCCCGAGTTTCCGGCCAGGGACGCGGGAGATGTCTGCCGCCTGCGCCTGAAGAACCTCAACAACCTGCTGCATTTTGAAATCGCCGATTCCGGCATATCGCCGACGCACTGGCAGGCCAGCACTTTTCCCGAACCTTTCCGCAGCCGGATCACCGTGGTGCACGATGGCATCGATACCGAAGCGATTGCGCCGAACCCGGCAGTGAGCCTGACGCTGAACGGCGACCTCGTGCTGACGAAGCAAGACGAGGTTATCACCTTCGTCAATCGCAATCTGGAACCCTACCGGGGTTACCACATCTTCATGCGGGCGCTGCCGGAATTGCTCAAGCGCCGGCCCGGGGCGCGCGTGTTGATTGTCGGCGGCGAGGAGGTGAGCTACGGCGCGCGGCCGGAAGGCGACAAGAAGTGGAAGGACATCTTCGCCGGCGAGGTGCGTCCGCAAATTCCGGATGCCGACTGGGCGCGGGTGCATTTCCTCGGCAACGTCCCCTACCAGTATTTTATCCCGCTGTTGCAGCTCTCGACGGTTCACGTCTATCTGACTTATCCGTTCGTGCTCTCCTGGAGTCTGCTGGAGGCGATGAGCGTGGGCTGCGCCATTGTGGCCAGCGACACCCAGCCGCTGCATGAAGCGATTCGTCACGACGATACCGGGCGGCTGGTGAGTTTCTTCGATGCGGCGGCATTGTCCGGCGAAGTGTGCGCATTGCTGGATGACCCGGCGGCGCGGGAGAGGCTGGGAGCCAATGCCAGGGCGTTTGCACAGGCCAACTACGACCTGAAGACAATTTGTTTGCCAAGACAATTGCAATGGGTGGAAGAACTGGCGGCAATGCGCTGAGGCGATTGCACCCAAAAAGGCTGCATTTTTCGATGCTATTGTTCTGCCGGATTATTTGCGATTACTGCCTGCCACGATTTTATATTCCAACAAGCGGCATTCGATCGCGCCGTTGAACAGCGGCGTGCGCCTGGACGGGGACAGGCGCATCAGTTTCAATATGGCTTTGTCGGCGGTGAACAGATAGGCCGTCCAGCCGCCGAATTTCTTCTTCAGCGCGTCGCCCAATTTCGGGTACAACTCCGCCAGTTCGTCCAGTTCGCCCATGCGCTCGCCGTAGGGCAGGTTCGCCACCAGTATTCCGTGTTCCGCCGGCGCCGAGATTTCCAATATGTTGGCCTGCTTGAGTTGCACACATTCCGCCAGCCCCGCTTCCTGCAGGTTGCGCCATGAGGCTTTCAGCGCGTCGCCGTACAAGTCGCTGCCGTAGATTTCCAGCGGCGTGGCCGGCAGTTGCGCGGCAATCGCTTCCCCGCGCATTTCGTTCCATTTTGCGGCATCAAAATTTTTCAATTTTTCAAATGCAAAGTTGCGCGCGATGCCAGGCTGGATATTCAGCGACATCTGCGCCGCTTCGATCAGGAACGTGCCGCTGCCGCACATCGGGTCGAGCAGCGGCGTGCCGGGCTGCCATTTGGCCAGGCGCAGAATGCCCGCCGCCAGATTCTCCCGGATCGGCGCGATGTTGGTGTGCTGGCGCACGCCGCGCTTGAACAATGCGTCGCCGGAGGTGTCCAGATACAGCATCAGTTTGTTGTCTTCGATGAACACGTGGATGCGCGCATCCGGTTGCAGCGTGTCCACGCTGGGGCGTTCGTTGCAGTGCGCGCGGAAGCGGTCGCACACCGCATCCTTGACCAGCAGCGTGATGTATTCGAGACTCTTCAGCGGGCAGCGGATCGCCGTGGTGTTCACGCGAATGGTGTGAGTGACGTCGAACCAGCGTTGCCATTGCAGATCGAACACCGTCTGGTAAATATCCTGCTCGTTGCGGTATTGCGTTTCCGCGACGCGCCACAGGATGCGGCTGGCGATGCGGCTCTCCAGATTGGCGCGATAGCACAGCGGCCAGTCGCCGGAGAAATGCACGCCACCCTCGATGTTGCGCACGCGCTGCGCGCCAAGGGTTTCAAGGTCGCCGCATAAGACGGCTTCGAGGCCGCGCGGACAGGGGGCGAAAAAATCAGGCATGAATCAGAAGGGTTTGACTGTTACCAGGATGACGACTGCAATGAGCACCAGCACCGGCACCTCATTGAAAAAGCGAAACCAGACGTGGTCGCGCGTGTTGCGGTCTTCGGCGAATAACTTGACCAGACGACCGCAATATAAGTGGTACGCAATGAGGCCAGCTACCAAGGTGGTTTTAACATGCAGCCAGCCGCCGCTAAAGCCATAACCAAACCACAGCCATAGCCCGGTGATGATTGCGAGCGCCCCGATCGGGGTGACGAAGCGATATAGTTTGCCTTCCATCAGCTTCAACCGCGCGATTTCGGCTGGCTCGGTCGCCATCGCGTGATTGACAAAAATGCGCGGCAAATAGAACAATCCGGCGAACCAGCTCACCACGAAAATGATGTGAAACGCCTTAATCCAGAGCATGATTGGCAGCCACTCGAATTTATAATGGCCGAATTATACGGGTAGCGCCACGCCCGCGCATCAGGGAAAAGGATTTACTGCGCAAGCTGTCAACAGAAAAGTTGGAATCCAATAGTGATAAAGCTGCAACGCCGATGCGAGTCGCTGTTTTGCCACGGTCATGCCTGCCAGGGCGTGAATCGACGGAGTGACGCAAGTGGCGCAGTTTTCTATATTTCCCCAACTTATCGCGTAGCGGCCTGTTTGTTGGTGGCTCGCCTAGTGAGCCGGTGCATACCGGGTGCTGTCGCCCAAAGGCAACCCGACCCTGAATACCTTGCTGGCGGCACTGAAGTCGGTGGGCATGCGGCTTTACGTGGAACCGGAAGACAAAGCGCGCGCGCGATCTGGCAAGGGAAATTTAGATGCTCAGCAACCAGGATCAATTCAAGGCGGCATTCATGGCTGCGAATTCGGGGCTTGATCGGGTTATGAATGATATGGCGCCAGCCACCGTTCAATCGGCTGGCGTAAAAAATCTTCCACGGCGATACCATCGCCGCCCACCAGCAGCAATCTGTCCGGCTTGAACGCTTCGTTAAAGGCTTGCATCCCAGGCAATGCATCTCGTGCGCGACCGCTTTTGACTTCGATGGCGATCAGGCGCCGTCCGGCGCGCACGACGAAATCGACTTCGCGGTTGCGCTCACGCCAATAGAACACTTCGCATTTTCCGGTGGCAGCGGCATTGGCCAGATGCGCGCCCACCGCCGATTCGGTGAGCCTGCCCCAGTATTCGCGGTCGGCTTGCGCCTCCTCGAAGCGGTAGCCGGACAAGGCTGACAGCAGTGCGGTATCGAACACTTGCAGCTTGGGGCTGGAGCCGCGACTGCGCACGACTTCGCCCGCATATTTGGGAAAGCCGGTCAACATGCCTGCCGCACCGAGCAATTCGAGGTAATGCGCCAGCGTGGTGGTGTTGCCGGCATCCTGCAACTGGCCAATCATCTTGGTGTAGGAAAGTATCTGCCCGGAATAACGGCATCCCAGCTCGAACATGCGCCGCAGCAATGCGGGTTTGTCTACCCGCGACAGCAGCAATACATCGCGCGATAACGTGGTTTCGATGAGCGAGTCGCGCACATAGCGCACCCAGCGGTCGTGATCATCTATCAGCGATGCGGCGCCGGGATAGCCGCCATAGAAGATGCTTTGCTGTACCGTCCAGCCAAAGGCTTGGCGCATCTCTTCCGCCGACCAGTGCGGTAGATGCAACACCTCGAATCGCCCGGCCAGGTTTTCCGACAGCCCGCGCTGAATCAGCAGGGGCGCCGAGCCCAGCAAAATAACCTTGATCGGACGTTTTTTTCGGGTGTCTTCGTCCCACAGGCGTTTGACAGTTTCCGGCCATCCGCTGACTTTCTGGACTTCATCCAGCACCAGCACTGCGCCGCGCTCGTCCCGCATCAAACGGGCAATCTCCCATTGCTGGGCAATCCATTCGGCACCGCGCAGCGTGGGCTCGTCCGCGCTGGCATATTGCACGGACAGGCCGCTGGCCTCGCACACTTGCTGCACCAAGGTGGTTTTGCCGACCTGGCGCGAACCGGCCACCACTTGAATAAAGCGGCGCGGCTCGTCGAGGCGGCTGGCAAGAATGGCGTATTGGGGACGTTGGTAGCTCATCTAGCAATTTACTCAATATGATGAGTAATTTTAACAGTGATAATTTGGCCTTGTAAAGTCGGCCTGGCCTTCACAACAATGGGCCGCGAAAATCGCGCTGTGTCAGCGCTACCTAAAGGTTCACCTCTCACTTTCAGGTTCGTTGGCGGCTCTTTACTGTGACAACCTTTTCCTGAATAACACCAGTGATACATAAAAACCCAGCAGCGCGTAGCCCAGCAGCACGGCGGCATGCCACAGGAAATGCGCCGGGATTACATCATTCAACAGCGGTCGCGCCAGATTGATCGCATGCGTCAGCGGCAGGATGGATGACACGGTTTGCAGCATTGGCGGCAATCGATCAACCGGAAAAAAAACGCCGCATAACAGCACCATTGGCGTGATCACCAGAGTGAAGTAGTACATGAAGAAATCGTAGCCGGGCGCGAGGGCGGTTATGATTAGCCCGAGCGAGGCGAAGCACAGGCCGACCAGCAGCGAGAGCGGGATGAGCCACAGCGTCAGCGGCGAATGCGACAGTCCCAGCAGCCAGATCACCGCCAGTACCGCCAGCCCGGATAGCAGGCTCTTGCTCGCCGCCCAGATGATCTCCGAAAACACGATATCGTCCAGCGTGATCGGCGTGTTGAGTATCGCCTCCCAGGTGCGCTGCTCGTGCATGCGCGTGAAGCCGGAATACAGCGCTTCGAAGCTGGCGCTGTTCATCGTGCTGTAGCACACCGTCCCGGCAGCGAGGAAGGCGATGTAGGACATTCCGCCGATCTCCGGCAGCATGCCGCCCAGCCCGTAGCCCAGACCCAGCATGTAGATCACCGGATCGGCGAGATGGCCGAGTATCGACGAACCCGCCATTTTTTTCCATACCATGAAGTTGCGCCGCCAGATCGGGATGAAGCGCAGGCTCAGGCGCGGCAGGGCGAAAAAGGAAGGCTTCATTGTGCTGCCTTGAATCCGAAGAAGGCCGTTCGTGGTGAGCTTGTCGAACCATGAACGGCGGCGTAGTGGCAAAATATTCGTCCTTCGACAGGACGAACGGAGGTAATTGTCATTCGCGCATCTCCCGCCCTGTCAATTTGAGGAACACATCTTCCAGATTCGCCGGGCGGTGCAGGTAGCGCAGCTCCGGCCGCCGCTGCAACTCCAGCAACAATGGCTGGGCGTCGTCAACGTAACAGAACACGGTCTCGCCGCTGATTTCGAAGCGTTGCGCATGGCGCGCCGCATGGCTGTGCGCCCATTCCGCCGCACCCTCGCCAAATACTTCGACCACCTGCGGCTCGATGTTCCGTTCAATCAGTTCGCGCGGCGAGCCTTCGCTGATGATGCGCCCGTTATCCATCACCGCAAGCCGGTGACACAGCCGCTCCGCCTCGTCCATGAAGTGTGTGGTAAGCAGCAGCGTCTTGCCGCGTGCGTTCAGTTCGCGCAGACGTTGCCAGATCAGGTGGCGTGCCTGCGGGTCGAGGCCGATGGTTGGCTCATCGAGAAAAATGACTTCCGGATCGTTCACCAGTGCGCGCGCCAGGGTCAGCCGCCGCTTCATGCCGCCGGACAGGGTCGGTATCTTGGCGTCGCGCTTTTGGGTAAGGTTGGCGAACTCCAGCAGTTCCGGCAGGCGCGCCTCGATGGCCGCATCGCTCATGCCGAAGTAGCGGCCGTACACCAGCAGATTTTCCGCCACGGTAAAATCCGGATCGAGATTGTCCATCTGCGGCACCACGCCGACGCGCAATCTTGCGGCGCGCGATTCCTGTGGCACGACATGATTCAGCAAGCGCAATTCGCCCGCATCCGGCGTGATCAAACCAAGCAGCAAACGCAGCGTGGTGGTCTTGCCCGCGCCATTCGGCCCGAGCAGGCCGAAACATTCGCCGCGCCGGATGGAGATGTCCAGTCCGTCCACGGCCGCCTGTCCGCCGTAGTATTTGCGCAGGCCGCTTGCGCTCAGCGCTATGTCCACCTTGCACCTCTCAGGCGTTGCATGGTGACCTGCCCGGGTTGCCCCGACCATTCGCGGAAAGAGTCCGGCTGACCGGTTGCCGCCGCAAAAAAGGCTTTGCGTGGTGACGGCATCAGATCTTCAGGCGCTCGACGATGCGGCCATGCCTGAGGTGTTCATCGATGATTTCGTCGAGGTCTTTTTCGTTCCGGTAGGTATACCAGGTGCCTTCGGGATACACCACGACAACCGGCCCTTCCTCGCAACGCCCCATGCAGCCGGCGGAATTGATGCGAATGCTGTTCCGGCGGGTGGAAAGGTCGAGTTCCTTTACCTTGTCTTTCACATAAGCGCGCGCTTTTTGCGCGCCGTGGTTGTTGCAGCAATCACCGCCGTCTTCACGCTGGTTGGTGCAGAAAAAAACATGCTTGTCGAAAAAACTCATGGCTGACCTCAACGGGATGAAATTCAGGCGGGATTATACTTTTCGCGTGCGCCACAGGTGCAACAACAACAGCAATGGAAAGATCAAGGCGATGGTCTGCGCCAGACCGTTGTAATTGAGCAAATGGCCGTAATGCCAGTGATAGATGGACATTGCGGCGGCGGGCGTGTTGTCGTCAAACACGAAATTCACAATGACAAAATAGCCCAGCGTCACCATGGCGCCGGAGACGATGGCCGCGCTGCGTGGCAGCCACAGCATCACGATCAGCAGCAACATCCCCAGCAGCATGCCCAGCACTGCCTCGCTGTTGATCCACAGCAACAGCGCCCAGGATTTGAGCAACAGCGCAGCCGTGATGAACTTGGCCAACGCCACCACGCTCAACACCACCAGCAACACCGTGATGGTATTGCGCGGCACGCGCAGCAGGGTCAGCATCAACGCGCCCAGCATCAATAAATTCAACGCAACCGCGCTGCTTTCCCAGCTATCGAACGGAGCGGGCGCCAGCATGGCAAACGGCTGGCGCGCCGCCTCGCTGATAAACACATTGCCCAGCATCGGCAGGGACGGGTTGATCTGCCCGAAAATCCACAGCGCCAGTAATGCCAGCCCAAAATCCATCTCCTTGCCATGATGGAACAGGCTGCCGCGCCAGCGCATCAGGCGCGAAAAAAGCCAGGTCCACGAAATCATGCTCACCGCCAGCAGCGTGCCGGCCAGCGCGCCCGCGCTGTTGGATAGCAAATCCATATTGGAGCTGATGCGCCCGGGCAAATACATTTGCAGATATTCCATGCCCGCCGACAACAGCACGCCCGAACACAGGGCGAGCATGACGCTGACCGGCGCGCCGAAACGCGCACGCAATGCCAAACCGGCCAGCAGGCCGAACGGCAGATAGGACAGCAGATTGACGGCTGCGTCGAATGCGGTATAGGTGAGCGATAAAGGCGCAGCCAGCACCTCGGCGAAATTCAGCCCCTGTTCGCGCCAGCCGGTAAAGGGCGACAGGCTCGCATACCCGATGAACAGGGCGTAGCCGATGGCCATCCAGGTGCGCAAGCGCGCGCGGGTTTCGGTGATGAATAATTCTTTCATGCCTTGCGCCCCTTTTTGCCGGATGCCTGACCGTTTGCCTGCGCCCCACCCATCAGGCGAGTTCCTGCGGTGGTTTATGCGTTCAGCCGGCCAAGCAGCTCGCGAATTTTGAGCGGGTCGTCGGCACGCAGAATTTTCTGCGTCAGCGCGGCAAGCTCCGGCAGGCTGGTGCCAAGCACGCGCTGCTTGACGCTGGGCACCTGCGCCGAAAACATCGAGAACTGGCGCAGGCCGAGTCCCAGCAGCAGGCGGGTGTAGGACAGTTCGCCGGCCATTTCGCCGCACACCGAGATCGGTACACCGAGCTTGTTGGAGGTGCCGATCACGTGCGCCAGCAGGTGCAGCACCGCCGGATGCAGCGGGTCATAAAGATGCGCGACCTCTTCGTCGGTGCGGTCGATCGCCAGCGTGTACTGAATCAGGTCGTTGGTGCCGATGGACAGAAAATCCAGTTTTCTGGCGAATACATTGATTGCCAGCGCGGCGGCGGGAATCTCGATCATGCCGCCGATTTTTACGTCGCTGCCGCAGGGGACGCCTTCATCTTGCAGACCCTGCCTGGTTGCGGAGATAAACTGCAGGGTCTGGTTGAGCTCCGATACACTGGACAGCATCGGGATCAGTATTTTGATATTGCCGTAATGCGCGGCGCGCAGCAGTGCGCGCAACTGGGGGCGGAACAGTTGCGGTTCGGCCAGGCACAAGCGGATGGCGCGCAATCCCAGCGCAGGATTGCTGGCGACGCGTTCCACGCCCTTGATCTGCTTGTCCGCGCCAAGATCGAAAGTGCGAATGGTGACGGGCTGGCCTTCCATGCCTTCCGCTACCGCACGATAGGCTTCAAACTGCTCCTCTTCATCCGGCAGTTCATCGCGGTTGAGGAACAGGAATTCGCTACGAAACAGGCCGATGCCGGTCGCGCCGTTTTCCTTCACCTCGGCAATATCTTCCGGTTTTTCGATATTGGCATACAACTCGATGGCTGCGCCGTCCAGTGTGTCGGCGCGCGCGGTGCGCAGCCGTTTGAGCTTCTTGCGCTCCAGCTCCCATTCGCTTTGGCGCAGCTTGTATTCGGCAAGAATGGATTTGTCCGGATTGACAATCAGCACGCCCTGTTCGCCGTCGAGGATCAGCAGGTCGTCTTCGCGGATCAGCTCGCGCGCATGGTGCAAACCGACCACGCAGGGCGTATTCAGGCTGCGCGCGACAATCGCGGTATGCGAGGTCGCGCCGCCCACATCGGTGATGAATGCGGCATATTGTTGCGGCCTGAACTGGATCAGGTCGGCGGGACTCAGGTCATGCGCCACCAGAATTGTCTCGACATCGTGGCGCGATGGCGTCGGTTGATGTCCGGGCTGCCCGAGCAATTGCTTGAGCAACCGCTCGGCTACCTGCTTTACATCAAGCTGCCGCTCGCGCAGATAGGCATCCTCGAATTCGTCGAATTGCTCAACCAGGGTTTCCGTCTGCACCTTGAGCGCCCATTCGGCGTTGCAATGCTCGCTGGCAATCATTTCGCGCGGCGCGACGCTCAACAGCGGATCATCCAGGATCATCTGGTGCAGCTCGAGGAAGGCGTCGAACTCGGCCGCGGCATGGGTCGGGCGATTGCCGCGCAGGACGGAAAGTTCATTGCGCGTGGTCTGCAATGCGGCATCGAAGCGCGCAATCTCTTCATCGATGAACTTTTTGGGAAGCACGTAATGCGCCACCTCCAGCGAGGTGTGCGACACCAGGTGGGCATGGCCGATGGCGATGCCGCTGGAGACTGCTATGCCGTGCAACGTGAAGCTCATTCGCCTTCTCCGAATTGATTGTTGACGAGGTTCAATATAGCCCGCATCGCGTCGGCTTCGTCCTCGCCGCTGGTCTCGATGCTGATGGTCGTGCCCTTGGCGGCGGCCAGCATCATCACGCCCATGATGCTTTTCGCGTTCACACGGCGCTGGTTGCGCGACAGCATCACTTCGCATTTGAAGCTTGATGCAAGTTGTGTGAGCTTGGCCGAGGCGCGCGCGTGCAGCCCGAGCTTATTGATGATCAGCGCATCCTGTTGCAGCATTCCGAATTATCCTGGTTCATGTAAACAATACATTCGCGGCCGCCCTCGAGCGCGATGCGCGCCAGCTCGGGCAAGGCCTTGTTGGGGTGGCATACCACGCGCAACAGCATGGGCAGATTTACCCCGGCCACACCCATAACATGTTCGGCATGACACAGTTGCCATGCGATATTACTCGGTGTAGCGCCGAATATGTCCGCCAGGATCAGCACCCCGCCGCTGTCGAGCTGCCTAATGAGCGCCTGGCCCTCGGCCAGTTTCTGCTGCGGGTCGTCGCCGGCGTAAACGGACAAGACCTTGAGATTGTGCGGCACTTCGGCCAGCACATGTTTGACGCAATCGACCAGGCTTTCGCCCAGTGCGTTGTGCGCGACCACCAGAATTCCTGTCACTTTAGATCACCCCCATCCAATATGCCGTCGCCAGCCCGATACCCAGCGCAATCAGCCAACCGTAACGTGCGAACCAGCGCAGCGCCTTGGCTTTGTCCGCATCGGCCTGCTGTTCTTCGGCAACAATCTTGCCGATCTTGCGCAACGCATGAGCGCCAACCGCACGGCGCACTTTGTATTCGACGATTTCCCGTTCCGGTTTGTCCATCACTCTACCTGCGGATGAATGCCCTTGCCGGTAAATTCTAGCCGTTTCTGCAGCGCCGCTGTGAGATGAATGCCGCCTTGCGCATCCACCAGCATTGCTTCGGATAAACCCATTTGCCGCGCGGCGGCGCGCCAGCCGTTGATTCCGGCAATAAATAGAGGCTTGGACGCCACATCGGACAGAATCCCGGCGCGCGTACCGCGCGTCAAAACGGTAACCGCCTGTACGCCTTGCACGGGATAACCGCTGCGCGGGTCAATCAGGTGGCAGTATCTTTTGCCGTCCGATTCAAAGTAACGCTGGTAATCACCGGAGGTGCCGATCGCTTCGCCGTCATGCAGCTCCAGTGTTGCCAGTGCGCCAGGCTTGCGCGGATGCTGGATGCCGACGCGCCAGGCGCGCTTGCCGTGCTGCCCCAACGCGAGAATGTTGCCGCCGATATTAATCAACGCATTGCGGATGCCGCGCTGTTTCAGCAAAATCGCCGCCCGGTCCAGCGCATAGCCCTTGGCATAGCCGCCCAGATCGAGCTGCACGGCCGGGTTGCTGCTTTGTGCCTTGCCTTGCCCGAAGACAATGTCGTTCATCTGCGGATTGTTTGTTGTCAATCGCGCGATTTGCGCCACATCCGGCTGCACCGGCTTGAACTCGTCGGCGTGGAAACCCCACAGCTCGATCAGCTTGCCGATGGACGGGTTGAATGTGCCCTGTGATTGTTGCGAAAGTTGCGCGGCGTCCTGCAACATGGTTTCGAGTTCCGGCGAAATAGCCCCGGTTTCGCCCTTGGCGAATGCCGCGTTCAGCGCGCTCAACTCGCTCGGACGCCAGGCATGCAGCATGTCATGCAAACGTTGAAACTCTTGCAGCACCTCGTTCGCTGCCTGCCGCGCGCGCGCATCCTCCTCGCCATAGATGCTGACGTCCACCAGGGTGCCGAACACGTAGCCCTGCTCCTGGTAGGCGGCGGGCTCCTTGCTGCATGACAAAAGACAGAAAACAGAAAACAGAAGACAGAGGAAAGAAGACAAAGGAAAGATTTTAGTGTCCCGCTGCGCGGCACAATTATTAAAAGTGCGGCACAGCCGCAACAACACCCCTGTCCTCTGTCTTCTGGTGGAACTACTAGCCATTCGACTAGGCTGCCCAGAGACGCCAGCCAAGTCGCTGGTTATGTCTTCTGTCCTCTGATGCGTCATCTACCCTCCAGCTCTATCGCCGCCGCCAGCAGCGCCAGCCGTGCCACTCCGCCATAGGCATAGAAACGATTGGGCGTGTCGTCCGGCGCACAATCCGGATTGGGCAAGGTGCAGCAGGATTCAAACGCCAGCGGCTCAAAACGCATCCCGGGTGCGTTGAGGTTCTCGTCCACGCCGCGCTCGGTATGCACGCGGTAAAACCCCCCGACCACATAATGGTCGATCAGGTACACCACCGGTTCGGCGACTGCCTCGTTCACGTTCTCGAAGGTATAAACACCTTCCTGCACCAGCACATCGGTGACATGCAGGCCTTCTTTTGCCACGGCCATCTTGTTGCGTTGTTTGCGGCTCAATCCGATGACCTGACTGGCGTCCTTCACGGTCATGATGCCCATGCCGTAGGTGCCCGCATCGGGTTTAACGATGACGAAGGGGTCATGCTTTACGTCATACTCAACATACTTTGCGCGCATTTTCTGCAGTATGCCATCCACCTGTGCGGCGAGGCATTCCTCGCCGGCGCGCTCGTGGAAATTGACCTGATGGCACACGGCAAAATACGGATCGATCAGCCAGGGGTCGATGCCGATCAGTTCGGCAAACTGTTGCGCTACCTGGTGGTAAGCGGTGAAATGCTGCGACTTGCGCCGCACATGCCAGCCTGCCGATAGCGGCGGAAAAACCGCCTGTTCCAGATTCTTCAGGATGTCCGGCACACCGGCGGAGAGATCGTTGTTGAGCAATACCACGCATGGGTCAAAATCCGCCAACCCGAGCCGGTTGCCGCGCCGCACCAGCGGTTCCAGCGTCAGCGTGGCGCCATTCGGCAATTGAATCGGCGTGGCCGCCGCGATTTCCGGCAGCAGGCTGCCAACGCGCACACGCATGCCTGCCTGCCTGAGTATGGTGACGAGTTGTGCGACATTCTGCAGGTAGAACCGGTTGCGCGTGTGGTTCTCCGGAATCAGCAGCACACCGCGCGCTTCCGGGCACACCTTTTCCACCGCGCTTTGCATCGCCTGCACACACAGCGGCAGAAAATCCGGATTGAGATTATTGAAGCCGCCGGGAAAAAGATTGGTATCCACCGGCGCCAGCTTGAAACCGCTGTTGCGCAGGTCCACGGAAGCATAAAACGGCGCGGCATGTTCCAGCCACTGCGAGCGGAACCAGTGTTCAATGGTTGGCATGGCAGCCAGAAAACGCCGCTCCAGATCAAGCAGCGGGCCGGTCAGGGCGGTGGTGAGATGAGGGACCATGATGTTGGATAGAATTATTTCGGCACATTCTAGCCGATAGTCCCGGAATTCTGACAAATACGCCAGCGTTTAATTCGGCGGGTAGCGCGTGCAATGTTAGAATCGCGCTCCAAAAATTTGTCCGGATCGAGTTTGACATGCTTTCCACCGCAAACATCACCATGCAGTTCGGCGCAAAGCCGCTATTCGAGAACGTTTCCGTCAAGTTCGGCGACGGCAACCGCTATGGCCTGATCGGCGCGAATGGCTGCGGCAAGACTACCTTCATGAAAATTCTCGGCGGCGATCTGGAGCAGAGCTCCGGCGAGGTGATGCTGGACCGGGGCGAGCGTCTTGGCAAGCTGCGCCAGGATCAGTTCGCCTTCGAGGACATGCGCGTGCTGGACGTGGTGATGATGGGGCATGCCGAGATGTGGGCGGCGATGTCCGAGCGCGATGCGATTTATGCCAACCCGGATGCGAGCGAGGAAGACTACATGC
>Ga0209317_1002018_pt1 | contig 15665 bp, 17 predicted proteins | sample RifGroB2_FD_183994 | JGI IMG/M metagenome (GOLD analysis project Ga0209317, IMG submission 183994) | Soil microbial communities from Rifle, Colorado, USA - Groundwater B2 (SPAdes) (version 2) | ecosystem: Environmental > Terrestrial > Soil > Unclassified | place: Rifle, Colorado | collected... | reverse complement strand
CATTCGTCATGTTCAACAACTGCCGCTGCGGGTATGCGGTGAAGAACGCGCTGGATATGCGGGGGCATTGTCAGAGGCCGTCAGTCCTTGCTGGGCCAAAGAGGTAAAACCGGGGCGAATCATCATTCGCCCCTATTATTATTCCCATTGTTCTCACTAGGCCTGCTGCGCGGCCAACAGGTCGTTCACCACCACCCCTGCCATGGTAAGCCCGAAGATGGAGGGGATGAACGACACGCTCCCCAGGATGACGCGGCGGTGCTCGCAGGAGAAGCGCTGGTCGTCCTTGTTCGGGCAGATGCAGTTCCCCTTGCAGCCGCCATCCTTCACCTCAGGTTCGCGGTACTCCTCGGTGGAAAAGACCACCTTGACCCCGCTCGCTATCCCCTGCTTCTTCAAAAGCTTCCTGACCGACCGCGCCATGCGGCACTTGTTGGTCTGCGAGATGTCGGCGACGCCGATCTTGGTCGGGTCGAGCTTGGCCGCGGCCCCCATGCTGGAGATGATCGGGATGTTCCTTTCCCGGCAGGTGCGGATCAGGTGCAGCTTGCTGGTGATATGGTCGATGGCGTCGACCACGTAGTCGTAGTGTTCATGCAGCAGGAACTCGCTGTTGTCGGCGCAGTAGAAGTCCTGGTACGGCACGATCTCCGCCTGCGGGTTGATGTGGCGCATGCGCTCGGCCATGACCAGGGCCTTGGCCTTGCCCACGGTGCCGTCCATGGCGTGCAACTGCCGGTTCACGTTGGTGAGGCAGATGTCGTCGAAATCGACGATGACCAGGCGACCGATTCCGGCGCGCACCAAGGCTTCGGCGGCGTAGCTCCCTACCCCGCCCAGGCCGAAGATGGCGACCGTCGAGTCTTTCAGTTTGTTGAGTCCGGCAGGTCCGATGAGGAGTTCGGTACGGGAAAAACGGTGCAGATGTGACATGTTTCCTTTGCCTTTAACGCTGTCGTGGGGATGGTTTCGGCAAAGTATCTCATAGATGGGGCTTATCTTGGAAGCGAAACTTTAACTGGCGGATCAACAACTGTCAGCGCAGCGGCAGTGGGTTTCCCGACTCGGTGCGTATCCGTTCGAACCCCTCTTCCCGGGCGACTTGTTCATCGTAGGTATAGAAGATGGCGTAGTTGCTCCCCACGCCATGCGGGTCGAGCTGGATCCCCTTCTCTTCCCAATGCTTGAAGAGCTGGAGGCTCTCCTCGAAATTGTGGATCAGGTCGCCGATGGTCCTGGCACCCACCGCGGTGAACTTGATCTGATGAACATGTTCGTAGCGCATCCTTTGCATAGCCACCTCCGTCACCACATGAGCACCCGCCAATTGTAGCGTGGATCGTGCGGCTGGCAAACCCCGGCGGCTGCAAAGAGGATCGGTTATTTCATCTTTTCATAGAGCGGGTCGGCCTGACTGTCCGTGACGCTGATCCCCTCCTGGTCCAGGATCTCGCCGGTCACCCGCCAGAGCTGGGTGATCGAGTTGTTGTAGTCGACCACGGCCTGGATCTGGTTCCCCTTGGCGGCAACCAGGTCGTTCTCCACGTCGAAGACGTCCTTGGTGGTGGCAAGACCCACGTCGTGCCGCTTCTGGAAGGCGCGCAAACGGTCCTCGGCGTAGGCGCGGCCGCGCGCGGTGACCTCGAGCTGCTTGTAGCTTGCCGCCACCAGCCGGATCGCCGCCTTCACGTCCTTTGACACTCCCGATTCCAGGCTTTGCAGCTGGGTCCGGGCCTGCTCCAGGGAGAGCTTCTTCCTGGTGTAGTCGTTCTCGGCGGCGCGGTTCCCAAGGGGATAGGTCAGCTGCAAGCCGACGCCCCAGCTGGGCTCGTCCGCCTTGGCCGTCTTTTCCAGCCCGCCCAGAAATCGGTCGTCAAAGCCGCCGACGCCGACGCTCGCGTTCAGGGTGAGGTCGGGCAGGGTCTGGTTCCGGGCCACGCGCTGCTGCAGGTCGTTGATCCTGATCACATCGCGCTGCGTGGCGAGTTCGGGACGGTTTTCCAGGGCATCGGCCAGCGCCTGGTCTTCCGTGACGCTGTAGCTGCCGCGGTAAGGCTCGTCCGCGATCACGATTTCGGCGGCGGGGTCCAGTTGCAGCTCGACGCGCAGCACGTCCATCTGGTCCCTGACCGCTCGCTCGGCGTCGATGACTTCCTTCTCGCGTGTGGAGACCTGGAACTCGGAGTTAAGGAGCTCGTAGGCCGGGAGCACCCCCGCCTTCACCCGTCCCTGGTCGTCCTGGAGGATGCGCTTGGCAAGCGCCAGCGAGGTCCGGCGCACCTCGAGCACCTCGCGCAGGTTGTAGAGCCTGAAGTAGTCGTTGCGCACCTGCGCCACCGTGTCGCTCAGGCGGGTCCTGAAGGCGTTGAGCGTCTCGGACTTGGTGAATCGGGAGACGTTGATGGCGAGTTCCGTGGTCTCCTGACCGAATCCCTTCAGAAGCGGCTGTTTCAGCGTGAGGTCGAGGGCGTTGGAGTAGTACGTCGTCGAGTTGCTCACCCAGCCGCTTTGCACAGTCGCGCCGACCACGGTGCCGGTAGGAAGCAACTGGCTTAGCCCCGCATTCACCGAGACCTGGTCGATCGACTGAGGCCGGAAGGTAAGCGTATTGCTGCTGTTGCTGCGCTGGTAGCTGGCGCCCAGGGAGAGCAGCGGGTCGTAGATCCCGAAGTTGCGCCGGATGTCGGCCTCGGCCAGGGCAGGGTTGTAAAGCTCCACTTTGAGATCGAGGTTCCTCTCGAAGGTCATCCTGATCGCCTCCTTCAGCGTCAGGTTGACGGGGGGTTGCGCGATGGCGGAGACGGCGCTGCAAAGCACGAGGCCAAGGGTGACGACTGCCGTAGTTTTCCCGTTTCTCTTCATGGTGCGATCCTTTCGGCCGGCTTTATGACGGTTACTCGTATCTCAGGGCGTCGATCGGGTTCAGGGACGCGGCCTTGCGCGCCGGGTAGAAGCCGAAGAAGACGCCGACCCCCGCCGAGAAGGCGAAGGCGATGACGATGGTGTTGACCGAGATCAGCGTCGGCCACCCGACCAGGCCCGCCACCAGGCGCGCCCCGATGATCCCCAGGAGCATGCCGATGACGCCGCCGCAGGTGGTGAGCAGCACCGCCTCGGTCAGAAACTGCAGCAGGATGTCGCGCCTCTTGGCGCCGATGGCGATGCGGATGCCTATCTCGCGGGTCCGCTCGGTCACCGAGACCAGCATGATGTTCATGATCCCGATGCCCCCCACCACCAGCGAGATGGAGGCGACGGAACCGAGCAGGATGGACATCACCTTGGAGGACTGCTCGGTGACCGCCAGGAGCTCGGAGAGGTTCCGGATGGTGTAGTCCACCTCGCGGTTGGGGCCGATGCGGTGGCGCTGGTTCAGGAGTTCCTTCACCTCTTCCTCCGCCTTGTCCAGCACCTCGGCGTCTTTCGCCTGCACCATGATGGAGCCGACCACGTTCGGGAACTGGCTCCCCAAAAGTTTGCGCTGCGCGGTCCGAAGCGGCACGTAGATCACGTCGTCCTGGTCCTGCCCCTGGGGGGATTGCCCCTTCCTTCCCAAAAGCCCCACGACCGTGAACGGGATCTTCTTGATCCTGATGATCTTCCCTATCGGGTCCGTGCCGCCGAACAGGTTGTCAGCGACGGTTTGGCCGATCAAGCAGTTCTTGGTGGCGCCGTCCACGTCGGACTGGGTGATGTTGCGGCCGGCGACGATGGTCCAGTCGCGCACATCGACCATCTCCGGCGTGACGCCGTACACCACGGTGGACCAGTTCTGGTTGCCGTACACCACCTGGCCGGCGCCGCGCACGTTGGGCGCCACCGCCGCGACCGACGGGCACTCGGCCTTGATGGCGCGGGCGTCGTCGTAGGTGAGCGTCTGGGTGCCGCCGGAGCCGGAGCGCATGCCGCCGCTCGTCACCGAGCCCGGGAGCACCAGGAGCAGGTTAGAGCCGATGCTGGAGATCTGGTCCGAGATCATCTTGCTGGCGCCGGCGCCGATGGCCACCATGGCGATCACGGCGGCGATGCCGATGATGATCCCCAGCATGGTGAGGAGCGCGCGCATCTTGTTCACGCGCAGGGCGCGCAGCGCTATGAGCAGGCTTTGCCAAAGGGTCGTCATTATTGCTGCACCTCGGCAGGCGGGACAGCCGTCTTCGCCAGATACGGCTCGTCGGAGATGATCCGGCCGTCACGGAAGATGATGTGGCGGCCGGTGAACGCGGCGACGTCGGGCTCGTGCGTCACCATGATGATGGTGATCCCCTGCCGGTTCAGCTCCTGGAAGATGGACATGATCTCGATGCTGGTCCTGGAATCGAGGTTACCGGTCGGCTCGTCGGCCAGGATGATCGAGGGACGGTTCACAAGGGCCCGGGCGATGGCGACGCGCTGCTGCTGCCCGCCGGAGAGCTGGTTCGAGTAGTGCCCTTCCCTTCCGGCGAGACCGACCTTTTCCAGGGCCTCCAGGGCGCGCACCTTGCGCTCCGCCGCCGGTATCTGGGCGTATACCAGGGGCAGCTCGACGTTTTGCCGCGCCGTGGTCCTCGCCAGGAGGTTGAACCCCTGGAAGACGAAGCCGAGCTTTCTGTTGCGCACCTCGGCCAGGGCGTCGGCGGAGAGTTCCCCCACGTTGACGCCGTCCAGGAAATAGCTGCCGCGGGTGGGGACGTCCAGGCACCCCAGGATGTTCATGCAGGTGGACTTGCCGCTCCCCGAGGCCCCCATGATGGAGACGAACTCGCCCCGGCGGACGGTGAAGGACACCCCCTTCATCGCCTCGACGCGCTCCTCCCCCATGCTGTAAATCTTTACCACGTCGATGAGACGAACGACTTCGTCCATTTAGAACCTCGGACCCATGGGCATGCCGCCTTTCTTCTTCTGCTGGCTCACCTGCTCCACGACGACGTCGTCCCCCTCATTGAGGGCGCCGCTCACCACCTCGACGAAGCTGCCGTCGGTGATCCCGGTGCTGATGGAGACCGGCACCGGTTTTCCTTCCGCGTTGAGCATGTAGACCGTCTGCCCCCCCTCCTTGCGCGCGGGCTTGCCGTCCGCAGCAGGCCTGCCGGCTTTGGCTGCCATCTCGGGGCGATCGCCGCCATTTTTGCCGGTCATGCCTTTCTTGTCCCCCTTGGTGTCCTTGACGCTCTTTGGCTTGAACCTAAGCGCGGCACTGGGGACCTTGAGCAGGTTGTCTTTCCTTTGCGTCTCGACGGTGACGTTCGCGGTCATCCCGGGCTTTAGTTTCAGCTCCTTGTTATCGACGGCGATGACGGTCACGTAGGTGACCACGTTTTGCGTTACCACCGGCGCGTTCCTGATCTGCACCACGGCCCCTTCGAATTGCTGATCCGAGTAGGCGTCGACGGTGAAGGTCGCCTTCTGCCCCACCTTCAGACGGCTGATGTCGGACTCGTCCACGCTGGTGTCGATCTGCATCTTGGTCAGGTCCTGGGCGATGGTGAAGAGGGTCGGCGTCTGGAAGGAGGCGGCGACGGTCTGGCCGACGTCGACGTTTCTGGAGACGACGATGCCGTCCACCGGCGATCTGATGGTGGAGTAGTTCAGGTTGGTCTCGGCCTGCTTCAGGGCGCCGCGGGTCTGCATCACGGCGGCCTCGGCGGCCTTCACGCCGGCCACTGCTGATTCGTAGGCGGTCTGCGCCGCGTCCATGTCGCTTTGGGAGATGATCCCTTCCTTCAAAAGCTCCCTGTTTCGCCCCAGCGTCCTCTTGGTGTCGGCAACGGTCACCCGCGCCTTGGCGAGGTTGGCCTCTGCGGTAAGCGCATTGCCGCGGGACTGCTGCACCGCCGAGCTAAAGAGCGCCGGGTCGATCTGGGCGATGGGCTGCCCCTTCTTCACCTGGGAATTGAAATCGACGTAGAGCTTTGCGATGGTCCCGGAAACCTGGGTACCGACCTGAACGGTGACCACGGCGTTCAGGGTGCCGGTGGCGGAGACCGACGAGGCGATGGAGCCGCGCTCGACCTTCGCCGTCTTGTACTGCGCCTTTGGGGGTTGTTTGAAGTAGAAGTAGCCGGCTACTCCCAGAACGGACAACAGTATGACGGCGCCTACGATTTTTTTCACGAGTCCACCTCATTGATGATCATTGCGACTGCCATTACACGGGCCGGTTCCAGCCCCATTCCTGCAGCAGGGTAAATGCCAATTGTGCAAGAAAGATGACCCCGGGGAAATTTCTGCAATCCCGCAGTCAAACCGACACTTTAATCATCCAGCCACGGCGGGTCAATGAAAATAATTTATGCCCCGCTCTCCTTCCCTCCCCCCCGTGGGGGACCAAGCCAAACACTACAGAACCCCGATTTCAACAGTTAAACCCCGATGTCAGGTAATGAGATATAAATAACCGAATTGCCGTTGTTTTGTCTGCCGAAAAATATTACCATGGCGCTGCAATCATCGGCTGTACCCGCACACAAAACTTATAAGGGGCATCATGATACGTAGAATTATCGCTGCTGCGACACTCTTTCTTGGCACCACGCTGGCAACTTATCCCGCTTTTGCAGAATCCATCTCCACCGCGTCACCCAACTCCCTCAACTCCCCCAATCCGTCCGTACTCACAGCCGACAAGGCGCAAACTGAAGCCGTTACCAAAGGGGAGCTCGTCGATCAAAAGGCGCAGCAGCGCGAGATGGACAGGATGAACCTCGCCTATTTCAAGGGGTACGCGACCGATGCCGGCAAGATAGTCACCTCTCCGCTGCGCTGGGACCCCAAGGACTGGATCAAGTTCGGCCTGGTGCTGGGAGGCACCGGCACCCTGCTATTGATCGACAAGGAAGTGAAGGAGTTCACCCAGAAAAACCGCACGTCGGGATTGTCCGGGCTTGCCAGCGTCGGCAATTTCATAGGTGATCCGCTGGTGGTCTTTCCCGCAGTAGGCGCCTTTTACCTGTACGGCGAGTTGTCAGACGACAGCAAAATCCGGAGGACCGCGCTGCTCGCCCTGGAGAGCCTCACCATCTCCGGTGTGCTGACGGAGGGGCTCAAGAAGCTGTCCGGACGCCCCCGTCCCGAGTCCGGACAATCGCCCCTGGACTGGCACGGGCCGGGCGCGGACAGCACGTGTGTCTCCTTCAGCTCAGGACACACAGGGAGCGCCTTCGCGTTGGCCACGGTGGTCGCCAACGAGTACCAGGACGTTCCCTACGTGGCGCCGACCGCATACGGCCTGGCCACCCTGACCGCACTGTCACGCATCTACAGCAACAAGCACTGGGCCTCGGACACCTTGCTCGGCGCTGCAATCGGACACTTCGTGAGTAAGGCCGTGCTGAACTACCACAAGGAAGAGAAGAAAGGCCTCGGCAGCCGTCTCTCCCTGGCTCCACAGGTGGGCGAGGAGATGACCGGCCTCACCGTAAACTACCAGTTTTAAATCCCGGAAACGAAACAAGGGGCGGTTACCGGCCGCCCCTGCCCCGTCCCTCCCTGCTTCCCGCATCACGCCCGCCTTGCGGATTTGACACGACTGACCACTCTTGTACAATTGGTCAGTATTTTTTCGCCACTTCAACTGTCAAATCCAACTAAAAGGAGAGTGTTATGACGGCGTTCACGGCAAATGATTTCTCTACGCTGATCGGGATGCCCGGATTCAGCGAGGCGCTTCTCAACAACCATTTCACCCTGTACCAGGGGTACGTCAAAAACACCAACACGCTCGACGAGCAACTCACGCAGCTGCGCAGGGACGGCAAGGGGGCCGACCCGACTTTTGCCGAGCTGAAAAGGCGTTTCGGCTGGGAGTTCAACGGCATGAGGCTGCATGAGCTCTACTTCGATAACCTGGGGGGGCACCAGCCGATCAACATGGAGGGCCGACTGGTGGCCAGGCTGCACCAGGACTTCGGGAGCTATGACGAGTGGGTCCAGGACTTCAAAGCCGTCGGCGCCATGCGCGGCATCGGCTGGGCCATCCTGTACCAGGATGTGACCAACGGCCGGCTCCTGAACTGCTGGATCAACGAGCATGACGCAGGTCATCCGGCCGGCTGCGTGCCGATCCTGGTGATGGACGTGTTCGAGCACGCCTACATGACCGATTACGGCATCAAGCGCGCCGACTACATCAGCTCCTTCTTCCAGAACATCGAGTGGACCAAGGCCGAGGAGCGGATGCAGATGTAACGCGAAGAGCAAAGCGCCAGAAACGCGAAAAGGGCCTCCGAGTGGAGGCCCTTTTCTCTTTCCGGTCCTGGTCGGGCTATGCCGCCTGGCCGCACCCCTGGCAGAATTTCTCGTCGGTGCCGGCTATCCGGCAGCCGCAGGAGGCGCAGGCGTTGTCCCACTCCGGGTGTCCCGCATCCGTCGCCCTCTTCCTGGCCTCCACCCGCCTGACCTCGGCCTCCATCTCCTCGTTGTACTGTGTCTCGAACATCGCTTACCTCTCAAGTCGTATTTGCTCCGGATATTACGGAAAAAGGGTTCACTGGTAAAGACCCTTCAAAGTTGGTTGGTGCCAGGTGACCGGTCCCCCCTCCATCTTCCCTTTAAATCCAATCCCGTGAACAATCAACCGAGTGAACGCATCCGTCGAGCAGCGGATGCATTTTCCGAAGGACGGAACGCATCCGTCGAGCAGCGAATGCATTCTCCGAGGGACGGAACGCATCCGTCGCGTAGCGAATGCATTCTCCGAGGGACGGAACGCATCCGCCGAGCAGCGAATGCATTCTCCGAGGGACGGAACGCATCCGCCGAGCAGCGAATGCATGCTCCGAGAGATGGAACGCATCCGCCGCACAGCGAATGCATTCTCTGAAGGACGGAACGCATCCGTCGAGCAGCGAATGCATTCTCCGAAGGACGGAACGCATCCGCCGAGCAGCGAATGCATTCTCCGAGGGACGGAACGCATCCGTCGAGCAGCGAATGCATTCACCGTAGCGCGGAACGCATCCGTCGTTCAGCGAATGCATTCTCCGTAGCGCGGAATGCATCCGTCGCTCAGCGAATGCATTCTCCGTAGCGCGGAATGCATCCGTCGAGCAGCGAATGCATTCTCCGTAGGACGGAACGCATCCGCCGCGCAGTGAATGCATACTTTCCCTACTTGTTTCCTCTCAAGCCTCTCAAGTATCCGCAGGTAGTCGCGGTACCATGCTGGAAAGAGCAGCTGTTTATATATTGATCTTCGAAGAGTCGGGATTGCACGTCGAATTCAAATATCAAAAATGAAGAGCCCCCCTAGTCCCGACGAACCGGGTTGGGATGAGGTGCTCACATCATTCTCTGATAGCGAAGGATCACGCATCCGGTCGAAAGCGGGTGTGTTTCGAGCAACTCTAGCTCTTGCGGTTTTATTCCGTCACTGAACAACAGTCTGCCGTTGCCATGAATGACCGGTGCAATACCAAGGCGATATTCATCAAAGAGCCCACCGTTTATAAGAGTCTTCGAGAGATTGGCGCTCCCGAAGACGAATACGTTCCCGCTTCCCTGTTGCTTCAGTCTGGCCACTTCCTCCGCCGCGTTTTCCTTTACCAGTGTTGTATTGTTCCAAGCGGCTGTCTGAAGAGTGCGCGAACAAACCACCTTCGGAAGACTGTTCATGTAATCCGCAATTTTTCCCTGGGCCGTCGACCAATATGCTGCCATGCCCTCATATGTCACGCGCCCGAACAAAAGCATGTCGGCCGACTCCAGTTGCTCAAGGGAGAATCGTTCGAGTTCTTCGCCCCAAACCCGTTCGTGCCAGGGCAAGTCCCAGTTCTTCGCGCCCTCGAAATAACCATCGAGGGTAATGAGGTTCCACATGATCAGTTTTCGCATCGTGTGCTCCTAATTTTCCTGTCATCCAACGTCGTGGGCGCTGAGGGCAACAAGCCATGGCGGAAATGCCTAATTTTGTTTTGCCTCTCATGTGGCTGTTGCTCCTGATTGCTATCTGCCCAACGGTTTGGGTGAACAGCGGCGGTTTTATGCCGCTGCTTCCTGGCTGGACCCTCACCTTTTACTTTTTGTCTTGTGTCATGGGCTGCCCTCTCAGTGGTTCCCATATTCCTTTACGTCGGACTAAGTTGAACTGATTCTCTGCTCAGGAACGTCTATTTAGGTGAATAATGTGCCAGAACACGTTCTATTCTTCCCAGTTCATCTACTTCCATGACTTCAGCGGCCATAAGGTTGTTGACACTCTCATAGTAGATTGTAACGCTACGCACACTGGAAAGAATTTTGTGGAGATGAAATCTAAGGCCCGGATACGCGGCCAATCCCTTTGAAAAGTAATCCTTCAAAGCCTCTTTCCCTCTGACAGTTCCGGTTGGATCACCCAAAAGTTTTACAACAAAGGGGCTTATGAACTCGATTTTTTCTGTGTAGTGCTGCATGATGCGGTCAAGATCATGGGAATTCCAAGATTCCAACCATTCTGTGGCGATCTGATGGGCTCTTTCTTGTGTCAGCATATTCGATATTCCTTTCTTGTGGTTCAACGGTGCTGGAAATCACCTGCCGGCTTTTGGGTCAGGTGCCTCTATCAGGTTGGAGCTTAACTTTTCGAATCTACTTAACTTTTTTCGTAATCTTGTTAATTGCTTTTTCCAATGCATTATTGAATTCTTCAGGCCGATCCAGCATTAAAAAATGGTCCGTATCCTTCAGAACAATGGCATCGAATGTAAACATATGCCGCCGATTGGCTTCATAGTTAACTGGCCACAGGTCACCTTTCACCGTAATGACGGGGATACGGATTTCATCAAATATCTTGGCTGCCTCACCTGTAATGTATTGTGACATCATTTCCTTCATGGCACTTAAGGCAACGGCAGGAGGCGCAGCTGAGATATCCGAGAGAATCCACTCCCGGATCAGTGAATCAGTGCGGGGTGAAATCATTTCCTTAACGAATTGCCTGCTCCCAGCTTGAAAGTCCTTTTCCAGTGGAGCGATCATTTGATTGAGTTCGTCCCGGGTCATCGGATATTCGATGTTTTCAAGGGTATCTATGCCGATAAGTCCCAAAACTTTGTTCGGCATGAGTCGTGCGGCTTCAGCGATGACCGAACCGCCCATGGAATGACCTATGAGGATCACACTCCGGCTGCCAGTTGCTTCGGTCACAGCTCGAACATCCTCTCCGAAGGCTTTCATGCTGTATTGCAATCGTGACACACCTGAATGGCCATGGCCAGCAAGGTCAAGGATGACAACGCGGTTTTTCTTGGAAAAATATGGAACCTGGGCGCGCCAGTAACGAGCATCGCAGCTCCAACCATGCACGAACACAAGAGTTGGTTCACCGGCGCCATAGGTCTCGTAAGAGATCTGGTTACCATCTTTGGAAGTGACAACATGTGGCAAATCTGCTTGCGCCAGTCCCGTTCCAAAAGCAAAACAGAAGATTAGCAAGCTGATGGTTAAGATTCTCGAGGTGACAGCCGTCATTGTATGATCTCCTTCGCGATTCGGCCGTTGACCCGTCCGGGCGGGTTTTTTGCCCGGTCGGTGTCCAACGGCCTTGATGGGAATCGCATTTTAAGATTATTTCACTTTAAATGGATGCCTCCTCCGGGTTTACTCACTCTCTGTATCTACTGACTTTATTTTTCCGAAAATGCCAGATGCGTTCCCAACCCGGCAAAGGCAGCGGCAAAACTCCGGCGCAGCCAAGCCTGGACAGGCTTTGATTCTATTACTGTAGTTCTGAAAGTATGGGCCAGCAGGCCATAGGCTACGAAAACCGCAAAGGTCATGGTCATGAAGACGCCGCTTAGAAGCAGAAGTTGAAAGAGAGGGTTGGAAGAGTTTGGGGCTACAAATTGCGGTAGAAATGCCAGAAAGAATATGGTCAGTTTGGGATTGAGGATGTTGAGCAGCAAAGCCTTTACCACTAAGGATATGGCCGTGCTATGTGACGGTGTGTTTTCTAGAGCAAATGCAGAGGTGTCTTTCCATGTTGCGTAGGCAATATAGAGCAGGTAGGCCGCGCCAGCGTACTTCAGTGTCTGGAACGCCAGCGCGCTGGTATGCATGATAGCAGCAAGGCCGAGGATGGTTGCTAGAAGATGGGGAATAATTCCAGCTGTACAGCCAAGTGCTGCATAAACGCTGGCCTTGCGTCCCTGAGTAATGCCAGTGGAAACGGTGAAAATTACTCCAGTGCCAGGAATAAGCACGACGATGAGAGAGGTAATGAGGAATTCGACACTGATCATGTGACATGCTCCATAATTCATTAATTTTCAAGCAAAATATAGCTGCTGGACTGTACCTGCTTAATTCATATTGGCCTTATTAGCGACCAACGGGAGGGAGTTGAACTGCAGTTTTTTGAGGCCGGTCCAACTTCCTTGTTGGGATGTTCCATTCCACTCATTAGAGGGTGCCTGTCCCCCTCAGGGTCCGGAACATTGTCTCGGTATTGGCGCAGTCGGTAAGACGCATCTTGCCGTCTGGAGCGAGCATTTTCAACTGTCCGATTTTGTCGGACACTTCCACATAACCTTCCGAGGCAAGCTTTTTCTTCAGGTCGCTCCAGTACTTGCGTGGCCTGTCACTCCGGTCAATACTTCGACAACGTCGATTACAGAGAACCACCATTCGCCTTCGTGCAGTATTTTGCGGATGTGCTTACCTTCAAAAACAGCCATCCGTACAAGCCTGCTTTTTGTCATGACATGTGCTCCCTGCTTGGATTACGGCTCACCAACGTCCCACTGTCCCCTATCCCACAAAAAGAGAGCTACGGAAATCCCGTAACTCTCTTTTGTAATCCTGCCCGCGCCCCCCCAGATCCCCCCGCCTTCTAGGCGGGCAGGACCGGGCTCTCCAGCGCGGACCCTGCGGGCGCCGTGACCGCGGCTTTGCTCCCTTGCTCTACCACCGGCAATCCCAGGTCGGCCAGTTTTTCAATCAGGCCGGTCAATGAACCCTTGCCCAGACCGGCATCGTCCATGATGGCGTTGACCAGGGGTTGCGCGATCTGGTAATTCAACGCGGCATTGACCACCTGATCCGGAAGACTCCCCGTACTGCCGCCGCCGGCATCGCCGCTGATCGCACCGCCTCCGGGCATGCCGTTCACCTGGAACAGCTTGATGGAATCGATTTTCTCCATCGGCTTGGTTGCTTTTTCCAGAATTGCCGGCAGCATGCGCAGCATTTCCATGCGAAGCGCAAGGCCAACCTGCTCGGCCGACAACTTGTTCAGCGCTTCGTTGACCGCGAACTTGCCGGCCGCTTCCGCCAGAGTGGCATCCTTTTTTGCCTCAGCTTCTACACGGATGGCTTCCGCACGATTCATGGCGGCATCCTTCTCCGCAGCCGCCGCGACCTTGATCACGATCGCCTCACGCTCCGCCTCCTTGTTGGCGTCTATCAGCTGAATGGCCTTCTCGCGCTCTGCCGCGGTCACTTCACGCGAGGTCTTCACCAGCTCTTCAGCCTTCACCGCCTCGGCGAGCGCCTGGTTGGCTGCCGCGTCCGCTTCGGACTGCTCCCGGGACTTGTTGGCGATGGCGATCTGGGAATCCTGCTGCGCAATCTCGATTTCCTTGCGCTGCTCTGCCGTTTGCACTTCGGTCCTGCGCTTTGCCTCGATCTCGCGGATGTTGACCGCCAGGTTTTTCTCGATCTCGGCTTCGCGCACCGCGCGCTCGGCGGCGATGTTCTTTTCTTTTACCGCGCGCTCCGCCTCGATGCGGGCTTCTTCTCCTTCCCGGGAGCGCAGGGCCTCTGTTTGTGCGATGAGCGCCTGCTGCTCGGCTTTGTTGTTGGCGATGGCGCGCTGCTGCTCCAGCGAGGCGAACTCCTCGTCGCGGCCGATATCCAGGGTCTTGCGCTTGGCTTCCAGATTCTTGGTCTGCACCAGGACTTCGGTTTCCTGCTCGATATCGTTGCGTTGCTTGCGGCGCGCCTGGGTCTCTTCGGTCAGCCGGGTAAGGCCTTCCGCGTCGAAGGCGTTGTCGGGATTGAAGAATTTCTTGTCGGTCTGGTCCAGTGAGGTCAACGACACGGCTTCCAGCTCCAGACCGTTCTTTTCCAGGTCCTCGGCCACTGCATTCTGTACCGCCTGCACGAAGTCGCGGCGCTTATCCTGCAAGTCCTGCATGGTCATCGACACCGCGGTGGCGCGCAGTGCATCCACGAACTTGTCCTCCACCAACTCCTTCAATGCGTCAGGATTCATGGTGCGCTGCCCCAGGGTCTGTGCGGCCATGCTGATCGATTCAGCCGACTGCTTTACCCTGACGAAAAAACCGGCCACGACGTTGACCCTCATACGGTCTTTCGTGGTGAGGCTCTCGCTGTCGCGCTTGGAGACTTCCAGCTTCAGGGTGTTCATGTTGACCAGAATGATTTCATGGAACACCGGCAGTACGATCGCGCCACCGTCCAGGATGACCTTCTGTCCCCCCAGGCCGGTGCGGACGAAGGCCACTTCTTTGGTTGCGCGCTTGTACAGCCGCGCGAATATGAGCCCGATAGCGACCAGGGCGAAGAGCACGATGCCACCAAGGATTGCCAAGTCAATTAAAGATCCCATTTAGTCTCCCTTTTCGTCAGATTAAGGCCGGATGTGGGTTACGGATGCCGCGATAGGTCGCCCCTTGTTTCTTCACGATCAGCACTTCAGTTCCCTGTTCGAACTCGACGCCCGCCTCATCGGGCTCCACCATCAGGTAGTGGTGGTTGCCGTGCTGGTCCCGCACCTTTACTTCAGCAGCCATCCCCTGCCTGGCAGTGCCGGTGACCACCACTCCCGCTCGCCCGATCAAGGTTTGCTCGCTCACCGCCGTGGTTTCATCCTTGGGAATGATGCGGGCCAGCACTCCTCCCACCACGCGCACCGAGGACAACCCAAAGAAGCCTGCCGGCAGCGCTGCTAGTACCGCAGGAAGGTAGCCGCCAATGAGAGAGTCGCAGAACATCTGGATCGCATAGCCGCTGACGGCAAAGCCGAGCAGGAACAGGATGAAAAGCACCAGCAGCGGCACTTTTCCCACATGCAGCCAGCCCAGCGGGCCGTCGAGATCCAGACCGTCGAGGTCCCCCAGATGGTGATCGAGCAGTTCCGACGGCCCCAGCGCGGTGAAGACGCCGAGCGCTTCGATGACGCCCAGGCCGATCATGATCAGTAGCGCCACACCAAAGGGCATGGTCTCCGGGGCCAGAAAAAGCGTCATGGCTTGCCACCCTTCAGTTCCGCCAAGCGGGCTTCGATCCTTTGATCCTGCATCAGGCCGTCCAGCTCCTTCAACATAGCCTCTTGTGTGGCAGCCACCTTCACGTCGCAGGCGGTCAACCCTGTTTGACGCTGGAAGATGCGGTTAAAGGATTCACCGGCCTTCTCCACCGCGGCTTGGGCATCATTGGTGGCTGGGGAGATGCCGACTGCGCTGTTCATCCTGTTGCGGCTGGCGATGAACTGCTCCATGGCCCCCTGCATATCGCGCCGCTTACCCAGCAGTGCCTCGATAAAGCCGGACAATTCCTTTTCCTGGGCGACCAGTTCGGTAAGCGATCCCTCGACGATAGGGATCTGCGCTTCGATATCGAGCTGCTTGGTCACGGCCGCACGGGCCAGGTCGTCGCGATTGATCTCGATCGCTTGTTCAGCCTGCACCGTCAGCTCCAAGTGACGCTGGTTCAGGTCGGCGTGCTGGCGCTGGGCCAGG
>Ga0209317_1002017_pt1 | contig 15665 bp, 13 predicted proteins | sample RifGroB2_FD_183994 | JGI IMG/M metagenome (GOLD analysis project Ga0209317, IMG submission 183994) | Soil microbial communities from Rifle, Colorado, USA - Groundwater B2 (SPAdes) (version 2) | ecosystem: Environmental > Terrestrial > Soil > Unclassified | place: Rifle, Colorado | collected... | reverse complement strand
CGGGAGTACGGCGAGCTCAGGTCGGGAAGCGTCAGCGCCAACGTGATCTCCATGAGCGTGCAGCTCTTCGAGGGGCAGACCGGGAAGGTGGTCTGGGCCGCCTCCACCACCAAGGGGGGGGTAGGGATAACCGACCGACTGTTCGGAGGCGGGGGAGAGTCGATGAACGTGGTAACGGAACAGGCCGTCAATGACCTCATCAACAAGCTTTTCCAGTAGCATGAGAAGCCTCTGGCTTCCGAGTCTCCTAGCGTGCGCGCTGTTTTTGGCCGGCTGCGGCGCAGCCGCAGGGTTGCGCCCCGAGTCGCCGGGGGTGACGCAGGGATACCGGATCGCCGTGCTCCCTGTGGACAACCTGAGCGGGAGCGGCCAGGGGGTCGCAAGGGAACTGAGGGCGTCGCTCATGGCACACCTCGCGGACGAGGGGGTCGAACTGCTCGGGGATGATGCCCTGGAGCAGTTCATGACCCGGCACCGGCTGCGGTACGTGGGGGGGGTCGACCAGCCGACGTCCCAGGCGCTTATGGAGGAAACCGGGAGCAACGCCGTGCTGGTGACGAACCTGGAGACCTATCAGGACGTAGATCCCCCGAGGATAGCGCTCTACTGCAGGCTGGTCTCCACCGGCCCCAAACCCCAGATCATCTGGATGGACGGCATCTCGCTCACCGGGGACCAGTCACCCGGGGTCTTGGACCTCGGCTTGGTGCATGACCATCGCGAGTTGCGGGACATGGTGCTCGGGCGGCTGGTCGGCTCCCTGGTGGAGCAGTTGTCCCGGGGGGGGGGACCTCCCGACAAGGGGGCGCCACGGAAGTTCCGCCCGAGGATCTACTTCGACGCCTCCTACCTGAGTAGCGCCAAGCGCTACAGCATCGGGGTGCTGCCGTTCATAAATCTGAGCGAGAGGAACAACGCCGGCGAGCTCGTGGCGCTGCAGGCCGTGCGTCAACTGGCCAGCCGGACGCAGTTCGATGTTCTCGAGCCGGGGCTGATCCGGGAAAAGCTCTTGAGTTCCAGGATCATCATGAACGAGGGGATCTCGAAGCTCGACCTGGATATCCTTTCCAACAGCCTGGGGACCGACCTGATGCTGGCCGGCAAGGTTAACCAGTACCAGGACGCCAACGCGGCCGCCGCAGTGCCCAGGGTGGAGTTCTCCACGCTCCTGCTCGAAGGTATGGGAAAAAAGATAGTCTGGTCCTCGACCAGCTACAACCAGGGGGACGACACGGTGTACTTCTTCGAGGTCGGCAGGGCCTATACGGCGCAGGAAACGACGGAGAGGATGATGCGGGCCATGCTGGGGCGGATGAAGTGGGGCGAAGAGGCTCCGGAAGAAGCTCCGTCCCCGGACGAGATCCGGATCGAAAAGTTCCGGGCCCCTTCCCAATAGGCGCTGCCGGCCGAGGGAGGAGGGTAGGTTTCGTTTGATTTGTTGACCATATTTGTGGTAGATTCGCACAGTTTCGGGATCATTAATTTTTTCACAAGGGTGGCATAATGAAAAGACGCTTTTACGCACAGGCTATCATCCCGGCAGTTTCCCTTTTTGCAGCGACCGCTGTGTTGGCCGTAGAGAGCCAGGCACCCGTCGCGGGCGAGGCGGCCGCAGTCCAACAGAATGCCCCGGCCAAGGCAAACCGCGCCACCGAGGACGAGTCGGTCACCATCTCAATGAAGGTGCCGCTCTTTTCGCCCAGCTTCAGCGGGATCCCCGTCGCCACGGTAAACGAGGAGAAGATCACCATCGATGAGCTGACCGAGGCCATCACGGCGATGCACGAGGGGATGACCGAGCAGCAGACGATGGCCAAGAAGAGCTACAAGGAGGTGCTGAACCGCCTCATCAACATCAAGCTCCTGGTCCAGGAGGCCGAGAACATCGGCCTAGATGAAATCGAGGACATAAAAAAGAAGCTCAAGACCTACGAGGAGAACACGCTTCGCGACGTCCTGTTCATGATGAAGGCGCAGGGCGTAGTGCTCGACCAGAAGCTCGCCGAGCAGAGGTACCTCGAGCAGGTCAAGGAGTGGAAGGTGGTTCCCCTTCGCTTCGTGAAGGAGGCCGACGCCAAGGCGTTCCTGCAGGGATTGAAGAAGGGGACGGGTTTCGGCGAGCTGGCGGCGCAGGCGATCAAGGACGGCAAGGCGCAGGGGAGTCCTGAGGCGGTCTACGTGCAGACCCAGGGGCTCCAGCCGCAGATCGTGAACGCCATCTCTAAGCTGAAGCCGGGCTCCGTGACCAACGTGATCAGCGTCCCCCCCGGCTTCGCCGTGGTCAAGTTCGAGGAGGTGAGGTTCCCGGACAAACCGAAGGTGAAAGAGGAGGCAAGTGTCTCCGTTTTGAACGAGCAAAAGAAGAACGTGCTGCGGGAGTACAAGGAAGCTCTTACCAAGAAGTACGTGAAGTTGAACCCGAAGCTTTTGAAGCAGCTCGATTTCGAGGCGCCCAAGCCCGGCTTCAAGAACCTGCTCAAGGATAAGCGGGTGCTGGCGGAGATCAAGGGAGAAAAGCCGATCACCGTCGCCGACCTGGCCAACTCACTCAAGCAGAGGTTCTTTCACGGCATCGAGGGCCCGATCAGGGAGAAGAAGCTGAACGCCCTCAAGGAAGAGCATCTCGACATAATGCTGCAGAAGGTCCTCTTCCTGAAGGACGCGAAGCTCACCGGCGTGGACAAGAGCAGCGAGTACATCGCCAGGTACAACGAATACAAGCAGCAGCTTCTATTCGGCCAGTTCATCGAGAGCATCATCCGCAAAGAAGTCAAGGTAAGCGACCAGGAAATCCAAGCCTACTACGACGAGCACTCCAAGGAACCCGAGTACCAGACTCCCGAGATGGTCCGGCTGGAAGGGCTCGCCTTTGGCAAGATCGAACAGGCCGAGACGGCGCTCGACAAGCTGAAGCAGGGTGTCGACTACAAGTGGCTGAAGACCAACGCCGAGGGGCGCGTGGCCGAGGACGACCCGAAGGTGATCGGCTTCGGCGGCAACCTTGTCGCCGCCACCACCCTCTCGGAGGGGCTGCAGAAGGTGCTGACCGGGGCTCAGAGCAACGAGTATCGGCTCTGGGCTGATCCGGAGGGGTACTTCTATGTCCTGCACGTGCTGCAGATGCTGCCCAAGAGCGCGAGGCCGTTGAGCGAGGTCAGGGTCAAGATCTCTAACATCATCTACACCCGCAAGTTAAAAGAGTCCATCGACGATTGGAGCGGCAAGCTGCGCGAGGTCGGCACGGTCAAGGTCTACGCCGATTTCGCCGAGATGCAGTGATACGGCGGAGATAAAAGGGGACTGTGACCCCCGTCATCTATAGTCAACAAACTATGGGAGAAGACATGAGCATGTTGAGGAGAAAGCTGCTGTTTCTAGCGGTGCTGGGGCAGGTTCTTGTCCTGGCCGCGGTACTGGTGCATTTTTCCGAAGGCACCGCCGAGGCGGCGCGGAAGATCGCGCGCAAGGAATGCCTGGACTGCCACAAGAAGTTCTCCGACAAGTACCTGTCGGAAAAAAGCGTGCACAAGGTGGTCAAGGAGAACAAATGCGAGGAGTGTCACCTGCGCCACGGCATCGTCCCGAAGTTGCTGCTCAAGGAAAGCGGCAACGATGTCTGTTTCAAGTGCCACGAGAAGGGGAAGATCGGCATGAACCTCCCCAACGTGCACTCAGCGATGAAGCAGGGGAAGTGCGTCACCTGTCACAACCCGCACGGTTCCAAAGGGGAGAAGCTTCTGCAGGCCCAGGGTAACGAGGTCTGTTTCCTGTGTCACAAGAAGCAGCCCTTCGAGAGGAAGGTGGTGCACCAGGTGATCCGCGACAAGGGGTGCCTCGTTTGCCACGGCGCGCACTCGGCAGCCGAGAAGCAGCTTCTCAACTCCGCGGAGCCGAAACTCTGCCTCTCCTGCCACGACAGCGGCAAGGAAGGGTTCAAAAAGGCGCACGGCAACTACCCGGTCGCCGGCACGCGCTGTACCACCTGTCACGACCCGCACAGCTCGGAACTCCCGAAGCTGACCAGGTCGAGCCTGCACAACCCCGTGGCCGGCGGCGAGTGCAACATGTGCCACAACGCCCCCGGCGACGCCAAGCCTTTCGGGGTGAGCAAGAAGGGAGCGGCGCTCTGCAAGGAGTGCCATGACACCGCGACCCTCATGAAGGGTGGCGTCCAGCACATGCCGTTCCAGGAGGGGGAGTGCCTCTCCTGCCACGGACCACACACCACCGCGTTCCCGAAACTGCTTTTGGCCGACGGCAACAAGCTCTGCTTCGGCTGCCACCAGGAGAAGGGCAAGCAGACCCTCGTCCCGCACGCCGCAGTCTCCTCCGGTAAGGGGTGTCTCTCCTGCCACGGCGCCCACTCGGCGCCCGAGAAGTCGCTTCTGACCGTCAAGGGGGCGAACCTCTGCTACGACTGCCACGACAAGACGAAGCAGACCAAGAAGAGCAAGGTGCTGCACGTGCCGTTCTCTGAGGACGACTGCAGTTCCTGCCACGACCCGCACGGCTCGAACTTCGGCAAGATGATGAAAAAGGACCTGGAGACCGTCTGCTACGGCTGCCACACCGAGTCCGAGGCCAAGTTCAAGAAGGTGCACACCCATAAGCCCGTGCTGGACGCGCAGTGCGTGGCCTGCCACTTCGGGCACGGCGGCGAGACGCCGAAGCTCCTCAAGGCGCCCGTCCCCAACCTCTGCGCCAATTGCCACTCGGACCTGATGAAGGAAGTTCCCGCCGACTCCGGTTCGGCGCACCTCCCCTTCAGCGGCGGCGAGTGCCTCCTGTGCCACGATGCGCACGGCAGCAACCTCGCCGGGATGATCACCAAGAAGCAGGAACAGCTCTGCATCGAGTGCCACTCCGATATGAGCAAGGGTCTCACCGGTAGCGGGAGCAAACACGCCCCCGTTGTCAATGGAGACTGCACCAAGTGCCACAGCCCGCACAAGGCGAAGCTGAACAAGCTCATGCTCGCCCAAGGGCTCGATCTCTGCCTTAGCTGCCACAAGCAGATGAAGGAGAGAATGGCCACTGAGAAGACGCACTCGCCGGTGCAGAAGGACTGCTCCACCTGCCACACCCCGCACTTCTCGCAGAAGCCGCACCTGTTCACCGACACCCTGCAGAACATGTGCATGCAGTGCCACGACGGCGAGAGGGAGTCCTTCGTGAAAAAGCACCTGGGGATCAAGCCGGCGGACATGAACTGTGTCAGCTGCCATGAGCCGCACGCCTCCAAGGACCCCAGGCTTTTCAAACCGACCGTTCACGCGCCCTTCGTCGCCGGGTCATGCGACGAGTGTCATATATCCGAGAAGCGATAGAGGAGTAAGCCATGACATTGCGACTAAAGGCCCTGTCCCTGTTCTTTTTCTCGGCCGCACTATTTACGGCCGGGTTGGCCTACGGACAGGACAACACCCTTAAATTCAAACTCAAGCCCGGCGCCGACGGCAAGAACTGCATCAACTGCCACGCGGCCTTCAAGGATCAGCTCGCCCTCCCGTTCGTGCACACCCCGCTCAAGGAGGGGCAATGCACAGGCTGCCACAACCCCCACGCCACGTCCCACGGGAAGCTCCTGGCGGGGGAGGGGGGAGCCCTTTGCTTCACCTGCCACGACGCCGTCGTCCCGGAAGGAGTCCGCAGCAGGCACAAGCCGGTGGTGGAAGCCGCCTGCCTCAAGTGCCACGACCCGCACGGCTCGGCGAGCAAGGGGAACCTCCTCAAACCCGGCAAAGAGCTCTGCGCCGAGTGCCACAAGGGAATGGTCGAGGGGATCGCCAAGGTGAAATTCAGGCATAAGCCGGTCGTCGAGGGGTGCGTCAGCTGCCACCTGCCGCACGCTTCCGGCAAGGCAGCCTTCCTGCTCAAGGAAGATGTGACCGCGCTCTGCACCGGCTGCCACAAGACCGACCGGCCGCTGTTCGTCAAGAAACACATGGCCTACCCGGTGGCCAACAGCCGCTGCACCTCCTGTCACGATCCGCACGGCTCCGACCAGCCGAGCATCCTGTACAACAACGTGCACAAGCCGATCTCCTCGAAGATGTGCAACCAGTGCCATGAGGATTCCGCCGCGGCTGACCCGCTCAAGCTGAAGAAGCAGGGGACCGAGCTCTGCAAGGCGTGCCACAGCACCATGATGACCCAGATGCAGGGCCAGAACAGGGTGCACTGGCCTGTGCTCTCCAAGGAAGGGTGCCTGTCGTGCCACAACCCGCACGCCGCCACCCAGAAGAAGCTCCTCAAGGCACCGATGCTGGTGCTGTGCGGCAGCTGCCACAACGACACCATCAACAGGCAGAACAAGTCGATGACCAAACACGAGCCGATCGCCAACGGTCTTTGCAACTCCTGCCATGAGCCGCATGCCTCCAACACGCCGTACCTGGCCAAGGGTACCAGCACCATCGACCTGTGCGGCAGGTGCCACGACTGGCAGAAGCACTCTACCCATCCCATCGGTGAGAAGGTGCTGGATCGCAGGAACAAGAACCTCACGCTCCAGTGCCTGAGCTGCCACAGATCGCACGGTACGGAATACAAGGGGATGCTCCCCTTCAAGACGACCACCGACCTGTGCATCCAATGCCACTCCGAATACAAGAGGTGATAACCATGAACCGCTTGATGAAAACCATGCTTTTGGCAGCCCTCCTCGCGCTCCCGGCAGTGGCCCTGGGGGCCGAGGATAGGAGCTTCAAGCACCTGCAGTCCATCTATACCGACGACAAAGAGGCCGGTTTGAGAGCTCCCGAAGGGGTCGCCTGCAACGACAAGTCCGACCTGGTGGTGGCGGACTCCGGCAACGGCAGGCTCCTGCGCTACAAGCTCCAGGGGCGCAACATGGTCGGCGGCACCGAGATAAAGATCCCGCAGCTAAACTACCCGACCCGCCTGCAGCTCACTTCCAAGGGAGAGATTCTCGCCCTCGACCTGAAGCTTTTCAAGGTCGCCAGGCTCACTGCCGAGGGGGCGTTTGCCGGGTACCTGGAGCCGAAGGGGGTACCGGCCCCGGAGAAGTACGTGCTGCGCTCCTTCAAGGTCGACGCTGCCGATAACGTCTACCTCCTCGACGTGGCCAACGCCAGGGTGCTCGTCGTCGACCCTGCCGGGAAGTACCTGAGGCAGCTCCCCTTTCCCAAGGAGTACGGCTTCATCTCGGATCTCGGCGTCGCCAACAGCGGCGACATCTTCCTGGTGGACTCCGTGAACCCCGCCGTGTACCTTGCGCAAAAGGGGAGCGAGGAGTTCAAGCCCCTTACCAAGAACCTCAAGGAGTACGTCGACTTCCCCACCTATATCGCTCCCGACAACAGGGGTGGGCTGTTCATCGTGGACGAGCACGGCATGGCTGTCGCCGTGCTCGGCATCGACGGCTCCTTCATCGCCCGCAGGCTGGTCATGGGATGGAAGGACGGCCAGTTGAACTACCCGGCCCAGCTCTGCATGGCGGGGAACACCGTGTTCCTGGCTGACCGCAACAACAACAAGGTCCAGGTGTTCGAGCTGGTCAAGTAGCGTCTGCGCGGTAAGAGAACTTTCACCAGGGGCGGGGTCCAGCTTCCCGGTCGGATCCCCGCCCCGGTTTTAAGACGTGTCGCAGGTTTCGCCGGCGGTTGCCGTCGGGGCTTGCAGTGCCGGTCCTCAGCCGGCGACTCCGAAATCCGCAACAGGAGGTATCAAAATTGAAACATCTAATCCGCGTCGTCCTCGTGACGGCACTGTTGTCGCTGGCCGTCGCCTGCAGCTCCGAACCCGACATGGTAGGGAAGTGGGTCGGCAAGACCGGCAGCTTCGAGTTTTCCTCCGACAAGACCGGGGTCATCAACCCCCCCGCCGACCGCGCGGACCTTCCGAAAAACGTGGGCTACAACTGGAGCATCCAGGGCAAGGACACGGTCAAGATGGAGATCGGGGCTCCGGTCGGCAAAGTGATCTTCGGCAAGCTGGAGGGGAAGAACGTTCTCGTGGTCGAAGAGGACAAGTTCACCAGGCAGTAGCGGAAAACGGGGCAGCATTCCGGCCGGGCCGCTGCCCGGGCGGCAACAAGACATGGAGGCAACAGTGCTGTTTAGAAGCGTGACTAAAATTATTTTCGCCGTCTGTCTCTGCATCGGCATCGCCTGCCCGGCGCACGCCGATTTCTCTGCCGGCATTGCGGCCTACGGCAAGAAGGACTACGGCACGGCGCTGCGCGAATTCAAGGCGGCTCCCAAGATCTCCGCTGCGAATTACAACCTCGGCGTGATGTACTACAAGGGGCAGGGGGTGAAGCAGGACAAGGCTCAGGCGGTGAAGTACATGAAGAAAGCCGCCGAGCAGGGTCACGCGAAAGCCCAGTTCCTGTACTCTGTCATGCTCTTCACCGGTGACGGAGCTGAACAAAGCGTGCCAGAGGCGAAGAAGTGGATACGCAAGTCGGCCGACAAGGGATTCGCAGAGGCTCAGTTCAACCTGGGGATGATGTATGTCAACGGTGACAACATTGACAAGAACAGAGCGGAGGGGGTAAAGTGGCTCAAAAAAGCTGCAAAGCAGGGCCATCCCAACGCCAGGAAGCTCTTAAAAGTGATGGGCGAGGCCTGATTCAGATGACCTTCTCCCGGCATGACAGTCGCAGGAGATCATATGAGAAATAGGGAGGTAGCGGTAAAGATGTTGAAGTTTCTAGTAGCCATGTTTCTTATTCAAGCGATGTTTGTTCTGACAGTTGCTCCCGTCCTGGCCGAGGAGATGTCCCCCGCCAAGAGGAAACTGCTGGAGAAGGCCAAAAAGGACAGCGCCGCCGCCAAGGCGGTCATCCAGTCGGAGTCCAGTCAGTCGATGCTCGACCTGAACAAGGCGTCCAAGCTGCAACTGATGGACCTGCCCGGCATCGGGGAGGCCGAAGCCGACAAGATCATCGCCGGGCGTCCTTACCTCACCAAGATGGAGCTCAAGAAGAAGGAGATCATACCGCTGGATACCTTCTACGGCATCATCGACAAGGTCGAGGTTGTGGTGGAAATAAAGCGTTACGAGCCTCCGGTGCCTGGCAAGGCGCCGCAGCCCGCGAAGAGCGAGGCGAAGGACAAGCCGAAGCGGGACATGAAGGACCTGTTCAAGTAACAACGGACTCGCGCTCCTCCGGCTGGCGTGGATGGAAACTCCAGCCGTTGCACCGGCGCAAAATCCATCGGATTCAGCCCTTGACGGCGGCGGGATTTTTCCGCCGCCTTTTTTGAAGCCCCGGCCCCGGAAGAGGAAGAGTTGAAACCACTGGTCTCCATAATCATCGTCAACTGGAACGGCGTGCAGCACCTCGAGTGTTGCCTGGCCAGCCTGAAGGCACAGAGCTTCAGGGACTTCGAGGTGGTGCTGGTGGATAACGGCTCGAGTGACGGTTCCGTGGCGTACTTGAAGGAGCGCCACCCCTGGGTCCGGCTGGTCGAGCTTCAGGAGAACACGGGGTTCGCCACCGGTAACAACGTAGGGCTTAGGCACTGTCTGGGTGACTACGTGGTCACCCTGAACAACGACACCCGCGCCGAGCCGGACTGGCTGGAGACGCTGGTGCGGGTGGCGCAAGCGAACCCTTCGGTCGGGATGGTCGGAAGCAGGATCTGCTCCTTCGACGACCCGGACCTGATCGACTCGCTCGGGCACGGTGTCTGCCTGGACGGAATGTCGCGCGGCAGGTTCCGGCTGCAGAAGTACTCCGACCTGGAACTGCCCGAGGTGGTGGAGATCCTGTTCCCCAGCGCCTGCGTGGCCCTGTACCGCCGCAGCATGCTGGAAGAAACCGGCTTTTTCGACGACGACTTCTTCGCCTACGCCGAGGATACCGACCTCGGTCTGCGCTGCCGGCTGGCCGGCTGGCCGGCGCTGCTCGCCACGCGGGCGGTGGTCTATCACAAGTACTCCATGACCGGAGGGAGCTTTTCGGCCTTCAAGGTCTACCTGGTCGAGCGGAACCATTACTGGGTGGCGCTCAAATCCTTCCCGCCCCACCTCCTGTTCCTGGTTCCCTTCTATACGCTTTTGCGCTACTTCACGCAGGCCGCCGCCGTGCTCGCCGGCAAGGGGTCTGGGCGGGAATTCCGCGACAGCGGCTCCCGCGCCTCCATAGCTGCGGTGCTTCTCAAGGGAACCCTGCACGCCGTTGCCGGTTCCGCGAGAATGCTGGCCAAGCGCAGGGAGATCATGAGGCGCAAAAGGATCTCGCACCGCGAGATGGCACATTTGCTCAAGAGGTATCGGATGGGGTTCGCCGAGTTGCTGGACCTGACCCAATGAACGGCCCGCCCGACACCTGATGGCGGTAGGAGAGTCGATGGAATCCCCGTTGCACAGTCTCAAGATCTTGCTTCAAGCCTTCCGCCAGGCGCCCGTGAGTACCGTCTCCGGGACCGTCCGCAGCCTGGCGCTCCGCGTATGGGTTCCGGGCCGCGTAACGAGGCTGCGCGAGATGGTTTCGGAAAGGCCGATCATACTGCAGGTCGAGACCACCAATGCCTGCAACGCAGCCTGCCAGTTTTGCGCCTACCCCGGCATGAAGCGTCAGAAGGGGGTAATGGATCTCCCGCTCTTCGAAAAAGTGATGGGGGATTATGTCGCCATGGGGGGAGGAGCGCTCACGCTGACCCCCATCGTTGGCGACCCGCTCCTCGATCCGCATCTGTTGGAGCGCCTCGATATATTGGAACGCTACCCGGAGATCAATCAGGTAACGCTTACCACCAACGCCATCGGGCTGGAGAGGTACTCCGACGACCAGGTGCGTCGCCTCCTTTCGTCGCTCTACTGCATGCAGCTGAGCATCGGCGGCATGGACTCAGAGACCTACCGGACCATGTACGGGGTCGACCGCTTCCCGCAGGTCCGGCAGGCGATGGAGCGCCTGATCGACCTGGCGCAGGGGCTGGAGCGTCCGGCGCACATCACGTTCGCCTTCCGCACCAACGACCCCGCTTTCGAGAGGCGCTTCCACGAGCAGCTAGAGGGTTACCGGTGCAGGGGGGTGCACATCAGCCACATCTGGACCTACGCCAACTATTCCGGCGCGGTGAGCGGCGATGAGAAGATCAACCTGGTGGTGGCGCGCAACAAGGGGGAGAAGCGGATCGCCTGCGTGACGCCCAGCATGTGCGTGGGGGTCTGCTGGGACGGCCGCGTCACGGCCTGCAGCTGCGCCGACTTCAACGCGGACAAGCTCCTGATAGGCGACGCGAGGCAGGAGAGCCTCGCGCAGCTATGGAAGGGAGAGCGCCGGGCCGAGATCCTGGCCTCCTTCCCGCGCGGCGCGCTGCGCCCGATCTGCCGCGGCTGCTCGGCCTACACGCCGGACACCTTCTTCGCCTATCCGTGCTTCAAGGGCGTGGAGCCTGGCAAGGAGATCCCCTTGGACTTCTACCACAACATGATGACCTAAAGCGGCGAGCCGCGAGGCGCGAGGGACATTCTGGAAATGAATGCAGCTTGGACCCAGTATCTCCCGAAACTGTTTCGAAAGAAAATGTCGGGACGCTACGATCTGCAAAGGATGATCGGCAACACCGGCTGGATGACGGGAGAGCAGGTGCTTCGCATGGCAGTCGGCCTGCTGGTCGGCATCTGGCTGGCACGTTACCTCGGGCCAGAGCAGTACGGGCAGTTCAGCTATGCTATTGCCTTTGCCATGATGTTTTCGCAGATGGCGGCTCTCGGACTTGGCGAAATCATGGTGCGCGACCTAGTCCGGCATACTTCGCGGCGGGGTGCCCTTCTTGGCACCTCCTTTCTCTTGATGACCTGTGGTGGGCTCGCGGTCTTCGCACTGGCGGTGGCCAGCATTTTCGTGCTACGCCCAGGGGACACCTTGATGCACTGGCTGGTCGGAATCACCATGGCCGGTGCGCTTTTTCAAGGGACCGAGTCAATTGAATGCTGGTATGCGTCGCAACTCCAGGCTAAGTACACCGTTCTGGCTAGGTCTGCGGCGTTCCTCGCTGCAAGCCTCGTCAAGGGATGCCTGATCCTGATGCATGCGCCGCTGATAGCTTTCGCATGGGTAGGGCTGGCCGAACTTATGATCGGGGCTGCTGGGCTTGTCGTCATTTACAAGAGGACCGGATTCAGCTTCAGTACTTGGCACTTTGATCTGGCTACCGCACGAGACCAGCTAAAGGACGGCTGGCCGCTTATGCTTGCCGTCGGGCTTAACATGGTATACCTCAGAATCGACCAGGTGATCCTCGGCGAAATTGCGGGAAGCAGCGAACTGGGAGGGTACAGCGCTGCGGTGCGCATATCCGAGTTGTGGGCTTTCCTTCCTGCTGTGATCTGTGCTTCCGTCTTCCCTGCCATGGTGGAAGCCGGGACGTTCAGCGACGAGCTTTTTTATGCCCAGTTGCAGAAGCTGTACAACCTGATGGTTTTTATCGCCTATCTCGTCGCCATCCCTATCACATTTTTTTCCGACCACCTGGTACAGCTGCTTTATGGTGATGCTTACACGGAATCGGGCCGGTTGCTGGCTGTGCTCGTCTGGTCGGGATTATTCACCAGTCTTGGCGCTGTCCAAGCGCTGTTTCTGATTTCTAAACACTGGTCTAGAATCTATCTTCTCTGTATGTTGCTCGGGTGCCTTTTGAACGTGGGGCTCAACTGGTTGCTTATCCCACACATGGGTGCTATGGGGGCAGTCATTGCCAGTTGCGTTTCCTACTGGTTTGCAGTTCACGGTACCTGTTTTATCTTCAAGCCGCTCCGCAAAAACGCCTGGATGATCGCAAAGGCGATGCTTTACCCAAAACCGTGGTGACGCCGGCGACATATTCTTCGCAGCAGGCAGCGGGAGGACTGCGGAAACAGCTACACGACTGCTTTGCCATTATAGCCACCCCGGCTCTCGCAGGGTATTCGCATCGGGAACTGTCAGAGATGGACAATTTTGACCCCAAATGTTATAAGAGCGCGATGCTAAAGAAAAACACCCCGAAAGGTAAGATCCTGATGGACCTGGCCCACCATTTACGGCGGCTTTTCAAATTCGGCTTCGCCGGGATGCGTCCGGCGTCACCTCCCTTCCTCACCTTGAACGTCACTACTGCATGCAATATGAGCTGCCGGCACTGTGACAACGATACCTGGATAGATCCCGAAAAGGACCTGACTATGGCAGAGATCCGGAAGCTCTCGCAAGAGCTGGGCGGCATTGAGGCCTTAGCAATCGGAGGGGGTGAGCCTTTCCTGAGGAAGGACCTAGCCGAGATATGCGAACTATTTGTGCGGGAGAACGGGGCACGGGAGTTGAACATCCCCTCCAACGGTTTCGCAACCGATTCGGTATGCGACACGATCGCCACCATCCTCGAGAGGTGTCCCGGAATAAAGCTGGACATCGCCCTCTCCATAGATGGGCTCGAGGCCACCCATGACGCCATCCGCAGACCCGGCTCTTTCGCCAGGGTCATGGAGAGTGCCCGCCGGATTATGTCTATCCAGCAGGCGCATCCCAACCTAAGCCTGTGCTTCAACGCTACCGTTCACAATGCCAACTATCGGGAACTTCCCGCTCTGGCGGCCTTCATCCGTGAAGAGTTCCATTGCAACTTGAACTTCAGCATTCTGGTCGGGACTCCCAAGGATGCCACCCTGGCGCTCCCTCCAGAGGCCGAATTAAAGGAGACAATCGACGGCATCAACGCAACACGCGAGCCTTCGGCGGCAGCTTCCGATTTTCTGAAGATCTACAACCGCGTACTGCTGAGATCCAAAGAAAAGGGGCGGCAAGTGGTGCCGTGCCGTGCGGGGAGCCTGATCGCCGTGATTTACGCGGATGGTGAAGTTAGGGCGTGCCCGGAGCTTCCGGCTCTGGGAAATCTTCGCGATCAACCATTCCAGGAGATATGGCACTCCCCAAAGGCAAAACGGATGTACCGCGCGATCTGCCGGGGCGGCTGCAACTGCACGAATATATGTTTCGTCATGCCAAGCCTGATCAACTACTGGAAGCTTCCATTTCTGATGCTTAATCAGCGGCTGAAACGGCGGGAATAATCATGCTTCCTAGAGACTCTGGCGCTTCCCCAAAGTCCTTCCCGAAAGAGATCCAATATGCCTAATCTCTCCAATCTGATGTGGCCGGTCTACAGGAAGTACCTGCAGCTACGCCTGCAGACCTCGGCCAAGTTTTCACGCAAGGTCTTTGCCTGCAATGCTCTGCATGGCAACTCCGGATACAACATCTCGATTCACTCAGACCTGACTGTGTCATGCAATTGTCAGGATTTCGACGGCAGCGGCTACATCGGTAATTTGGCAGAGGAAAGCCTGCAGGAGATTTTCAGCGGACGGATAGCAAGCGGCTTTAGGGAGAAGCTTCTTTCGCGCGATTTCCCGCTGGACCTTTGTTGCACCTGCCCCGAACTGATTCTTGTCGACGAGTCCCTGGCCGACGAGTACCGCCACCGCTACAGCTTGCCGCACAAGGGAATCATGGTGGAAAACACCGTCCTCTGCAATTATTCCTGCCGCCTTTGCAAGCGAAAGGAACTGCTGAAGGTCAGGAAAGAGAAGACGTTGCCACCGGGCGGCATCGAGAAGGTCGCTGAGCTGATCCAGGAGAACCGGATCGGAGTTGTCTTCTTCTACAACTTGGGCGAGCCCTTTTTGTCTAAAGACGTAGTCCGCGAGCTAAACGTGCTGCGCCAAGGCAATAGTGATCTGAAGATCGTGACTTCAAGCAATGGAGTCCTGCTGGATTCCCGCGAGAAGATGGAAGCCGCGCTGCTTATCGACCACATCTTGTTTTCCATAGACGGCACCAGCCAGGAAAGCGTGACCCGCTATCAGATAGGGGGCAATTTCCAAAAGGCATTCGATCACATGTCAAAGTTGGTCCAACTGAGGGATGAAAAGGGAATATCCAACACCATAGAATGGCGGTACGTGCTCTTCAGGGGGAATGATAGACCGGAGCAAATCGAGGAGGCGATCAGGTTATCCAAGGAAGCAAAGGTGGACATCATTTCTTTCATACCCGGCACCGCAGAATTTTACAACAGGTCCTATCTCTATAAGTTCCATCCCTTTTACAAAGAGCTGGGCACCAAGTGCAGGCTGTGGGAGGGCCGCGAAATAGACAGGCGCGGCGAGAAGCCGATTAAGGCCTGGGCAGTACAAGACTTGGAAGACTGAGTTGCAGGAACGCGCAAGGATTTTCACTGGAACCTTTATGGGGCACCCACACCAAATACGGCACGTCTTCTATAACCACCCTTTCCCCACCGAGTTTGATTCCGATCTCGCGAGACTTTATCAGAGCATCTTCTCTGTAAGAGAATCCTGGGACGGTAACGGCAAAGACGGAGGGGCCAAGAAAGCGGCGCTGGCGATCTATGGCGAAGGGAACGAACCTTTGCACATCCTCTGCTACTCGGTTGCTGGCAGAGGTATTACGCTTCTGAACGAGCTGCTGTCGATCGAGCCTGAGTACCTGCAGTACCTCGCTGAGGTTCTTTTTGCCCGATATCCCGAGGTCCACACCATTAACCTCAACAGGATCACCTCGCCCATCGGAAAGATCGACCTCCACACCCGCGTCTGGAACAGCTCCTGCGACATCGTGGTGCCGCTGCCGGCTACCCTGGAGGAATACCGGGCGAGGCTCGGCAAGCACACCAAGAGCAACATGA
>Ga0209317_1002015_pt1 | contig 15668 bp, 11 predicted proteins | sample RifGroB2_FD_183994 | JGI IMG/M metagenome (GOLD analysis project Ga0209317, IMG submission 183994) | Soil microbial communities from Rifle, Colorado, USA - Groundwater B2 (SPAdes) (version 2) | ecosystem: Environmental > Terrestrial > Soil > Unclassified | place: Rifle, Colorado | collected... | reverse complement strand
TGCGAGCCGATCCAGGTATTTCGCCATGGTGCCGAGGTTGCTCGATATGAACCCCATCGGGTTGTTGATCTCGTGGGCGACCCCGGCGGCGAGCTGTCCGATTGATGCCATCTTCTCCTGCTGCAGCAACTGCGAATGGGTCGACTTCAGTTCCTGGTAAGCCTTGGCCAGTTGCTCGGAGACGAGTTTTATCTCCGTCAGGTCGTGCAGCATGATCACTTCCCCGCGCCCCTCGTTATAGGGGTAGGTTTTCAGCGTCAGCCAGCGCCGGCTGGGGGAGTGGAAGAGCTCTCCGGAGAGCCCTTCCAGACCGTCGATGTCGAGCCCCGCATTTCTCAGCAACTCGCACCAGTCCGTAGACACCAACTGCTGGCTTGGGCACCCCACAAGCTTCTTGAAGGCGCGGTTGCACCGCCTGATCCTGCGCTCGCCATCCACCATGGCGACCATGTCGTCGATGCAGTCCATGGTCTGCTCCCACTCGCGTTTGCCCTGCTCCACCTGGAGGAACAGGTTGGTCAGTTGCTCGTGTTTCAATACCAGCTCGGCCTGCTTCTTCTGCAGTTGGCGTTCCGCGTCCTTCCGGGAGGTGATGTCCTCCTTGACCGAAAGGTAGTTGCTGATCGCGCCGTTGTAGTCGGTGATGGGTGAGATGATGGCGCTCTCCCAGAAGAGCGTGCCGTCCTTGCGCCTGTTGCGGAGCTCGCCGTGCCATTCGCGGCCGGAGCTGATCGCCTCCCAAAGATCCGCGTACATCTGGGGCTCATGCATCCCGGACTTAAGGAGCCTCACGTTTTGCCCGATAACCTCGGAGAGATCATAGCCGGTCGTCTCGCAGAATTTGCTGTTTACATACTGCATGGTGCCTGTGGGATCGGTTATGACGATGGAGCTGGCGGTCTGCTCGACTGCCTGTGCGAGCAGGCGCAGCAGTTCCTCCACGCGTGTCCGCTCTGTGATTTCGTTGAGAGTCTCGACCACCGCAACCACCCTGCCGTCCCTTTTGACCGGCGCCGCGTCGAATAAAAGGTGGCGCTCCCTGCCGTTGAGATTTTGAAACCACCCCTCCGCCCGGACGACCCCCTGCATCACCACATCGCATTGGTACTCATTGTAGTAACTGCCGATCTCCGCAGTCCTGTCGTCCAGGACGAGGTCGCAGAGCGCCGGGCGTTGCTCAGAGTAGAAAGGGTGCCACTGGTGGTCGGTACCGAGCATGTCGTTGGCCGCAATGCCGGTCAGTTCGGCCATGGCGCGATTCCAGACGATGACGCGATGGTTGGTGTCGATAGCGAAAAGCGGGGTTGAGGTGCTCTCCAGCAGGTCCTCGGCTAACTGGAGCTGATGGTCGAGCATCCTTTCCGACTGCCTGCCCTGCGAGATATCACGGAAACTGCCGCGGATGCCGAGATGTTCGCCGTTTGCGCCCGTTACCTCGCGGCAAGCGTAGTTGAACCAGCGTCCCTCCCCCCCCTTTGCTACCAAGCGCAGGTCGACCGGTGTGCCGCACTGTTGCAGGTTCGCACACCTGCATCCGCGCAACCAGACTTCGCTCTCTTCCGGGTGGATGATACTCTCCAGAAGGTGCGGCGACGCCAGGAATTCCTGGTCCGTATAACCGGTGAGCGCCAGGCAGTTAGAGGATATGTAACGGATCGAGCCGTCGGGGCCTGTCAACAGGGCCAGCTCTGTGCTGAATTCGGCCAGGAGACGGTAGATCTCCTGGTCCTCCTGGAGGATCTCCTGCTTCCGGCCAATTTCCCCAACGCTGCTGGGCATTACCGTCTTGATGCTCATGGCGAATGATCTCCGGACGCAGTTTCATTTTCAAACATCGCCTCAACGCTTGCGGCACCACTCTGGCGGGCGGCCTTTGTCAACCAGTCCATTTGGAGCATATGCCTCCATTAACTATCGGATAGATGCAGTGTTTCTTGAGAGTTATTCCACTGCAAGATGCTAAAATCACTGCATTAAGGTTATCTTACCGAGCTGACGGTCGCGGCTCTTGAGATCGTGGGGAGATCGTGGGGTGGAAATACGGCCCGCTCTCAAATTTCCCTCTCATAATCCTTGACTGATCGCGGAACGGTAACGGATCACCCATGCTGCCGCAGGTTTTTTCACTTATTTTGCTAAATTTGACTTAGGTCAAATAACTTTGACCCGTCGGTATGATAAACGGTTGTCCCGTGGTTTACGGGAAAAAAACCGTTACCGCAGCAAGGGGAGAGTCTATGCCTGTTTCGGGGATTGTGCTGACATGCGTTGCGGCTAGCGCTGATGATGTTGCGCTGCAACTCGCCGCGGTCAACGGTATCGAGGTGCATGGCGTGCTGCCGGACGGCCGGATCGTAGCGGTTGTTGAAGCCGATACGGTAGATGAAGAAGTGGCGCTGGTAACGGGGCTTCAGGAGATCGAAGGCGTCGTTTCCGTGCAGCTGGCTTATCACAATTTTGATGATCTTGAGGCGGAGCGGCACTGAGCTGCTCCTTTTTTGTTTCGATACGATGTGCAAGGAGGATGCTATGGGATTGACCAGACGTGATTTCATCAAGGCCAGTGCTGCTGCAGCTGCGTTTGCCGCGGTAGGCGTTCCGGTGCTGCGCCCCGAGGGCGTTGACGCCGCAGAGGCCGGGATCAGCTGGGGCAAGGCTCCCTGCAGATACTGCGGAGTCGGGTGTTGTGTGCTGGTGGGAGTCAAGGGGGGCAAAATCGTGGCCACCAAGGGCGATCCTGCCGGACCGGTCAACAAGGGGCTCAACTGCATAAAGGGGTATTTCCTGTCCAAGGCGCTCTACGGCAAGGACCGCCTGACCAAGCCGCTGATCCGCAAGGGGAACCGGATGGTCGAGGCGAGCTGGGACGAGGCTCTTGATCTGATCGCAACAAAGTACCAGCAAGCCATTGCGGCCCACGGCCCCGATTCGGTCGCCATGTACGGCTCCGGCCAGTGGACGGTCCACGAGGGATACACGGCCTCAAAGCTTATGAAGGGAGGGATCGGCACCAACAACCTGGAGCCCAACGCCCGGCTCTGCATGGCCTCGGCGGTTGTTGCCTTCATGAACACTTTTGGCTCCGACGAGCCGATGGGGTGCTATGACGACCTCGACCTGGGCGATACCTACATCCTCTGGGGCGCCAATATGGCCGAAGCCCATCCGGTGCTCTTCTCCCGTCTGATCGACAACAAGCTGAAGCATCCCAAGGTCCGGCTGATCGATGTCGCCACCCGCAAGACCCGGACCACCAAGATGGCGGACCAGTACATCGCGATGCGTCCCCACGGGGACCTGGCGGCGATCAACGCGATGATCCACGTCATCCTGCGCGACAAGCTCTATGACGAGGCGTTTATAAAGCAGCACGTCAATTTCAAGCGAGGCAAGGAGAACGCTCCCTACGGTCTCAAGGACAAGGAGGTATTCAACGAGACGCCGGCGGACATCAAGAATCTGACCTTCGACGAGTACAAGGAGCTGATGAAACAGTTCACTCCGCAGTGGGGCGAAAAGATCTCCGGGATTCCGGCCGCGAAGATCGAGGAACTGGCGCGAATTTACGGCGACAAATCCCGCAAGGTAACCTCGCTCTGGACCATGGGGGTGAACCAGCATTCCCGGGGTGTCTGGGTCAACAACCTGATCTACAACCTGCATCTTCTGACCGGCAAGATCTGCAAGCCCGGGGAAAATCCGCTCTCCCTGACCGGCCAGCCCTCGGCCTGCGGCACCGCCCGCGAAGTGGGCACCTTTGCCCACCGCCTGCCGGCCGACATGGTGGTGATGAACGAGGCGCACCGCAAGAAGACCGCCGGAATCTGGGGCATCAATCCCGACAAGATCTCATCCAAGGTGGGACTCCACACCATGGAGATGTTCCGGGCCATTGACAGAAACGAGCTCAAGTGCATCTGGATCCAGTGCACCAACCCGTTCCAGTCCCTGCCGAACGTGAGTCGTTTGCGCAAGGCCGCAGAGGCCCGAAAGGCCTTCATCGTGGTTTCCGACATTTATCCCACCAAGAGCACCGAGGTGGCCGACGTGATCCTCCCCTCGGCCAGCTGGGTCGAGAAGGAAGGGGTGTTCGGCAACACCGAGCGGCGCACCCAGCATTGGTTCAAGATGATCGAGCCTCCCGGCCAGGCCAGGGAAGACAGCTGGCAGTTGATCCAGTTCGCCAAACGGATGGGACTGGGGCATCTTTTCCCCTACAGCGAAAAAGGGTTCCACAAGGAGATGTGGGAGGAATACCGCAGGTTCACTATCGGAGCCGGCAAGGACCTGGCCCCGTACGAGGCTTACGCCAAGGTGCGGGGTTTGCGCTGGCCGGTCAAGCCGGACGGCAAGGAGACCCGCTGGCGCTACACGGACGCCGACGACCCGTACCTGAAAAAAGGGGAAGGGATCAAATTCTACAAGGCGCCCGGCAACAGGGTCAATGTCTGGTTCCGCCCCTACGAGCCGCCGGCAGAGTCGCCGGACAGGGAGTATCCGTTCTGGTTCTGCACCGGTCGTCTGCTGGAACACTGGCATACCGGCACCATGACCGGCCGGGTGCCGGAATTGAGGCGGGCGGTTTCGGGCGCCACCATCGAGATGCACCCCGAGGATGCCAAACGACTCGGCATCAGGAACCGCGACCCGGTGCGGATTACCTCACGCCGCGGCAGCATCGTGCTGCCGGCGGAGATCAACGGCCGCAGCACCCCGGAAAAGGGAAGCGTCTTTAGCACCTTCTTCGACGAGACCAAGCTCATCAACGAACTGTGCATCGACGCCTTTGACCCTCTCTCCAAGGAGCCGGATTTCAAGAAATGCGCGGTAAAGGTGAGAAAGGCGTAAATCGGGAACAAGAAATCACCATGGCTACTGAGACCACAAATGCCGGCATGTCCCGGCGCCAGTTTCTGAGAGGAAGCGCCGTCGCCCCGCTGGCCCTGATGCTGGCCGGCAGCGGCGTCGCCGCGGTATATCTGCGGCCGGCCGAGGCGGGTGGGGTTACGCTTCGCCCGCCCGGAGCCATCGCGGAGAAACGCTTCTTGGCTGCCTGTGTCAGATGCGGCAAGTGCGCCCAGGCCTGTCCCTACCGCTCCATCAAGATGGCCGGCGGCGAAGCCGGGGTGGGGATCGGGACACCCGTGATCGTCCCGCGCGAGATGCCCTGTTACCTCTGCCCGGATCTGCCCTGTATCACGGCCTGTCCGTCGGGGGCGCTGGATAAAAGCCTGCAGGATCCGGAAAAGGTGCGCATCGGAACGGCAGTGATCATGGACCGTGAGAGCTGCCTCTCCATCCGGGGGTTGCGCTGTGAGGTCTGCCACCGTCAATGTCCCCTGATCGACAAGGCGATCACCATCGAACCGCGTCACAATCCCCGCACCGACGAGCACACCATCATGGAACCGGTGGTGCACAGCGAAAAATGCGTCGGTTGCGGGATCTGCGAAAATTCCTGTGTGCTGCCGAAACCAGCCATCGTAGTGCAAAAGACGGTTGTGATCCAGAGGGACAGTTATGAGTTCTAGATGGTGGCTCCCTCGCCGCACGGCACAGCTGTCGGTACTGGCTCTGATCGCCTCGCCGCTTCTGGGGACGACCTTTTTCCGCGGCAATCTCGCCGCTGCAGATCTGTTCGGGCTTCCGCTGGCTGATCCCCTGGCCTTTCTGCAGGCGCTGATCGGCGGCAGGGTTTTTGTGCTCTCCTACCTGGTATCGGCACTGGCGGTTACCGCCTGTTATTTTATCCTGGGCGGACGCAGCTTCTGCGGCTGGATCTGCCCCGTCGGCCTGATTACCGAACTTGGCGATAAACTCAGGCGCCGCTTGGGAAGCGGCGAGGCAACCATGCCCCTGGTTGCCAGCCGCTGGAGCCTGGGACTGGCGCTGTCGGCGGTGGCCCTGACCGGCGTCCCGCTTTTCGAGGTGCTCTCGCCGATCGGCATTATCAGCCGGGCCATCGCCTTCGCGTCGCTCATGCCTTTGTTTGTGCTGGCGGCGATCCTGCTGGTGGAGACGGTCGTCTCGCGCAGGGTATGGTGCCGCTCGCTCTGCCCGTTGGGGGGATTTTACAGCCTTGTGGCACGTTTCAGCCTCCTGCGAGTCGGGTTTGTCGAGCAGCGCTGCAGCCACTGCGGCGATTGCCTGCATGTCTGTCCGGTGCAGGAGGTATTGGCCCCTTCCCTGGGACTGGGGGCGCCGCAAATAACTGCCGGCGACTGCAGCCGATGTCTGGCATGCGTCGACAGCTGTTCGGCCAAAGCCCTGAACATCGTCCTGTCCTACAAATAGCGCTGTACAGAAGACAACTGCACGACTAGGAGGCTGTTATGAAACGATTTGAGCTCCCCCTGCGGCTAATAGCCGTCGCTGTCTCCCTGGCATTCCTGCCCCCCGCCTTTGCCGATGAGCCGTCGGAGGTGGATCTCGCTGCCGACGCCCAGCAGTCACCGGGCAATCCTCCGGCGATTCCTCATTTAGTCAAACCGGACCAGGATGGCGAGGCCTGCAACGTCTGCCACCGCAACGGTCTGAAAGACGCGCCTCCCACCAGCCATCCCGAACGGCTGAACTGTACTTCCTGCCATGTTCAGGGTGAGGTGAAGAAGAAAAAATCCCTCAAAGGCAAGAAGAAGTGACCTTATCCCGCAAGGATTTTTTCAGGCAAAGTTTTATTTCCATGGGGGAGACCTTGCTGAAGGTTGGCGGTAACCTGAGGGAGATGCAGGACTTGCTCTACTGCGCACCGTCTGCGGTTGAACCGGAGAATGAGCCGGTTTCCGGCGGCAATACGATGGCCAGGGTTGATAATGGGGTATGTCTGGCGAAAAGCTGCGGGTGTTTCTCCTGCGTCGAACGCTGCGACGTCCAGGCAATCACCGTGGTCGTTGGGGAAGGGATCAGGGTTGACGAAGCACTTTGCACCGGTTGTGGCACCTGCCACTACATCTGCCCCATGACACCCAAGGCCGTCAAGCTTCAAGCTCGTTCGTAGTCCGTTGCAACTCGACTACGTCCTCACCATCGCCTCCGGGTTTTTGGTCCTTCCCACAGCCGATCATGGTTTTCTGGGGGGATGAGGTGTCAGCAAAAACTTTATCACTGCAATTATTACGGCGCACCACTAAAAAGGCCTACAGCTGAAAGCTGTAAGCCTTTGTTTTTATTGGTACGCCCGGACGGATTCGAACCGCCGACACCCTGGTTCGAAGCCAGGTACTCTATCCAGCTGAGCTACGGGCGCATGCGGGAAAACATACAGCATAAATCGTGCTTTGCAAAGAGAGAAAACGGTTGCCGGAGCAAAGTGTATGTTGCTATATTGCCCATTGCATTTACATGGGGAGGATATATGCCCGAAACTGAAAACCAGATGGGTCTATTCGAAACGGGTGGACCACTGCCTGACACATTGATCCAGGACGCCAAACCCGCGCCCACGCCCGCGCCCAACGCTAAGGCTCCTGCAATAAAGTCTGCCCCGCAACAGAAACCTGCCCGACCTGCCAAGTCTGCTACCCAGACCGCGGTTAGACAGACAAAAGCGGCTCCAAGGAATCTCTCCGGACTGGTTCCGCAAGGGGATGTAAGGCTCACGGCGAATATCAGACAGGATCTGCATCTAAAACTGAAAATAGCTGCTGCTCGCAGAAGGACTACGATCGGTGAAATGATCGAGGAACTGATCGATCAGTACGTCTAAATTGGTTTGCCTGCTCTCCTGCTAGTCTAAAAATACCAAACAAGATGTCTGAGCACTGCACTAAGTACTTATTTTGTTGACAATAATGACTGTTTAAGTTAGTAAATTTTACACCTGTGCAAACGCCAATGAAAACGAGGGGAAATTAGTCAGTGAAAAAGTCGATTGCCACATTACTGTTTTTCGTGGCGCTGACATATCCGCACTCTCGCGCAGCGGCAGATAGTGTATCTCGGGACCTGACCTTTAGCGTCTCGGCGGGAGGCTTCAGCTTTGCCAAGCAGGACGAGCTGCGCAGCGAGCCCGTCTTCGACATCAGGCTTGGTTACGACATAATCGGCAATAACATCACCGACAGCCTCGGCATCGAAGGCGGCCTCTCCTACGTATCCACCTTTTCAAAGAAGGACAACACCCCGGTAAGCGCATACCTTTTCCGGGTGGACGCCATCTACCCTTTCTATCCCAGAAAACGTTTCATCCCTTTTTTCACGGTCGGCGCAGGCGGCATGTTCATGGACAGGGGCGACTCCATGGACAACGCGCCTGTGCTCGCGTACGGCTTCGGCTTGAAGTACTTCGTGCAGGAATTCATCGCCATGCGGTTGGACCTGCGCCACAATATCCTGTTCGAGATTGGGACACGCAACGATTTCCAGTACATGTTCGGCTTGAGCTTCCTTTTGGACCGCGACAAGAAAATCAGGCGTCTCCCCCTGCCTCCTCCTCCGCCGGTGGAAACCAAAAAATTGCCTCCCGCTCCAGCGCTTCCGGTTATCGATTTCAACGAGAAGCCCGCAGAGCCTGTGCCGGTCCCGACACCGCCGGAGCCCGAGAAGGAGCCGGAGGCAAAACAGGAGGACCTGCCGCTGTCATTACCGGCAGTGGTTGCCGCGCCCATCGCGATTGCCGCCCAGGCGCTCACCCCGTCGGCGCAGCCAACGGCCGAGATTCCCAAGGCCAAGGCGGCCGAACCGGCACCCGAACGTGCTACCCCGCAACCGGAGTCGCAGCCTGAGCAACCGGCTCCGCGCATTGAGAAGCCGGCCAGGCGCCCCGCAGCTCCAGCGCCGCAACCGGTGTGGGAACAGGCAGAACCCGCAGCCTCCGCAGCGCCGCTGGAGCAGGCTGTCGCCGGCCGCACCGTGGAAAGCCCTGCACCCACGCCGGCCAGGGTATCGGACGAGGACGTGGTCGCATCTATTTTGTGTCCGATTGCGCCCCCCGCCGGGACTAAACCGCGCGTATTGAAGGAGCCGGCGGCAGTCGTGCTGTTCGACTCCGGGAGCGCGGCGGTGAAGAAAAAGTATCTGCCGGGAATCAGAAGGATTGCCAGGTACGTAAAGGAAAACCCGGGGAGTTCGGTCTACATCGAGGGACACGCCGACCGCATAGGAAAGCCGGAAATGAACATGCGGCTTTCGCAAAGAAGGGTGGCAAGCGTGAAGAAATCTCTTACCCAGGGGACGGGGTTGAAGAAGGTTAAGGTGATTACCTCAGCCTTTGGTTGCCGGGTCCCGGTAGAGACCAACAGGAAGGCAAAGGGGAGGCTGAAAAACAGGCGCGCCACCATCGAGGTGACTACGAAAGACTGAGGTTGAGGTTAAGGTTGAGAAAAACCCTCAACCTTAACCTTAATCTGTTTTTTTGTTACTTGCCATGGCAGCTCAGGCAGAGTCCGCTGTTCCTGTCGCTCATCACCAGATGCCCTTTCTCGCTGTTCAGCGGGTCGTGGCAGGTCAGGCATCCCACCTTCCCATTCACCAGTACCATGTTGCTCCTGCCGAATATCGGTTTGTAGTCGTCGCCGCGGGCCACGTAGCTGCCGTAATCCATCCCGATCGGATGATCTTTGGCGGGCTTGCTCTGCCCTGCCCTCAAGCGCTTGTACGGATCGTTCTTCAAGTTGATGGTGATATCGGACGCCCCGGAGCCGTCATGGCATCCCAGGCAGTCGAGACTCAAGGCATCCACCCCCACCGCGTTGGTCAATACCTCAGCACCGCTTTCCTCGGAAAAAAGAGAGACCTCCTGCACGTTGCTGTACATCTCCTCAACGGTGGCAAGCCTGGGAACCGTTACACCGTCCTTATAGTTGGCGACCTTCTGCATGTAACGCATCCTGAAGGCGGGCTTTTGCATCTGCGTGCTGAAGGCGCAAGTCTCACCGGTTCCCTGGGAAGCGCCCAGCGCCTGAAAGGCGGTCGCGTCATGCACGGGGCTAAAAGCGGAGAAAAGGGCTATCGCAACAGCGGCTGGCAATGCAACTTTGCTTGTAATAGTTTTAGCACGCATGTCCCGTTACCTCCTTGAGTAGTCAAGCTACCTATTACAAGGGGGATACCCGAAAACGGCATGCGCGAAATTTAGTTGCAATATGCTTAAATCATTAACTTAATCCTTAAGCCAGAAGATGGTTTTGATCCAGCTTTTCAATTTGGCGCTGTGCACGAAATGCACACGAAACAGGGAGCTATTTTTAAACTGCGTCTACGACCTCCCGCGAAGCGGGCCGCTGAACCGGTCCCGGCATTGGGCCGCCATCTGTCCTAACGATGCCGACTGCCTGGCAACGGGTGCACAGGGACCAAGAGAAGCGTAAACACAGGATAGCCGAAGTGGTCTCCCTGCCTGCGGCGGCCAAACCGGCACAGATATGCTTGATCCTGTCACTTGGCAGCTTTTTCATGTAAGTCGCACGCCGGCACCGATGGATGCGGCCTCTGGCATTGGCTGGTGTGCGACTCAATTTGGGGACATGATCAAAAACTGAACTCTCCACATCGCCCATTACTGCCTGCTACCTGTAGGAGATCGAGCTTCAGCCATGACCGGTCCCAGACTCGCCAAAAAACAGGTCATTGTCTAGGCGGAGGATGAAAAAGCCGGATAGCAAGGGGAGAGGAGACTGCACTGACACTGGCTACACCGGTGCCCTTTGCTGACAGTATCGAGCCGGAATATATTGCGCCCACCCACTGGACGGGCCTTGACTGGGAACAATAAGCTTTTAAAAAGCCTCAGAATAAGGTAATAAAGTAGATGGCGTTTTGGCGTGTCATCCGCTTACCCGCCTTGCGGCCTGATACCGGCCGGTCCTTATTTCCCCTTAAAGGAGTTTGTAAATGAAAAGAAATGCGAATTTTCTTGCGGCCGGATTGACTGTTGCAGTTGCGGTGGCAACCGTTAGCGGCTGTGCCGGTACCGGTACTGCCAGGATGAGCGAGCCCGCCCGCCCGGCAGTTCAGCCCAAAGCACCCGCTTCGGCGTCGCAAACCAAGATTGAGCCGCCCATCCTTGCAGGAAAGGTAGTGGAGACCATGAATGCCGGATCTTACACCTACATCTCCCTGGAGAAGGACGGCAGGAGGGCGTGGTCCGCGGTACCGAATACTGAGGTTACGGTCGGTGAGGATATCATCCTGATCCCCGGGATCGACATGGTCGACTTCAAGAGCACGATACTGAAGCGGACCTTCGACAACATCCATTTCTCCGCAGGCGTGCAGGGTGCCGCGGCCAAGGCTGCAGAAAAGGCCGCAGCAGCCAAGGCAGCAGCACCGGCTGTGCAGCCTTCAGCACCGGCTCTCGCAGCAGACGCCAAACTTCCGCCCAATCATCCTGCTTTGCCCAAGCAGGACGCGGCGCCGGCAACGCAGGGCGCGCAGCCGGTTTTGTCAGGCAAGGTGGTGGAGGCGATGGACGCAGGCGGGTACACCTATATCTGCCTGGAAAAGGATGGGCAGAAGACTTGGGCTGCCATACCTGAAGCAGAGGTAAAAGTCGGCTCCGATCTGACCATACAGGCCGGAAACATCATGCCTTTCTTCGCCAGCAAAAGCCTCAAGCGCTCCTTCGAGAACATCATCTTCTCCCCGGGGATCGCCAAGTAACCATAAAGACATGAGAGTTTAGAACCAAAGGCAGGGATGCTGATCTCCCTGCCTTTTTCTGTTGATACCCACTTGGTTGATAGAGGCATCTATCGGTAGGCGCGGCATTCCTGCCGCGATTAGGCTGTGGCAATCGCGGCAGGAATGCCGCTCCTTCAGAATCGACCATTATCTTAACGGCAGTCTCCTTGTCCTCTCTTTGCAAAGGGGTTACTCCCAGGCGCCTAGCCCGGGAGTAAGCGGAGGCCCAGACGCACAAAAACCTGCCTTTTTAGGGGCAGGTTTTTGTGTTTCAGACTTCGTACCTTACTGCAGCGTTTGCTTGCGCCTTGCCTTTATTTCAGGCTCAGCGAGGCACCGCTTACTACGGCACCGTTTGCATCCATGACCTTGGTGGCCGAGCCCAGGGTGAACTGACTAGCTGTCGGAGCGGCCTGACCGGCAGCGACGTCCGTCTTGATGGTCAGGATGTCGCCGGCTGCCATGGTGAAGCCTTGGTCTGCCACGTTGAAAATCACGTGCAGGGTCCCGGCAGTGGCAACGCTTCCTTCCAGGGAAAAATTGGTGCCGCTGGTCAACTTGGTAAGAACCCCGTCCAGCGGAGCGCCTGTCGAGTCGGCGGAGATGGTGACCCCGACCGGCAGGTTGATGATGGCGTCCACGCCCTTAACACCGGTCCCCGTAAGGGCGACGGTCAGAGTGAAGCTAGTGGTGCCCAGGTTCTGCAGGGTGTCAGGAACCACCGTGATACCGGTACTGTTGTTTACGTTCAATGTAACGAAGTCGCTAAGGGCAGTAGCGATATTTCCTACCACTGTGGCATCCATGCTCCCTGCTGCGGTGATGTTGTTCGCCAGGTTGGTGAGAGTGGTTTCCAGCAGCGCCGGGTCATTGGCCAGCTGTGAAACGGCCGCCAAGGCCAGGGTGTAATCCTTCTGTGCCTGGGTCCCTACCAGCGGTGCGGAGGCGTCAAGGGGCGAGGTGGCGATGATGTCTACCTTGAACAGGTCAGACACCTGCGCGTTCGCCTGGTTTATACTGGCATCGGTCAGCTTTACGCCGGCTCCCGCAAGTGTCGCCGCCTGCTTTGCAGCCAGCTCGGTCAGCGGTGTGACGGCAACGTTTACCGTGCCTGTGCTGCTAACGGCAACCGCTCGCAGCGGGGCACTTGTCGGGATGGTGGTCAGGGTGCCGGTCGCCTCATCTTCATATTGGCCGCCGGTGACTTCGATGATCACCGGACCGGTGTAGGTGCCGAGGTTGACGCTGTACTCGCCGGTGGTCAGCGACGTCTGGACGTCGGTGCCGATCTGCTTCTTGTCGGCGCCGGTGAGGCTGCTGTAGGGGGCGAAAACCTTAACCGTGCCCCCCTTGATGATGCCCGCAGCGGCTACTCCCGCGACGGTGGTGGTGGCAGGAGCGGGAGTACTGTCTCCTCCTCCCCCCCCGCAGGCTGCCGTTATAAGTAGAAGAGCTGAAATGAGTATCGGTTTTAAACTTTTCATTGATTTTCTCTCCGTAGTTGTTTTTTCGCTTCCTACCAGGTCACTGTCCCGACAACCTTCTCGAGAATCACCAGGGCATCGCCACCGTCGATGGCGCCATCGGGCGAAGGCTTGCCGTCAACCAGCGGGGCCACGTCCACGTTGATCAGTTCGTCCGCAGTGGGTGTGGCAAAGCCAAGGGCGAACTGTAGAGCCTTCTGGACGTCGGCGATGGTCGGTGTCGAGACGCCGTCGGTGGCGTTGCCGCTCGGGTCCTTCCTGATGATGTTACGGGTGATGTTAGAGCTGTTACCCGACTGGTCGGTAGCGGTGACCACGACGGCGTAGGTTTTCACGGTCGGAAGCGCGATGGTTACAGTGAAAGCGCCTTCGGTGATGACCGGCTGGGTCTCCAGTGCCGCGCCATCAACCGTGACTTCAACCGTCGGGGTGGTCTCTGCATCGCTGACGGTACCGCTCAGCACTACGCTGGATTTCGGGGTCGCGAAGGCATCCGACGGCGAGGTGACAGCCAGGGTAGGTGCGCTGCCGTCAGAAGTGATCCCTATGGTCTGGGTGTGAACCCCGCTCGGGGTGACGCTCGTGTCGGTTGCAGTGATGACGATGGTGTTGAGGCCGGCTACGAGGTTCAGCGGCACGGTGAAGTCTTCCCCGTTCAGCGCCACATCCTGGACAGCCTCATCGTTCAGCTTAATGGTGACGGTGGTGGACTGAGGCGCCCCCACGGTTCCTGTCACATCGACATAAGAGTTCTTGGTAAAGCTGCTGTTGGACGGGCTGGTAACAGCCAGGTCGGCCAGCTCCGGGTTGAGGTTGATGACCCTGGTATCGGTCGTCGTGCCGTTGTCGTCGGTGGCGACGGTTACCAGCGTGTTGTCGCCGGAAACCAGCACGACGGCAGTGGTGAACTCGCCGGTAGTCGGGTCAATGTTTATAGCAACCGCCTGCCCGCCGTTTTGTGCGATGGTAAGTGCCAGGTTGTTGATGCCGCTCACGGTGCCGGAGATGTTGAGTGCCGGGTTCTTGGTCGCAGTGCCGCTCGCAAGGGTCGTGGCGGAGATGTTGAGCGAAGGACCGGTCAGGGTGATGACGACGGTGGCGGAACTGCTGCCGGAGACGTTGCCGGCTGCGTCCTTGGCCCAGGCGTACACGATCTTGGTTGTCTCTCCCTGGGGGAGGCCGGTGAAGGAGTAGCTGGTCGGAGCGGTGCTAGTCCACCCGGTCGCGGAAGCGAGAGGGGCGGTGGCGCTCTCGGTGATCAGGTAACCGGTGACTGCGAGGTTGTCGGTAGCGCTCAGGCTCGATACGGATACTGAAGCGGTGGTTGCAGTGGCCGGGATGCTGAAGGCGCTAACCACCGGCTTGGTGGTATCCGGAATGGTAAGCTCCACGGTAGCGGAGGAGCTGGGCGAAATGTTGCCCACCGCATCTTTAGCCCAGGCGTACAGGGTCACGGAGGTTGCTACGCCCTGCGGCACGTTGCCCACTACCGTGTAGTTGGCAGGTGCGCTGGCGCTCCAGGTGGCAGCGCCGGCAAGCGGTGCTGTTGCAGATTCGGTCACCAGGTAACCGGTAACATTCAGGTTGTCAGTTGCAGTGAAGGTCGTGACAGCAACCGCCAGGGTGGTCGAGGTGGCCGGGATGGTGAAGGCCGAAACCGTCGGGGCGACCGCGTCGGGAAGGGTGATGGCGACGTTAGCCGATTTGACCAGGGAGACGTTGCCGGCTGCGTCCTTGGCCCAGGCGTACGCGGTCCTCGCCCCGCCAGCGGAGAAGACGAAGCTGGTCGGTGCGGTGGTGGTCCAGCCTGCTGCGGATGCTGCAGGTGCGGACACTGTCTCGTTCAGCAGGTAACCGGTGACCGCCACGTTGTCCGTCGCGGTGAAGGTGGTGACGGATACGGTCAGGCTGGTCGAGGTGGCCGGCATGGTGAAGGACACGACAGGCTTGGTGGTATCCGGAATGGTAATGGTGACCGTAGCCGACATGCTCAGCGAGACGTTGCCGGCCGCATCCTTGACCCAGGCGTACAGCGTCTTGACACCTTCGGAGCCGGCGATGTAGCTGGTCCTAGTTGTCGTGGCCCACCCTGAATCGCCGGCAGCAGGTGCAGTCGAGCTCTCGGTGATCAGGTAGCCGGTGACCGCAACGTTGTCGGTAGCGGTGAAGGAGGTGACCGAGACTACGGTGGAAGGGGAGGTGCTCGGTACGGTGAAGGCGGTCACCACCGGTTTGGTGAGGTCGGGGAAGGAGATGGTCCCCGAGGTTCCGGTGACTGCGACTTCAACGCCGGCAGGATCGGAAGCCTGTGGTGCGCTGGTCAGGGTGATCGGGCCGGTGGCATCGGCTGCCAATTCAAAAAAGAGGTTTACCAGGACACCGTCTCCGATCACGTTGGTGTTGCTCTGGGAGAGGACACCTATAATGTAAGTCCCTGGAGCGGGGGAGTTGTCCGTTATACCCTTGCCGGCGGCAGTGGCTGCCGCGCCGAGAGCCGGCAGTTGGGTGTCAGGATCAGTGGAGCTTACGCTCACGATTTTTGCCGGGTCGTAGGTGATGGTCAAA
>Ga0209317_1002014_pt1 | contig 15672 bp, 19 predicted proteins | sample RifGroB2_FD_183994 | JGI IMG/M metagenome (GOLD analysis project Ga0209317, IMG submission 183994) | Soil microbial communities from Rifle, Colorado, USA - Groundwater B2 (SPAdes) (version 2) | ecosystem: Environmental > Terrestrial > Soil > Unclassified | place: Rifle, Colorado | collected... | reverse complement strand
TGATGTTCCCATCGCCATGGACATCGATTGAGGTATGGCAATCTATACATTCCACACCTTTCTCGAAATGGATGTCTCCACGAATGTGCAAATAGTCTTTTGTATAGAGCGGTTCCTGGTAATCACCCTTTTCGTTTAATGGAGTGGCCTTATGATTGCTCTTGTAATCATATTCAAAAATACCGGCAAAAGTCGTCCCGATCCTTTTGCCGCGGGTGTGGCAGTGGGCGCATTGAGAAGCAGGAATCCTTGTGGTAATCTCGTGTTTATACGGATGGGATTTTGTGTTTTTCGGGATAGTTGGATCACTTCCTTCATAATAGCCATCGTTTGTATAGAGGACATGGCATGATGTGCAACCGCCCCCGCGAATATCGCCCCTTTCCCTCCTGCCCTCCATCCAGACGTGGCATCTCCCGCATTCCTTTCTGTAATAATCGGCAAAAGCCGCCTTTTCGGGGTCATTCCACAACTTGAGCGCCTCTTTAAAATCTGGCAATCCCCGGGCAAATGACTTCCTCTGTATATAGCCCGATTCGATGGCTTTCCTAATCCAGGCTTTATACTTCTCAGTGCCGGCATCAGGCACTGCGCCGTCGGGGTCATCCATATCAAAATTACAAAAGGTATATTCGTTCTTTGGCACTATGCCGTTGGAACTCAGGGTATGGGAAACCTTGCCATACTCCAAAGATACAAGCGCCCTTTGCAATCGATAAACGTGATTGGAACCCGTTTTCCCGCTCGGATCAGTAGCAAAAGATGTGCTTTCCATGAGCGATCCACCCGCCGGTTCCGGCAGTGGCTGAGCCATAATTGAGGTGAGTGCATGTTTCTGACTGTGGCATTTGCCGCAGCCTTTGCCTTTACTCACCACCCACATATTCCCCGGATCTGGCAAAAGTCCCTTGTGTGCGCCATTTTTAGTCGTCGCTGCCGGATTTCCCTCATGACACACCGCACAGCTTGTGCCCTTTTTCCCGCCTCCGTAGCCAACAAGGTACGGCATCATCGCTTCGTTAATGTCCTCGATCCCTTCGTGGCAGGAAAGGCATCCCTTTTCAGAAGCAAGCGTTTGAGAAACCTGTTCGTATCGTGCGGAACTTTTATCATCCTTTTCACTAACGAAAGCACGTATTTCCTGATCGGGTTTGTTTATTTGTATTTTACCTGTGTTTGTGCAGCCAGAGAATACAAATAAAAGGAATACTAACCCAAATAGTATATTTTGAAAATTCATAGAGCCGTTTTCTTTCCTGGTAACAGTTCAGCCCCCCAAAAATACATGCAGAATTACAACCCCCTAGCCCCCTAGTTTTTAAGGGGATTTGGTTGCGGTTCGCTACGCTATGATTTAGGCAGAGCAATCTCTACATCAGTTTCAGGTGGTTTCTCCATAGACTCAACAATCCGTTTTTCTATTAATTTTATAAGCGTAATCCTCAAATTTTCCATGGTATGGGTATACGGATCCAGGGAGGCGATTTTGTTAGCCAGTTTCTTCTCTGAAAGGCTGTCTTCGAGCCAGTTGGAAAAATCATTGGTGCCACGCCCTATACGAAGCCTGGACTCAAACATGTGAAAGTATATTGAATTAATAGTCACCCGTTGTAATACCGCTTGAAATTCTTTGAGGTCTGACGCTGTGTAGGGTGTCTGGAAGATAAAGCTAACCGATTTTACAAAATGGAACTCTTCCCCAGGTGTTGCAAACTTATGAAGTGACCTTGGGTGTTGCACGATGTAATTCTCAATGGTACGAACGATCTCGTCACGAAGTTCACGAATGGATGTATATTGAATGGTATCGATACTATATAATAGCTCCCCCAATTCCTCTTCGCCCAAGATGCCCGTAATCCAATAGGCAAAGTCATTTGGGGGTTCGGGGGAAAGATATTGATGCTGCTGGAGAAAACGGTGGGTATGATGATAAATAACCGAACCCGGAACGGTTTTAATGAGGTCCAGCAACTCTTGCAGATTGGCTGCCTTTAACCCGGTAAGTTCGGGCATATGGAGTTGTGTATAAAATTTAAAAGGCTCTTTTGCCTTATCGAGGGTATTCATTATGAACCTCGTGCTTCTGTTCGTAAAGATGTTCTAAAAATGTCTTTACTTCCTCAGGAGAATGGACATAATAGTCCGCTACGGACGTATTTGGTGCGAAAGGACTCCGGTAACTATCGTTACCGGCGACATGGTGATACTCCGTAGCGGACATATTTGCAGGGTTTCCCACAAAGATCGTTAGCCCTTTTCCCCGTAAACTGTCAAACACCTCAATATCTGCCTTGTCATCACCGAGATAAATAATTAACACATCTTCGTTAAATTTCAACGGGAAATAATCAGTCAATAACCATTGAATCGCTGTGGCCTTATTCCACTTCACCGGAGGACGTATCTCATAGACCATCTTGCCTTCACTCAATAGTATCATATTTCTTTCCAGAAAAGGTTTTGTAATGGCATGAAGAGTCCTGCTTACCTGTTCTACATCGCCTCTTTTTTTGACTGCGCGGTAATGCAAACTAATGGAAAGCCCCTTATCTTCAACATAAATTCCTTCAATATGCCGTAAGGATTTAAAGAGTTTCATGTAAATATGCCAGAGGGTACTGCGCGCCTTTTTGGCTTCAGGACAGGTAGACCGAATACCCGGCCCTTCCATTTCTATACCATGATTGCCAACATAGAGTACATCCTGAATATTAACCAGTTTTTTAATCTGCTTCAGGGAACGCCCGGTTATTATACCTAAAAATATCGCTTTATCCTGAGTAAATTTTATTAAAATTTGCCGTATTTCTTCTGAAAGGGCAGCAAGGTCGGGGTGTTTCCGTATGGGTGTTAACGTACCATCAAAATCTGTTAAAAGGATGGTTTTTTCTCTGGCATGAATAAGTTCACTAACAGTCTGAATATTTTCAAACAAGTATTTCATTGTTTCAAATAATGTTTTGGGATTTCAATATTGAGGTTGTTCGGTTACACTTCGACTTCGCTCAGGGTGACGTCATTCCGAGCGGAGTCGAGGAATCTAATTTGATTAATTCGTTTACGATGCTTTGACCCCAGTTGTATACATTATGTTCACGCACCTGTTCCCTGAGACGCTGCATCCTTTTCTTCTTTTCATCAGCAGGCATTTCAATGGCAGTCTTTATGGCCTCCGCAAAAGTATCTATGGCGTAAGGATTGATCTGGATACATCCCGCGAGTTCTTCGGAAGCGCCAGTGAACCGGCTGAGTAACAATACGCCGGATTCATCAAAGCGTGAGGCAAGAAACTCCTTGGCAACCAGATTCATCCCGTCATGCAGCGAGCTAACGATACAGAAATCCGACAGGCGATATAAGGCTTGAACGCTTACCCGGTTAAAGTGTGATTTCAATAAACGTATGGGTGTCCACCTGCCATCACGGTATTTGTGATTAATCTCAACCATAAGATCGTATATTTTATCATTATAATCACGGTAGTCATCAATGTGGATACGGCTTAAATTGCCTGCCTGTACAAAGGTAATTTTGCTTCTGTATTCAGGACATTTTTCAAGAAACCTGTCGATGGCCATAAACCGTTCGGGAATGCCTTTCGTATAATCAACTCTGTCTAACCCAACACCTATGATCTGACCTTTTAAACCGAGTTCTCTTTTGATGCGAGCCATCTCAGTCTCAACTTCTTTACTTTGTGCCTGTAAACTTAATTCGTCAAAATCAATACTAATGGGAAATGGGCGGACATGTGTTGTCTTTCCACCCTTTGTAGCGGTAAATTTTCCGTAATCTATCCTTGATTCCAGATTTCGATCTACCGTATCGAGGAAGTTGTTGCAATGGTACTGAACGTGGAATCCCAGGAGATCATTTCCCAAAAGACCTTCCAGAATTTCCTGACCCCAGGGGCAGATGCGGAATGCCTCCCTGTTTGGCCAGGGAATATGCCAAAACTGCGCTACAAGCAGATCGGGTCTGCTTTCTTTCAGCATCCTGGGAAGGAGGGTAAAATGATAATCCTGAATGAAAATAAAAGCCTTCTCATTTCCAACTTCTTCTAATACAACGTTGGCAAATTTCTGATTAACCGATTTATACACTTGCCAATCTGCTTCATTAAACTTAGGTTTTACATACACAATATGGCAAAGAGGCCACAATGCTTCGTTGGAAAAACCGTAATAAAACCTTTCTTCCTCTTCGTGAGTAAGCCAAACTCTTCGTAGTGTGTATTGTGGGTTATCAGGTGGAACGGCTATATGGCCTTTGCTGTCTACAACCTCCTTATCGGCATCACCACTGCCATAGGCAATCCATGTGCCTCCCTCTGCCCGAATAATGGGGTCAAGGGCAGTAACCATACCGCTGGCAGGGATAATATATTTGATTTCTTCGCCTGCATAGTTGTGTATGTATGGCTCACGGTTGGATACAATAATTAGCTTGTAATCCTTAAGCTTGCTCGAAATAAGTTCTTTTAATGATTCTTTTGTATAAGTCATAATTTTCTTAGTCTAGATTGCGGCTTCTCCGGACTCTTTTGTACGAATACGATACACGTTTTCCACATTTAAAATGAATACCTTACCATCGCCGATGCTTCCTGTTTGGGTCTCGCTGATAATCGTATTTACAATCTTTTCCACTTCTGTATCTTTAACGGCAATTTCAATTTTTATCTTCGATAACAGATCAACCCGATATTTTGTTCCACGCCATAGCTCGCTGATGCCTTTTTGATTGCCGTGTCCCTTTACTTCCGTAACGGTCATCCCCGGATAACCCAATGCTGATAAGGCATCCTTGATAATATCAAGCTTTTCCGGTCTGATTATAGCTTCTATCAACTTCATGATAAATCTCCCTAATTATAATTTTTGTTGATTGAGCAAAGCAACAGGATTACTAAAATACCTTTATCGTGAAGAAAAATATCATAAATACTACCATGAGCATTATGAGAACATCAGGTGTTTTGATTGCTATTGGAGAATCAGGTAAACCAGTCCTATTAATCTCATGTGTATTTTCGGCAGTGTATGTGACAGTAGAGCCAAAAATAGTATGAGAAGATTTTTGCAAAAGTATTGATTCAAGAAAAGGGCCAAGGGCATGTTCCCCTGTTCTTTCGCGGTCTGCAGCTTCAAAACTTTGTAAACAAGGTTCTTCAAATTTATGTGCTCCATGGGTAACCGCCAACTGTGATTGTATGTCTTCATCTTTATTCTTAACGGGAAAATTACTGGTAAAAAATAGTATTGCTATAAGAATTGCAAGAGAGATAAATACCATGAATTTTCTTTTCATATATTTCGCCTCTTCTGTAATTTTGCGGATTCATACACTATGTTAACTATCGTTAACATAGTGTTGCATTATTATAACCCACGATGTATAATTCGTTCAAGTAAATTATTCCATTTCTATAAGAGGTGATACTATGCAAATGAGACGGCGCACCACAATCAGAAGGCAGCAGATTGTATATATTATCCGAAATATCATTTCTTCCAAAGGTATCGAATATGTCACCATAAGCGAAATCGCAACGAGAATAGGCACTTCAAAAACGGCTATCTATCGTCATTTTAAAAGCAAGCAGGATATATTAAGTTTGTTAATCGATAATATCGAGGAAACACTCATGGAAGCCCTGGACAAGGCAATAGTGACTGACGACCCTGTTCAAAATTTAAAGAACGTACTCCTGGCGCATCTAACCTATGCAAGAGAGCGACGCGGGACGTCGTTTATTGTCATCATGGGTGCTATGCAATTCAGCGATGCTTTTATACGAAAAAAAATTTCGCAGCTTATCCAGAAGTATTTATGGAAGATAGAAAAAATACTTACGAGTGCTATAAAGTCAGGATTGGTTAAAAAAGATATAAATCCCAGGATATCTGCCATTGCCTTTTTGGGTCTCATCCAGTCCACCGTCACTGTGTGGTCATACAAAAATTTCAACTTTGTACCGAAAAGAATACATGCACAATTGTGGAACATTTATTGGCAAGGGATAGGCGTATAATTTAACCCTTTATATGAATAACAATACAATAATCCAATCTACGATAAGGAATTTAAGAATTGGCACATCGCTGACATTCATCGGAATTAATCTGAGATTTGTCTCAGGAAACATCATTAATGCCCTTATATTTTTTAACATTCTCAAATCTGGCAATCCTGACCATGAGTATGATATCCATGCACCAAGCATGCCTGACATGTGTGGTGATGTGGTGATGGTTATAGTACTCACTATTGCATATCTATTTATTACTTTTAACAATATAAAAAGTGTGAATATTGGCATATTTGAAATGACCAATCAAGAATTGTTATCCATTAGACAATTAAAGGAATATATCCACAAATCAAGAGGTATATTTTCTGCAACAGTTATAGGTGTTGGCATGTATCTTTTCACAAGATATGTTTTATCTGTCGGGTTAGAGGTTTCTTTTATTGAGAATACGACAGGTACATTCTTTGTTTTGAATATGTTAAACGATATTCTGAGATTATGTTCTCCTCTTATAATCGTCTATGCTTATTGTAAATACCTTTCCACAAACAAGTACATTATGTTCATGCTTTACCTATTCTTCATTATAAGGAGTCTCTTTGCAACAAATATACTGGGATTAATAACTGAGTACGACCTGCACGCGGGCGTCCCTTTTTTAGATATTTTATCGCCCATTATAATCATTTACTCCGCAGCTTATTTTATTGCTAACTTTAAGGCTATCGTATACAAAGAACAAAAACTTTTCCATGATTTGAAACAGGATATGATACAAGAGCATTCAGCACAATCCTGCAAAAAATATCGAAATGCCTTTGATGCTCATGTTGCATAGAAAGTAGTTCTGTAAGCAACAAATGCAATTATGAAATGTATTGAGACGGATTGCTTGTGGATAACCCTTCTAGATTTTTACCCGGGGTGTTTTTCACGGTCTTTTGCGCAGTCGCTGACTTTGCCTTTAATAAGACCGATGGTGTGTGGTATGACTGGGAGAACAACGGCAAGATTTTCGGCGACACCCTTTGGACTCCCCGGAAGGTTGATAATGAGTGTTTGTTTGTAAATGCCAGCAACTGCCCGTGAGCCCATGGCCCTTGGTGTATGCTTGAGTCCTTCCATTCGCATAGCCTCAGCAAACCCCGGCAATTCTTTTTCTATAACTGCCCGCGTTGCTTCAGGGGTAACGTCTCTGGGACTTACACCCGTACCGCCTGTAGTGACAATGAGGTCGGCTTTTCCTGCAAATTCAAAGAGTTTTTTTGTGATAAGGTCTTTTTCATCGGGAATAACTTCATAAGTGGTGATGGTGGCATCGATTCCCATAAGCATGTTGCGGATAACCTCACCGCTCTTGTCCTCGCGTTCACCCCTTGAACCCTTGTCACTCAATGTTAAAATAGCTGCCCGAATCATGTTTTTACTCCAGATTCCTTTCCAACTATCGTAATTTCATCTCCAGCTTTAATGGCGCCGCCGGTAAGAATTTCAGCAAAGATGCCCTCACGGGGCATAATGCAATCGCCTGCCTTGTAATAAATAGCGCATCGGTCGTGACACATCTTGCCGATTTGAGTCACCCGAATGATTATGCCGTCACCAATTTTTAAAACAGTTCCGATGGGAAGGGATTTTAGTTCGATACCTTCCGTTACAATATTTTCCCCAAAATCACCGTCTTTGATGTTTAATCCCTTTTCGCGCATAATATCTGCGCTTTCTCTTGCCAGCAAACTAACCTGACGATGCCATTTCCCGGCATGGGCGTCTCCTTCAAGACCGAAATGCTCAATTAGCCTGCACGTCCCGACATCTCGTTTTTGGATCCCTTTTTTTTCACTAACACAAACGGCAACTATCTTTCCCATAATGGTCTCATTAGAAATATTTTTCATAAAATTTTAGAACTCGAATTGGAGTTTAGCACGATATGTTTATAGTGTCAAGTATGAACCCATATACCGATTGGTTATAAATTACTTGTTTTTTTTGAGTAATATGATTAAAATTAACAAACTTTTCGGAGATACATGATCGTTGTATTGGGTTTCAGTTACCGTGCAGTAAAACATAACCTATAGCGTTAGAAAGGTAAAATTTACATGACCAATGAACATACAGATTTGGCAATTATCAATCGGGCAAAAGAAGACGATGTAAAACTTGTCCAATTGCAATTTACAGATATTAACGGGAATATTAAAGCTGTTACGATACCCGTAGAAAGATTCCCAGAATCCATAGAAAAGGGGATCTGGTTTGATGGCTCGTCAATCGAGGGTTTTACGAGAATCTGTGAAAGTGACATGTATTTAAAGCCAGATACGAGTACTTACGCCTTGCTTCCCTGGGAAACAGAAGAACCAACTGCCAGGCTCTTTTGTGATGTCCATATGCCAGATGGTACTCCTTTTGAGGGAGACCCCCGATATATCCTGAAAAGGGCAATTAAAAACGCCCGGGCCATGAACTTTGAGTATAACGTGGGACCAGAATTAGAATTTTTCTTATTCAAACCCAAGAGCGACGGGCAGGTGGAACCTACACCACATGATGTAGGAAGTTATTTCGACTTTTCGCCAAGGGACCTTGCGGGAAATGTAAGAAGGGATATTATTTTTACATTGGAAAAAATGGGGCTTAATGTCGAGATGAGCCATCACGAGGTAGCTCCGGGTCAGCATGAGATTGATTTCAAATATGCAGAGGCGTTGAAGACAGCAGAAAACGCCCTGACTTTCAAGCAGGTGGTAAAGTCCATTGCACATAAACACGATTTATATGGTACCTTTATGCCTAAACCCATCTTTGGCGTGTGTGGCAGTGGCATGCATTGCCATCAAAGTTTTTTTGATATTACCACGCGAAAAAATATCTTTTTCGATGAAAAGGATGAATATAAGCTCAGTAAGATAGCGCGACAATTCGTTGCAGGCCAACTGCAGCATGTACGGGCTATGAGCGCTATCCTATCTCCAACGGTGAATTCTTATAAGAGACTGGTGCCGGGCTATGAGGCGCCGGTATATGTCTGCTGGGGACAAAAAAATCGCTCCGCACTGATACGAATTCCAAGATATTCTCCGGGAAGGGAACAGGCAACGAGGGCAGAATTAAGATGTCCGGACCCCAGTAATAATCCATACCTCGCCCTCGCAGTCATGCTGGAAGCAGGGCTTGATGGCGTTCGGAGAGGCCTTACGCCTCCTAATCCTGTAGAAGAAAATGTCTATGAGTTCAATAAGGATGAATTAGCATATCGAAATATCGCTACCCTCCCGGGTTCTTTGAGTGAGGCGCTTGAGGAATTGAAGAAAAACAAACTGATGGAGACGACATTAGGCACGCATACTTACCAGGTATATATCCATTCAAAGATGGCTGAATGGGATGAGTACAGAATACAGGTAACCGAATGGGAACATAAAAAATATTTCGAGACAACCCCCAGTTGTGAAACGGAAAATATATATTAAAGTTTCTTGATTAACGTAGGGTAGGCCGTTCCACAACTGGGGTGAATGATTGTTGTTTTCTTGTAAGCTGGATAGTGTTTGTGAAACTTTAATATATATTAATAGTTTAATTTTATTGAGGAGACGGATATGGAGCTTGGGAATATTTTCCGGCATTTGCTAGTCCACAATGAGGCATTTGTAAAAAACACAGAAGAGACGAAGTTTTTAGCATATGCCACACGCCAGAATCCGCACATTACCCTGCTTACGTGTGCCGATTCCCGGGTGCAGGGGGAGATTTTAGGGAAAGACATCTTTAACAAGGTATTTATTATTAGAAATGCTGGTAATCAGTTCGCTGTCAATAGAGGTTCTATCGAATATTCGCTCTTTGTCCTGAATACTCCTGTCATGCTTGTGCTGGGACATACAGATTGCGGCGCTGTAAAGTTTGCCACCCACGCCTGTATAACGCAGTCTAAAGAAATTATCAATCTAGCAAAATCTTTTGATAACCTTATGAAGACAGATTATTCATCGATCAGCCGTGAAATAAAATCCGAAATGCTCCCTTTAACTATTCCCATCGAAAGAGGAATTCCTGACTTAAGAAAGATTCAAAACGAAATGAAGGAACTCGCTTATCTGAGCCAAATAAATGTTGATTATCAGATAGAAAAGGCACTAAAATATTATGGTAACAGGGTAAAAGAAAATAAATTAACAATTATAGGCGGTGTTTATGACTTTGCGGGCGCCTATTCAAAACAACTGGGCAGAATTTTGATTACAAATATCAATGGTATCATCAACCCTATAGATATTCATGAGAAAGCCAGGGCAATTGTCAAGAGGATACCCAACTACGACGAGTCAAGTGAAGGATACAAGGTTGCCTGTCAATTAATTGATGAAAAGGTAACTCGCATAACAGTATAAATCGTTATGAGTATTCATTGCACCATGAATAAAAACCTTTGTGATATGACACTGGCGGAGAGTGAGTGTTCGGATGGAATGTGTTGTTTTACCTGTGTCATTCCGGCAAACAATGGGCATATCGGGTTTTTTAAGTCCATGTGGAGAAGTGGAACCGGCTCACCCTACGTCAAATTACTGGTGACCAGCGAAGGGCACAAAAATGAGTTATACGAATCATGCAAGTTTCTGGATTTTATAATCGCCAGAGATTCTGCAAATTCCACTCTGAAAATAGACTTGCGCTGCAGTATTTATAAGCACCGTCCCCGACAGTGCAGAGATTATCCGGACAGCGCAGGTGAATCGTTATATCAGAAAATAAGCGGTCCGTGTATATTCAATGAATATACCGCTTCCGGTGCATATAAAAATCTCGTATACAAAAGGAAGTGGGACGCCTTTTACGCAATTCAGGACGATAGAGATGCGATCCGGAATATTTTTGTTAATGAAGATGCACTTACTGCAAGAGATCTGCTATTAAAAGCAAAGGACATTCACCTTGCTGCAATATCCGCAGGGGCGGAGGAATTGAACTATATTCTGATTCCATTACCCAAACGAACGCAGAATATTCTGTATCTATCGGAAAAACATCAGCCCGTCGGCACGATAGAGCAGGCATACCATAGGTGGCAGGAAAAGATACAAAAAAATCTTCAAAATCATTATGGGACCGAATGGGAAGCGAAGCTTAATAATGCCATAGAAATGGAGGAGAAAGATGCTGGTAAAAGATGTAATGAAGACACAACTGGTAACCCTGAATGCTGATTCAAAACTCGGGTTTGCGAATGATATTATGTATTTGGGGAGGATACGGCATTTGCCCGTTGTGAAAGGGGAAACTGTTGCAGGCATATTAACACAAAGAGACCTCTATCGCGCATCGCTGACTTCCATACTTACAAACTGGAAGGAAAATAAGGAATTTCTGGATTCTATTAAGGTCTCAGAGGTGATGACGAAAAACGTTATTACCGTTTCACCGGATGCAACAATTGAGGAAGCTGCCCAAATTATGATTGATAAAAAGGTGGGTGGATTGCCTGTAGTAAAAGAGAAAAATAAATTAGTTGGCTTGATTACTGAGACGGATGTATTACAATATTTTGTAGACTGCTATAAAAAGAAGACCTGATGTTTTACGAAAAAGGAGTGTCTCATGTGTGATGTTGGCGGCCATATAAGCAGTGATATGATTACGTGGCAGTGCGCATGCTGCGGCGCAGCAATAAAAGACGCAGACAATGCAACAGAGGGACTCTGCGATCTTGGGATATGTTTATCATGCCGTAATGCCCCTGAGAATTGGATGGAATTTGTTAAAGAAGAATGGGAAGAAGGCATTTGTGTGGATTGCATATCACCATGCGGTCTCAAGCGATAATGGCTATTAATACAAGAATGCATACAAGAGATTTGACAAGGTGACGAAATATGATTTCTAGGCGTATGTTCATACAGGGTGCGTGTGGGTACGTGCTCGGTGTTATGTCTGTCGGCGGTTACAGCTGTCTCTTAGAACCACGATGGCTTGAAATAAAAAACGTTTTTATAAACATCCATGCCCTCCCAAAGCAATTTGAGGGAATGACGATAGCACAGCTTTCAGACATTCACCACTGCAAATACGTTCCCAGAGAATTTATCAAAAAGTGTGTTCGGAAGGTAAATGCGCTATCTCCCGACATGATTGCATTGACAGGGGATTTTGTTTATGGCTCGAAGGAATTCATCTCTTCCGTTGCAGAGGAATTGGCGGAACTAAAAGCAAAGGAAGGCGTCTTCGCCGTATTGGGTAACCACGATTGTAAAGATGGTACTGCCGATATACTATCGAAAAAAGGCATCCGTGTATTGATTAATGAACATATCCCGCTTTACCGTAAGAAGGATTATCTCTTCATTGCAGGGGTAGACGATTTATGGGCGGGCAAATTGGATTTAGAAACAACCCTGAAAGGCACAGATGATAAACCCAAAATTTTATTGTGCCACAACCCGGATGCCATTGAAAAGATCAAACATACCAATATTGATTTTGTGATGGCAGGCCATACCCACGGCGGGCAGGTAAGCTTGCCTCTCTATGGCCCCCCCGTTGTATACTCCAAATTCGGCGCCCGCTATGCTTCAGGTTTGTTCCATGAGGAAAAAACCATTATGTATGTAAATAAGGGAATAGGAGTTTCCAATTTCCCTGTAAGGTTTTTTGCACGGCCGGAAATTACGTTATTTACCTTACAAAATAGTGCCCAAATCATCTAAGGCCTCCCCAAATAGCCGATTCAACGAACAAAGAATACCCGAAGGAATTCCTATTTTCCCCGATAAAAAGGGAGGTTTGAAGTTGCTTTCTGAGATTACCGAAAGGATTGAAATGTATTTGTCATTATAAAAGATTGGCACCTTTTTTATATTTTAAATTGATACTCCATCAGTCTGAAGCGCCGTACTAACTTCATCAGAACGGATCAACCGCCGAGTCGATGCGTTCAAAAACTCCACACTGACAGGCTCTTTGTCTTCCCCGTAACTGACGATAACGCCTCCTGGTTCCTCAATTGCATCGACAGGAGGATTATCACGGAGAATAACAATAAGCACATCTGCTTCAGCATCGTATTTTATCTTCATTATTCTATACTCCTATTTCCAATATTTCTCTACCTTACTTGTCCAATAAACAGTCAAAATTTTTCTATCTCCACTAATCTCAACAAAGGGAACCCTCAATAAACCATTGCGATTCTTTGATTGAGCAACAAAGGTATTCATATCGCCGGGTACAATCTGTTCAGGAACACGCACTATGTATTCTACTTCTTGTTTCGTTATTCCTGTCTTTTTCCCCCACTCTTTTCGTCTTTCTTCGGCATGTTTAGTCCAAATTATTTTCATTATTTGAATCTGACGTGAGTATGACGATACTTGTCTTCTGGTGTTAGCATTACAGTAAAGTGTATCTCTTTAATGCTAGTCATATCCCATCTACTAACAGACCCCACAATTTTAGCAATTATTACTGGAAAATGCCTTACGCAATGACTAAAGAATACCACCTGTTAAGCGGATAAGGCAAGAGATTTCTGCGGTGTTTCATAGCGAAACAGCATATCCTGAACATCCTCAGGATATGTTTATTCGATGGATGGTACGGTGTATGATCTGGGAAACAACTGAACAAGAAGCAACTGAATTTCTTGGCAAAGCCCATTACAAACAAGGAAAAATCAGGCAGTGTAAGAAAGATAAGAAAACAAATACGGAACGTTCAAAAATAGCTCCATTCCATGGTGAACATCAAATAATCGCTTAAGTCCGATACCTTGGGTGTATCTTACCTTACAATTTTACAGGAAAAATAAGACTTGACCTACCAACGTTAGTTTAATTAAATAATAAAAAGTAGTAAGAAGTTCTTTGGTCTGAGGACAATACATAATTACAAAGATAATAATTCTAGTGAAATTAATATGGCTGATTTAACACCTAAGCAAAAGACTGAAATAATCAAATCTTTAAGAAAAACTATTTTCACTGATATTTTGAAAGCAATTGGTATTATTTCTGCTGTTACTGGATTGAGCATCTTTGGTATTTACATGAAAGTAAAAGGAAAAATCGAGAATATTCTGATTAATAGAATCGAAAAACAATTTGAAGAACCTACGATAAATACCTTAGTCCAAAATGTTGCTAAAAATGAAGCTAAAACTATTTTAGACAAACAAATCTTACCTGAAGTTTCAAATTTTAAATCCTATATAGATGATATAAAAACCAAATATGAAACTAACTATAGTACACTTAAAAAAGAAATTTCAAAACTTGAAACAAGAAATCATATACTTTCTTTTGGAGATGAAGCCATTTCTAAAGCTTCTCGGTCAGCTTTAGAATATCTTTATAAATTACAAACAGAACCTAATAATTCTAATCTTTTTAATATAATCTCAGCAGAAATTGCGAGGGTAAAAACTTTTTGGTGTACTGTTACAACTATATCAGGTATTACTTTAAAAATAAAAAATCAAGATGGTGCTATTAAAAATGAATCAGATTTAACTACTGATGAATTAATTAAATTTCTTCTTGAAGATGAAGTTTATAGTAGTCGTGCAAAATCTGCTCAGCTTTTAGGTAACAGAAAAGAAAAGCACGTTGCTGAAGCTTTAATGCAATGTATCAAGAAAGATCAACATTTAGAGGTTGTTAGAGACGCAGTTAACTCTTTTAAACTAATTACTGGTTATTATGATGCTGATGTTTTTGGTGCTTTTTTTAGCGCTTCCAATATTCGAGAGGCTGGAGATGACAGAGAATCTATTGATATTTGGTGGGCAAAACATTCATTAGAAATAAATGAAAAACTAAAATAAAAATTATAAAAGTAATCAAATCAATAAATAAGGGTTGAATATAAAATGAAAGTCGATCTGTCATTCACATGCATTAAACTTTTACATACTTGCAACGATACGCTCTTCCAAAGTTTTGTAATTGCCTCTTGGGCAATATTTGTTAACATTACGTCATATGTAAATTATCATAATAACTAAATATTTATGTGAAAGGAGTTGATGTATGAAGCGGATTGGGTATTTTGCAGGTGTTGCTGCAGTGGCTTTACTTTCAACGGCTTTTTATACAGGGAATAGTGTCATTGCCGGTGATTGTTGTGGTACAAAGCAAGCTTCGGCTGCTGAAAAGGCCGAAACGAAATGCGTGGCTTGTGGAAAGGCTATCAGCGATAAAGAGAAGTCGGTAAAGGTTGAACACGAAGGGAAAACGGTTTATCTCTGCTGTGAGGTTTGTGCTGAAAAATTCAAAAAGAACCCGGGCGAATGTAAGAAAGATAAAGAACAAAAATAGTGAAAAATCCGTAGGGGCAGGTTTTAAACCTGCCCCTACATAGAAATTCAAAGTTACCTAAACCCACGAAATACACTAAAAATTAGTCGTTAATGGCAATAGCTGTTACCGCCGATGATCTCAACTGCCCAGGGTGAAAGACCTACATCCGGGATTCGGGTGTAGCTGTCTGTTGCGCCATCGATGACATAAACGGAGTTGTTGGTAGAGCATGCCAGATACACGGTTTTCCCATCGGGTGTCGTCGTTGCAGTTTCCAGCATTAATCCTTCGCCAAACTTAATTCGTTTTAATTCCTTATATTTCTCCAGATCA
>Ga0209317_1002013_pt1 | contig 15712 bp, 21 predicted proteins | sample RifGroB2_FD_183994 | JGI IMG/M metagenome (GOLD analysis project Ga0209317, IMG submission 183994) | Soil microbial communities from Rifle, Colorado, USA - Groundwater B2 (SPAdes) (version 2) | ecosystem: Environmental > Terrestrial > Soil > Unclassified | place: Rifle, Colorado | collected... | reverse complement strand
AGGTGAGTTGGGTATAAAGGAAAAGCAATTTGCCCATACCGCGGGTTTCTATAAGAAGGTCTGGTGGCGAGGAAGTGATTGGATACCCAATTTTGCTACAGAAACAGGCATTGTATTTCCCACAGAAAAAGACACCTCCGGATTAAACTTCGAGGGAACGGGTATTTTCTCCTGGTATTTAGAAACGCTTACGTGCCATCTGACACTTGGCGGAGGGACTGAGAAAGAGCCCTCTGAGCTGAACAGACGCGGTCTCTTCATTTATGGCATTATATTAGACGTACCTCTACCTCAATATAAAGAACTCCATTTCGTATCAGAGTATAGCGGGGAAAAGGTGGAAAGTGCCATAGTAGACCATCAATTACTGGGTGGGTTCATGTGGGAAGGACCAAAAGAGATTGAGTATGACATTGCCGGATTCACAGGATTAAATAGCGAGAGTGTGGATTGGGGCATAACGATGGGCGTGACATTTGTTATTGGAAAAACAGCTTATCGCAGAGAACGCTGATGGGTGTAATGGATAATAACTTACTTTCATTTGAAGAGTATCGGATACTTGTCGAGCAAGCCCCCATAATGATATGGCGGTCAAATACCACAACAGCATGCGACTATTTCAACGAGAGGTGGCTTGCTTTTACGGGACGCACCATAGAACAGGAAATGGAAAATGGATGGGCAGACGGGGTACATCCCGACGACCTCGACAGATGCCTTAAAATCTATTTAGGTGCTTTCCAAAACAGGGAAATATTCGAGATGGAGTATCGTCTCCGCCGGCATGACGACCAGTATCGTTGGATATTCGACCGGGGAGTGCCGTTTAAAGGCCCCGATGGACAGTTTGCGGGTTACATAGGAAGCTGTATAGATGTGACAGAAAAAGTAGAGGCGCGGGAATACCTTCAGAAAATGCACAGAGAATTAGAGGCGATTGTTAACGAGCGCACTGCCGAACTGCAGAGGAAACAAAAAGAATTGGAAGAAATGAATAAAACCCTTGAAAAACAGGCGATAACCGATATCCTGACCGAAGTTTACAACCGCCAGAAATTCCATGAAATGCTGATACAAGAGACAAAGGAAGCCAGGCGGTACAACACCCACCTTTCTCTGATTATGTTTGATATCGATCACTTTAAACTCGTCAATGATACGTACGGCCACCAGGCTGGAGATGCAGTCTTAAAAGAGACGGCTAAGTTGATAAGCGAAAACATTCGTGACGCAGACCTTCTTGCCAGATATGGAGGAGAGGAGTTTATGATTCTGACTCCCCAAACTGACAGGGAGAGCGCATTTACGTTGGCAGAAAAATTAAGAGAAACAATCAGAACGACAAAATTCAACGGAGTGCAACACGTTACCTGTAGCTTTGGCGTAACACAGTTTCACGGCAGAGACACCATAGACAGTTTTCTAAAACGGATAGATGACGCGCTCTACAGGGCAAAAAATAACGGGAGAAATAGGGTTGAGATGCTTTGAGGATACTGGATTTTTATTGAATCTCTAAATAGTGTCTTCCCAAAATTATTTTGACATTTTTAGCAAGTTTTTAAAAATAGTGAGGTGTAATTATGAAGTTCATATCTATTATATTCACAGCCTTATTACTATCAGTTAAAGTGTGTTCAGCAGGAAATGAGGTGGTTGTTTATACATCCGAGGACAAGATTTTTTCAGAACCCGTACTTCAGGCATTCGGGAAAAAGACGGGAATAAAGGTACGGACTATCTATGATACAGAAGAAACCAAGAGCACGGGTCTGGTCAATCGTTTGATTGCAGAGAAGGACAATCCGCAGGCAGATGTATTCTGGAGCGGAGACCCAGTACGCCCTGCTTTGCTTGAGTTCAAAAGCATAATAACACCTTATTTTTCAAGCGCCGCTGCGGACATTCCGAAGTCTTATAAAGATGAGGATGGGCACTGGACGGGATTTTCTGCACGGGCGCGCATCATTCTTTATAATACAAATCTGGTTAATATGGATGAAAGACCATTATCTCTATTCGACCTTACGAAAGCCGTGTGGAGAGGACAGGTTGCTATAGCAAACCCGTTATTTGGCACCAGCTCAATCCACATGTCAGCCTTATTCATAATCCTGGGCGATGAAAAAGCCATGAAATTTCTGAATGATCTGAAAGCCAACGGTGTGAAGATCGTTTCTTCTAATAGTGAAGTAAGGCGGCTCGTTGCACGAGGAGAGGTGAAAGTGGGAATTACCGACACAGACGATGCCAATGTAGCCATCAAGGAGGGTAGTCCTGTAAAAGTGGTATTTCCAGACAAATCAAGCATTGGTACGCTTATTATGCCAAATATGGTGTGTCTCATAAAAAACAGCCCTAACCAGGAAAATGGGAAAAGATTGATTGATTATCTTCTCAGCGCGGAGGTTGAAAAAAGCCTGGCGTGGGCTGCGTGCGCACAGATGCCGCTGAGATACGATGTTCGTACACCGCCGGATGTATTAACCATTGATGCTGTAAAAGGCATGAACATTAACTACCACGACGTTGCCGTGAAACTGGACAAGATCGGTGAATTCCTTAAACAATGGGCGGGATATTAATCACGAAACAAAATCAATGGTATTCAACTTGAGTAATTCATGATTGGAAGGCTATTATCTATAATTTTCTTGGGAATCATGGATTGTTCTTTCTTCCCAAACCTTTGATTGGCAGTTGCGAACATGCACGGAGTCGTGCCCTGCCTTGCGGAGTTCATCAACAAGTAATGGCGACAGGGCATTATCTATCAAAAACTTCATGGTAATGTTACCAGTGGGATTTCGCGCTCTCGCACAGATTCAGAGGCATACTGTAATGCCTCCTGAATATCCCCTCGTTCCAAAGCAGGGAAGGCCTTTAGGATTTTTTCTTCTGACATACCGTCAGCAACCATGCCAACAATAGTCGCGACTGGTATGCGAAGCCCGCGAATACACGGAACACCACCCATCTGGTTGGGATTAACTGTAATACGGGTAAATCTCATTTATCCACCTCCTTGTATAAATATAGTATTTTTAAGTAAGTTATATTATTCTATTTATATAACAAAACTATTGCTTCTCAGCAAATATATCTTGACAAACAAGGCAAATAAAGTAAGTTTGTTAGAAGAGCGGTAAGACCGCTGTGGGTTCCTCTGGTGTTCCCTTCCATAGGTTGGCAAAGCCAGAGGGTACGCACCTACAGGGCTCGCTCAAGCAAATCATACAGGGAAAGTTGTTCATCTACCAATCGCGGTAGAAGGAACTCGGGGGTCGCCTGAAAAGGCGGTCTCTATATTTTAGAGCCTGCTTTCATACTTCCTTTTCAAATCATTTTTCTTCCATGATTCTACATAAAATGCAGATTAAGTTCTAAGCAATCGTATGATGTGCAGGAATCACTTCTACGATTATTTTGCCCAAAAGTTCTTCCCCTAACACAACGCTGGCGTTTAAAATTTCTAAACCGGCTAGTTTTTCGTCAGGTCCATAGTTAGCCATAACGTCTTCACTTAATTCCCTGTTTTCCGCAGTTCCTGGTTCAAGATGCCTGAATTCGATATATAATGCGTCAACTTCCGAGTCATACTGTATTTTCATTGTGTCACCTCCGAATTAGTAAAGTAAACTTTTACAGTCACTATTGTAATTTCTTCTGATTCATCTGCAAATATGGATTCTACTATTTTGTATTTATAAAATTTCTGGTTTACAGGCGAAAACGAATTGAATGCAAAGGAATACCTTGATTTAAATTTTCCCAATTTAGCAGGTTCTCTTTTGCCTGCCCTGACAGCAATCTCAACTTCTTCTTCCGTAGCACCCCTGAGAATCATTTGCGATTTTGCGTGGTTAGAAAAGTAAATTGGCTTCATGCCACTACACACTCCTTGCCTTTAAGATAAACTCTCCGCTTTCATCAAGGTACAGATAAAGCATTATTCAGATTGCCTACCCTCCACAATCTCAATCTCCTGCCTTTGCACTCAGAAAATATGCCCGTCCAATCTTTCCTGCCCCACAAAAAAGGTGATATTCAAAAGACAAGACCTGCCCTCCGTTATCGTTCTTAATTCCTTGATTTTTGATCCCCTTCACAACATTGGAGATAACATTTACTGAATGCTTAAAACTCATTCTGGAGAAAAGTTCCAATATAGACCCACTGGTCAATAAGCTTTTGAGCATCTTCGTCCTTCTGAATGACATCTTTAGATTTTACAAACATCTGGCAATAAGCCTTATTCATATTCGCCATTGCAATCATAATAAGTTTCATCGTAGCAACACACAGGTCTTTCTGAGTCTCTGCGGTTTCTGCATTACCTACCTGCTGAGCGCTTTGGCATCCTGAGTGTGCATATGTGCATAAATAGCTATAAAAGTGTTTAGCAAGAATTTCACTTAAGCCTGCAGACACACCTATGTTCTTCCATGACTTAGGCGCCCATTGTCCATTTTGCCACTGAAGCCTCCATGCGTCCTTTCCCTTTTCCATTTTCCTAAGTAAGCTCTCTTTTTTCTCTTTATCAAGCTGTTTAAAGAAACTGTTATTGTTAATCTTTTCCTTCAAAGCATCAATAATTTTCTTTTCATCGTTAAGCTGTTTTTCCCCTTCCTCAGACCGCGATGGAAAATTTTCTCTGTCGATATAGCTTGCGTGAAGCCATAAGTAATACCTAAAGTCTTTCTCATCATCTGCCCGAGGTTCTACGAAAACATAATGGAAAACTAGGAAGGACTCAAGCGCTGCCCTGCCTAAAACATTTATCGATCCCGAATCAAAGAAACTGGTCCCTCTATCTGTAACCTTGACATTTGGCAAGGTCGTACCTCCAAAAAGATACAGTGCCGATGCAGCATGCCCAATAAATTTCTTACAAAGCCCTTCAACCTCTAACAACCGATCGTCCTCTTCCAAGGCAGTGTCTTTATTTGCCTCTGCAACTTTTATTAATATCTCAAGCAGCTTTATATAATCTTCTTGAAAAGTGGGCATCTCATTCATTTATTTTCACACTCCTTGCCTTTTATTTGCTCGGTGTGCCAAACAGTTTCTTAAATATTGCTACAGCAGGCCCTTCATGACCCTTGTTCCAATACTTTATTGCCATATCCGATAGTCTGAGTCCATCGTTAATCTTTGCCTTAAATATTTTTAATAGCATAGGTTTTCGATATAAATAATCGTCGACATATTCATAACCTTCTGGCTCGACAACGAAGGGTTTATCATTATGTTGAAATAATTCATGAGTTGCATAGAGCCACCTATAGATGCCAGTGGGATAATTTTCAATCCTATATTCAAAAAACACACGGTCAATTAAAAGCTCAACATGAAAAGACTTAATAGGCTTTCTGAGATTGCTATTCCTAATCCATTGTTTAACCATCTTGATGAGAGGAATAAATAAACCACCGTTTCTCCTATTAGCCATTGTTAGCCATTTATTTGGTAGATTAGGATAACATTGTTCCCAACGATTTAAATCAGCACTTGGGATATCGTAAATATCATCATTATCTTGATATGGCACCACCGGAACGATTTCAAATCTTTTTAAGAAAAAGCTTACTTCAATGCAAGGCGGACTTAATTTTATCGGTGTATCTGGGAAACTTTTTTTTAACGCATGCATAAATAGCAGCATTATTTCTTTAGGGTTTTTGTTTTTTGCATGCAGCGAATAATCAATTCGGATATATAAATCTATATCGTCCAGAGGGCGTATAATGGTCTCTCTTGAATAGGAACCTGTATAAAAGGATGGCTTTTGGTAAATCAAGGATATGCGTGGAGAACCTTGTAAAGCCGCTAAGATTCCGTCGCGAGATTTGCTAACGCCTTCAACCTGTGTTTCAGTAAGGTTTAGCCTTGATGCCAAATCGTTAAAATATTGCAAAACCGTCATTCTATGAGCCTCAAATTCTTCGGTAAGAAACTGTCGATTTCCTTGTTATTGAAAGTCATTTCCTCTTGGAGTTTCAGGGCTTTTCGCGCTCTTTCATAGGCACATTTATCAGTTTGAGGTACATCTTGAATAATCTTGTTAAGTTCAGTCAATAACTCATCTCTCCTAGTTACAATATCATCTATAGATAAGTTTTGACTCATAATGTCGGCAATCAGGTTCTGATATTGCTCTCTGATAAACCATAATCTAGCAGCGGTTCTTTTATGATTTAGTGCTTCTTGCTCAGGGTTAAAGCTTAGCTGATAAACCACAAAAAGTAATGAAAGGGTCGATAATATTGCAGTTAATAACAGATAAGGCTGACCCTGGAATATAGCACCAAGCGCATTCCCGGTAGTCAAGGACAATAAAACAATGTTTATTTTCTTAACCCAGTTACTTTTGCATGTGCAAATTTCTGCAGCTTTTTCATGGGTCTTATGCGTGTACACTACTTTTCCAAAAGTTTCTCTTACAGAGCCCAGATTGACATTATCCACGTTTAATAAATACCTCCATTCTTATCTCCCCTCACACACTCCTTGCCTTCTCAAGCCTATTCTTCACCAATTTACAAACCGCCCAGTAGACACTTCTTGGTTTATTCCGGGTTAATCCTGGAAATTTAAAACATAATACTCTTGCACCAAGTGGTCAAACAGGCAAGCATCATTTTGCTATGGATTAATTCAATTGCATAGGAATTTTCACTTAATTTTTATAAGAAATTCCCTGGCAGTTATAACGTTTATCAGATTTTTTATTCTATCTGTAAAAAAATGAGTATCACCAGTTAAAAAATAATCAGGTTTTATATGAAGAATCGCGGCAAGAATAGGAACGTCTTTCTTATGTGTTATAAGGATTTCTGCCTCTTTCAATTTGTGACTGTATTTTGTGCGTGGAACAATTACAATGTCGCTCAGTGCTTTTTCTGTTTCTGCAAGGGCAATTTCAAAAGTCCTTTCTTTCAGATATTTAAGTTTCTTCCTTACTACTTTTCTTAATTCATCAACAACATCTTCACTTGTCACAAGGTCTATTTCGACTAAATCCAGAATCTTTGATTCGTTTCCTTCAAAAAATATTCCCGAAAGCAAGATATTTGTATCTATAAATACCTTGTATCTCATCTGCGTATTCTTTCGAGTTCTTTTAACATCTCTGCTTCTGTTATACGTTCTTTTTTCATCAACCATCTAAGGAATGTCCTGCTTTTTCTGGCATAAGCCTTTTTGAGCGCTGAAACAACGGCCTCCGATGCGTCAGAAAATATACCGAGCTCTATTTCCTCATTAATATTCCTGTAAATGTCATCTGGAATCTGTGCTACGATTTTAGGCATTCCACACCTCCGTAAAATTTAAAATAATAATAACAAAGAGTTTGTAAGTCTGTATAAATTATACACTCATTGCCTTCTCAAGGCTGTTCTTTACCAGCTTCATAGATAGACCAGTACATCCCCCACCACCAATTCTAAAGCGAACTTTTTCAATTGAGCAAATGCTCTTGACCTTTACTTGAGAATCTTCACACTTATTATTACATCTTTTGTAACTTATATCATATACATTAACCTCTCTCAATCCTATTTTCCTAAAATTCTATCAAAATCGTGCGTAAATTTAATGTTGTCTCTGATTCAAATTCGGTGTATTATTTATTGCATATGGAGAAAAAATTGACATTGGGATTCTTCTTCACACTCTTTCTCTTTACCACCTTTCTGCCGATTGTGTGGATGTTCGGAAACTCTGTTTATGAAGAGGGAAGATTTTCATTCGCCTATTACCGCGATGTTTTTCTAACACTGAAATACGGAAAGGTTATCTCCAGCAGCCTTATACTTGCCTCAATCACAACCATCGCATCTTCTTTCATTGGCGTACCTGCAGGATTCCTTCTGGCAAAAACTAATCTTCCTCTTAAAAAGTTATTCAAAATTTGTTTTTTTATACCCCTGATTATCCCCTCCTATATTACCGGTATTGCATGGGTGAGTCTTTTAGGAAAAACGGGATTTCTGAATAACGTTTTCTCACAGTATACGATGCTCTCACCTGAGTCTATTTCGAATTTTATCTACAGTACCTACGGCGCTTCATTTATCCTATCAATAAACCTCTTCCCCGTTGTGATGTTAGTAACCGAATATGCCTTAAAAAGTATAAATCCGCGATTGGAAGAAAGCGGTCTGGTTGCAGGCAGTGTATTTCAGGTATTCCGGCAGATTACATTACCTTTAATCGCCCCCGCCATCCTTTCAGGCATGATGATTGTCTTTGTACTATCACTCTCAGAGTTTGGAGTACCGTCATTGCTTCAGGCCAACGTCCTCACGACCCAGATATTTACTCAATTTAGCGCCTTTTATAATGAGAAAGCGGCTACAGCCATTGCCTTTCCGCTCATAGTAATTACTTTTATTCTCATTATGCTGGAGAAAATCTATATGCGTGGAAAATCTTTTGAGATATTGGGAAGAACTTCGTCTAATAGCACGATACAATACAACATCACGTGGCTCAATGTGGTTGGTATAACCTTTTGTACCTTTGTTTTGCTCGTATGCGTTATCATTCCCTTGAGTACCCTCATTTTTAATACGAAGACAATTTCTGCATATCACGATGCCATACTTCTGGCCAGGAATGGTATTACAAACAGCATCTTGTTTGGGTCTATTGGAGCTACCTTTCTCACCTTTATAGGTTTCTTTCTAGGCTACCTTTCTGAAAATATTCGATCCAAATTGAAAAGCAGTGCGGCAATATTTATTTGGTTATTCTTTGCCGTGCCTGCAACCGTGATTGGCGTGGGGCTCATCAAATTGTGTAATAGACCAGAAGGGATATTTCAATTCATTTATGGTTCTTTATGGATTGTGATTATCGGATATGTAGCAAGGTTTTTACCGTTATCCAGCCGTATTATGGCGAATTATCTCAAGCAAATCCCACATTCCATGGAGGAGGCTGGTACAGTAACGGGAACATCATGGTTTCGGGTTTTAGGCAATATTTTGTTACCTTTGCAGAGTTATGGATTAATAGCTACATGGTTGATTTGCTTTATGTTCTGCGTTGGAGAATTGGGTACAACGATACTGGTTTATCCACCCGGACACGAAACGCTCCCCATAGCTCTGTTTACCGTGATGGCAAACAGCCCAACAGACGTCGTTTCTGCGCTTTCTATTATAATTGTAGTGATGACCTTGTTGCCAGTGGGAGTTTTTCTTGTAGTTTCGAAATATCTGGTATTCAAACCTAACCAGAACGAGTCGGTAGAATATTTTTAATGTAGTGGCAAGGCGCGCCTTGCCACTACAGTGTTATAAAAAGTCGCTACCAAAAACAGCCTAATTTAATCATGAATGCCCTTGAAGTAAAACAATTAAGCAAGCGCTTCAATAAAAAAGAGGTTGTAAAAGGCATCTCTCTCGGTGTCGAGCAGGGGCAACTCCTAGCCCTATTAGGTCCTTCCGGATGCGGCAAGACAACGACCTTGAGGATGATTGCCGGTCTTGAAACCCCTGATGATGGGGAAATTTGGATAGAAGGCGTGCTTGCTAGTCATGGACGAAAAATGGTGATTTCCCAAAAACAGCGGCATATTGGAATGGTATTTCAAGACCTGGCGCTCTGGCCACACATGACGGTATACGAAAATATTGAGTTTGGATTAAAGGCTAACGGGATCACGAGAACTGACAGACGAAAAAAGATTGATGCCGTTTTGCATAAGGTCAATATGCAAAATTATGCCAGTGAGTACCCTGCAAGACTTTCGGGCGGACAGCAACAGTTGATCGCTATTGCACGGGCAATCGTTACGGAACCCAGGTTGTTACTTATGGACGAACCGTTATCGAACATCGATGTAAAACTACGCGAGGATATTCGGCAAGAAATCAGACGCATCCAACAAGAGACACAGATTACAACTGTTTACGTAACCCATGACCAGGAAGACGCCTTTCTTTTGGCTGACAAGATAGCCGTTATGAATGCCGGGATGCTGGAACAGATAGGCATCCCTGAAGAAATTTACTCATCTCCAACATCACTTTTTGTAGCCAATTTTGTAGGAGAAGCAAACATTATGCAGGTAAAAATAGCCGGGAAAGACAGGGTATTGACACCATGGGGAGAATTAGTATGTAACACAAAAGGCCGGGACGAGAAAAACGCTTACCTCTTTTTTAGACCTCATCAGGCAAATATTGATGATAGCGGCCATTGTCATGGCACAATAATCAACCGGGACTTTGCCGCGGGAGTGTACAAGTATCGTGTCTCAACTTCAGGCGTTGAATTCAAATTACAAGATCAAACGAAGCATGATATAGGTAAATTTATTAAGTTCTCCATCAGAAAAATGGATATACTATTTTTTTAACCAAAAAAAGGGTTGTGTTGTTTTTCCTCACCGATAGTGGTAAATGTACCATGCCCAGGATAAACTATTACATGGTCTTCCAACGTAAACAAGCGGGTTTTTATCGAGCTAATTAGTTTGGTGTAAGAACCACCATAGAGGTCTGTCCTCCCAATAGAACCGGCAAAGAGCGTGTCCCCAACAAATACGGCATCATTGATGAGAAAACATATACTACCGGGGGAATGCCCTGGTGTATGTACGATGCGTATAGTCTCGTCTCCGACAAAAATTTCCTCGTCATCTGCAAGTTCCCTGTCGACCCGAGGTACGGGGATGGCAGATAGTCCAAAGGCATCCGTTTGATCATTCAAATAATTAAGAAGCGGAATGTCTTCCCGATGAAGCAAGAACTTTGCGCCTGTCAAATCCTGCAAAAGTTTCACTCCCCCTAAATGATCGAAATGGGCGTGGGTATTTATAATGAATTGTATGGTAAGGTTGTGTTTCTTTATGAGATTCAGGATCTCTTCTGGATTGCCGCCGGCATCAATAACTATAGCAGTGTTATCTTTTTTAGAACCAACAATGTAGCAATTTACTGCTAAAGGACCGACAGTCAGCGTCTCAAAAATTATCTCGGGTAATAACATTAGCTGGCAAACTCAACCCTGCTGTAATAGGGAAGGGCTCTTTTATTAAAAGTCTCGGCTTCCGCTGTTTTCTTTATTTCTATAGTCTCTCGTGCAAAGGTACTATGGCAACTCTTACAGCACCATAATTCATGATCTTTAAATAGTCCGCTTTGCCTTTGCAGGCCGATAAGAACGAAACTATTCCCTCTGCAATGAGGACATACAAATTCATCTTGTTTCGTGTCTTCTTCAATAACCATAACTGTCTCTCCACATTAAAAATTCAATTACCAGGATTCTTAACGCCATAGAGTATTTACCTTTTGATGAAAAACAATAACAATTTAATATAAAGAGGAGAGTCACGCACCATATTCTAACGGAGAACGTTAGAGGGGCTTTGTGCGCACGGAACACCCCTGTATTTCCTAAAGTTAATTGTTATTTATAACGTATTTACTTTTATAAGGATCCCTTTTCCCATGATGACGAGTTTTCAGGTTTACTGACGCCTTTACTTCACTGCCGCACTCGTCACATTCATAAGGGTATTCATGGCAATTTGAGCAATCATTTTTAAAGTGTTTTTTCATGATGGCTTTTCTCCTTTTTGCTATTGTCTAAAGATATACTTGTTTCGTTTATAATATTCATTTGAATGGGCACATTCGAGAAACATGCTATAATTCATGTTTTTTATCCATGTCTCGAATTCCTGAAGTTTTTTATTCAGGACATAGGTACAAGGATATGCCTCTTGATTCGTAGTATTTTCGTTTTTCATAACAATAATTAGTAAAAATATGTTTCCATGATTAAGTATTTACTATAAAATTGACACAATAAATGATTTTTACAACTGCTTTTTGCTTTTTTAAAACCACTATTATTATCGGCTTTTTATTGAGAAAATTTAGGGGCTTTTTCCTGAATACAAATCCGGAAATTCTATGAACTTCATTCCACGACAACACTTAGAAATTGATAATTATATAAAATTTGTAGATGAAATCCTCCACAAGTGCGACAAGGGAATCGAGTATTGCAAGATTTGCCCCAATGAGTTTGTGTGTACAGAATTAGAAAAGGATGACTTTGGCTTAAACAATTCAACCATATCGGAGGTATTGACTGCCATCCAATATGCCCTGAGCAAGGTACCTGGCTATCTAAACCTCGAAAAAAGGAATGATCTCAGAGTGCATATCAAAAACTACATTAACGAATCGCCTGTCCATGAAAGAAGGATTTGGGAAGACAGCATTCTAGACTTATTGCTCGATGACAAACTCGCCAACCCTTCATATAAACCTACAGCCAAAATAGGTGAGGTAAGAACACTCCTTACGTATAACTCCAGAATTAGCTTCTCTACCTCTTTAAAATGTTTATGCCCTGAAAATAAAGACATCCTGCCAAACTTTACAAGGAATTTGCCACTGGAGATTGCTTCAACCTGCATAAATATCGTAAATCAATATATCCAAAGCAAATACATTGATATCACCGTTCCGCAGGCAATTGATCGTATAATATTTTATCTTGAAAAAAATGTGCCTGAAATAATCCGGGGGTGCAACTTAAACGACACAGGACTTGCGGCTGCATTATGCTACTATGCTGTGTTTACCAAGTCACCGATTCCCGAAAACATTGCGATAACAGGTGGATTGGACAGCCAGGGGAGAACACTTCCGGCAGATTCCCTGGACGGCAAAATAGAAACGGTTTTAAGGGAATTACATTTTATAGACAGGATTATCATCCCAAAAGGTTCTCTCTTTAATGTCTATATCCCTGAAAACGTAAAAATAATTGAAGTGAGTAATCTTGAACAAACGATAGATATTGTATTTAAAAACAACTTCACAATTTAACCTAATTATTTTCCCCCCCGTTTTTTCTCATCTCTGTTGAAGCGGATTAATTCCTGCATTAGGCTGAGAACTACTTTCTTTTGACGTAGTGGTTTCGATCCACTGAAAGAGCTTTTTCTTCAACTCCTTTGCTACCTCTGGATGGTTTTCAAAAATATTCCTCTCTTCTTTAGGGTCGTTACGAAGATTATACAATTCATATTTACCATCGCCTAATCCTCCACTGCCCACATTACTCACGGGCATACTTGTGTAAATGAGCTTCCACTCATTCGTCCTGACACAGCGGAGTCTGACATCTTCCATCTCTTTTGTGCTCTGAAACCCACCCAAAATCGTTTCACAAAAAACAGGCCGTAAATTATTCGCAGGTTTACCCTGTATTGAAGGTAGAAGCGAATATCCTTGTAATCCTTCAGAAGGCGGTATTCCTAACATATCTAGTATGGTTGGCATGATATCTATTTGCTGCACCAGTTCGCCTGCGACCCTGTGTTTAATCTTTTTTGGCCACCAGATTATCAATGGTATGTGAATAATCTCATCATACAATTTCGCATTCAATGATGTGGATGCATGACCAATAAAACCGTGTTCAAACAATTCTTCTCCATGGTCGGAAGTTATGATGATTAGTGTATTATCCAATATGCTCCATTGCTTCATCCTTTCCATCAGTTGTTTCATGTAATCATCCAATTGTCGTACTTGTCCATCGTAAAGAGCAACTACAACCTTTCTCTCTGTACTATTAAAACTAACAGAACCATTCTTAATAACACTTTTCGCTTTTACCAGAGTAACAGCCTCGGTTTCAGCAGACGCACCGCTAAAAATATCTTCCTGAAAGATTTTATCATAAGGATTTTGGGGATTATACGGTAAATGCAACCCATGATAGTGATACCATATAAAAAATCTCTGGTCTTTGTATGCCTCTAGCAATTTCAGCAAATCTTCTCCTTCTTCACCAGAAAACCGCTCTTTATCGACCACATCGAAACCCAGATGCCAGTAATTTTGAATATCGACAAATTTTGGCAACACAGGCGCTACATATCCATTTTCCTTCAAAACTCTGGGCAAGGTCAAAACATCGTCTTTTGGAGTTCTGTCCTTTGCATCAACGCCATGGGTTGGTGGATACAATGATGTAAATATGGAAATCATTCCTGGTGTGGTCCACGCTGATTGGGAGAAGGCCTGGGTAAACAGCACCCCTTCTGAGGCTATCTTATCAATATTCGGAGTAGTGTTACGGCTATAACCGTAACAACTAAAGTGGTCTGGACGGCAGGCATCAATTGTTAAAAGCAGTATATTGGGCAAGTCTTCTTTTGCTTCCATTCTTCTTTCACAAATAAAAAGAAATGCCAGGGAATATATTACAACAAACAGTCGTTTCTGCAAGCTCATTGAATTATTTGAGTATGGATTGTAATGTTTGGTCTTAATACAAAAATAATAAAAAGTTCACCCATTCCGCTGGAAAGCCAATTCATAAAGATATCTCTTGTATCGAAGACACGCATCGGCAAAATACCCTGGATAAATTCATCAATAGCGCCTAACAGGAATACTAATATGGCTGTATACAGATATATTCTATTCCCTTTTGCGTGCAGCTTTAAAGCCCAAAATACAATAACACTTAATATTCCATATAATAACAGGTGGAATCTTTCTGCTCCGGCAACGCACATATATTTCAACAAAGCGAGACAGGCGCCGGATATTGCAAAAAAGGATATATACACAGAAACTTTCTTAACCTGTTTTTGAAATATCAGGTAAATTAAAAAATAAGTCCCTAGTACACAAACAAAAAACAATCCGAGGTAGTTGACACTGTTACCCCATTGCCTCAATACATACACCCAGAACGCCGTTCCAAAGGGTAAAAAGGCATAGATCGCCCCCGTATAGATAGCAACGATCCCCCAGCGCCATTCCAGGGACACCTTTTTTATAAAACCGTAATTAATGGACATGGCCATTTTCTAATTCACTACACTCCCGCGAATATTTGGTTTTAATACAAAGGCAATAAAGAGTTCTGCCATCCCAGCGGAAAACCAGTTCATAAGGATATCCTTTACATCGAAAACCCGCATCGGCAGAAGCCCCTGAATAGACTCATCAATTACACCCAGTAAAAATACCAGCATGGTCGTGTATAAATACACCCTCGTTTTCTTTACGTCATTTTTAAAGGCCCAAAAGACAAACGAACCCAATATGCCGTACATCAGTGGGTGAAGCCTCTCAGGCCCGGTAGAACACATATATTTCAGTATGGCAATACATGTTAAGGATATTAAAAAGAAGGCAATATATACTGTGGGTTCTCTAACCTCTTTCTGAAAGATTAAATATACGAGGAAATACACTCCCAGGACACATATAAGAAACCATCCCAGATAATTAATGCTATTGCCCCATTGGCCTAATACAAACCGCCAGAACCTCGGTCCGAATGGCAAAAAAGCATAGATTGCCAATGTATAAATGGCAACGATCCCCCATCGCCATTCCTGGGATATTTTTGTTATAAAGCCATGGTTAAAGTCGAGAGCCATGCTACAATTGCTATCAAAGTTTGAATAATTCTTGATTTTAGATTGCGGATTTTGGATTTGATGGTATTCAATCCGTACTCTGCAATCCGAAATTCAAAATTTTAATGTACTATAACTTCACCGTCAGTCCCTGGGCCATTTTGATTTCCATGGCATGATTGACCGTCCACGCCGTACGGTGCGTTACCACATCAATCAGGGTACTGGCCGACGGTAATCCTGTCCCGCTCTTTTTAACACCGCCAAAGGGTAAATGTACCTCAGCTC
>Ga0209317_1002012_pt1 | contig 15715 bp, 13 predicted proteins | sample RifGroB2_FD_183994 | JGI IMG/M metagenome (GOLD analysis project Ga0209317, IMG submission 183994) | Soil microbial communities from Rifle, Colorado, USA - Groundwater B2 (SPAdes) (version 2) | ecosystem: Environmental > Terrestrial > Soil > Unclassified | place: Rifle, Colorado | collected... | reverse complement strand
GGCTATGTTCTTATCGAGGATCTCCTTGGACCTGTCTGTGAAGTAGAGCTGGTAGTAGGTTTCGGCAACCATTCTGCGCAACTCCAGCTTGCGCTCCTCCACCTGCCATTTATAAGACTCCGCCTCCTTGGATGCCACCTCCGCCTTGAGATCCCGCTTTCCCCAGAAGGGAAGCTGCTGCGAGATCCCGAGCACTTTCTGTGTCATCGGGTCCATTTTGAAGTTCAGCGGGTCCCTGACCATGCCGTTCTGGATTTTCAGCATCAGCATCGGGTCTTCAAGTGCCTTGGCCTGTACGATCCGGGTCCTGAACATCTGCCAGCGGGCGCCGGACGCCTTCAGCTCGGGATTGTCGGCAATGGCTTTATCGATGAGTTGGGAAAGGTTTTCGGCTGGTTTGGCCTGTTCAGCCATGACCGGCTTGATCAGAAAAACGAAAAACAGCAGGAAGAGCGAAAGAGCAACCCGCGAATTCATGGTGACTCCTGGAGGGTTAAAGTTGAACGAGTTGTCACACAAGCCGTGCCACACTCACAACCTATTGATTAAGCGACATTTCGATCTAAATGCAACCAACGATGTGGAGAATATTTAACAACTGGGGCGGAATATTCCGCAAGGTCAAGCTTATCCACCTAATATCATAATCCTTATCGGCCATACTGCTGACGGCTGAAGCGATAGTCACCTACGTCATGCCTGATTTTGTTCATTAATTGCCAGGCGAGGTAATGCTATATTTTTCGATCCGGTAGACCAGCGTATGGCGGGGAATCCTCAGAAAACGGGCGGCAGCAGTCTGATTCCAGGAATTACGCTCCAAAGCCGCTACGACGACCTCCCGCTCCAGTTGCTCAAGGGAACAACCCTCGTCAGGCAGTTTCACGACCGCGCTTGCTGGAGCGCCGTTCACCAGGAATTTGTCCGGGAGATCCTTGAGGCTTATGACGTTGCTGTCCCGCATTATGAGCAGACGTTCGACTGTGTTTTCGAGTTCCCGCACGTTGCCCGGCCAGGGGTACCTGACCAAGGTTTCAAGGGCATCCTGGTCGAAGCTTAACTTTTCTCCGCCGTGCTTGCTGCAGAAGTGTCGGATGAGAACGGGAATGTCCTTGCGCCGGTCACGAAGCGGCGGCAAATGGATCGGAATGACGGACAGACGGTAATATAGATCCTCGCGGAAGGTCCCGTCAGCGGTCGCCTTGTCGACATCAAGGTTGGTGGCGGACAGGACGCGAACGTCCAGCTTCTCGGCTTTTGTGCCGCCCACCGGCTCCACTTCCCTTTCCTGTAGCGCTCTGAGCAGCTTCGGCTGCAGCTCGACGGGAAGGTCTCCGACCTCATCAAGGAACAGGGTCCCGCCATCCGCCAGTTGGAATTTTCCGGTCTTATCCCTGACAGCCCCTGTGAAGGCCCCCTTGACGTGACCAAAGAGTTCGCTTTCCAGCAGGTCGCGGGGGATGGCTGCGCAGTTTATGGCGACAAAGGGGGCGTTCTTGCGAGAACTGTTGGCATGAATGGAGCGGGCGACCAGTTCCTTACCGGTGCCCGATTCGCCGGCAATCAGAATCGATGCTTCCGTATCTGACACCTTGCGGATGACATCAAATACCTTCTCCATCTCTTTTGATGAACCGACGATGGTGCGATAATCAGCCTTGTCGGAGAGCTCATTCTTAAGTCGCTTGTTTTCCTCGGCAAGTCCGCTGAACTGAAGCGCCTTCTTCACTGTCAGTCTGAGCTCATCCCTGTTGAACGGCTTGGTGATATAGTCGAGGGCTCCCGCCTTCATGGCCTCCACGGCGACATCAACGGTCCCGAAGGCGGTTATGATGATCACCAGCGTTTCGGGAGATCGCTCCTTGATGGATTTGAGAACCATCAGACCATCCATGCCGGACATTTTCATATCGGTTATGACAAGGCCAGGTTGCGATTGTCCAAACCAGTACAGGCCCTCCTCACCCGATGATGCGGTCTGAACTTCATACCCCTCTTCCTGGAGGTTGTACTCAAGCACCCGCCGCAGCGAGTTGTCGTCGTCGATAACCAGAATTTTATGTCTCAAGGCATTCCATGGCCGATATGTTCTTGCTGTTCTTGATGGTCTTGATTTGAGCCAGATCCTCTTCAAGGATCTCGCGCTGGTCGAAAGTCACGCCCCCCAGGCTGATTCCGCCATAGTTCATGGAGAGGCCATTACTTTGAGGGGTTATAAGTATGTTTGCGCCGAACTCGTCCATCTTGCGCTCGATGTCGCTCGACATGGAGCCGGTCAGGGTCACCAGGGTAACGATGGTGGCGATTCCTACCATGAGGCCGATGGTCAGGAAGGCCATCTTGGCTTTGCGGCGTTTCAGGTTGTTGATGGATATGGTGTGCAGTTTCATAGGGTCTCCGCCGTTCCTCCCAAGCGCTTAGAAGTAACGTGCTCCGGCTTTTAGGTCGGCCGTGGTGATGGTTATGCCGCTTCCGCTTGCCTTGCCGGGAAGGTAGGAGGGATTGCAACCTCCGACTTCGTGCGGCCCGATGCGGTCGATGGCGAACTGCCTGTTGCAGTTTTTGCAGACCAGCACGCTACCCTTCTGCTCATACCCCTTCTTTTCTCTAAAGCAGGAGTCGCAGGCGTCAAAGGCTGTCCGGTAGTTGCCATCCGATGCCTTGACAACAACAAACGCGATATCCTTGCCGCCGTCCTCAAAACGGTAATAGTGCGCCTTGCCGTCAGATACCTTGGCCAGCGGAATGGTCACCGAGCCGTTAACAGCCTTGACCGTCTGATTCTTGCCCAAACCGGGGATATTGAGGGCATACGCACTCACTACCGCCACCAACAATGCGCCAACAATTGCCGCTACCCCTACGATGCGCTTCGAGTTGCTCGATACCATTTTCTGCTCCTTTTCTTAACTTGGTTTATTTGCGCCGCAACCGCCGCCGCAGCCTCCCGACGACGGTGCGGCATTCTGCCCGACATTCCTGCCGGTTATCTGTCTGAACTGTTCCGGGGTCAGCACCTCGGATACTTTACTGCTGAACCCGGTTCCGGCGACCCTTTCAGCCAGCCTTTCCGGCTTAACGGCCTTCTGGTCATAACCGACGATTACCCAGCCACCATTCACATCCACCTCGGTAACCGCGACGCCTTTCACCGACTCAAGTGCCTTGGTGATCCTGCTTGAGCAACTGCCACAGGTCATTCCGGTCGTTTTCAGAACGGCAACGGAATCGGCTGTCGCACCGATCCGGACACGAAATGCGAAAACAACCAAAACGGTAACGGCCGCGATGACAAGAATAGAGGTAGATATCGTTTTGGCGTTCATGACAAACCTCCGTCAATTCCCTTCAGCAAGGGCAGGTGTCGGCGCGTTCCCCTGCCAGTTCCGCATGCCGTAAAGGTTAATGGCAACTCCGGCACCTTGCAGCGCCAGCCATCCGGACCGGCCTAGGCAATACGCTACTATCCCCAGAAGTAGCGCCGACAGGGTCCAAAAAACAAATGAGCTGCGCCGCACGTGGGCGTTGAGAACCGATCCGGCGAACGAAGCAGCCACTCCAGCCCATTCGATGATGCTTATAGCACTGCTGCTGTTAATCAATGACACTGGACGGCTCCTCGCATTAACAACACGGCGTAATCAAATAACGAGCCAAACGGATCAATAGCTGTAACGCGCCGACATTCCGTACTATTACCATTCAAGCTTGCAAATGTTGTCTCAACTGGCTCATAAATAGTGAAGAATATTCAAAGCAGATGGAGGAATATTCTACTCTCGATGAATGGAACCGGCTGCCTCCCTGCCATGAATCTAGGCAATGGCCGCTTCGTATGTCACGGGAGACCTACAGGAACTTGCGAGATGGGGGTGTCATGGACGTCAACCGCCATGAAAAGCCGGGCCTCTCCGGCGGGAGTTCATCTCCCTTCAATCCAGGAGGGCATCCCTGACCATCGCAATCTTCGTGGGGGCGGTATCCCCGAGGCCCGGGACAAAAGGGGAGTTACGAGGAGACCACGGCTTTTTTTGGACAAAAAAGTATTGACATTGTGACCTGCAAAGATTACTTGTGTGGCGCTACTTTTTCGGGAACAACTAGCCATGAACCACCTAAAATACCGTATTACTTTTGCATTGCTAATCCCGATGCTGCTTCTTAACTTGTCTGCCAGTGCCCTGTTCGGTGCGGCGCATGCGGCAGAAGAATTAGGGCATTCCTCTACCCACAACATCGGTATCTTCGATGTCGTCAGCGATGACCATTGCCCGGCATGTCCGAACGAAGAGCATCCTAGTAATGACCATAGCCACCCCAGTTGCGAGCACCATTCTTCTCTGTATTTTGGTTCTCAGCCTCTGCTCGTTTCGTACAACCCAAACATAACTATGCACACTTTAGCTGAACCTCTTAATGCCTTTCCCGAAGTCTATCTAGAGAAATTCATCCCCCCACAAATACTCGCTTAACCTGCTGAATCGGAGAGGTTTTTTCTGAGCCCGCACCAAACCTGTCCGTCAGTGTCAGATTCAGGCCTCTTCGCTCAGCGCCAATCATCTTATCCCATGCTTTTTACGTCGTCTCATTTTGTTCCCCGGCACTTTGTCGGGCACCTGCATGGAGATGCTGTGCCTTGCCCTGTTGCAATTTCGCCAGGAGGGAGAGTCCTGCAGCTCGATCTGCGCCGGTGACCGGCGTGGATCGTACTTTGGAGATATCCACATAAATCTATCGAGCCATTCAAGGAGGATATAAATGCAAGTTTTACCTGACCGGCTACCACGCTTGCCAGTCACGTTCAATGGTTATCTGGGTTCTTTTATGCTGTTGCTATCGCTGCTACTCGTGACACTGACAGCATCGGACACTTTCGCCCACGGTGTATCGGACGGCGATAAAGCCTATATCGTACAAAATACCGGCATGCAATTGCTACCGTTCATCTATCTGGGCGCCAAGCACATGGTGACGGGTTACGACCACCTGCTGTTTCTATTGGGCGTGATTTTCTTTTTGTACCGGTTGCGCGATGTTGGGGCCTATGTGACCCTTTTCGCGGTTGGCCACAGCGTCACCCTGATTTACGGGGTGCTAAGCGGGACGCACGTCAATCCCTTCATCGTAGATGCCATCATTGGCCTGTCTGTCGTCTACAAAGCACTGGACAATCTCGGTGCATTCAAGCGTATATTGGGTTTCCAGCCGAATACCAAGGCAGCAGTTCTGGTCTTTGGTTTCTTTCACGGCTTTGGCCTCGCGACAAAGCTGCAGGAATTCACACTTTCCCCGGAGGGGCTGATACCGAACATCCTCGCCTTCAACGTTGGGGTCGAGCTTGGGCAATTGCTTGCCCTGAGTGCAATCCTGATATTGATGGGCTTCTGGCGGCGTACCGAGGCGTTCAGGCATCACGCTTTCGCGGCCAATACAGCCTTGATGACCGCAGGTTTCGTTCTGATGGGATTTCAAATAACGGGTTACTTCACTAAATAATTCAGGAGACTGACATGACTGCACATAATAACCACCACCTGCCAACCCTTCCGCAACTGTTCAAGGCCACCGGTATTGCCGTGCTTGCCGCAGCTGCCATCCTGATTACCACCGTACTGCCGTCCGAGTTCGGCATCGACCCCACTGGAATAGGCAAAGCAATGGGGCTTACCGCGCTGAGCGCCACCGATGCCGAGGCGGCAAAGCTGCCGGATGGCGCAGCAGCGCCGGAGCCGGTTATCCAAACGCCTGCGCAAACGGTGGCAAAAAGTGAGGTCCCTTTCCGCAGCGACGAGATGTCGCTGACACTTCAACCCGATGAGGGGTCAGAAATAAAGTCAACCATGCTCGAGGGAGAACAGATCGTCTTCACTTGGCTAACCGAAGGCGGTGCTGTTAACGTGGACATGCACGGTGAAAAACCTAATGCGGGCGACCAATTCACCAGTTACTGGAAAGCCAAGCAGGTGACCAGCGACCAGGGGAGTTTTATAGCTCCGTTTGACGGAACGCATGGCTGGTACTGGCGCAATCGCGGAGACAAGCCGGTGACGGTCAAAGTCAAAGTGAGCGGTTTCTACGAGAAGCTTGCCCGGATGAAATAGGACCAAACCTCTTCAGTCCTGAGCAAGACGCAAAAAGGCTCATCTCCTGTGTCATGAGTGTCAGGGACGTACAGACAAGCGAACTGAAATTCGGGAAGTCATCGAGGCAGTTCCCATAAAGACGGAGATCACAGACCTACATGTGTGGCGCGTCGCTAAGGGCAAGTACGCCTGCATAATTTGCCTGGTCACCGCAGGCGAGGCCGAGCCCAACTGCTTCAAGCGGCAGTTGGGTGTTCATGAAGAATTGGCACACATAACAGTGGAAGTGAATGCCCGCCAAGCCGCGGCCCAATAAAATAACTCCAGGGCAATGGTCGTTGAAAAGCTCCAGAAGGATCCTCACCGCTTTCTGGCTACGGTTCAGATCGGCGTGACGGTGGTCGGCTCGCGGGCATCGGCAGTCGGCGGGGCTACGGCTGTCGAGTACTTCAAGCCGTTACTGGATGCCGCTCCCTATGCCGTGGTACGCGAGGCAGCCGAGCCGATTTCCATCGGCATCGTAGTCGCCCTTGTCTCCTACTTCTCCCTGATACTCGGTGAACTTGCCCCGAAGACCATCGGTCTTCAATACGCCGACCGCATGGCAGCGGAAGATAGATGCAAATGGCACTCGTCGTGGACGAGTACGGCAGCACCTGCGGTCTGGTCACCATTGAAGATCTGCTGGAGGAACTGGTTGGCGAGATCGAGGACGAGCACGACGTGGGCGAGACGCCCCGGGTGGTGCGGCTCCCCGATGGGAGCTTTATGGTCGATGGACTTATTTCGCGCAACGACCTTGAGGAACTGCTCGACATAAAGTTCGAAGAAGGGTTGCCCTATGATACGCTGGCGGGCCTGATACTCGATGAGTTGGGGAGGTTTCCCAGAAAAGGAGAAAGGATCGTCTGGAGGAACTTCGAACTGGTCTGTGAAGAGGTTACACCGACGTCCATCGTTAAAGTGAAACTGACTGCTGCGAATAACAAGTGACCGGGTCTCTCCGCCAGGCAGTGCGATGGTGACTTCCGGTACCTGCTGTTTTCGGACATTACCTGCAACTGCCAAGCGATGGCGCGCTTAGGAGATGATTATCGAATACTGTTGAAGGTCGCGCGGGGGAACGGTTAGTTGAGTGCTTAGTAGGGAAAGCCGGGACCTCATTGTCCCGTTTCCCGGCGGTTATCTTGCCGGCTGCACGAGTAACGATGTCTTGTCCTTTTTTGCAACATCACCGACCTTAACCTCCCCCTTGGTAATTTCGGCCTCAAAATAATGCGGGCCTATGAAGGAAAGTACCTTTAGCTCGCCAACTTCCTTTGGCTGAGGGGTTTTACCGCCGAGTTGTCGATAGACCGTTATGACGTCTCCAATAGCTATGTCTTTCTGAGCCTCCACATTGCTACTGTGGAAAAGATGCACCTTGTTGCCTATTTTCATGACCACTTCACTTTTTGCCTTTTTCCCGGCGGCAGCGTTGGCGGTAAGCGGCGCCGCTACCATGATGGAAATCGCCAACAGAGTTATCATCATTGTCAGTTTTTTCATGTAAGCTTCCTCCTCGCTTGGGTTGGCTGCTCTCATTAGCAAACGGCCTCAACTCGTTTACACCTCCTTCTCGGTCATGGGGTGCGGATTAGACATGGCCTATTGTATCTCGAACAGAGCCATTATCAAATTGCACCGCAACATCCCGCACACCGTAGAGGGTTTCCCGGACAACCGGCCACCGGCCGCCCTCTCCGGTTTCCGCGCCGTAGCGCTCCAGGTCTCCTCCGCCAAAAAAGCCCTGGCTGCGGCGGCAGGGCGCGCAGGCTCGGAGGGCGAGGGCCGGCCCCTTTTTACGGGCGCGGCATCTTGGGCCTGCGGGGAGTGCCGAGATAGCTCTGGGTGAGCTCCCGGGTGCCGACCGCGAGGGGAAGCAGATCCTCATGCTTTCTCAGCGCCTCCGGCAGTGAGGGGCCGTCGGTGATGATGAAATCGCCCTCACCCAGACAGGTCTTGGCGAAAAAACGCCCTGCCGAGCTGCAAAAGACTTTTATTTGGAAAACCTCCCCGTTCAGTTCAAATTCAGACGAGTGCAGCAGCATCACCTTATCCATTGTCCCCCCCCCGAATCTCCTGATCTCCGAGCCCCGTCGTTCATCCGCTGGATTGTCTTCAATTGATATTCCGCCCGGCCGGGGGCGGCTTCTTTCAAGGATCAGGAAGCCGTCGTCGCCACCTTGGGGTTCCAGCTTACCGTCGGCCAGAGACGCCGTAATAAACATCTCCCCCCATTTGTTCCAATGCGACGCCGCGGTTCATGTATTCGGCCGCTTCCCCGGTGAGACCCCGGGCACGGCAGACATTACCCAGCCCTTTCCAAGCCAGGGAGTATGCCGGGTCAAGGGCCAAAGCCTTCCGGTACTTGTCCTCGGCCTCGCGGTAGCGGCCCGTCCTCTGGTAGAGGTCCCCCAGGTGAAAATGGCCTTCCATCCGCTCCGGAGCCAGGCGGATCGCCGTCTGCATCTCACTTTCCGCCGCGGCGTAATCACCTCGCATCACGTCCAGGCTCCCGAGGTTGAGCCAGGCGGACCACTGTGCAGGCTGGAGACGCAGCGACTTCCCGAACATCTCGGACGCATCGGCAAGGCGGCCGATACTGGCATTAGCCGCACCGAGATTGTTGTAAATGCGGGCGTCCATCTCGTTCAAGGCGAGGCAGCACTTGTAGGCCTCGATCGCTCCCTCAAAGTCCCGTTTTCGATGCAGGGCGACCCCTAGATTCAGCCAGGCATCGGCGTTCAACGGCGCCTTAACCGCGTTGTCGCGCCAAAACCGCACCGGGTCTCGCCATGTTTCGTTGCGAAGGTAGGTAGAAGCGGCCAGGGTGACCACCAAGACTCCGGCAACGCCGGCAAGGATCCGCAGGTGCCTTGCGCCGAGAAAGGATACCGCGGCAGCAACCACGGCCAGGAAAACGCCGGTTGAGGGGAGATAGAGCCGGTGTTCAAAGATCACATCGCGGATGGGTATGATGCCTGACTCGACGGAGAGCGTCAGGAAAAACCAGGCCACGCCGAATCCCGTGATCCTCAACAGCCTGCGGCCGGTCGCTGCCGGGGGCAACGGGGCCGGCATTCCGGGGCAAGCCCTCCCGGAGAGGAGGTAGCTCCATCCGGAGAGCGCCAGCAAGGAGCCGAGCAGTAAAGACGAGAGGAAAACATCGAGGTCCCACGGAGAGTGGCGCAGAGGGTAGTCGTACACGACCTGTTGGCTCAACGGCAGGATGAGCAGACCGAGATAGCGGACGATAACGGTAATTTGGGTGAGGAAATAGCTCGCGCGAGAAATATCGGGCGTTTCCCGCGTCATCGCGTCCATAGCCGCAATGAAATCAGCGCCCCGATGGGTGGCCAACAGGAACAGCCCGCACGCTCCGGCAAGCGCCACGGCTACCACGAAGACTCCGACCAGCTTCTTCCTGGCGCCGCCGAAAAAGGAGCATTCATAGAGGACGATGGCTGCCGGGAGGGTCGCGGCTATCTCCTTGGTCAACATGGCAAGCCCCGACATGAGGGCCGCCAGGACGAAGCAAAGCGGAACCGCTCCCCGGCGCCAGCCTTCCGCTGGTGCCCCGTTTATCCCTTCAGCCGAGGTCGACCTTGCCGCTGCGGATGCCACCCTGCCCCGGGCGTAACAGACCACGGCGGCGAGATAAAAGAGTGTCGCGAGGGAGGCGAAGCGCTGAACGGTATAGGTGACAGCCTGCGTCTGTATCGGGTGGGCCACGAAGAGAAGCGCAACCATGAGCGGGAGCAGTTCCGCCCCCTCGGGAAGCGGCCTGCACTCCTCGGACGGCGGGGTTTCGGCGAAAAAAGGCGTTTTCAAGGTCAGGGCCGTCAGAGCGAATACCAGGAATGCCGAAGCGACATGTATGGTGAGGTTCACGACGTGGTAACCCGCCACATCGAGGCCGCCGTAGCGATAGTTGAGGGCCAGGCTCAGGTAGCCGACCACGCGTCGCGGGTTGTAATGCAGCCCTTGCCCCGCGAAAATCCTGGAGACCTCCTTGATGACGTCGTTGGTTGCTATCGCCTCTTCATCGTCGAAGGTGAAGGGCACGGCGAAGGAATTGGAATAGGCGACGATTCCCACCAAAGCCACGATTACCAGGCTCAGAAAAACCCAAGCCCGCGGCCAGCGGCTCGAAAGGTTTGCCGACTCTTTATTGTCCGACCGGTTCGTCATTCTCACCTCTGCATGCGAGTGAAGCTACTTTGGAGGGAGCTGATGCGGGATCTCATGAAGAGTCAAGTCACCTTCAGGGTTTCAAACACATCGTTCGGGGCGAGGTCGTGGGAGATCTTGTCTCTGCCGTATGCATGGCAGACGATGAATCGGGCACATGCGCCGTAATTCCCCCTGCAGTATTTCTCCTTCAAGGACTCAGTCGTGCAGGGCATCTCCTCCAGCCCTTTTTTGAAGAAGACGCAGGAATCCAGCAAACTGCAGAGGCTCATCGCATTTCCTCACCTTGAAAGGGCTTACTGAAAACTTCGACGATTCAACGGCTCTGCCCTTCATTGCCCCCGCGTCCTCCAGTGATGGTTACCACGACGCTCGGCGCCTGTTCGGTTGCGACCGTCAAAAGGAGCCCCCGCCCGGAGACGGGGGCTCATGGCTCAACTCACAAGCCTTATCGCATGATCGATCTTAACTTCTAGTCCTGCCAGGGCCATGGCGAACCTGTAGCAGGCAACTGCTCTCCCTCGAGATTGGGATCGAGGTCGACCCCTTTGCCGTAAGGCTTGGCGGTGTGCGGGTTGATCGCGCCAGTCTTGCCTTTCTTGACCACCGTGTAGCCATCCGCCCCTACGATAGCGGCGTTACCTTCATGGCAGGTCTTGCAGATGTCGGACTTGCCATCGGCCGGGATGTAGTTCCCCTTCAGGATTATCCTGCCGTAGACCCTGCCCGCCTGGGTACTCTTCTTGTGCGGGTCGTGACAGGTGGTGCAGGTCACCGAGGTGCCATAGTGATTGCCGATCTTGATGTCGTACCATTGCTGGTGGTCGTCATTGGAAGCGCCGTTGCCCAGGAACGGCTTGGTAGCGGTGTCGGCCGGATTCCAGCTCGGCTTTCTGACGCGGTCGACACCGTTGTTTCTGGTGTAGGCCGGACTCAGCACGAACTCAAGAGACTCTCCCGGGTTGAACCAGGGCACGTCCTTCCTCGCGGTGGTTCCCGCCACGGTGGAGTTCCAGTTGCCATGGCATCTGCCGCAGATGTCGATCTGCTGGTCCTGGGTCAGGTCGGCAGGGTTCAGGGCATGGCCGTCCTGATCGACCGCCGATCCATGACAGGCCACGCAACCGATGCGCAGGTCGTTCATGGAGGAGCTCAGGTCGTAGGGAGTCGCGGAGTCCTTGTAGCCGGCGGGCACGGCATCGGTGTCGTAACCCGTTACATGGCAACCGATGCAGGAGCCTTCCCAGGTCCTTTCATCGACACGATCGCCCATGGAGCGGACGAGGCCGGGATCCAGGCCGTTGTACCTGATGTTCAGGACCTTGTTGCCGTAACCCTGCATCCATACCGCATAGGCCTGCTTGTGATTGGAGCCGATCACGATGGTGATGTCCTCGACCCCGAAGGTCTGATCGCTGAAGGTTACCGTCGGCTTTTCGGTCATTACCGCCCGGACGCCGACCTTGGTCGGATCCTTTGCGGTCCCATCGACATTCTTGTTGCTCGGATGGATATAGGTGTACCTGTTGTCGGTGATCCACTTGGCCGCTTCCGTATAAAGGGCGGGATCGGCGTTGTAACCGATCACGTACTCCTTGCCCACTTGCGCTTTCTGCGTGTGGGGAGTGTCCGCCCAGTCGGCATAATCGGTGTGACAGAGCAGGCACTCGTTCGAGCCTGCCGCGACGTTGTGTCCCGCCGAGTTTTGCACGATCCTGGATTGACCGACGACGGCGTTCAACTGGTCGGTATGGCAGGTCGAGCAGGAATTGGCGGAGGTGCCGTGACTCCCGGCAAGGGTGGTCCCCTGGGTAAACCCTGCGCCTACCAGGTTCCCCTGATAGTGGCATTTCTTGGCGCAGTCGCCGGCCGGGTCGAGCTTGCCCGCGCCCGGGTCCAGGGTCTGCCAGTTGTGGGAGTACCAGGCGATGGCATGCCCGTTCTTGTACACCACCGGCCGGACTTCCTTGGTCACCGGATCGATGAAAACGTCGTTGGAGCTCGAGGTGCCGTTCTTGGCCAGTTCGAAGTCCCGTGCCAGGCCGAAGGAATGGCAGCCGATGCAGGCGACCTTGGTGCCCTCGGCGAAGCCGCCGCTTACGTGCGCCGCTACCCAGGGATTGACGTGCAGGTGCTCGTTGACTTGGCCCGGGCCATGGCAGTCGGTGCAGTTGATGTCGCCCTTGATCGCCCAGTTGTACTCCTCGCCCGGCAGGGTGTGGATGTTGCCGCTCTTGCCCGAGGCGGTGCCGTGGCAGTCGTTGCAGGTCATGGCGGCGTGAGCCGTGTTGCTGCCGCCGGTGAGCGGGGAGATGACCTTGCTTCCCGATATCTCCAGTTCGGTCTGCTGCGGGTGGCGCCTGACATAGGTGGCCTTGGCTATGCCAACGGTGGTCAGATTGGTGTAGGAGCGTTCCTCGCCCTTCCAGTAGTAGGCGTTCTGGGCGGGATTGTTGAAGCCCGTGTGGCAGGCCTCGCAGACCTTCTCCGTGTCGTTGGCGAAATAGGCCTTGGCGCGGAAGTCGTGGGAGGCCACGTTGGTGGTCCAGTCCATCTTGAACTCGGTCAAACCGCCGCTGACGGTAACGTTATTGACCTTGCCGGTCGCCTGGACCTCGTCCCAGACATTGGTGATGGGCTGGTTGCCGAGGCGGCTGATGGTGGACTTGAAGTGGCAGGTGCCGCAGGTGGCGTGGCAGCGGTTGCAGTCGCCGTTGCCCCAGTTCTCGCCGATGTTGTACGGCTTTCCTTCGCAGGCGGTCGCATAGGCGGTCAGTGCGGGGTCGATGTGGGCTTCGACCTGCTTGTAGATGGTTGCGTGCGGACTGCTTGCGAAGGCGCTCATGTTGGGATGGCAGTTGGCAGTGGAGCAGCTTCTGGAAGCCGCAGTGACGTAGTTCCTGGTATCCTCGCTACCCGCGGCGATGTTGTTCGTGTTCGGGCTGAACGCGACATTCTGCTTCTCGCTGAACCGGGCCCAGCCGCCGAACATCTTGGGCACATTGGCATGGCCGCCCTTGGCCAGGGTGATGTCGGTGTGGCAGCTCACGCACTTCTGGGCGCCATGGATAGTGGTCGCGTAGACAGCGGCGTTGACGTAGAGAGGAACGGTTTCGCTTGACTTGTTGGGGACGGTGATGGTCTTCACCAGGGCCGGATTGCCGTGACAGCTGGCGGAGAGGCAGGCGGCGTTGGCGGTAATGGAGGCAATGGGGGTGATCTCGTGGGGGCCGCCGTTATTGGGGGTGTGACACCCGGCGCAGCTCGCCATCTCGCCGGTCAGGCCATGACCGGGGTTGTGGCAGCTGGCGCAGAAGTTGCCACCCTTGGCTACGTCCCTGGAAGACGACAGGTAGACGCCGCTGCTGTACCTTCCGAATCTGACGGTAGTCAGGGCTTGGAAGGTGGTCTTACTCACCGTCGCCTTGACTACGGGGCCGGGCATCGTGACGTGGCAGGTTACGCAGTCGACCCCTTTGGCTTTGTGCCCGGATGCTAGCCAGTTCGCCGGGACGTCCTTAGTCGCCTGGCTCACGCTGGTTGCCAGGTGGCAGGTGTCGGTGCAGTTACGCTGCATAGCAAGCGTGGTGTCTTTGGCATATGTTGCCGTAACGGTGATGTCGGAGATGATGTTGGAGATGGTCGCTTTAACCGGACCCTGGAACGGCAGGATTACCGGAGCACCGAACCGGTCGGTGAGCGCAACGGAGCCGCCACTGACGACAAGAGATTTAACGACGTTGTTGGCACCGGTGGGGGTGATGATCAGTCGAACCGTACCGCCGTAAGCGACGGAGGGGTTCAACGGAGCGATGCCATGCGCAATCCTATCGACGGTGTCTGCAGGGTTGGTGGCGGTTGTGGTGACGCTAAGAGACTTTTTCTGGTAGGTTACCACTACCGGGTTCACGGACTTGTTGGCAGCCGGAATACCGGTGACGGTGCAGACGGTTCTGTCGCCATTGAAAGCGGCTGAGCCGGAGGTCATCACGTTCTTGATGATGTAGCCGGTGTCTGCCGTAACCGTAGCCGTTACCGCGGTGGTGTCGTTGTAGTTCACCAACTTGGGAAGCCCGACGGAGGTGAGGGTCAGCGCTTTCACGCCATTGGTGGCAATCTGGCCACCTCTGTTCGTGTTGGTGAGCTGCAGCTGCCAGGTCTTCGGAGTCCCGGCAACGGCGTTGGTGGATGCGAAGGTCGCAGTCACGCCCTGAGCCAGAAGCACTGCGGGGCGCTTCGGATCAGCCGGGAGCGGTTTTGCGATGTTGACGGTCGTGGCGGCCCCATCAGCCGGGGTGATATCCGTCACGGTAGCGCCGACGATTTGCTTCAGGGCGGAAATCTTGAAGCCGGCGTTCGGTGTGACCACAACGGCGACCGCTGTGGAGCAGTTGGCGTATTGGATGCCGGCGCTTTGTGGGGCTTTATTTCCCACCTTAATGGTCCCCATGGTACCGCCGGTGTTGGTTACCTGGGTCCGCACCGAGTATGTCGTAGCGGCCCATGCACAGACCGCTGACATGACTGTCAGGCAAACCAGAGTGACTAGTCCTTTTTTAAACATCTTGAAGTCCCCTTTTGTATGCTTCTGCCGGTTGTTTACCCTGTCCGGGAAATGCCAACCTGCTTAGGCGGAATTTGACGAGGCTGTCAGCCTCCACATGGCATTAAATTACTTGATGTGGCAGGACAGGCAGATCAGAGACTCGGTTTGCTTGGCATACAGGAAGTAGTTCGGTGCGTTCTGCGGCGTACCGAGAACATCCTTGGCAGGGGTGCCCGCTTTGTAGTCGTCCTGGGTGGCGTTCTCCTTGTTGTGGACCTCGTGGCAGGTGGCGCAGGTCATGACCGAGCCGCCATAGAGGTTGTCGGCGATCAGCTTGCTGTTGGTGCCGTCGTTACGGGTAACGACGTTGTACACGCCCTGTGCCTGGCTGTAATCGATTGCGGTTGCGTAGCCGTTGTCGGAGGTGACGATCTCGGTACCGGTAGCGTCGCCGTTGCCGGCCTTGGAGTTACGGAAGGCGGCGATGTCGTTGTAGTCGAAGCCGATCGGGTGGGTGTTACTCAGGTCCTTGGTGAGGTCGGCGCGCCCCTGGTAGTCGATCCCTTCCCAGACGGTGCCGACCATTTTGACGCCGGCCTGCGCGAAGGCGCTGCCGTGCTGGTCGATGGCGATGCCGCCGTCATGGCAGCTCATGCAGAGGCGGCTCGGCCCTGCAAGCGGATCGACGATGTCGAAGGCGCCGTCGTTGGAGTTGTTCGGGGTAGCCCAGGTGTAGGCGGTGAACTGATCGTCGGAGGTGAGCTCGTGGTTCCAAAGCGGCAGGTTGGCGGTGCCGTCGGTTACGTCGGCGTGGTGAGGGGTGTGGCAGTAGACGCAGACTCGGCCCATGATG
>Ga0209317_1002011_pt1 | contig 15715 bp, 11 predicted proteins | sample RifGroB2_FD_183994 | JGI IMG/M metagenome (GOLD analysis project Ga0209317, IMG submission 183994) | Soil microbial communities from Rifle, Colorado, USA - Groundwater B2 (SPAdes) (version 2) | ecosystem: Environmental > Terrestrial > Soil > Unclassified | place: Rifle, Colorado | collected... | reverse complement strand
TTGTTCATCGGTTCCCGCAGAAAGCTGCTGAGAGACATGTTCGAATCGCCAAAGCGTGCCTTTTATCGCGGAGCAACGACCCGGGACCTACCGCTGATCGACCCTGCTGAATTTTCCCCTTATCTGGTGGCCCTCGCCGAAGCATCGGGAGCAAAATGGTCGCACGAGATCGCCGACAGCATTATCGCCACGGCGGAATCCCATACCTACAGCGTGACGGCGATCGCGCACGCCCTGTTTGAAGCCACCGCGCCGAATTCACCGAATAAAGAGGATCTCGCAGAGGCTGTAAAGACAGCGGCTATCCGGGAAACATCCCTGTTCATGTCGATTTATGAAGCTCTCTCCCCCCAGGCCCGCATGCTGCTGGAAGCCCTTGCAGCGGAACCGACTAAGCACCCAATGGCAGGGGAGTACATGTCGCGTCACAAGCTCACCACTGCAGGGACGGTCAGGAAATCACTGACTTCCCTGGTCAATGGTGACCATATCGCGACCGATGAAAACGGCCTTATCAGTCTCACCGACCCGCTTATGACGCGTTGGCTCAATACGAGATGGGGCAAGCGCAGCATGTTGAGGGGACTGGTGATTCAGGCGCCACCTAGAAACGACTGAGGCATTTCGCAGCAGCGACCACGCCGCTATGAAAAGCGAAATTAGCGCATTGAAAGATGTGACAGCTCTCAAGGGGATTTCAATCACCCACCACCTCCAGACGCAGCGCATCCTTGCCTTCTTCCTTCACCTGATACATAAGCCGGTCGGCGCGCCCGATCACTTCGTCGATGGTGGCCGGGGCCTTTAGATAAGTCACAAGCCCCATGCTGAAGGTCACCGGCCATCGGCTTTCCACGTCGATTTTCAACTGCCGTCGCACCTTCGCGGCAGCGGTCAGGGCGGAGTCTCCGGCGGTTTCAGGGAGCAGGAGCGCGAATTCGTCTCCTCCCAGACGGGCGACCGTATCGGTGTCGCGGATGGAAGCGGAGATGCTGGCGGCTACCTGTCGCAGGAGTTCGTCTCCCTCCGCATGGCCCACCGTGTCATTGACCGTCTTGAAGTTGTCGATGTCGAGATATGCGATGGTGAACGGCTCGCCATAGCGGTGATTGCGCCGCAACTCACCTGCTACAAGCTCGAAATATTGGCGGCGGTTCGGCTTGCCGGTCAGATGATCGGTGCGGGCCATCTCGTTTTCCCTCTCCAGTGCGCCTTTTAGGGCCGAGACAACCAGCGCCGCCAAGAGAAAGAGCAGGAGCTCCATGAGGTCGTTCCAGTACAGTGAGAATTCGCCCTGGTAGCGACGTCTTCCCGCTAATTCGGCCAGAAGCCAAGCCAGGGCGCTCGCAAGGGAGAGGGCGTAGCCGACTCTTCTCCCCACGAACCAGGCGGTCACGATAACGGGAATGAGATAGAAGGGGGCAAACGAATAGTCGGGGCCGCTTACCCAGTCGACAACCCCCACCACGAGGCAAAGCAGCAATGACAGGGCCGTTACCGCCGGTTTGGAGAGTCCTGCGAGGATTTCGACCAGCTTCATAGGTGAATCTCCATGATTTGCAAGCCCGTGACTCGGTTATCTCGTTCAGCGGGTTCATGGATGGCGGTATGCGGTTCATTTAAGTGGCTGTTTTTGAGTACGGGTAGTCGAAATTCTAACAGATCGGGGCACTTTTTTTCCAGTCATAGATAGGACTACCCTGCGCCGGTGAATTCGGCATAATGTAGCCGTTTATCGGCTGGACCCTGATCCTTGTTGCTCCGGGCGTCCGTTTAAAGTAAACTCGCAGGTCTGAACCTGTCACATCCGCCGCCAAGCTAGAGCTTGAAATAAAGGATTCCCATGAAGCAAATCCCCGCAATGCTGATCAGTTCCTTTCTGCTGATTCTCTGCACCTCCTGTACTCCAAAAGAAGAGACGCCCAAGGCGAAACCGCCGGTGCCGGTAAAGGTGGCGCAGGCGATGCAAAGGGATGTGCCGATACAGGTAAAGGCGATCGGCAACATCGAGGCGTTCACCAGCGTGGTGATCAAGTCGCAGGTAAGCGGCCAGATCGCTAGCGTCCACTTCAGGGAAGGAAGTGACGTGCAAAAGGGCGATTTGCTGGTCAGCATCGACTCCGGACCTTTCCTGGCAACGCTGCATCAGTGCGAGGCAGCCCTGGCCAGGGATCAGGCCCAGGCCAAATTCGCGCGTGAACAGGCAAGCCGCTATCGGGAACTGCTGCAGGAAGGTATCGTGACCCGCGATCAGTACGAGTCGCTGCAGTCCAACGCTGAATCGTTGGCCGCCACCGTGGCGGCTTCCCGCGCCACCTTGAAAAGCGCGAGAATCCAGCTCGACTACTGCTCCATCCGTTCGCCGATTACCGGCCGGACCGGCACTCTCGCACTGCAACCGGGGAACCTCGTGAAGGCAAACGATCTCCCCATCGTGACCATCAACCAGGTGAGCCCGATCTACGCCACCTTTTCCATGCCGGAAAAGTTGCTCGCCCAGGTGAAACGGGCCATGGCGGGCGACGAATTGAGGATCGAGGCGGTTATCCCGAATGAACCGGGGAGTACCGAGGCAGGTACCATCAGTTTTCTGGACAGTTCGGTGAACGCGGCCACCGGCACCATCCGGCTCAAAGGGGTTTTCTCCAACAAGTCCAGGAAGCTCTGGCCGGGCCAGTTCGCCGACTTGGTGCTGACGCTTGGCGTGCGCGAGGATGCCGTGCTCATCCCGACCCACGCCGTCCAGGCCGGCCAGCAGGGGGAGTACGTCTATGTTGTTCAGCCCGACAAGAAGGTTGAACTGCGCCCGGTTATTTCCGCCGCCGCGGCGGGCGAGGATACGGTGGTCGAGAAAGGACTGGCGCCGGGAGAGACCGTGGTGGTTGACGGTCAACTGCGCCTGACCCCCGGGGCGGTGGTCGCGATCGGCGACGGCGGGCCGGCCGGGGGGGAAGCGCGATGAACATCGCGGATCCTTTCATCCGCAGGCCGATCATGACCTCCCTGGTCATGGTCGCCATCTTCATCTTCGGGGCGGTATCCTACTTCAGGCTGCCGGTGAACGATCTCCCCAACGTGGATTTTCCGACCATCCAGGTGAGCGCCAACCTTCCGGGCGCCAATCCGGACACCATGGCGGCGGCGGTGGCGACCCCGCTGGAGAACCAGCTCTCGACCATTCCCGGCGTCGATTCCATGACCTCGAACAGCGGCGTAGGCTCCACCAGGATCACCCTCCAGTTCGACCTGGACCGTGATATCGACGCGGCCGCCCAGGATGTGCAGGCGGCCATATCCGCCGCCACCCGGTCGCTTCCCAAAAACATGCCGACGCCGCCGTCGTTTCGCAAGGTGAACCCGGCGGATCATCCGGTGCTGTACCTGGCGCTCAGCTCCCCCACGCTGCCGCTTTCAGCGGTCGACGAGTATGCCCAGACCCTGATCGGGCAACGGCTCTCCACCATCACCGGCGTGGCCCAGGTCAACGTGTACGGGTCGCAGAAGTTCGCCGTGCGGGCCCAGCTCGATCCCAGGGCTCTCGCCTCCCGCGGCATAGGCATCAACGAGGTGGCGGCGGCGATCTCCGACGCCAACGTCAACCTGCCCACCGGGGTGCTGGACGGAGCAAAACAGGCGTTCACCATCGAGGCCAACGGGCAGATGTTCAAGGCAGCCGCCTACCGCCAGATGGTGGTGGCTTATCGGGAAGGTTCGCCCATCCGCCTGGAGGAGCTCGGGCGGGTAATCGACAGCGTCGAAAACACCAGGATCGCCGGGTGGTACAACAGCACCCGCGCCATAGTCGTGGCCGTGCAGCGTCAGCCGGGGACCAACACCATCGAGGTGGTGGATAAGATTAAGAAGCTGCTGCCCAGCTTGCGCGGCCAGATGCCGGCCTCGGTTGAGCTGAACCTGCTGTTCGACCGCTCCGAACTGATCCGCGAATCGATGCACGACCTGAAGTTCACCCTCTGCCTGACCATCGGCCTGGTCATCATGGTGATATTCCTCTTTTTGCGCAATCTCTCCGCCACCGTCATCCCGTCCCTCGCGGTGCCGATGTCGATCGTCGGCACCTTCTCCGTGATGCACTTGCTCGGTTTCTCCATCAACAACATTTCCATGATGGCCCTGACACTTGCGGTCGGCTTCGTCGTGGACGACGCCATCGTGATGCTGGAGAATATCGTCCGGCACATGGAGAAGGGGATGAGCGCCATGGAGGCCGCCTTCAAGGGGTCCCGCGAGATAGGCTTCACCATCGTCTCGATGACCATCTCGCTGGTGGCGGTCTTTATCCCGGTGCTGTTCATGGGAGGGATCCTCGGGCGCCTCCTGCACGAGTTCGCCGTCACCATCGGCGTGGCGATACTGGTTTCCTGCTTCGTCTCCCTGACGCTCACCCCCATGCTCTGCAGCCGCTTTCTCAAAGCGCCGGCGCATGCACGCCACGGGCACGTTTATTTCGTCATGGAGCGCTTCTTCGACGGTCTGCTCGGGATGTACCGGCGTTCGCTGCAGCAGGTGCTGCGCTTTCGGCGCACCACCATGGCCGTCACCTTGCTGCTGACGCTGGTTACCGGCTGGCTCTTCACCGTGATCCCCAAGGGATTCCTGCCGATAGAGGATACCGGGAGGCTCAACGCCAGCACCGAGACGGCCGAGGGGACCTCCTTCGCGGAGATGAAGCTGCATCAGGAACAGGTGGCCGCCATCATAGCGCAGGATCCCAATATCGACGGCTTCATGTCGTCCATCGGGGGAGGCGGCGGCAGCAACACCGGTCGCTTCTTCATGCGCCTCAAGCCGCGCAAGGATCGGGATCTTACCGCCGACCAGATCCTTCAGCAACTGCGCCCGAAGCTGGCCCAGGTTCCGGGTATCAGCGTCTTTCTGAGAAACATCCCCTCGATCCAGGTCGGCGGCACCAGTTCCAAAAGCCTGTACCAGTACACCTTGCAGGGGCAGGATACCGGCGAGCTGTACCGTTCAGCCGGCGCTTTCGAGGCGAAGCTGAAGGCGATGCCCGAGCTTTTGGACGTGACCAGCGACCTGCAGATCAGCAACCCGCAGGTGCGTGTGGAGATAGACCGGGACAAGGCGGCGGCGCTGGGACTCAGCGTCATGCAGGTCGAGGAGGCCCTGGCCTACGCCTACGGCTCGCGTCAGGTCTCCTCGATACTCGCCCCGACCAACCAGTACCAGGTCATCCTGGAACTCGACCCGCTGCACCAGGAGGACCCTGCGGCGCTCAGCATGCTCTATATCCGCGGCAAAAACGACCAACTGGTGCCCCTCGACACCATCGCCGCCATTTCCAGGACCATAGGCCCCCTGTCGGTGAACCATAAGGGGCAGCTTCCCGCGGTGACCGTATCGTTCAACCTGCGCCCCGACGTCGCCCTCGGAGACGGCATGAAGCTCATCGACGAACTCGCCCGCACCGAACTCCCCGGCTCCGTCATCACCGGTTTCCAGGGTACCGCCCAAGCCTTCCAGTCGTCGTTCAGCGGGTTGTGGCTGCTGCTGATCATGTCCATCTTCGTCATCTACATCGTGCTCGGGGTGCTTTACGAGAGCTATATCCACCCCGTAACCATCCTCTCCGGATTGCCGGCCGCAGGTTTCGGCGCGCTGATCACCCTGATGATCTTCGGCAGCGATCTCAATATCTACGCCTTCGTCGGCATCATCATGCTGCTCGGGATCGTCAAGAAGAACGCCATCATGATGATAGATTTCGCGCTGGTAGCGGAGAGGACGGAGGGGAAGCGGCCGCTCGACGCCATTTACGAGGGGGCCATCGTCCGTTTCCGTCCCATCATGATGACCACCATGGCGGCCCTGATGGGAACCCTTCCCATCGCGCTGGGGCTTGGCGCAGGCGGGGAGTCCAGGCAACCGCTCGGCCTCGCGGTCGTGGGGGGGCTTCTGACCTCCCAGTTGTTGACCCTCTACATCACGCCGGTGGTCTACTACTACATGGATGAGCTTTTGTGCCGGATAAGACCGCGAAAAACAGCTTTGGCGGGAAGTGCAGCAACTGCCGAAGTCGAGCTTTGATGGTTGAGCGGCACGTCTTATCCCGCAGCGTCCGCTAAAAAATCGCCAACAGCTTCGCAACTCCTTGAGGTTGCAAGGCTGTTTTCATTTTTGCGCCGCTTCAAATCTTTTCGGCCTGGGGTCGGCCCGCCATATTTAGCAGTTATGCTAATGGCGGCAGATTCCGGTGGCGGGGTGTCCCTCCTCGTCGCGGGTCCTCCTTTGCATTCCTCAGTATTATCAATTTCTTGCAACCTCAAGATCCCTAAAGCCCTGATGGCCCGCTAGTTGCAAATTCTCCTCATAGGACCGTGGGAGCTACAAGCTCCAGTCTCCGAATTGAAATAGACAGGGTTGATCCAATTGGTCAACCGCAGGACAACCTATAAAAGGAGGATTAAATGAAACACCTATCCGGGATCAGAATAAAGTCACTCATCATGGCCGTCGCGGCCACCGCCATCATCGGGGGGTGCGCAAGCGCGCCGCTCCGCACAGAGGCGTCGAATTCGGGGATTCGCTCCGCCGAAGAGGCCGGTGCGGCTCAAGTACCGCAAGCCTCGCTTCATTTGCAGCTAGCCAAAGACGGACAGGAAAAGGCCAAGGCCCTGTTCGGAAAAGGCGAGAAGGAACAGGCTGAATCCATGCTGCGCAGGGCCGAAGCCGACGCCGACCTGGCGGTCGTACTTTCCCACGAGGATGCCGAGAAGTCTGAGGCCATGGCGGCAGTCGAGCGCTTGCGCCAACTTCGCAAAGACAACCAATAAGCCAACATGACCCCAAAGGAGTCCTTTATGAAAGCATCATCGCGGTATTTAACCCTGATCATCTTCGGCGCGCTCGTTGCCGGTTGCGCGACAACGGCGCCGAACGAACTCGTCAACGCCCGCTCCGCCTATCAGGTTGCCAGCGAAGGGCCGGCGCAGCAACTCGCCCCGGCGGAATTGCACAAGGCAAAGGAGGCGCTTTACCTGGCGGAGCAGTCCTACCTGAAGGAGCCGAAGTCGTATAAGACCAAGGATCTCGCCTACGTCGCCGAGCGCAAGTCCAAGCAGGCGGGGGCGATAGGATCCACGGCCGCGGCCAAGAAATACAAAGAGGGTGCCAACGCGGACTTCCAACAGAAACAAGCCGACCTGGTCAAGCAGGGGAAGCAGGACCTGAGCGACTCCGAGAGGCGGGCTGCAGCCTCACTGGCTGAAATGGAAAAACAAGCCGAACTGAAATCGGCTAAGGACAAGGCGGACGCCGATTATCAGAGGCAGCAGGCCAGGATCAAGCAGGGGGAGCAGGCTTTAAGCGACTCCGAGAAACGTACCGCCGACGCACGGGCCGAACTGGACAAGCAAGCGGCGGTCAAGGCGGCCAAGGAGCAGGCAGCGGCGAAACAAGCCGAACTCGAAAAACAAGCCATGCTCAAGGCGGCCAAAGACCGTGCTGATGCCGATCTTGCCAGGCAACAGGCCGATACCCTGCAAGCTCAGCAGGCCTTGATGGAATCCGAGAAACGCACAGCTGCGGCACTCGCCTCGCTCGCCTCGATCGCGTCACTCAAGGAAGAGGAGCGCGGACTGGTCCTCACGCTTACCGGAAGCGTGCTCTTTCAGTCGGGCAAGTCGACCTTGATGCCGCCGGCGCGTGCGAAACTTGACCAGGTAGCCGAAGCATTGCAGGCGATCCAGGCACGCAACCTCATCGTCGAGGGGCACACCGACTCCCAGGGTTCGGATGCAAGCAACCAGGGGCTCTCGCAGCGCCGCGCCGACGCAGTCGGCGATTACCTGGTACAGAGAGGCTATCCCGCCAACCGCATCCGGTCGCTTGGCCAGGGCGAAGGCAGCCCCGTCGCTAAAAACGATTCAGCCGAAGGGCGCGCGAACAACCGTCGCGTCGAGATCGTCATCCAGAAGGAATCCGGACGATAGGCAGGAATTGACCTTCACCTGAACGACCGGACCGCGAGCGGGAGCCATTCCCGTTCGCGGTCTGGTCGTGCAACCGGACGATATTTTGAACCTCTCATCGACTCAGTCTCGATCGGTCTTGTCGCTTCGCCCCGATCGATCCGGTTCCCGCAGGGCGTCGGCGATCAGCATGCCTCCGATTGCCCCGTAGAGCAGTGCCGCGCCTCCGCCTATCAAAAGCACGATCGCATGCGTGCCCAGACCCAATCCGGTGAAAACCAGGCCGCTTACCGCTCCCACTAAACCTAGAATTAAGGCGCCAAAACCCCTGTCGCCGATTTTCTGCGCCGCCCACCCCCCCACGCTCCAGGCCATGACGGAGTACACGGCATAGCCCGCCAGGGCGAAGCGGGCCGAGAAACTGTCGGTGATCCCCAAGTACGACATGGCGGTGGGGATGATGCTGGTGGTAAGGCTTAAGCCGGCGAATCCGCCGAGTATGGTGGCGCCCACCGACCGCAACCTGATCCTCTTGAGGAAATTCAGGACGGCGCTCTCGTCCAGCATCCTGGTCATGTCTCTCAGCCCTCCATCGCATCACCCGATATTTGCCCGCCATCCATCCGCAGGGGAAATTCACGCGTCTTTTCGGGAGATATGGTAATGGATGAAATATACCACTGTTTGTTTTGCGTTTTGGAGCGCAAATGGAAGTGGGCGCAAAAAAACGGACGGCCGAAAGTCGGCCGCCCGTGAAGGGTGCTAAGGGTGAAGCGTGTCGCGGAAAATAGACCTAGCAGGCCTGCGGCGCGTTCGCCTTCTCGCGCTCGGTCGCGTCGTCCATGACCTTGTAGGCGCAGAACTCGCCGCACATGGTGCAGGCGCCGTGCTCGGCGACGCCGGATTCGGCGCGCAGGCGCCTCGCCTTCTCCGGGTCTATGGCGAGGGCGAACTGCCCTTCCCAGTCGAGCTTCTTGCGGCAGCGCGCCATCTCGTTGTCCTTCTCGATGGCGCCCTTTACTCCCTTGACGATGTCGGCCGCGTGCGCCGCGATGCGGCAGGCCATGACACCTTCGCGCACGTCCTCGACGCTCGGCAGTCGCAGGTGCTCGCTGGGCGTCACGTAGCAGAGGAAGTCCGCTCCGGCCGCGGCGGCGATCGTCCCGCCGATGGCCGAGGTGATGTGGTCGTAGCCCGGCGCTATGTCGGTCACCAGCGGACCCAGCACGTAGAAGGGGGCGCCGTGGCAAAGTCTCTTCTGCAGGAGGATATTCGCCTCGATCTGGTTCAGCGGCATGTGTCCCGGCCCCTCGATCATGACCTGGACGCCGAAGTCCTGCGCCCTCTGGGTAAGCTCACCCAAGATGATCAGCTCCTGGATCTGCGCGCGGTCGGTCGCGTCGGCGAGGCAGCCGGGGCGGAAACCGTCCCCCAGCGACAGAGTCATGTCGTACGCCTTGGTGATCTCCAGCAGGCGGTCGAAGTGCTCGAAAAGCGGGTTCTCCATGTTGTTGTGCGCCATCCACTCGATGGTGAAGGCGCCGCCGCGGGAAACGACGTCCATGATGCGCCCCTCGCGCCTCATCCGCTCAACGGTAGCCCGGGTCACCCCGCAGTGCACCGTGATGAAGTCGACCCCGTCCTCGGCGTGCTTCAGCACCCCTTCGAAGATGTCCTCGACCGTCATCTCAACGATGGCCTTCTTCTTGTTCCTGACCGCGTCGAGCGCCGCCTGGTACAGCGGCACGGTGCCGATGCAGGCGGAGGTCTCGGCGATGATGGCGCGGCGGATCTCGTCGACCGGGCCTCCGGTGGAGAGGTCCATGATGGCGTCGGCGCCGGCGGCCACCGCCACTCTCGCCTTCTCCAGTTCCTTCTGGATATCGAGATCATCGGCGGAGCTGCCGATGTTGGCGTTCACCTTGGTTCTCAATCCCTTGCCTACGGCCAGAGGCTTGCCGTTGGTGTGTTTGTTGTTGTGGCAGATGATGATGTTCCCTGCGGCGATCCCGGCGCGGATGAACTCGGCGTCCACCCCCTCCGAGAGGGCGGCCTGCTGCATCTTCTCCGTCACGATCCCCTTGCGGGCGTATTCAAGCTGGGTCATGGCTGCTCCTTTATTGTTTGGCCGGACCTACGTCTCGGCCTGGTCTTTTGCGGCTAGAAAATGGTTCACCGGGCCGTGTCCCTTACCCATCGGGTGAGCTGACTTGATGGCGCGGGTGACGAAGAGTTTCGCCCTGAGGACGGCGCCGGGCAGCGGCTCCCCTTGGGCCAGGAAGCTCGCGACGGCGGAGGCGAGAGTGCAGCCGGTGCCGTGGGTGTTCCGGGTGAGGACGCGCGGTGCCGTGAAGCGGGTAAAGCCCGATCCGTCGAACAGGATGTCCGTCACCACCCCTTCCGAGAGATGCCCCCCCTTGACCAGCACGTTCCTGGCACCCATGAGATGGAGGGCCCGGGCCGCGAGCTCCATCCCGGCTGTGTCGGTGATGGTGAGGCCGGTGAGAATCTCCGCCTCCGGGATGTTGGGCGTGAGCAGGTAGCTAAGCGGGATGAGTCGATTTTTCAGCACGGAGAGCGCCTCGTTCTCAAGGAGCGCCATCCCCCCCTTGGCGCTCATGACCGGGTCGAGGACGACCATCCTGGTGCCGTAGGCGGTGAGCTTGTCGGCGAGGATGGCGGCGTTCTCCGGCGAGGAGAGCATCCCTATTTTCACCACGTCGATGGGGAAGTCCGAGAGGACCGCGTCGATCTGCTGCGCGAGAAAGTCGGGGGGGACCTGATGGATCGCGGTGACCCCGCGGCTGTTTTGCGCGGTCAGGGCTGTGATCGCCGAGGCGCCGTAGCTCCCCAGGAGCGTCACCGTCTTCAGGTCCGCCTGGATGCCGGCACCCCCTCCGGAGTCGCTCCCGGCGACGGTAAGCACCGCCCCGCGCGGGTGCGGGTTGCGCCTGTTGAACAAAAGAGAAATCTCCTCGGCTGCGAGCCCCGGGGATCTTGCCGAGAGGACGGCGGAGATTATGGCCACGGCGTCCGCCCCGGCATCTATGGCCGAGCAGGCGTTGTCCCTGGTGATGCCGCCGATGGCGACGACCGGGATCTGCAGTTTCCCTTTTAAATGGGCAAGTCGCTCAGGGCCCTGCACGGCGGCGCCCACCTCCTTGCTGGTGGTGGGGTAGATGGCGCCGAATCCGACGTAATCCGCGCCCGCCGCTTGCGCCTGGAGCGCCTCGCTCAGTGAGTGGGTCGATACCCCTATGATCTTCCCTGGGCCCAGAGCCGCGCGAGCCGCGGCGGGGTCGCCGTCCTCCTGCCCCAGGTGCAGGCCATCGGCGTCCAGTGTCCTGGCGAGTTCCAGGTCGTCGTTCACTATGAACGTCACTTGGAACTCGGCGCAGAGATGCTTCAGCTCGCGGGCGAGTTCGAGGCGCTCCTTTGGGGGGCGCACCTTGTCCCGGTATTGCAGCACGCTCACCCCGCCCGAGAACGCCTCGCGCACGCGGGCCGCCAGGCGCTCCCCATGATCCGTGATCAGGTAGAGCCCTTCCAGGCGCCGCTCCCTCCCTTTATGGTCAACCACGAGTTTTAGCAAAAGATCGGTTCCTTGAATAAAAAAGCCGTGACGGAAAGGTCACGGCTCCAGAATGCTCAGGTCGGAGTTCGCGCCGCTTCCCTACGCCGGTGCTATCCGGATCAGGTTCAAAGGGTCTCAGGCTTGCCTGTCTCAGTTCTTGCGAACTCCCCCAGCTGGCTCTATAGCTTCGACGCAAGTTAATGGAATCCTCCTGGAAAGTCAACTGTTTTTGGGTTTTTGCACTTTACACTGAAGGGCAGAAGTGGTAGAAAAATCAATGGCCGGGATACCCCCTTGCGCTTTGACTTGGGGATTTCAAGCCTAATTCTATTTAAATATATCAATATGGGAATTTATGGACAGCCGCCCTACAGTGGTTGAGATCGATCTGGCCGCCCTGCGGCACAACTTCGCACTGGTGCAGCAGAAGGTGCCCAAGGGGTGCGGCATCCTTGCCGTAGTCAAGGCGGACGCCTACGGTCACGGCTTTCAGTACGTCTCTGAGGAGTTGGAGAAGCTGGGTGTGGACGCCTTCGCCGTCGCCTTCCTGGCCGAAGGGGTGCAACTGCGCATGAGCGGCATCTATCGCCCTGTGCTCATCCTCGGTGGGGTCTACCCTGGCGAGGAGAAGCGCTGCATCGGCTTGAACATCTCGACTGCGCTCTTTTCGCTGGAGCAGGCTGCGGCGCTGGATCAGGCCACCCTGCAAATAAAATGCTACAGGAAGGCCAAGGTCCACCTCGAGGTCGATACCGGCATGGGGAGGCTCGGCGTCCCTTTTCACGAGGCCCCGGCGTTTCTAGCACAGTTGAAGCGTTTCAGGAATCTGGAACTCGAAGGGATCTTTTCGCATTTCGCGAGCGCCGATGAACTGGACCCGGAGGGGCGCGCCTACACCAAGCTGCAGGCGGAGCGTCTCTCCAGCGTGGTGACGGAGGCGAGGGGGTTAGGCTTCACCCCGCGCTACGTGCACGTGGCGAATAGCGCGGGGATCCTCGCCGCGGATCTCCCGTTTTGCAACCTGGTCCGCCCGGGGATCATCCTTTACGGGGCGCTCCCTTCCGGGGATTTCGCCGGCGAGGTCGCCTCCAAGCCGGTAATGCGCCTGAAGAGCCGGGTGGCGATGCTGAAGTGGGTCGATCCCGGCACCAGCATAAGTTACGGCAGGCGCTTTGTGGCCAAGGAGAGATCCTTGATAGCAAGCGTGCCGGTGGGTTACGCCGACGGCTATTGCCGCAGCCTGACCAACAAGGGGGAGGCCCTGATCCGCGGCCAAAGGGCGCAGGTCGCCGGCACCGTCTGCATGGACTGGATCATGCTCGACGTGACCGGGATCGAGGGGGTTGCGGTCGGGGACGAGGTGACGCTCCTTGGGCAGGACCCCATGGGAGGCTGCATCAGCGCGGAAGAGATCGCCGAAAAGGCGGGCACCATCCCGTACGAGATACTGTGCGGCATCAGCACCCGGCGGGTGCGCCGGGTCTACATCGGCTGACGGACCAGAACAAGGGCCGTAGGGGCGAAACAAACCAGGTTTTCAAGGGGTTTTTATGACTGACAAGATCAGGCTCACCGGGATGGTGAAGGCGGCGGGTTGAGCCGCCAAACTGGGCCCGGCGGGCCTGGAAGACGCCATCCGCGACATCATACGCTCGGACGACCCGAACCTCATCGTGGGTGTCGAGGGAGCCGAGGACGCGGGGATATACCGCATAGGGGACAATCTCGCCCTGGTTGAGACCACCGATATCATCACGCCGCTGGTGGACGACCCGTTCACTTTCGGCCGCATCGCCGCGGCGAACGCCCTCTCGGACGTCTACGCCATGGGGGGGCGACCGGTAACGGCGATGAACCTCGCCTTCTTCCCCGCCTGCTCGCTTCCCAACTCGGTGCTGGCCGCGATTCTGGCCGGCGGTTCGGACGCGCTCAGGGAGGCCGGGGCATGCCTGGTCGGCGGACACACGGTCGAGGACGATGAGCTGAAGTTCGGCCTGGCCGTCACCGGCCTGATCGACCCCGCCCGTATAGTCAGAAACTGCACGGCTCGCACCGGCGACCTGCTCATCCTCACCAAGCCGCTTGGCACAGGGATAGTCTCGACTGCGATCAAGGCCCGGATGGTCGAGCCGGCGCTGGAGGCTGAGGCAATCAGCTGGATGTCCCTGTTGAACGCGCGGGCCGCCGAACTGATGGTATCCTGCCGCGCCACGGCCGCCACGGACGTGACCGGCTTCGGCTTCATCGGGCACGCCTGCGAGATGGCGTTGGGAGCGGGCCTTACCTTCAGGATCGAGCTGTCACGTGTCCCGGTCCTGTCGGGGGTGGGGGAGCTGGTGAATGACGGGATGGTTCCAGCCGGCTGCTATCGCAATCGCGAGCATTACGCCTCCCGCGTCTCCGGACGGAGCGGGGATCTCTTGCTGCCGCTCTTCGACCCGCAGACCTCGGGCGGGCTCCTGATCACCTTCTCTCCCGCCGACGCCCGGGAATTCCTGAAGAGATCCGAGGCAGCCGGCGCCTTTGCCGTTTTGATCGGCGAAGTCGAGCCCGCCGGAGGAACAGCTATTGTCTTCGTCTAGGAGGCTTGCCGCCGCCTTCGATCTCGGCACCACGACCATCGCGGCCTCCCTGGTCGATACCGTAACCGGAGAGCGTCTTGCCGTGACCGGTGCGCTCAACCCCCAGCGGCGCTGGGGGGCGGACGTGCTGGCGCGTCTGAGCGCAGCCTCGCTCCCCGAGACGCTTTACGCCATGCGGGGGGCCCTCGCCCTGGAGATGGAGCGCATGGCGGAGGAACTGCTGTCGCAGGCGGGTGCCGCTTCCGGGGAGCTCGCCTGCGTGGCGGTCGCCGGGAATCCGGCCATGGAGCATATCGCGCTCGCCCTGCCGGTGGCGTCCCTCGCCTATCCACCCTTTCGCCCGTTTTTCAGCGCCGGCAAGGATGCCACCACCCTTGATCTTGGCTGGCGTCGCGAGCTTCCCGCCTACCTGCTCCCTCTTCCCGGCGGTTTTGTCGGGGGGGACCTGCTTGCCTTTCTCTTCGGCCTCGGTGAAGGGGCCGTTCCCGGCACGCTCTATCTGGATATGGGGACCAACGCGGAGATCGCGCTTTTCGACGGCGAGCGCTTCCTCGCCACCTCCGCCGCCGCCGGTCCCGCCTTCGAAGGGGGCAACCTGCGCTGCGGCATGGCGGCGTTTCCCGGCGCGGTCAGCGGCGTAAGCATCGCGGGCGACCGGGTCACCTTGCAGACCATAGCCGGCGCCACGCCGCGCGGTATCTGCGGGTCGGGTGTGCTGGAGGCGGTCGCGGCACTCGTTTCCCGCGGCATCATCGAGCCCACCGGACGGATTCGTCCATCGGTCGAGATCGAATCCAACCTGGCGAACCGGGTGCAGGAGGTGAACGGCATCCCCGCCTTCGTGCTGCACCGCGATGCTTCGGGGCTGGTTTACCTGGACCAGGAGGACATCAGGGCGCTGCAACTCGCCAAGGGGGCCCTGAGGGGCGGGATGGAGATACTGCTCGCCAAGGCGGGTCTTACATTAGAGGATGTTTCCCGGGTGGTGCTGACCGGTTCCTTCGGCGCCGTGCTGTCGCCGGCAGTACTAAAAAAAGTTGGAATTTTCAGCGAAAAGATGGTAAGAATCACCGGATTTGTCCGGGAGGGGGCGCTGGCCGGAGTGGAGCGCATGCTGGTTCTGCCGGACGGCCGCGACCGGATGGAGAGCCTGGCGCAAAAGGTGCGGGTTATCCCCCTTTCCGGCACCCCGCTCTTCGAAAAGCTCTTCCTGGCCAATATAGACTTCCCAAGATCAGAAGCTTGACCAATAATGTTGAAATCAAATCAATTGCTGCAAAACAAAAGGAGCTAAGTCATGGCAAAGATTGGGCGCGCGCTGATCAGCGTATCGGAGAAGGCCGGGTTGGTGGAATTTTCCCGGGCGCTGGCGGAGTATGGTGTGGAGATCCTCTCCACGGGCGGCACTGCAAAGCTGCTGCGCGAGGCGGGGATCCCAGTTAAGGATGTCTCCGACTTCACCGGCTTCCCCGAGATGCTGGACGGAAGGGTCAAGACGCTGCACCCGAAGGTGCACGGCGGCATCCTCGGCATGCGTGAAAACCCGGCGCACGTCGCCAAGATGCAGGAGCACGGCATCGAGCCGATCGACATGGTGGTGGTCAACCTGTACC
>Ga0209317_1002010_pt1 | contig 15720 bp, 18 predicted proteins | sample RifGroB2_FD_183994 | JGI IMG/M metagenome (GOLD analysis project Ga0209317, IMG submission 183994) | Soil microbial communities from Rifle, Colorado, USA - Groundwater B2 (SPAdes) (version 2) | ecosystem: Environmental > Terrestrial > Soil > Unclassified | place: Rifle, Colorado | collected... | reverse complement strand
AGGGTGGCGACGCTGTGGTCGTAATTGTTGCTGATTCGGGTGCCGGCATTCCTCAACATGAATTGGTGAAGGTTTTTGATAAATTTTATCAGATTGATCCGGATAATACCGGGCAGGTTCGCGGATTTGGACTGGGGCTTTTCTATGCACGCGAGTTTGTCCGGCAGCATGGAGGGAGCCTGGATATAGCGAGCGAGACAGGTAAAGGGACTTCGGTTACCATTACGCTGCCCCTGCAGTCATGTGAACCTGATTGAATGACGCTGGTTTGACAAAGGAAAAAAGCATGAAACAGGAACAGCTGATCGAGAAAGCCAATAATCTAATGGAGGCACTGCCCTATATCCGCAGATTCTCCGGCAAGACGTTTGTCATCAAATATGGCGGTCATGCCATGTCTGACGAAAAGCTCAAAGAGTCTTTTGCCCTTGATGTAATCATGCTCAAGTCACTGGGAATCAACACAGTTATTGTTCATGGCGGTGGGCCCCAGATCAATGAGACACTTAAGCGTTACGGCATTGTTTCCGAATTTGTAAAGGGTATGAGAGTGACAGACCAGGAAACAATGGCCGTTGTCGAAATGGTACTGGTCGGTCAGGTCAACAAAGAGGTGGTCGGTTATCTCAATCAGCATGGTGGCAGAGCGGTAGGACTTTCCGGCAAGGATGGCACGCTGCTGATGTCAAAAAAGCTGCTGCAGGAAATCACGAATGATGACGGTTCCATCGAACAGGTAGACATCGGATTTGTTGGTGATGTGGTCAAGGTCAACACTGATCTGATCGCTACTCTCGAAGCCGGCAAATACATACCGGTCATTGCTCCGGTTGGCGTCGGGCCGAAAGGCGAAAGCTACAATATCAACGCAGATCTGGTTGCAGGGCGAGTGGCAGCGGCACTGGGCGCTGAAAAGCTGATCCTGCTTACTGATATCAATGGTGTAAAAGATATCAAGGGAACTCTTCTGGAGAGTCTGTCGGTTGCCGAACTGCACCGGCTGATAGAGGAAGAAGCCATTACCGGTGGCATGATTCCCAAGGTAATCTGCTGTGCCGATGCACTTAAAGACGGAGTCAGAAAAGCGCATATTATTGATGGACGAGTTCCCCATGCCGTACTGCTGGAGATATTTACGGATATTGGTATAGGAACAGAAATTACCAAATAACTGTACCCGAACCTTTGGGTGAAAAACTGCTTTCCGAGGATGAACAATGAACTCCCAACAGTGGATTGAAAAGTCCGATAGCTACATCATGAAAACTTACGGACGCTATCCGATTGTTCCAATAAGAGGTGCGGGGTGCCGTCTGTGGGATGTGGACGGCAAGGAATATCTCGATTTTCTTGGCGGGGTAGCGGTCAACAACCTTGGACACTGCCATCCTGCAGTGGTTGCTGCTCTGCAGAAGCAGGCGGGTGAGTTGCTGCATTGCTCCAACTATTACCAGATCCCACAGCAGATCGAGCTGGCAGAGTTGCTCTGCAGGCATTCTTTTGCAGACAAGGCTTTTTTCTGTAACAGCGGAGCAGAGGCAAACGAAGCGGCCATCAAATTGGCCCGCAAGTACAGCCGCGACACCTATGGACCCCAGCGGTACGAGATCATTACCGCCGCCGAATCTTTCCATGGCCGCACCATGGCGACGGTCTCCGCAACCGGTCAGGAGAAGGTCCAGCGCTTTTTCGATCCACTGCTGCACGGCTTCACCCATGTTCCTTTCAATGATGCGGCAGCCCTGGAAGCTGCGGTTACTCCTAATACCTGCGCCATCATGCTGGAACCGATTCAGGGGGAAGGTGGAATTAATATCCCCTCGCCTGGTTATTTTCAAGAGGTGCGGCGCATCTGCGACCAGCACGGCCTGCTGCTGATTTTCGACGAGGTCCAGGTGGGGATGGGGCGTACCGGCAAACTGTTTGCTTATGAGCATTTTGATGTACTGCCTGATATAATGACACTTGCCAAGGCATTGGCAGGAGGCGCCCCCATCGGAACCATGCTGGCAACCGACAGGTATGCTGTGGCCTTTACCCCCGGCACACACGGCTCCACCTTTGGCGGCAATCCGCTGGTCTGTGCGGCAGCAATTGCTACAGTACGGACCATCCTTGAAGATGGAATACTTAATCATACCGAAGAGATCGGCGAATATCTGCTGGGCGAACTGGAAAACCTGGGCAAGAAATATCCCTTTGTCAAGGAAGTGCGTGGTATCGGCCTGATGATCGGTATAAGTCTTGATATGCCAGGTGCCGAGATCGTAAAAAAAGGGCATGAGCGGGGAGTTCTGCTGAATGTTACCCACGACACGGTACTGCGCTTTGTACCGCCGCTGGTAGTCACCAAGCAGGAGATCAATGAGATGATCGGAATCCTCGATTCAATATTCGCCGAGGTCTGAAAAAAGTACGCAGGCATTACTCGCGATCGGTTACTGAGAGCGAATGATTACTTTCAAGGATAGGAACTGTTTTTATGACCAGACATTTTCTCGCACTGCACGATTATACCAAAGCTGAACTTGACGGTTTGCTGAGCCTGGCCGTTGAGCTGAAAGAGAAACAGAAACAGGGGATCGAACATCATCTGCTGAAGGGAAAGACTTTGGCAATGATATTTGAAAAATCTTCCACCCGTACTCGCATCTCTTTTGAAGTCGGGATGTTCCAGTTGGGCGGGCATGGCCTGTTCATCTCCAACAAAGATTCCCAGATTGGTCGCGGAGAGCCGATCAAGGACACCGCGCGGGTTATGTCCCGCTATTGTGACGGTGTCATGATTCGCACCTTCGGGCAGGAGATTGCTGATGAGTTTGCCCGGTTCTCCGATGTGCCGGTGATCAATGGTTTGACCGACCTGTTTCACCCCTGTCAGATCCTGGCCGACCTGCAGACGGTCAATGAGTATAAGAAATCCTATGTCGGATTAAAATTTGCCTGGGTGGGGGATGGTAACAACATGGCCAACACCTGGATCGAGGCTGCAGCTATCCTTGGTTTTGATCTGGTTTTGGCTTGTCCGAAAGGGTATGAGCCGGATGAGCAGGTTCTTGCCTGGGCGGAGGCCAAAAGTCCCGGCAGGATTACTCTGACAGCTGATCCTGTGGTTGCTGTGACCGGTGCGGATGTTATCAACACCGATGTCTGGGCAAGCATGGGGCAGGAGGCGGAGCAAAGGGAGCGTGAAAATGCTTTTGCCGGCTACTGCCTGGATGATGGTCTGCTGGCCCGTGCAAAGCCTGACTGCATCGTGCTGCATTGCCTGCCCGCTCACCGTGGTGAAGAGATTTCCGATTCAGTCATAGAAGGGAAAAATTCGGTTGTGTGGGATGAGGCAGAGAACCGGCTGCATATACAGAAAGCTATCATGGTGCATTTGATGGGTGGAAACCACTAGTGTCAGAGTATGTTTTGACTGAAGTTCGATCGACTATAATCATTTTCAAGGAGGCCTTTCATGGCAAACGTACAGAAACAGGACATTAAAAAAATCGTTCTCGCCTACTCCGGCGGACTGGATACTTCAATTATTCTCAAATGGTTGAAAAACGAGTACGGCTGCCAGGTTGTAGCTTTTTCAGCTGATCTGGGGCAGGGGGACGAGCTGGATCCAGTCCGTGAGAAGGCTTTGGCTACCGGCGCCGATAAAGTATATATCGACGATCTTAAAGAAGAATTCATCAGGGATTTCGTTTACCCAATGTTCCGTGCCAATGCAATCTACGAGGGGCACTATCTGCTCGGTACCTCGATTGCCCGGCCGCTGATTGCCAAGCGTCAGATGGAAATCGCAGCCAAAGAAAAGTGTGATGCAGTTTCCCATGGAGCAACGGGAAAGGGTAACGATCAGGTCCGTTTCGAGCTGGCTTACTATCATTTCAATCCGGCCATCAAGGTTGTAGCCCCGTGGCGCGAGTGGGATCTGAACAGCCGTCAGGCGCTGATCGAGTATGCCAAAAAGAACGGCATTCCAATCCCGGTTACCAAAAAACGCCCTTGGTCATCTGACCGCAATCTGCTGCATATCTCCTTTGAAGGTGGCATTCTGGAAGATACGTGGGCAGAGGCTCCCGAGGAAATGTATGTGCTGACCAAATCCCCGGAAAAAGCACCCAACAAGCCGCAGTACGTCGAGATCGAGTTCAAGAACGGCAACGCGGTTGCTGTGGATGGGGAGCAGATGACTCCTGCCCAATTGCTGGCCCATCTGAATACCCTGGGCGGTCAGCATGGCATCGGCCGCGTAGATCTTCTGGAAAACCGGTCCGTTGGGATGAAGTCCCGCGGCGTGTACGAGACTCCGGGCGGCACGATTCTGCGCGAAGCACATTCCGCTGTCGAGCAAATCACCATGGACCGCGAAGTTCTGCGCATCCGCGACGGCTTGATTCCCGAATACGCCCGGTTGGTTTATGCCGGTTACTGGTTTTCGCCTGAGCGGCTGATGCTGCAGACACTGGTGGATGAATCCCAGAAATGTGTCAACGGAATAGCCCGGGTAAAGCTCTACAAGGGGCTATGCCGCACTGTCGGGCGCAAATCGGAAACAGATTCGCTCTTTAATCTTGATTTCGCTACCTTTGAAAAAGACCAGGTCTTTAACCAGGCTGATGCAGAGGGATTCATCAAGATCAACAGCCTGCGGCTGCGCATCAGGTCGCTGATGCAGTCTGCGAAAAAGAAGTAGGGATTGAGCAGAAAACGTTATGATAAAGAGCATATCGTCACTTCAGTGGTTGCGGTGATCGTGGATGAAGAAGGGCGGGTGCTTCTGACTAAAAGAAGCATCCCCCCTTTTCAGGATCTGTGGGTGATGCCGGGTGGTAAGATAGAGCTTGGCGAAACGATTACCAGTGCTCTAAAGCGGGAAGTGCACGAAGAGGTTGGGCTGGAAATAGAGATCCAGGGGCTGATTGACGTGTTCGAGCATCTGACGCCAGGGGAGGGAAATTGTCATTTTGTGATTCTCTATTACCGGTGCCGTCCAGTCTACTGCGATTTACTCCCCAATGAGCACGAGGTGGCGGAAGCGGTCTGGGTCCCTGCTTCGGAAGTGAACAACTATATAACCCCCGCCGGTGCACGTTACATATTAGGAAGAGTATTTCCGGAATTAGCCGTGTGCGAATACCCGGTTGCCGCCGATGCCTGAGATCATCGACAAGAGGGTAAACCTCGAATTCCCGCTGGGTCATCATCTGCACTGCATGATAGCCCAGATACCGAACCATCTCAAACGGGAAGGAATGGGATACAGCATTGTAGATTCTGAAGAGAAGTGGCAGTTGGTCAATTCTGTGCTCGATTTGGTCGTTGCAGGCGAAGGAAACCTCAAAAAACTTCATTTCCTTCTCTTTCCCGAATCCAGCTTGCCGGCCTCACGTTTTGACGATCTCCTGGCAGTCATCACCCAACATTTCAGACCAAACACAGTTACCATCTTCGGCATAGAGCATATCAGGTTGCGGGAGTACCGTGCATTTCTGGAGCGCTTTCGTGAGGACAATGCCGAGGCGATTGAGCTTGTCGACAGGGATATAGATGCGGGAGATGTGCTGGAAATTCCTGTTAACTGGTGTTGCATCGCGATCAAGGAAGCTGACGGGAAACTGCGCGTGTTCCTGGAGGCAAAGAGCCATCCCTTCCATGGCGAAGAGTATATAGATACGTTCCATGATCTGTATCGCGGCAGACATTTTTACCTGTTTCGCAGCAGACCATCCTGCTTCAATTTCATGGCGATTATTTGCCTCGATTACCTTTATCGGGATTTGTACACATCCAATATCAGGCAGATTATTGATCATGCCAATCAGCTGTTCTTTTCCACCCGTCAGGGACTAGATGCATTATTCGTTATCCAATGCAATCCAAAACCGGAGCATCGCGCCTATCGTGACGTGATCAGCGGGTTCTATGGTGAATATCTGGAAAATACGCCTGGTGTGCGCGAAACGGTGACAGTGTTTGGCAATGCATCTGATGAAACCAGGATCGGAGAAGCTCCCCCGGGTAAAGGTTTTGGCTGTTCGTATATAGTCATTAATCGCAATCATCGTCTTGCCCAGGTTAAATTCACAGAGTTTGCCACCGATGATTTTGATGGTGCACCGGTTTGCCGGCTGCGTTTCGGACGTGGGACAAGGTTGTTTTACATAAACTTGCCGCAACCCCATGAAATTGACCCTCGCACAACTCGGGTCCCGCTGAAAATCCATACCATAATGGAGCCGGATGGCTCCGGCAGATGGCGTAAGATCAATTTTGACGAGAACGATTATGAAATTGTTCGTGCATAGCTCCTTCACCTGTCAAGAAACCGGTTCCGGAGTTTGCAATCAGTTTCTGCTCTGCAATCACATTTCAGGAGAATTTCATGTCCAAGGATAAACTATGGGGTGGACGATTCACCCAGCCCACTGATAAATTTGTTGAAGAGTTCACAGCGTCTATTCAATTCGACAAGCGTCTGTACCATCAGGATATCAGGGGTTCTGTCGCCCATGCCCGCATGCTCGGCAAGCAGGGGATTATCCCATTGGAAGATGTTGAAGATATTGTGCATGGCCTGCATCAGATCCTTCATCAGATTGAAACCGGTACTTTTGATTTCTCAATCAGCCTTGAAGATATCCACATGAACATTGAATCGCGGCTCTCTGCTGCTATCGGTGAAGCTGGAAAGCGATTGCACACCGGAAGATCCCGCAATGATCAGGTCGCATTGGATATCCGGCTTTACCTGCGCGATGAAATCATCGACATCTGCACCTATCTTGATCTGCTGGTTGATGCATTGCTGACACAGGCAGAAAACAATCTGGATACAATCATGCCAGGTTTCACCCATATGCAGACAGCGCAACCCATTCTGTTTGCGCATCATCTGATGGCATATGTCGAGATGTTCAAGCGTGACCGCGCCCGGCTTGATGACTGTTTCAAACGGGTTAATGTCATGCCGCTTGGCTCCGGCGCACTGGCGGGAACAACGTTCCCTATTGATCGCGAATATGTTGCTGAACAGCTCGATTTTCCGCTCATTACGCGCAATTCGCTGGACGCGGTTTCCGACAGGGATTTTTCCCTGGAATTTCTTGCCGATGCTTCGATTCTCATGATGCACCTATCACGTTTCTCCGAGGAACTGATTACCTGGTCCACAAGTGCCTTCAGGTTCATCGAGCTGTCTGACAGCTTCTGTACCGGTTCCTCGATCATGCCCCAAAAGAAAAATCCTGATGTGCCGGAACTTGTCAGAGGTAAAACCGGACGTGTGTACGGTAATCTCATGGCCTTGCTTACCGTAATGAAGTCCTTGCCCCTTGCTTACAACAAGGATATGCAGGAAGACAAGGAACCGCTTTTTGACACTATTGACACAGTGAAGGGGAGCCTGAAAATATTTGCTGACATGATCAGAGATATGAAGGTTTACGCTGAGAACATGCGCCGTGCCGCAGGAGAAGGATTTTCCACTGCTACTGATGTTGCCGATTATCTGGTGCGCAAGGGGTTGCCTTTCCGCGATGCACATGAAGCGGTCGGTAATGCGGTAAAATACTGTGTGGAAAATGAGATGGACATTGCTGAACTGTCACTTGCAGAGTGGCAGCTTTTTTCACCACATTTTGATGCCGACATCTTTGGGGCCATCACTGTCGATGCCTGCATACGCGCTCGCAATGTGCCGGGAGGTACTGCACGGGATCGTGTCTGGAATGAAATCGTCCGGTGCAGGGAAGCCAAGTGAATTTATGTATCGCGACTTTTACGGATTAACAGAAAAACCATTCACAATTACTCCCAATCCAGGGTTCATTTTTCTGAGCCGTAGCCATCGGGAAGCGTTTGCTCACCTGTTGTACGGGGTGGACAGTCATGCTGGATTTATTGCCATGACCGGCGAGGTTGGAACCGGTAAAACCACCCTGCTGCGTACTTTGCTGACTCAGTTGGATTCCGACAAGTATCGCAGTGCTCTCATATTCAACACATGCCTTTCCAGTGATCAATTGTTGGCAAGTATCTGCCGCGAATTCGATATTGAGCCTGCTGAACCGAACCGATTCGGGTACCTTGAAGCGTTGAACAGCTTTCTGCTTGAACAGCATTTGGCTGGCTCCACCGTGGTGCTGGTGATTGATGAAGCCCAGAACATGGCTCCTGATGTGCTTGAACAGGTGCGCATGCTATCCAATATGGAAACAGAGCAGGATAAGCTTATTCAGATCATTCTGGCCGGCCAGCCGGAGCTTAACGACGTTCTTGCCCGACATGACCTGCGTCAGCTCAGTCAGCGTATTACTGTGCGTTGCAGTCTTGTCCCGATGGGGCTGCAGGACACCGGCGACTATATCAATCACCGCCTGAAGGTCTCAGGGTGCCGCATTCCCGGTCTCTTTTCACGTGGCGCGGTTAAACGCATCTATCGTTTTTCACAGGGCATCCCCCGCTTGATCAATGTCGCTTGCGAACAATCGCTGGTTATGGCCTGGACTCAGGAAAGCATCCCCGTCACCCCGGCAATGGTAGCCAAAGTACTCGCTGATGTCCGTCCCTTTGCACGTAGATTCGGTGTTATTCGACAATTTTTCGCCTGGCTCACGGCCGGAAAGTGATGGCAATATGAGTTATATCCTCGATGCACTAAAAAAAATTGAGCGGGAAAAGGCCAGAAAAGAACGGCATTCAGGAATGGCGAACATTTCAGGAGAACTTTTCAGCGAGGATCCTTCCACCGGCAGTAACAGCAATAGTGTGGCGAAGATTTCTATTGTGATCATACTCGTTGCGCTGGTAACGTTTGGCGTTACCTGGTATCTGTTCCACGATACTAAGGGGCGGAAAGTGCCCTCGCAGCAAGTTGCCACGTCACAGACGAGTCCGTCATCTCCCCAGGTCTCAGCCTCGCCACTGCCTCTGTCCGCAGCGCCTGCGAGTCCTTCTGTACCTCCGGTTGCTTCTCCTCCAACTGCCATACCTTTAGTTGCTGCTCCGCCAGTTCGCAGTTCAGCGCCCGTATATGGTGCAGATAGTGAAGAGGTGGATGAGGAAGAAGGCGGACAAACGCAAGGATCACAATCTCAACGCTCCCTAAATACCGCATCAGCCGTTAAGGCTCAGCACCAAAACAATGAATCAATGTCAGCTCCAGCTGATATTAAAGTGTCTGGTATTGCCTGGCAGGACGAACGTCGTGCACGCAGAGCCGTTGTGAACGGTTTCCTTTTGCATGAAGGGAGTGTGGTTTCTGGAGCCAAAATTACCGAAATACGGCAGGACAGGGTTCGCTTCTCCCAGGGTGGCAGGACATTTGAGGTTTCGCTTATATCAACTGGTATGCCTTTAAATAAAGACTAAGACGGAGAAGCTAATGCGTATGACTGCCAGTCTGCTTCTTATTCTTCTTGCCACGACAGCGTGTGGAAAAAGAGGTACCCTTATTTACCCGGAGATGGTAGCGCCAGCTGCTCCGACAGATGTTTCCGCACTCCAGACCGGTTCCGAAGTCAGAATCTCATTCCAACTCCCACAAAAGGATATTGCAGGTCGCTCCCTCAGTAGTCTCGCCGGAGTGAATCTTTTCAAACAAGGGAGTGATACGCAGCCGGGAGGAACATGCATGGCCTGCAGTCCCCAATTCCCGCTTTTCAGGACAGTCTATCTCGATCATCCTGGTAACGCGGTACAGCGTTATGAAGATCGCTTTATCCTGCTTGATAATCAGGTGGATGAAGGTGTTGATTATGCTTACTTTGTTCAATCCTTTCTGCATGACGGAACATTCGGTCTTGCATCGTCACCTGTAAAGGTGAGTGTTTTTCCAACCCTGCAGGCGCCGCTGCTAAAGGCCGTATCGGAACCGACGGAAATTCGCCTGGAACTTTCACCGCACCCTTCTGCACCGGGATCTTTTGTCGGCTTTTCAATTTACCGGTCGATTAAGGGACAGCCTTTCTCGTATTTGCCGTATACCAAGGAACCTGTTACTTCCAGTACGTTTATAGATTTTGGTCTAAACCGCCAGGTAGTGTATTTATATCAAGCAAAAACAGTTATTCGTATGCCAAATGGAGTTCTTGTAGAGAGTGCTACTTCTGAAGTAGTGGAAGCGCAATTATCGGAGGAGTGACCTTTTGAGGATGCAATTCATATTAAACATAGGTATACAACTAAAAAAGGCGCCCAGTAAACAGGACGCCTTTTTTAGTTTGTAATTCTGTCAAAAATTATTTAGCTACAGTTTCAGCCAGTCTGGTTGCGATCTCAGTGTAAGGATTGGCGAAAAGAATGATCAGAGAGACGACGAGGGCGTAAATAGCCAGTGACTCGATCATGGCCAGACCAATCATCATGGTTGTAAGTATCTTGCCGGAGGCGCCTGGGTTGCGAGAAACGCCTTCAACGGCGCTTTTGATTGCGAGACCCTGGCCAATGCCTGTGCCCACTGTTCCCAATGCCATGCCAATACCAGCTGCCAGAATACACATTGTGAAAAAACTCATTTTACTTCTCCTCTCTTCTTTGGGTTAATATCCTAAACAGTATAGGATTCGTAAGTGAAATTAGTGGGCTTCCTCAAGGGAACCCTGGATGTAGATCATGGCAAGGAGCATGAACACATATGCCTGAATAAACGAAACGAGCACGCCCATCAGCATCATCGGCAGTGGGACCAGAAAAGGTGCGAGGCCGAAAAAGATCATCAGAACAAGCTCATGGCCATTCATGTTACCGAAAAGTCGCAGGGTGAGTGAAACCGGACGGCTGAGATGTCCGATTACTTCAATGATGAACATCACCGGGGCCAGCCATGCAATCGGTCCCATGAAATGCTTAAGGTAATGCAAGCCGTGATGTTTGATGCCAACCACATGAGTAGATAGAAAGACGATTATGGCACATGCTGCGGTTGTGTTTATGTTTGCTGTTGGCGGGAAAAAACCGGGAATCAATCCGATTAAATTGGAAACAAGAATGAAAATTGCAAGGGTTGCAACCAAGGGGAAAAAGGGACGTCCGCGTTCACCCATGGTTTCGACAATCATATTCTCAATTCCACCGACAACAACTTCCATAAAATTCTGCAAGCCGCCTGGGATGGTCTTGATTGCCATGGTGGCAAGGGCCGAAAGGGCGAACAACAAAATGATGATCAGCCACGTATAAGCAATGGCGTCTGCACTTGCATCATTTATGTGAAGCGGTGCGAGCAGTTTGCGGAAAAACTCGAGAAACAGTAACGGATGAATCATTGTATTTAACCTCCTGTGCGTAAAGCACAATATAGTGAAAGTGCAATTATATTTGCTACAATTATTGACAGCCCCACCAGCAAACCAGCCAGTGAAAAAAAACCGGAAGTTATAACAAAGTATAAAATAACGCCAGTGATGCCGATTCGAGCAACAAAGCGCATTTGGGAGTAAAGTTGTGGTTTTGCGGGCAACAGGCCGAGTATTCTCTGGAGCACGTTGCGCATCCAGAGAAAATTCATTAGTGCTACGATGCCGCCTGCCAGAATACCAAGCCCCATAGGTGCAGAAAAGAAAGCGAAGCCAATGAGCGTCAAAACCAGAAGGAGTAAAATACTTCCTTTGACTATTGCAGCAAAGAGATTCTCCTCATCAATTGCTGTCATCGTCTCTGTGAATCTCCCTGCCGGCTATAACGTAAATGTTTTTGAACCCGGCTGCTATGCCAATAAATAAAAAAATATAAAAGAACCAGGGTTTTGTTCCAAGCCAACGATCAAGGGTAAGGCCAAACCACACGGATATCGCGATAGCAAGCACAACCGAGATGCCCATGCTTGATACCATTGCCAGGCTTCTAAAAAGATCTCTTTTTTCTCGGTTCATGTTCTTGTTATACCCGACCGGGTAAACCGGTATTCCTTACCATGGTGGTGTTGTGATGTCAAACTAAATGTGTGAGAAGTTATGCGATCAGCTTGAAACTTTTTTCAGCAGCAGCGATAGTAAGATCGATGTCGGAATCATTATGAGCGGACGAAACAAATGCAGTTTCAAACTGTGAAGGAGCCAGATAAATGCCTTCATTGAGCATGGCCATAAAATATTTTGCAAAAGCGGCAGTGTCACAGGCAGCTGCCGATGTCCAGTCATGAACCTCACCTGTAGTAAAGAAAGCGCAAAACATGCTGCCAACCCGCGTAGAATAAATCGGATATCCCGCTTTTTTAGCTGCATTTGCAATGCCCTTTGCGACTCTGGAACTTTTTTCCTCAAGGTTCTGATAGAATCCGGGTTCCTTGAGGAGGGTCAGGGTGGCAATGCCTGCACTCATTGCCAATGGGTTTCCGGAAAGGGTGCCTGCCTGGTAAACGCCGCCTGAAGGAGACAGCTTTTCCATGATTTCGCGTTTGCCTCCGAAAGCTCCTACGGGCAAACCTCCCCCAATTATTTTGCCGAGCGTTGTCATATCAGGGGTGACCCCATATACTTCTTGGGCACCACCATAGGCAACGCGGAATCCGGACATTACCTCGTCAAATATCAGAATTATCCCTTCTTGTGAGCAGATTTCCCGTAAGCCTTCCAAAAAGCCTTCGCGAGGTGGAACTGTGCCCATGTTTCCAGCCACCGGCTCTACGATTATGCAGGCAACATGACCACTGTTTTCTGAGACTAATTTTTTGACGGATTCAAGTGAGTTGTAAGCGGCAGTCAAAGTGTGTTTTGCTATGTCAGCAGGAACTCCCGGTGAATCCGGAACGCCGAAAGTTGCGGCTCCGGAGCCGGCTTTTACAAGGAGGGAATCGGCATGGCCATGGTAACAGCCTGAGAATTTGATTATTTTATCTCGTCCTGTGTAGCCACGCGCCAGGCGGATGGCGCTCATTGTGGCTTCGGTGCCGGAACTCACCATGCGTACCATTTCAATCGAAGGTACAGCGTCGATAACCATTTCAGCCAGAATAGTTTCTAGTTCGGTGGGGGCGCCAAAGCTGGAGCCATTATCGAGAGCATGTCTTACCGCCTGGATTACCTTCGGGTGGCAGTGGCCGACAATCATTGGTCCCCATGAGCCGACATAATCTATAAAGATGTTTCCATCTTCATCAAAAACATGGCAACCCGTTGCTTTTTTAATAAAGAGTGGGTCAGCGCCCACTGACCTGAATGCTCTGACAGGGCTGTTCACTCCACCGGGAATGGAGCATTTAGCCTGATGAAAAAGTTTGCTGGAACGATCATGAATCATAATGTGCTCCTTGATGACTGTGAACATTTAAAGCGTTAATGTTGTAAAAAACGTATTGTGTCTTACCATGCTGCATATATGTGTGTCAAGGGTAAAGTACCAATTTCATTTGTAAAAATCCTTTTCAAGAGGTTGAATTAACATCTTATTTGATGGCGCTAAAATTAGAATGAAATTATGCTTGACAAAGAAATCCAAATAACATATTTTTCCTTCCGTTTTGTATACAGTATACCGCTCAGCGGTGAGGAGGACGTTTAGATGCTCGGTGCATACCTACCCATTTTACTTCTGGTTGTCGTGGCAATAGCCTTCGGACTGGCTTCCCTGGTTTTTTCCACGCTCATTGGCCCGAAAAAGAAATCGGCACTCAAGCTCTCCCCGTATGAAAGTGGATGTGAGCCGGTCGGAACTGCACGCGACCGTTTCTCAATCAAATTTTATATGATTGCGGTGTTGTTTATTCTCTTTGATATTGAGGCAGTCTTCCTTTATCCCTGGGCGATTCTTTATAAGAAGCTCGGAGTATTTGGGCTGGTTGAAATGGGGCTTTTTGTAGTGATCCTCTTTGTCGGATATATCTATGTGTGGAAAAAAGGAGCACTGGAATGGGAGTAGAAAATCCATTAGGCGATAATGTCATTACAACTTCACTGGATGCGCTGGTTAACTGGTCCAGAAAATCGTCAATATGGCCAATGACTTTTGGTCTTGCGTGTTGCGCGATCGAGATGATGGCAACCGGTGCCTCCCACAATGACCTGGACCGTTTCGGGATAATTTTCCGCGCATCGCCACGTCAGTCGGATTGCATAATCATCGCCGGTACTGTCACCAAAAAAATGTTGCCGGTCATCAAAACGGTCTATGAACAGATGCCCGAACCCAAATGGGTTATTGCTATGGGAGCATGCGCCTGCTCTGGCGGCGTGTTTGATACGTACAGTGTCGTTCAGGGAATCGATGAGGCTCTTCCTGTAGATGTTTATATCCCTGGCTGCCCGCCACGTCCCGAAGCGTTGCTCTATGGTCTCATGAAGCTTCAGGATAAAATTATGAAAGACAAAAACTCATTTGGTAATGCAATTGGGCTCGGATCCAGGATCGAAGCGGCTGCAGCTTAACTCTCTCGGCATATAGATTTATCAAATCCTAGAAAAAGGGTTGGTACCATGGCAGAAAATAATCGTGCAGTAGTCAAGCTGAAAGAGAAGTTTGCTTCATCCATAATTGAAGTTGTTTCGTTTCGGGATGAAGTGACAGTAACGGTCAAAAAGCAGGACATCCTTAACGTACTCTCCTTTTTGAAGCAATCTCTCCAGTACAATCTGTTAACAGATGTTACAGCGGTTGATTATCTGGGGAAAAAAGAAGAGCGCTTTATGATGGTGTACCAGCTTTACTCCATTCCGAACAAAGATAAATTGCGCGTAAAAGCACCGGTTTCGGAGGGTGAATGTCGCATTCAAAGTGCTTCACAGGTTTGGGAAACTGCAAACTGGCTTGAACGCGAGGTATATGACTTGTTCGGCATTACTTTTGAGAATCATCCTGACCTGCGCCGCATCCTGATGACTCCGGAATGGGAAGGACATCCACTCCGCAAGGACTATCCGCTACAGGGGCCTGACCGCGAACCTTATAAAGGTCGTCTGTCCTGATTTTTAATTAAACTTTTTGTGTCACGATAACTGAGAAGAGGCGATACATGGCTACTACGGAAAAAATGATACTGAACATGGGCCCGCAGCATCCCAGTACCCACGGGGTGTTAAGGCTGGTTCTTGAGCTGGATGGCGAGGTAATTACAAAGATAACTCCCGACATCGGCTTCCTGCACCGTGGAGTTGAAAAATTGTCGGAGCACCGTACATATCACCAAGTGCTTCCGCTTACTGACCGTCTCGATTATCTTGCTCCTATGAGCAATAATCTTGGATATATCCTGGCTGTTGAAAAGCTGTTGGAAATCGAGGTGCCAGAGCGGGCAAAAGTCATCAGGATAATCCTGGCTGAGCTAACCCGTCTTAAGTCTCACCTTGTATGGTTGGCATGTCATGCACTTGACATTGGTGCTATGACTGTTTTTATTTATGCTTTCCGTGAACGCGAAGCAATTATGGAGACCTATGAGCTAATTTCCGGGGCTCGCATGACAAGCAACTTCTTCAGAGCAGGCGGACTTTCTATGGATGTACCGCCTGAATTTGAGAAGAAGGTTCGTGATTTCATTGATTCAATGCCAGGTTATCTTGATCAGTATGAGGGGCTTCTGACCACCAACCCCATTTGGCTGAAGCGTACTGTAGGTAACGGAGTTATCTCGGCAGAAGACGCAATCGATATTGGTATCACCGGACCTGCACTGCGTGGTTCAGGTGTTGACTGGGATCTTCGTCGGGACAATCCTTATGGTGGCTATGAAGAATACCAGTTCCAAATTCCTGTTGGCGATAAGTGTGATACATTTGATCGCTATAAGGT
>Ga0209317_1002008_pt1 | contig 15727 bp, 14 predicted proteins | sample RifGroB2_FD_183994 | JGI IMG/M metagenome (GOLD analysis project Ga0209317, IMG submission 183994) | Soil microbial communities from Rifle, Colorado, USA - Groundwater B2 (SPAdes) (version 2) | ecosystem: Environmental > Terrestrial > Soil > Unclassified | place: Rifle, Colorado | collected... | reverse complement strand
CCGAAGTGATATAGAAAAGGGACAGATCGTCCACACGAGACGAGATCTGTCCCTTTCTCAATCTTTATCCCCTGCCCAAACCGCTACTTACAAACTTTAGCATCGAAGTATGTCGAAGTGTAATCATGCTGTCCCCTCACCTGGTTCGCCAGATCACTCTCCCGACATTCCTAACTGAAGAGTGCGCCAAGATTCTCTCCATCAAACGAAAGGCGAGATCGGTCTCGGCGTACCGGGCAATGTACAGACCTGACCCTCCCGACTATCCGCAGCCCCATAAGCTCTCCCTCTCCCTACGGGAGAGGGCCGGGGTGAGGGAGCTGGCGTTTATGTGATACCAAGGCGGCATAGGGCTTTTCTCCGGATTTCAAAGCTGTTTGACCGATTGTCGCTATGGCGCCGCCCTCACCCTAACCCTCTCCCGGAGGGAGAGGGGATTCAAGAACACCCTCGCGGAAGATTAGCGCAAATCAGGTAATTCTATGTGCCCCCTGATTCCCCGTGACGCCTAGGACCGAGACGGCAAAGCCGCGAAAACTCCCCCTCCGAAAAGTTTCGCGCCTGCATACTTTTAATGTTGAAATGGCATACACCGGTAGTGTAGAGTTCACGAGATTTGCGCTTGACTGTTTTAAAGCAGACTGTTTTTCGACTCGCCCTTGCAGATAGATACTCTAATAAAATCTTTTTTTAATCCATATCCAAGTAGTCACGCCCTATGAACATCCGTCTACATTTTCCACATATAGACGAAAACTCAATGTAACGCTGTTTAATTCAGGAGCCTGTGTAATGACAGAACAGTATCTGATCGATTACATGTACGTGTTTGTCTTCTTGGGATTTGGTGCCCTTGCAGCCACCGGTCCACTCATCATCTCCAGCCTGATCGGTCCCCGTACCGCCCAGAAGAAAACCCTGGAGACCTACGAGTGCGGCATGGACCCGTACGGTAACGCCTGGGACATCAGGTTCAATATCGCATACTACTTGTATGCTCTGATCTTCCTCGCCTTCGACGTCGACATTCTTTACCTCTTCCCGGTAGCAGTCGCCTTTGAAACGGTTGATCCCGTTCGTGGCATCGTGGAACTGGTCATCTTCATCGGCATTCTCTCCATGGCAATAATATATGCCTGGGTTAAAGGAGTATTTTCGTGGGCGAAGACAAAGAAAGCTTACTAAGGGTCCACTCCTACGCGGAACTGGCCCATCAGCGCGAAACGAGCGGCCACCTCTTCCGGGAACCCGTCCAGGGGCCCGACGGCAAGCCGATCGTCAATCTCGAGATCGCCGAGAAGATCCTCGACTTCTGCCGCGCCAACTCGCTCTGGCCCATGACCTTCGGTCTGGCCTGCTGCGCCATCGAGATGATGTGCCTCGGCATGGCCCGCTTCGACATGTCGCGCTACGGGTTCGAGGTGTTCCGTCCCTCCCCCCGCCAGTGCGACCTGATGAACAAGAAGATGGCGCCCGCCGTCATCACCTTGTACGAGCAGATGCCCTCCCCCAAGTACGTCATCGCCATGGGGAACTGCGCCATTTCCGGCGGACCCTTCAAGGTTGAGGAGAACTACAACGTGGTGGAAGGGGTGGACCAGATCATTCCGGTCGACATCTACGTTCCCGGTTGCCCGCCGCGTCCGGAAGGGCTCCTGGAAGGCCTTTTCCAGCTGCAGGAGAAGATCGCCGGCCAGAAGCACCCGATTCCCCAGATGCCGATCCACAGGAAAGAGACCATGGTGAAGAACTACGTTGACGAGGTTCAGGAGCTGAAGAACTCCGGCAAGATCGCCTAGGCGATCCATCCGAATCGGAGCTCCCCGGGGAAAATCGCTCCGATGACAATACAATCGAGGCTCAACAGACGATGAGTGCAAAAGACCAGCTGATCAAGAACCTCAAGGCCCTGCAGGCAACGGTGCAAGAGGTCGACTACCAAAGACGCGGCTACCACGTAGAGGTGCTCCTCGACAACGACAAGGTGCGCGATTTCGCACAGGTGATGCGCCGTCACGATTTTTACCTGGTGTTCGTGGGAGGGATGCATTCCGCCCCGAACATCGAGGTCGTCTACCAGTTCGCCAGCTTCACGCTCCCCTGCCGCATCATGGGGCGCGCGCCGGTGAACGGCGACTGCGCCGTGGACACCATCTGCGACATCTTCGACGGCGCCAACTGGCACGAGCGTGAGACTAAGGACATGTTCGGCATCGTCTTCAAGGGTCACCCCTACCTGCAGCCACTGCTGCTCGCGGAGGAAGACGCCGACCTCAAGCCGCTTCTCAAGTCGCCCACTACCTTGAAGCCCATCGAAAAGCTGCGCTGCCTCCCCCCTGCGGCACCGGATGATGCTAGCGCGCAACCGGCCCCGGCCGCCCAACCGGCAGCCGCAGCTGCCGAAAAACCGGTGCTACCGGCTCTCCCCGCACAGCCAAGCGCTGCCGCAGAGACCACGCAGAGACCGGCAGGTATGAGTCAGTTGGATCAGACAAAGAAAGAGCATACCTTCTATCTGAACATGGGCCCGCAGCACCCCAGTACCCACGGGGTTCTCCGCGTGCTTCTGGAGATGGACGGCGAGCACTGCCTGGAGAACGAGCCGGTCCTCGGTTACGGCCACCGGATGCAGGAAAAAATGGGAGAGTCCCGCAGCTGGGCGGCGTTCCTGCCGAACACCGCCCGCATGGACTACCTCTCGGCACTCATCTACAATCACGGCTACGTGGGACTCATCGAGCGCATGGCCGGACTCGAGGTGCCGAGACGCGCCGAGTTCATCCGCGTCATCACGGACGAGCTGAACCGGGTCCAGAGCCACCTGCTCTGGCTGGGCGCCTTTCTTCTCGACCTCGGCGCCTTCACCCCCATCATGTACACCTTCGACGACCGGGAGCAGATCCTCGACATCCTCGAAGAGCTGACCGGCAGCCGCCTCACCTACAGCTACCACCGGGTGGGCGGGGTGTGCCGCGACATCGACGGCAGATTCAGCGACGCGACCCGCGCCTTCATCGCCAGGCTGCGCGGCCGCTTCAAGATGTACGACGATCTCGTCACCGGGAACATCATCTTCATCAAGCGCGTGAAAGACGTCGCCTTCTTCCCCCCCGATCTCGCCAGGCGCTACGGTCTCACCGGTCCTTGCCTGCGCGGCGCCGGCATCCCCTACGACATCCGCAGGTCGGAGCCGTACTCCATCTACCCGGAGCTCGACTTCGAGATCCCGGTAGGTACCTCGGGCGACTGCCTCGACGCCTACCTGGTGCGCGTCAGGGAGATGGAGCAGAGCCTCAGAATCATCGAGCAGTGCCTGGACCTGCTGCCGGAAGGTCCTTTCCGCAACAAGGTGCCGCGCCGCATGAAGCTTCCCCAGGGCGATTGCTCCTTCTCGGTGGAGAGCAGCCGCGGCGAGCTCGCCTACCACATGACTAGCGACGGCACCGACGTCCCTTACCGCCTGAAGATCAGGGTTCCTTCTTTCTCCAACCTGAGTGTGCTCCCGGAGGTCTGCCGCGGCATGCTCCTCTCAGACCTGGCGATGACAATGGGCACGCTCGACCTGGTCATTCCGGAAATTGACAGGTGATGTCTATGGAAATGTTCGACCTCTTACCGCCTGAGCTCATCAGAATCGTGATCTCCGCCGTCATCATCGTGGCCTTCGTGTTTCTGAACAGCATGGTGCTGGGCTACGCGGAGCGCAAGCTCGCCGGTTTCTTCCAGCTGCGTCCCGGCCCCATGGAAGTGGGCCCCTTTGGTCTCCTGCAGCTCATGATCGACGGCATCAAGCTGATCGCCAAACAGCTCATCATACCGAACGATTCCGGGAAATGGCTGTTCCGGGCGGCGCCGCTGATCGCCTTCATGCCGGTGGTCATGTCCTTCATCGTGATCCCCTTCTCCGAAAAGCTCCAGGTGCGTGACCTGGATGTCGGGTTGATCTTCCTGCTGGGCATCATGGCTCTGCACGTGATCAGTACACTTCTGGCCGGCTGGGTCTCCAACAACAAGTACGCCCTCTTCGGCGCCATCCGTGCGGTTGCGCAGAACATCGCCTACGAGATCCCCATGCTGCTGTCGCTGCTCTCGGTGGTGTTCATCAGCAATACCCTGAGCATGCAGGGGATCGTCAAGGCGCAGGGAGCGCTGTGGAACGTCTTTGTGCAGCCCCTGGCCTTCATCATCTACTTCGTGGCAGGCCTCGCCGAGACCAACCGCGCCCCCTTCGACCTTCCCGAGGCCGAGAGCGAACTTACCGCCGGTTTCCACACCGAGTATTCGGGGATGGGCTTCTCGCTCTTCGTTCTCGGCGAGTACACCAACATGTTCTTCGTCTGCTCCATCGCCACCGTGGTCTTTCTCGGCGGCTGGTCGGGACCTCCCCTCCCCTTCTACGCCTACTCGGGGATCATCTGGTTCTTCCTGAAGGTCTACGGGCTCCTCTTCGTGATGATCTGGGTGCGCTGGACCTACCCCCGGACCCGTTTCGACCAGCTGCTCAACTTCTGCTGGATGTACCTGATTCCCTTCTCACTGGTGAACCTGCTGCTCACCGCGGTGGGAGTGAAACTCTTCAAATAATCAAACGCCTATCCGCGTCATCCGCGCGACAAGCGCAGTGCGAGGTTCCAAGGATGAAAGAGTATTTCGGATTACTTTTTACCGGCGCCAAAAGCCTCCTGATAGGATTGGGGGTCACCTTCCGGGCGATGATCACGCCGGCGGTGACCGTCAACTACCCGCGGGAAAAGATCGCCATATCCCCGCAGTTTCGCGGTCACACCGACCTGGTCAAGGATGCCGTCAGCGGCACCCACAGGTGCATCAGCTGCCTGATGTGCGAGAAGGACTGCCCCTGCGGCTGCATCAGCATCGCCAGTGAGACCCGCGAAGGGGTCAAGGGTAAAGTGCTCACCGGCTACCGGCTGGATTTCACCAAGTGCAGCCTGTGCGGCATCTGCGTGGAGGTCTGCCCCACCGCGGCCCTGGAGTACAGCCAGGAGTACGAGCTGGCAGGCAGAACCCGGGAACAGTTCCACTACGACCTGCTGAAACGGCTGGAGGCCAGGGGATGATCTACTATCGCTACGTTGCCGAGGCGCTCTTCGTCTTGTTCACCATTCTCATCTTCACCGGCGGCTGCATCGCCGTCAGCGCCCGCTACCTGATGAACGCCGTCCTGGGACTCGCCCTGGCGCTCCTCGGAGTGGCCGGTCTCTACTTCCACCTGGGAAGCCCGTTTCTGGCCATGATGCAGATCCTCATCTATGTGGGAGCGGTGGTCATCATCATCGCCTTCGGCATAATGGTGGGACCGAAGCCGAGGCAGGAAGCGGACAAGAGGCTCACCGGGCCGCGCAACGTGCTGATTTCCCTTGCCGCCTGCGCCTCCGCCGTGGGACTTCTCTCCAGCCTGGTACTGCAGACGGTGTGGGTGCCCGCCGCCGCCAAGGTCGGTGATTTTTCGGTCAAGTTCCTCGGCGAGAACCTGCTCTATCAGTACTGTCTCGCTTTCGAACTCATCTCGGTACTGCTTCTGGCCGCCATCGTCGGCGCCATCATCATAGCCGGTATAGGACGGGAGGAGACGGGCAAATGCTAATGCTAAGCGACAGCCTCAACAGCTATCTCATCATCGCCGTAGCGCTCCTGGCGCTCGGCGTCTTCGGAATGATCCGCCACAAGAGCTTCATCGGCATGCTCATTTCGAGCGAGTTCATCCTCTCCGGAGCCAGCCTGAACTTCATGGCCTTCAACCGCTTCCTGGCGCCGAACCCGGCAGTAGGCCAGATCTTCACGCTCTTCATCATGGGACTTGCAGCAGCCGAGGCCGCCGTGGTCGTCAGCCTCATTCTCATGGTGTATCACCAGTGTCGTTCCATCGACCCCGCTGACGTGCAAGAGCTGCAGCACTAACAGCACCCGATTTTAAAGAAGGAAAAGGGACAGGCATGGCTACCATAACCACCAGTACACTCTTAGTGGCACCGATGATTCCGGTGCTCACCGCCCTGCTGCTCATGGCAGCCGGAGCCGCGAACAAGCCGAATCTTCGGGAAGCCTGCTCCGTAACGGGCGCATGCCTCACCTTCGCCCTCGTTATGTCGCTCTTTCCGCACGTCTTAGCCGGCGGCACCTACGACTACAACCTCGCTACCATCTACCCGGGGGTCTCGGTGAAGTTTCACCTGGACGGTCTCGGTCTGATGTTCGCCGGTGTCGCCTCGACCTTGTGGATCTTCGCCTCCATCTACTGCATAGGGTACATGAGGGCCTTGAACGAGCATGCCCAGACCCGCTTCTATGTCTGCTACGCGGTCTCGGTAGGCGCCGGCGTCGGGGCGGCCTTCGCGGGGAGCATCTTCACCCTGTACCTCATGTACGAGATCATCTCCGTGATGACCTACCCTCTCGTCATGCACCACCAGGACGAGGAAGGGTACGCGGGATCCAGGAAGTACCTGATCTACCTCTTTTTCACCTCGAAGGCGTTCCTGCTTCCCGCCATGTGCATCACCTACGTGATGTGCGGCACGCTCGACTTCGCCACCACCGGGGTGCTCACCGGCATCTTCCCGGCAGGCGCCGACCCGGTCATGGTGATCATCGTCTACATCCTCTTCTTCTTCGGCTTCGCGAAAGCCGGCGTCATGCCCTTCCACAACTGGCTCCCTGACGCCATGGTGGCGCCGACCCCGGTTTCGGCTCTCCTGCACGCCGTGGTCGTGGTAAAGGTCGGGGTCTTCTCGGTATGCCGCATCATGCTCTCGGTGTTCGGCGTCGATCTTTTGCACAGCATGGGTCTCGGCCTGATGACCGCCTACTTCGTCTCCATTACCATCCTGGGCGGCTCGATACTGGCGCTCACCAAGACGAACCTGAAGGCGCGACTGGCCTACTCCACGGTGAGCCAGCTCTCCTACATCATCCTCGGCGTGGCCATGCTCACCCCCAACGGCATCACCGGCGGCCTGATGCACATCGCCAACCATGCCTTCTCCAAGATCACCCTGTTCTTCGCGGCCGGCGCCATCTTCTGCGCCACCGGCAAGAAGGAGATTCCGGAGCTGGCAGGGCTGGGATACCGCATGCCGGTCACGCTGGTCGCCTTCGGCATCGCCTCTCTCAGCATGATCGGGGTGCCGCCGGTGGCGGGCTTCACCAGCAAGTGGTACCTGGCGCTCGGCTCCATGGATATTCACAACGTGATCATCCTCGCGGTGCTGATCCTCTCCAGTCTTCTGAACGCCGGCTACTTCGTGCCGATCGTCTACACCGCGTTTTTCCTGCCCCCCCCGGTCGGCGAGACAGCGGTAGGCTCGCTGGAAACGCAGCCGCTGATACTTCTTATGGTAGTGCCCCTGTTCATCACCTCCATCATCTCGGTGGTCATGGGGGTCTATCCTAATCTCCTGCTCAACATCACCAAGCTGATGGGAGGGGCATAATGGGAAAAATTATCGAGTTTATGTACCGACGCAAGGCTCTCTTTCGCTGGATCTTCTTCGGCATGCTGGGCGCGGTGGTCCTCTACGACTTCACGGTTCCCCGCCCGCACCACCCGCACTTTGCGGGCGACAGTTTCTACGGCTTCTGGTCCATCTGGGGGCTCGTGATCTGTCTCGCGATGATCATCTTCTGGAAGTGGCTGGCCCACGGATTCTTGGAAAGGGATGAAGACTACTATGATAACTAGCGGAATTTTCCTGCATCCTGCGACCTGGTTCATCGTCGGCGCCCTGCTGCTCCCCTTTGCCGCAAAGTTCAAGCTGCAGAAGGCGCTGCTGATCGCGGTTCCCGTGCTGGCCTTCATCCAGATCTACGCCCTGCCGGCTGACTTCGGTCACGTGCAGTACCTCGGCTTCGACCTGATCTTCGGGCACAAGGACAAGCTCAGCTTCGTCTTTCTCCACGTCTTCACCCTGATGGCGGTGATCGGCTGCATCTACGGGCTGAAGGTGGAAGAGACCGAGCAGCACATCGCGGCCTTCCTCTACGTGGCCGGCTCGCTCGGGGTGACCCTGGCCGGAGACTACCTGACCATCTTCATCTTCTGGGAGCTGATGGCGTTTGCCTCCACCTTCCTGATCTGGTTCCGGAAGAGAAAGCGCTCCATAGAGGCGGGTTATCGCTACCTCATGGTGCACGTGGCGGGCGGCCTGATTCTTCTCGCCGGCATCTTCCTGCGCTACCAGAACGTGCACGACCTCTCCTTCGACCGGATTCTCGTGGAAGGCGCCACCATGGCGGACTACTTCATCCTGGTGGGCTTCGCGCTCAACGCCGCCGTCCCCCCGATCCATGCCTGGCTGCCGGACGCCTATCCCGAGGCCACCGTGGCAGGAGCCGTCTTCATGTGCGCCTTCACCACCAAGACCGCGGTCTATGTGCTGGCCCGCGCCTTCCCGGGCTTCGAGATCCTGATGTGGGCCGGCGCCGCCATGACCCTCTACGGCGCAGGGTACGCGACCATAGAAAACGACGGGCGCCGCATCCTCGCCTACCACATCATAAGTCAGGTCGGCTACATGGTCTGCGCGGTCGGTATCGGTACCGAGATGGCGATCAACGGCGCCTGCGCCCACGCCTACGCCCATATTCTCTACAAGGCACTCCTCTTCATGGGGGTCGGCGCCGTGCTGCACCAGACCGGCAAATCCAGGCTCTCCGAGCTGGGCGGTCTCTACAAATACATGCCGATCACCCTGGTCCTCACCGTGATCGGCGGCATCTCGATATCCGGCTTTCCGCTCACCTCGGGCTTCGTCTCCAAGTCGATGATCGTCGAGGCGGCAGGCGAGCACCACCAGCTGGGGGTCATGCTGATGCTTCTGGCAGCCGCGGTCGGTACCTTCCTCTCGGTCGGCCTCAAACTCCCCTACTTCATCTGGTACGGCGGCAGGCAGTCCGACTTCGAAGCCCAGGATCCCTCCTGGAACATGCAGCTCGGCATGGGGATCGCAGCCTTCATGTGCATCTTCATCGGCTGCAATCCCGACTACCTCTACAACATGCTGCCCTACGCCGTCGAATACCAGCCGTACTTCGGCTACCACGTCTCCGAGTCGCTGCAGATGTTCGCCTTCACCGGCCTGGGCTTCTATTTCATGATCAAGAAGCTCACCCCGAAACGTTTCCCGGCATCCGAGCACCTGACGGCGCATCTTGAGGCCACCGATCACGGCAGCCATCACGCCGGCCCCCTGATGAACCTGGACTTCGACTGGTTCTACAGAAAAGGCGCCCTGCTCTTCATGTGGATGGCGAAAAACCCGTTGGACGCCCTGAACGAGTTGGTCAGCAACGTCTACCAGAGTATCGGCTGCCGCATGACCATGGCAATCGCCAAAGGCTCCTCCTGGTTCGACTGGCACGGCATCGACGGCGCCATCGACGGCTCGGCGCGCGGCGTGGTAAGCCTGGGCGACAAGACCAGGATGCACGTCACCGGTAACCTGCAGCACTACATCGGCGCTTCCGTTGCCGCACTCTTCGTCATCCTTGCGATAGTAATCTTCACCTAGCTGATAGGCCGGCACTGCGCCGACAGGTGGACTCCCCACCATTAAAAGAGTAGCCGCCGAAACGCGTGTGGTGGGCATGGCCCCACCCTACAAAATCAGGACGCAGGTAACCATGGAAAAGTATCTCATTGCCAACACCCTAAGCTACCCGATCCTCTCGATGATCATGATCATTCCGGTGGTCGGGGCCCTGATCACCCTCTTCCTCAAAAACGACACGGTGCTCAAGGCGTGGGGTCTCGTAGTCACCATCCTGACGATGGCGATCTCCTTGCCACTCTACACCGCGTTTGATCAGAGCACGCCTAAGTACCAGTTCACCGAGCTGCGCGCCTGGTTCCCGTCCTTGAACCTGGACTACGTGGTGGGTGTCGACGGCATCAGCGTCTTGCTGGTGCTGCTCACCACCTTCGTGATGCCCCTTTGCGTCCTGTGCTCCTGGAACTACATCAAGGTGCGCATGAAGGAGTTCATCTTCGTGACCCTTCTGATGGAAGCGGCCATGATCGGTGTCTTCGTCAGCCTCAACACGGTCCTCTTCTATATCTTCTGGGAAGGGATGCTGGTGCCGATGTACCTGATGATCGCGGTCTGGGGCGGCGCACGCAGGGATTACGCCTCCATCAAGTTCTTCCTCTACACTTTCGTGGGAAGTATCTTCCTCCTGGTCGCCGTGATCGCGCTCTATGTAACTACCGGCACCTTCTTCATCCCGGAGCTGATGGACCACAGCTACTCCATGTTCTACCAGATGCTGGTGTTCCTGGCCTTCGCCCTGTCGTTTGCCATCAAGATGCCGATGTACCCGTTGCACACCTGGCTTCCCGCCGCCCACGTCGAGGCGCCCACTGCGGGGTCCGTGATCCTGGCCAGCATCCTTCTCAAGATGGGAGGGTACGGCTTCCTGCGCTTCTGCCTGCCGCTGGCACCGAACGCCACCATGGCGTGCATGCCGTACATGATCGCCGTATCAGTCGTCTCCATCATCATCGGCGGCTACCTGGCTCTCGGGCAGACCGACATCAAGAAGCTGATCGCCTACTCTTCCGTGGCCCACATGGGGTTCGTGACCCTGGGAATCTTTCTTCTTAACGGCGCCGGCGTCAAGGGCGCCATGCTGCAGATGATCAACCACGGCATCACCACCGGCGCACTCTTCATCTGCGTCGGCATAATCTACGAGCGCACCCACAGCCGCGAAATCAAGGACAACTCAGCTCTCGGCATGAAGATGCCGATCTACGTGACCTTTCTCGGCATCTTCTCCCTCTCCTCCTTCGGCTTTCCGGGGACCAACAGCTTCGTGAGCGAATTCATGGTGCTGATCGCGGCCTTCGACAAATACCCGTGGGTGGGCGCCGCCTCCATCATCGGCGCCATCCTGGCGGCAGCGTACATGCTGAGGCTGCTCCAGAAGATGGTGTGGGCCGACTCCGACGGGCACGCCCATCACGGTAGTCACGGCGAAGACGCCCACGGCGTCGGCCAGGAGGACCACGGAACGGAACGCCATCTGTGGGACCTGAACTTTCGCGAAATCGGCACCCTGGGCTTCCTGACGCTCTTCGTCTTCTGGGTGGGGTTCAATCCCAAGCCGCTTCTGAACATCATGGACACCAGCGTCAACCATCTGCTCATGCAGGTGGAGACCGGCGTGCAAAAGGGCATAGCCGCCGAGGCCGCAGCTCAGGTCACCGAGCCGGTTACCGAGGCAGTAAAGTAACGATAACTAGTTAATCAGGTGGATCGAAAGAGGACTTAAAGGGATCCGGAAAAAGTGCCTCCCTTCAGCCTTCAGCCTAACGAAAAAGCGAGAACAACTATGCAGATAACCCTGTTGCTCCCCGAGATAGCCTTGACCATCATGGTGCTGGTGCTCTTTGCGACCTCCCTTGGCAAAATCAAGGCAGGCACCCTGAATCTCCTGGCTCTCGCCCTGTCCGCATTTTCCCTCTTTGCCGCCATAGCCGGCTGCGGCGATCAAGGTGTGCTCTTCTTCGACACCTACCGGGTGGACGCCCTCTCCCAGATCTTCAAGATCATCACCACCCTGGGGCTCTTCCTGGTGATCAGCTCCAGCTCCGGGCTGCGCGGCATCGCCGCACACCTGCGGGCGGAATACTACTTCTTTCTCACCCTGGGCACCTTCGGCCTGGTGGCTCTGGCGAGTTCGGTGGAACTTCTCACCATCCTGATGAGCCTGGAAATCGCGGCGTTCTCGCTTTACGTGATCATCCCCTTCCGTCACCCCGAGCATTACAAGAACCACATGGAAGCGGCCATCAAGTACTTCCTGTTCGGCACCATCGCCACGGGTCTGATGCTCTTCGGCATGAGCTACCTCTTCGGGGTTACCGGCACCACGTACTTGAGCGAAATGGGTAAAGTGCTCCCCAACCTTCTCAGCACCGAGCCGCTCGCGGTAGTAGGGATGATTCTCCTTCTCTGCGGATTCTTCTACAAGCTGGCGCTCTTCCCGCTGCACTTCCTGGCTCCCGACGTCTACACGGGGGCTGCGAACGAGACCACCAGCTTCATCGCCACCGTCCCCAAAGCCACCGCCATCGCGGTGCTGGTGCGGCTGGCACACGCCTCCGGCACCGAAATCGGTCAGCTCACCTGGGTGCTGGCGGTCTTCGCCGTCGGTTCCATGACGATCGGCAACCTGTCGGCCCTGGTGCAGAACGACCTGAAGAGGCTTCTGGCCTACTCCTCCATAGCACATGCCGGCTACGTCATGCTCGGCGTGCTGAGCGCCAACGAGCTGGGGCTGGCCTCGGTCATCTACTACATGGGCGGCTACCTGCTCATGAACCTTTCCTGCTTCTACGTCATCTATCAGCTGGCGCCGGCCGGCGAGAACCTCACCTTCGAGCAGCTCAAGGGGCTCTACAAGAGGTCGCCGCTCCTGGCCTTCGTGCTGGCAGCAGGCGCCTTCGGCATGACCGGCATTCCGCCGACCATCGGCTTCACCGGGAAGCTCCTGGTATTCACTTCGGCGATCCAGAAGGGGTTCTACGTGCTGGTGATCATCGGCGTGATCAATGCCGCCATCTCCGCCTTCTATTACCTGAAGATGGTGCGCGCAGCCTACAGCCAGGTTGAAGATCCGGGCGACTGCGTGGCGCTGAGCTGGCCGGCAAAGGCACTGGGAGTTTTCTTCATCGCCTCCATCATCCTGACCGGTGTGCTCCCCCAGAGCCTGATCGCTCTTGCCAAGGAAGCGGTAGCCGGAATGCTCTAAGGATTTCAATGCACTGCAGATAAAAGACCCTCGTCCTGACAACTGCAGAGGAAAATCAAAGCAAAGGTAATGGTTAGCTTTGCGCTACGCCCAGTGGTTCAACTGGAGGCACGGAAAATCCGGCCACCTGTGTATCCTCTCAACCTTCTCTTCATTCGACCGCAAAAGAGCACAAGCTCTGTTCCGGGACGCTGCTGCCTTCCTCCATCGACTGCCGGTGAACTTATGGGGAGCGCTACACTACTTAGGCTTATGATAGCCCCGTTCGCCATACGGCTGCAGTTTCTCCAGCCAGTGGCGCTCCAGCGCGGCAAGACATTGCTTGATGTCGTCGCCAAGTTCCGGCCGATCTAGGACATCTAATACCGAAAATTCAAAGCTGTCCGCCCCAAAAGCGTCGAGATCCTTTTGCAACGCCGCGTTAAACACCGCCTTCCCGGTCTTAAGCTCAAACATGCGACCGTTACGGCTACCTTCCAGGTTTTTGCTGCTGCAGATAAATATTTTGCCGCTTTGGCGGTTGCGGAGCTGGTACACGCCCATCTCAGGCTCCAACTGTTTGTATGCCAGCTTCACTGCCGATCTTCTTGAATCCATCGGTTTCCCTCCCGAGCCTTTAACACCGATTTCCTGCGCCTCGCCACTCCCGCTGCGCCAGTAACCCGAACTGTCCCGCCTGACTATCTCCTCGTCCACCATCAGGCGACGGATGGTGCAGTAATCCTGATAAATCGGGGCGATGAGATCCGTCACTTCTTGTTCAGAATAACGTCGGTCCGGCTCGAAGAGCAGCGCGAATCGCTCAAGGACCACACTCCTTTTCTTCTTCTGAGTCGGCAGTTGCACAAGAACCCCATCCTTGAAGAAGGTTTCCAGAATCTTGCTCCGGTACTCCGCCATCCGTCCGTCTTGCAGTTCCTTGCCGGCTTGAGGAGCCGACACGATGTCTCGCAAGGTCGTGTCGAATAGGTCGACATTCGCCTCAAACATGACGTAGTACTGCTCCTTCTTTTTTCTGACCAGTCCGGCCAGCTCAAGTTTTCTCAGGTGAAAAGAGATAGTGGAAGGAGCCAAAGCATGCCTTCGGGCGATCTCCTCCACGTATTGCGGTTGTTCCAAGAGGGAATTTATTATGGCGAGCCGCGACTGATCGGCAAGAGCCTTCATGATGGCAATGCTACGGGACGTTTCCATCCGCACCTCCTGATTCGATATTCATCGAATCACTCATAGCAAAAGATCGGTTGACGGTCAATCTATTTCCATGTCTATCGAATTGAATCTTACTAGAAGAATAGGATCAGGCGTGATCGATGTCGGGGTGAAGCGAGGAACTTGATCTAAGAAGGGTGGATGAGGATTTTGGGTGCGGATATAGCTTTTCACTTGGTATCAGAGGGGAGTACTTTTGCAGTATTCTGCAGTCAGCTATCAAAGGCTTGAGGCACAGGAGCGCAATCGGTTTAACATACCCAGCAAAACCGAGATGGTAATTCCTCGAATCTTCCTCAAAAACTTGCAACCGGACCGAGGTTCAATGCAAGCCTCTATCATCACTTCTTCCAATAAGGCGCCTTCACCGGCATGATCCAGCGCACCCCGCCGCGAGGATCTTCCGTGTTGCCACCGCCGATGAAGTTTGAACCCACCCACATGTGATGCAAAGATCCTGGCAAGTCGATCCGCGCCTGCCCGAGGCATATGGTGTCTCCTCTGTCAAAGAATCTTATAATCTTATACGCGTCCCCCTGCCCGCCACGCGTCCCCCTGCCCGCCACTGGCTGCCTCTAGCTCCCTGGTGGGTGGCGCAGGGAATCCAAGTTGAGTCCTCATCCATCCGCTCCTTGCCAACGCCGCCACTGCTGCGACTGCTGCAATAAATATCCTCACCTTTTGGCAACTATTGCCGATACGCCAATACGATGGAGTTAGTCTCTGCGATCCGGCAATGTTTGTCGGGACCGGCGCAGCGGCAAGCTGATCAAACTGGCTGCTGACTATTGAGAAGGAAGGGGTGGAACATGTCGTTTAAGGCGCGCATTGGATTATTTGTCGGGGTAGTTATAACTTTTTCACTCGTACTCGGTCTGACTGCTTTTCTCAGCATCAACCGGCTGTCCGCGAGAATAGACGAGACAAGCAGACTCGGGGTGCTTGACACGCGCCGTCTCTCAAGTGCTCAGGACGCGATGTGGAAGCTCAGATTCGGCATTTCGCAGTACCTGGCAGTGCCTGATCCCTCCTCACGGAAAAAGATCATAGAGGAAAGCCCTAAATGGTTCGGCATAATTGACGACAATTTGGGACGCTACGAATCGGGAAATGTTAACGATAAGACAAAAAACGCACTAAACAGTTTGGCTGAAGTATACAGCCAGTACAAGGAGGCCCGTCCGAAATGGTTTGAACTCATGGAAGCCGGAAAGACTGAGGAAGCCGCTGACTTCCGCTCAAAGACGATACTTTTATCCGGTGCTGGAACGGTCAAGGCGCTGGACAACCTGATTGATGAACAGACAAAAAACAGCGATAGCCTGGTCCTCACTTCAAAGGCCTCAGCCCGTGATGCAATAGTAGCGATAGTCGTAATCGGTGCATTTTCAATAGTCACCATACTGATAATCGCGTACTGGATCACCCGCAGTATAATTGGTCCAGTGAAAATGGTTCTGAAGAGTCTCGAGAGCATCAGGAACGGCGATCTGGGTGTGAGATGCCCAGTGGCATCCCAGGATGAAATAGGAATGCTGTCCGATGGATTGAACCAGACCGCCAAGACATTGACCGGCGTCATCAGGCAAATCTCCGAGACTGCCTCCCAGGTATCGGAATCCTCAGGCCAACTCGATGCCACCGCCGGCCAGATAGCTGTCGGGTCCGGGGAAACCGCCAAGCAAATATCAACGGTTGCGGCGGCCAGTGAAGAAATGTCTATGACAAGCCATGATATCGCGCG